>Ga0302321_100000036_pt1 | contig 120495 bp, 104 predicted proteins | sample Fen_T0_1_FD_202505 | JGI IMG/M metagenome (GOLD analysis project Ga0302321, IMG submission 202505) | Peat permafrost microbial communities from Stordalen Mire near Abisko, Sweden - Fen_T0_1 | ecosystem: Environmental > Terrestrial > Soil > Wetlands > Permafrost | place: Sweden: Abisko...
ATGGCATCTCAAGGGTACTGATTACATACCCTTCGGTAATACTTGATGCTGAGATCATTGTGGACACAAAATTAAACGAAATGATCGGGCAGGTAAACAAAATGCTTTCGCAGGGCTTAGAAGCATTTGAAAATGAAAAATCAGAGATGGCAACCGCTATTTTTAGTGAGGATTATATCGTTGATGAAATTAATGTAAATGCAACAAGAATTATTGCCGATTATATTCAAAAGAACCCCGACAGAGCCTTTGAGTGCTTACACATGATTGCTGCTATCAGAAAGCTGGAACGTATTGGCGACCACTGCAGCAACATTGCCGAGGAAATCTTCTTTTATCTTGACGCTAAAGTACTAAAACACTCCCCTAAGAAATGAGTTTTATAGCTTGACAACGAGAAAGAATTTGTTCTATGAAACATGGATAAAGAGGTAAATCAACACTTGATTTACCTCTTTGACGTTTTTATTATTGATGTATCATCGATTTAAATATTTTTATCATACTTTTGTAACACATATTACACAGTTCCGAAACAATAGATTAGTTACTTTGTAACATAATTTTAATTCAATAACGTATGAATCCATATCGTATTTTGGTAGTCGACGACGAAGAAGACTTGTGTGAAATTCTTCAATTTAATCTTGAAACAGAGGGCTATCAGGTTGATGTAGCCTACTCGGCCGAAGAGGCGTTGAAAAAAAATATTGCTGAATACAATCTGTTATTGCTGGATGTAATGATGGGCGAAATGTCGGGCTTCAAAATGGCACGCGCACTTCGCGAAAACCCTGCAACAGCAACTACACCCATTATTTTTCTGACTGCAAAAGATTCTGAAACCGATCGGCTGACCGGTTTTAATATCGGCGCCGACGATTATATTTCGAAGCCATTTTCTATCCGTGAAGTATTGGCACGTGTAAAAGCCGTCATTCGCCGCGTAGAAAACAAGAAAACAGTTGTGGCGGTGGAACAACTGACTTACGAAACATTGGTTATGTTTTTAGGCAACAAAAAGGTACTGCTCGACGGTGTAGAAATTCCATTCACCAAAAAAGAATACGAAATACTCCGGCTTTTCTTAGAAAATAAGAACCGTGTTTTCTCGCGCGACGAAATGCTCACCCGCGTGTGGAGCGACGAGGTAATTGTACTCGACCGAACTATCGACGTGAACATCACCCGTCTACGAAAAAAAATCGGGGCGTATGGTAAAAATATTGTTACCCGACTGGGTTACGGGTATTGCTTTGAAGAATAAAATGATGACCCCTACCCCCTAAAGGGGAACTTCATTACTTTTGTCTTCTATAAAATTATTCAACACACATCTAATCAGAACTCCCCTTTAGGGGTTGGGGGTTCTTTAATACCCCTTTAGGGGTTAGGGGTCATGACTTTAAATCGCCGACTATTTCTCTATTTCTTCAGCATCTTCTTCTTGATGCTGTCTATCATCTCGTTTTTTCAGTACCAACGCGAAAAAGAGTTCCGCACCGAGCAGTTAGACCAACAACTGACCATTTACAACTATACCATCAATAAGTTTTTTGAAGAAAAAGGGGCAAGCTGGGAAACCCTCGAACAATACGTTCGTTTATTTCCCGACAGCTCGTTGCGTGTAACTGTAATTGACACTACAGGAGTAGTGATTTTCGATTCATTTGTAAAAAAAGGAACAAAGTTGGGTAATCATCTTCAGCGTCCTGAAATTCAAATGGCATTGACTTCCGAAAACGGAAAAGCCATCCGACATTCATTCTCCACAGGCGTAAATTATTATTATTTAGCACATCGGTTTCCACGTGCGTTTGTTCGCAGCGCATTGCCCTACAATGTTAGTCTGGCAAGCATGCTTAAGGCAAACACCTCATTCATGTATTTCATGATTGTGGTACTTATTTTAGCTATATTGGCACTTTACCTGATTGCCCGAAATTTTACCCGATCCATAGACCGACTACGCATTTTCACCCAAAAAGCTGAAAACGAGGAGATATTAGACACAAATATTGAATTTCCGAATGATGAATTAGGCGAAATAAGTAAAAATATTGTGCACCTTTACAAATTACTACTACTCACCAAAGATGATGTTAACAAAGAGCGTGAAAAACTAATCAAACACTTACTAATTTCGCAAGAAGGTCTCGGCATTTTTTCGTCGGAAAAGAAAGAGATCCTGGCCAATACCCATTTCATTCAATACACCAACATTCTTTCCGATCATCAGTGCGAAAGTTCAGATCAGATATTTTTACTACCCGAGCTGGATGAAATCAATGAGTTCATTGATCAAAGTTTGCTCAACAACCAACTGAACAGAAAAAGGTTGAACATTGAGAAAGGCGGACGTATATTTGCCTTGCAATGTATCGTTTTTCAGGACAACACATTTGAGATTTCCATTAACGACATATCCGTACAAGAGCATGAAAATGAACTAAAAAGACACTTGACACAGAACATTTCGCATGAGCTAAAAACCCCCGTGAGTAGTATCCTGGGGTATATGGAAAGCATTCTCGAAAACCCAAATCTTGATCCGCTTCGCCAGCGATTCTTTGTTGAGCGGTCATTCCAGCAAGCACAACGCCTGAGTGCTTTGTTACAGGATATCTCCACACTCAACAAGATGGATGAAGCCAAGCGATTATTCGAGAAAGAACCATCAAACTTGTACGAAGTCGTATCCGATGTACTCAAAGATGTTCATTTACAAATCGAACAAAAGGAATGTACTGCCATCAACAAAGTAATGCCTGATTGTGAAATACAGGGAAATAGGTCACTGCTCTACTCTATTTTCAGAAATCTTATAGACAATGCGTTAGCCTATGGTGGCGAAAAACTGACCATTGAAATCAATTGCTATCGGGAAGACGAGCAGTTTTACTATTTCTCTTTTTCCGACAATGGCATCGGAGTAGCTGAGGAGCATTTAAGTAGACTATTTGAGCGTTTCTACCGGGTAGACAAAGGTCGAAGCCGAAAAGTAGGCGGAACAGGTCTTGGATTGGCAATTGTAAAAAACGCGGTACTTTTTCACCGTGGAAATATCTCTGCCAAAAACGTGCCAGGAGGTGGACTTCGGTTTATTTTCTCCCTTCGAAAATGCTGATAAACAACTAATAATCACCAATGCCCGGAGTAAGCTTCACCACTTGCCCCGGGTTTATAATAGAATCACATGCAACTATTCCGCAATAAATGGACTCCGCTATTTCTTAGTAATTTCCTAGGGGTTTACAACGATAATTTCCTGAAAAACTGCATCATATTCATTGCCGTAGATTGGGCTTTGCCAAAGTGGATGACTCAGTCGCAACTCATTTCCATGGTTTCGGCATCACTGGTTATACCTTATCTTTTCCTTTCGCCACTGGCAGGCAGATTTGCTGTTATTTATTCCAAGAAAAAAGTATTCAGCCTTTGTAAATTGCTCGAGATACCGGTATTAGCTGTGGCTTGTGTAGCCTTCTATTTTCACTGGGTGATGGTGGCCGTTTTTGCCGTTTTAGTCATGGGAATTTTGAGTTGCTTGTACTCACCATCCAAGTACAGTTTGATACGCGATATCGGCGGCGAACATGGCGTATCTTTTGGTAGCGGAGTATTCGAGATGATGGCATTTTTGGGTATTCTTATCGGTACGGTTAGTGCCTCAATTGTTTCAGACATCTACAATCAATGGGTGGTTTTCGCCATGTACATCGGGCTTGCGGTGCTCGGTTATGTAGTTACCCGTTCAATAAAAGCTGTTGAACTTCCCGAAGATGAGAATGAAGCAGGAACTCTTAATCCCATTCGGTTTCTAATTGATTCCTACCGCTTTGCCAGAAATCATGCCAGTGTAAACAATGCCATTTTTGGCGCATCAGCTTTTTGGCTTATTGGCGGAATGTTGCAAATGAATCTGGTCATCCATTGCAAACATGTTTATCTGGCTTCAAACACCACCACAGGCATGGTAATGGCTTGCGCCGCCATTGGTATTGCACTGGGCTGTTGGGCTGCCGGCAAAATATCGGGCAAAGAGGTAAAAAAAGGACTTATTCTGATTGGAATAATGGGTATGAGTTTGTTGTTTATAGTCCTTACTTTTTTTCATCTCAACTTGTGGTTTTTCGTCCTTTGTGTATTCTCGGTAGCTTTTATGGGTGGATTATTTCAAATTCCCTGTTTGTCAATACTCCAAAACTCAGGTTTAGGTCGCAAACTTGGCGACATGATTGGCTACCTGAACTTGCTAACCTTTATTTTTGTACTTTTAGGAACCCTCCTCTTCTCACTAACAACTCAGTTTACCTCCGAAAATAGCTATGCCGTTTTCGGCGTTATCCTGGCATTCTGCATTTTCGTTACTTTATGGTTCTTTATCTCCTCCCCCATTTATTGGAAAGAAACAAAAGCAATGATGAGGAAGTAAAATCACCCTGTTTCAGATTACATTTAATTTCTTATTTATAAAATACCCGGTCTAATATCTCCTATGGGGTTTAGGCCAGGTAATTTTCATGCTCAAAAACACTGTTATATAACATACATAATTAAGTAAATTTTTAATTGAGATTTCATACATTGCCATACCATTTTTCATAATAAAAAAACAGTTTATTTTTTAGTATTAATCATTTATAATTTAATACAGTATGAAAGTATATCAATCAAATGAAATTAAGAACATCTCGCTGCTGGGAAGTTCTGGCGCTGGGAAAACCACTCTTGTGGAAGCTATGCTTTACGAGAGTGGTGTTATAAAACGTAGAGGCACTGTGAATGGACAAAACACTGTTTCTGATTACTTCCCGGTGGAAAAAGAGTATGGCTATTCAGTCTTTTCAACTATCATCCAAACCGAATGGTTGAACAAAAAATTGAATTTTATTGATTGTCCGGGTTCCGACGACTTTATCGGTGGAGTTGTAACCTCACTCAATGTTACCGACACCGCACTTATCCTCCTCAACACGCAATACGGAGTAGAAGTTGGCACTAACAACCACTTCCGTTACACCGAAAAATTTAATAAGCCGGTCATTTTTGTAACCAATCATCTCGACCAGGAAAAGGCCGATTTCGATCGCACATTAGTTCAACTAAAAGAGAACTTTGGCAACAAAGTAGTCCAAATTCAATACCCAATCTCCACCGGCCCTCAATTTAATGCAGTGGTGGATGTTTTGAAAATGAAAATGTACCAATGGAAACCCGAAGGTGGTGTTCCTGACGTATTGGAAATTCCTGCAAGCGAAATAGACAAAGCACAAGAACTGCACAATGCACTGGTAGAAGCAGCTGCCGAACATGATGAAGAACTGATGGAGAAATTCTTCGATCAGGGGAATTTGACAGAGGATGAATTACGAATTGGTATCCGCAAGGGACTCATTCATCGCGATATGTTCCCGGTTTTCTGCGTTTGTGCAGGTAAAGACATGTGTGTTCGCCGTTTGATGGAGTTTGTGGGCAACGTATCGCCAAGTGTAAGTGATACCGAAAAACCGAAAACACATGATGGACAAACAATTACAGCAGATGTAAACGGACCAACAAGTATCTATGTTTTCAAAACCAGCATTGAACCTCATATCGGTGAAGTATCGTATTTTAAAGTAATGAGTGGCAAACTCAAAGAAGGTGACGATTTAGTAAATGTCGACCGTAGTTCGAAAGAGCGCATCAGCCAGATATTCTCGGTAGCCGGACAAATACGTACCAAAGTAGATGAAATTTTGGCAGGCGATATAGGTGCAACGGTAAAATTGAAAGATACGCGCACCGGCAATACTTTGAATGCAAAAGGCTGCGAATATGATTTCAAAGAAATTAAATATCCGGAACCTAAATATCGACGTGCCATTAAAGCTGTTTCTGAAGCCGATGAAGAAAAACTGAGCGAAGTGCTTACCCGCATGCACGAAGAAGATCCAACCTGGGTTGTAGAACAGTCGAAAGAATTGAAACAGACGATTTTATACGGGCAGGGAGAATTTCATTTACGTACATTGAAATGGCGTATCGAGCATAACGATAAAATTCCAATTGAATTCAAAGAACCGAAAATTCCTTATCGTGAAACCATAACCAAAAATGCACGTGCCGACTACCGACATAAAAAACAATCGGGAGGTTCAGGTCAATTTGGTGAAGTTCACATGATTATCGAGCCATATTACGATGGTATGCCTGCTCCTGACACCTTCCGATTTGCGGGTCAGGAATACAAAATTAGCAATCGCGACACACAGGTTATCGATCTGGACTGGGGTGGAAAATTGGTTCTTATCAACAGTATTGTGGGTGGTTCTATCGATGCCCGTTTTGTTCCTGCAATATTGAAAGGAATTATGGATCGCATTGAACAAGGACCATTGACCGGTTCGTATGCGCGCGATGTGCGTGTTATTGTGTACGATGGTAAAATGCACCCGGTTGATTCAAACGAAATATCGTTCCGTCTGGCAGGGCGCAATGCTTTCTCGGCTGCCTTCAAAGAAGCCGGACCGAAACTGCTCGAACCCATTTACGACGTAACTGTTCAGGCACCGTCCGACCGACTTGGCGATGTTATGAGCGATTTGCAAGGTCGCCGTGCAGTAATTATGGGCATGGAAAGCGAAAAAGGCTACGAAAAACTATCCGCTAAAATTCCGTTGAAGGAATTGGGCAGTTATTCTACCACTCTAAGTTCACTTACCGGTGGTCGCGCTTCGTTCAGCATGAAGTTTGCCAATTATGAACTGGTACCTATGGATATTCAAGACAAATTACTGAAAGAATACGAAGCATCTAAAAAAGAGGAAGACTAAAGACACGATTCCTATATTTGAAAACTAAAGCAGTTATCCAGAAAACGGGTAACTGCTTTGACATTTCTACTATAAAGAAAAAACGGGCTGACTTAAAGCCACCCCGTCAGTATAAAATATAATTGGTTCTAATTACTCAACAATTTTCTTGAACAAATTCTTCATGTTCACCAGGTCACCAATGATTTTGTGCAAATCAGCAACTGCAACACGTTCTTGCAACATCGTATCGCGATAGCGAATAGTCACCGTGTTGTCTTCCGGAGTCTGATGATCCACTGTGATACAGAATGGAGTACCAACAGCATCCTGGCGACGGTAACGTTTTCCGATAGAGTCTTTTTCGTCATATCCACATTTGAAATCGAATTTCAAATCGTTCATGATTTCACGTGCTTTTTCGGGAAGACCATCTTTCTTTACCAACGGCATGATACAAGCTTTTACCGGAGCTAAAACAGGAGGCAGATTCAACACCACGCGAGTTTCACCGTTCTCAAGCGTTTCTTCGTTGTACGAAGCAGCCATGATAGAAAGGAAAGTACGATCCACACCAATCGAAGTCTCAATTACGTACGGAGTGTAAGATTGGTTGATTTCAGGATCGAAATACTTGATGTTTTTTCCTGAAAATTTTTCATGACTACCTAAGTCAAAATCGGTACGCGAGTGAATTCCTTCCACTTCTTTGAACCCGAAAGGCATTTCGAATTCAATATCGGTAGCAGCATTGGCATAGTGAGCCAATTTATCGTGATCGTGGAAACGATACTTGTGATCCCCAAGTCCAAGGGCTTTGTGCCATTTCAAACGCATTTGTTTCCAATGTTCGAACCACTTCATTTCTTCGCCCGGACGAACAAAAAATTGCATTTCCATTTGTTCAAATTCGCGCATACGGAAAATAAACTGTCGGGCTACGATTTCGTTACGGAACGCTTTACCAATCTGGCAAATACCGAATGGAATCTTCATACGACCTGTCTTTTGTACATTCAGGTAGTTTACAAAAATACCCTGAGCTGTTTCAGGACGAAGATAAATTTTCATTGCACCATCGGCAGTTGAGCCAATTTCAGTGGAGAACATCAGGTTGAATTGACGAACATCAGTCCAGTTGCGGGTTCCACTTACCGGACAAACCACTTCGTAATCTTCGATAATGGCTTTTAGTTCAGCCAGGTTGGAATCGTTCAGCGCAGCTACAAAACGAGCGTGAATCTCATCACGTTTAGCTTGATTTTCCAATACGCGTTCGTTAGTAGAACGAAAAACAGCAGCATCAAAACTATCTCCAAAGCGTTTAGCTGCTTTTTCAACTTCTTTATTGATTTTGTCATCGTATTTTGCCAATAAATCTTCAATCAATACATCGGCACGATAACGTTTTTTGCTGTCTTTGTTGTCAATCAACGGATCGTTAAATGCATCCACGTGACCGGAAGCTTTCCAGGTAGTAGGGTGCATAAAGATGGCTGCATCAAGTCCAACCACGTTTTCATTGAGCAACACCATGCTGTCCCACCAATACTTTTTGATATTGTTTTTGAGTTCAACACCATTTTGACCATAGTCGTACACAGCAGCTAATCCGTCATAAATTTCGCTCGAAGGAAATACAAAACCATATTCCTTACAATGTGCAATCAATTTTTTAAAAACATCTTCTTGTGAAGCCATAATATTTAGTTACGAGTTACGAATTTCTAGTTATGAAGGAAATATAATTTCAAGCTAAAATAGTATGAAATTGTAGTCCAAAAAGAGGTGCAAAGTTACTATTTTTTTTGTATTTTTGTCGATTGAATCCGAAAAATAGTATAGTCGCGGGGAGTTAATGCATAGATTTTTAGAACAAAATCGCTTTACGCAACAACTCACACCCAAGCCTCCTAACTTGTAACTCGTAACTTGTAACTAAAAAATCAATGAGCACCGACGAAATAATTGACGACGAAAACCTAGAAAATGAATTGACAGATTCAGCCGACGAAATAATTGCCGATGCTGAATCGACCGAACATTCAAATTACAAAGTTCCTAAAATAAAAGATGATGCTGTAAAACATCATCTATCGGGCATGTACCAAAACTGGTTTTTGGACTACGCTTCGTATGTAATTCTGGAACGTGCCGTACCGGACATTTACGATGGACTGAAACCTGTTCAGCGTCGTATTCTTCATTCAATGAAACGGTTGGATGATGGTCGTTACAACAAAGTGGCAAACATCGTGGGGCACACCATGCAGTTTCACCCACACGGTGATGCTTCTATTGGCGATGCGTTGGTGCAACTGGGACAAAAAGACTTACTTATCGACTGCCAGGGAAACTGGGGAAACATACTTACCGGCGATGGTGCAGCTGCTCCACGTTACATTGAGGCACGGCTTTCAAAATTTGCGCTCGAAACGGTTTTCAATCCTAAAACGACAGAATGGAAAGCCTCTTACGATGGCAGAAATAAAGAACCTATCGCCTTGCCGGTAAAATTCCCATTACTTTTGGCGCAAGGGGTTGAAGGTATTGCTGTTGGTTTAAATTCGAAAATTCTACCTCATAATTTCAACGAATTACTCGACGCCTGCATTGCTCATTTGCGCGACCAGGAATTTATCCTGTTCCCCGATTTTCAAACCGGAGGATCTATCGACGTAAGCCGTTATAATGATGGAGAGCGTGGTGGTGCGGTAAAGATTCGGGCTAAAATTGGTAAAATAGACAATAAAACACTTGCAATTACCGAGATTCCATATGGATCCAATACATCCAAATTGATTGAATCGATCATCAAAGCCAGCGATAAAGGCAAGATTAAAATCCGTAAAGTAGATGATAATACGTCTGCCACTGTGGAAATTCTTGTTCATTTGCTCCCTGGTTCTTCGTCTGATAAAACGATAGATGCACTGTATGCATTTACCGACTGTGAACTCAGCATTTCTCCAAACTGCTGTGTTATTCACGATAACAAGCCACGGTTTTGTGGCGTAAGTGAGATGTTGCGCATTAGCTGTCAGCATACCATGGAGTTGCTGAAACTCGAATTGGAGATTCAGAAAGCGGAGTTGCAAGAACAACTCTTCTTCACTTCGCTCGAAAAAATATTCATCGAAAACCGTATCTACAAGGATAAAGGTTTCGAAGATAGTACTTCGCAAGATGAGGTTATTGCACATATCGACAAACGGTTAGAACCGTTCAAAAAAGATTTTATTCGTGAGATTGTTCGCGAAGATTTCCTGAAATTGCTCGAGATAAAGATGATGCGCATCACCAAGTTCGACTCGGACAAGGCAACGGATACTTTGTTGGCAATTCAGAAAAAGATTGACGAAATTGATTACAACTTAACGCACATCGTTGCCTACACCATTGCCTGGTACGAAGGACTGAAAACCAAGTACGGCAAAGATCATCCTCGTATGACCGAGATTCGCAACTTCGAAACCATTGTGGCCTCGAAAGTGGTGGAGGCAAACGAAAAACTGTACGTCAACTACGACGAAGGATTTATTGGCACCTCGCTCCGCAAGGACGAGTTTGTGTCTAACTGTTCGGATATCGACGATATTATCATTTTCTTCAAAGACGGAAAGTACAAAATAGTAAAGGTTGCCGACAAGATTTTTGTGGGTAAAAACATTCTGCATCTCGCCGTTTTCAAGAAAAACGACAAACGCACCGTGTACAACGTGGTTTATCGCGATGGAAAAATAGGACCGCACTACGTAAAACGATTTATTGTTACCGGCATCACCCGCGACAAGGACTACGATGTTACGCAGGGCACGGCAGGTTCCAAGGTGATCTATTTTACTTCCAACCCGAATGCTGAAGCCGAAGTGATACGTGTGACCTTGAAACCAAAACCCCGGTTATTCAAAATCGTTTTCGAAAAGGATTTCAGCGATATTGCGATCAAAGGCCGACAGTCGATGGGTAACCTACTCACCAAAAATGAGGTTCAAAAGATTGCTTTAAAAACAAAAGGCGGTTCCACGCTCGGTGGGCGCCAGGTTTGGTTCGACCGCGATGTACTGCGTCTCAACTACGATAAACGTGGCGACTATTTGGGCGAGTTCCAAAGCGACGATCTTATCCTGGTAGTATCGAGCAAAGGAAATTTTTACACCAGCAACTTCGATCTAAACAACCACTACGACAAAGATATTTTGGCGATTGAGAAGTTCGACCCACACAAAGCATGGACAGTGGCACTGTGGGATGCAGAGCAAAAATTCTATTATCTGAAACGCTTCCAACTGGAGGCATCTATTAAACCGCAAAACTTCCTTGGAGAAAATGCCGAGTCGCGCTTAATGCTGATGACTGATGTGGACTTTCCTCGTTTTGAAGTAATATTTGGCGGCAACGATGCCTTCCGTGAAGCATTGGTAATTGATGCCGAAGAATTTATTGGTATAAAAAGTTACAAAGCAAAAGGAAAGCGACTCACTACTTTCGAAGTAGAAACCATCAATGAACTGGAACCGCTACGTTTCGCACCGGTGAAGGAAGAACAACCCGATGGCAATGATGGTGGCGGTAACGGCGAAGAAATAGATACCGAAGAAGCAAACGAAGATACAGAAGCTACTGCTGACGAAAGCGTAACCGAAGTGCCAAAAACAAAAGCTGAGAAAACAACCAAAACAACTAAAAATGACTCGGTACTGCCCGATGATATTATTGATCAACAACAGATCATTGATGATATTACAGGACAAATGACTTTGTTTTAAATCATCAATTCTCCAAAATAAAAAAAAGAATGTCCGGAAATTCAACAGAGTTTTCGGACATACGTTTTCTACAACCTCCAATTTAATAGGATTTCTGTTTTTTTGAAAACAATTACAGAAAAATTTCCGTAATTTTGTGACTCATTACAATCGTCAATTATAACTGATTAATATACAACTAAAATGGCAAAAGAATTTAAGTACCAGGAAACATTTCCATTGGGAAAAGACAAAACCGAATACTATTTGCTTACCAAAGAGCATGTTTCTGTATCGGAGTTTGACGGACAAGAAATCCTGAAAGTAGAACCGGAAGCAATGACCGAATTGGCTCGTGCTGCCATGCGCGATTGCTCGTTCTTACTCCGTCCTGCACACCAGGCGCAGGTAGCAGCTATTCTGGCTGACCCTGAGGCTAGCGAAAACGATAAATACGTGGCGCTAACCATGCTTCGCAATGCCGAAATCTCGGCTAAAGGTATCCTCCCTTTCTGTCAGGATACTGGTACAGCTACCGTTTACGCAAAAAAAGGAAGCAATGTATGGACCAACGGAACCGACGAAGAAGCCCTATCGAAAGGCATCTACGAAACGTATACCGAAGAGAACCTACGCTACTCTCAAAATGCGGCTTTGAACATGTACGATGAGATAAACACAGGTACCAATCTTCCTGCTCAAATCGACTTAGTGGCAGGTCATGGTAACGATTACAAATTCTTATTTATTGCCAAAGGTGGTGGTTCGGCCAACAAATCATATTTATTCCAGGAAACAAAAGCCTTGTTGAACCCAACTTCATTGGAAAAATTCCTTACCGAAAAAATGAAAACATTGGGTACTGCGGCTTGTCCACCTTACCACATTGCTTTCGTCATCGGTGGAACTTCGGCTGATGCTTGTATGAAAACAGTGAAACTGGCTTCGACCAAATATTACGACGAATTGCCAACCGAAGGAAACGAACTTGGGCAAGCTTTCCGCGATGTGGAAATGGAACAAAAAATCCTGAAACAAGCACAAGCTTCGGGTTTTGGAGCTCAGTTTGGAGGTAAATATTTTGCTCACGACGTACGTATCGTTCGTTTGTCGCGCCACGGTGCATCTTGCTTTGTGGGCATGGCTGTTTCTTGCTCGGCCGACCGTAACATCAAAGGTAAAATCAACAAAGACGGCGTTTGGGTTGAGAAAATGGAAGATAATCCTGGTCGTTTGATTCCTGAAGAATTGCGCAACGAAGGTGAAGGCAATGCAGTAAAAATCGACTTGAATATGCCAATGAAAGATATTCTGGCTATTTTATCGAAATACCCTGTTGCCACTCGTTTGTCATTGAACGGAACTATCGTTGTTGGTCGCGATATTGCTCATGCCAAGCTGAAAGAATTGATTGATGCAGGCAAACCACTTCCACAATATGTGAAAGATCACCCCATTTATTATGCAGGTCCTGCTAAAACACCTAAAGGCATGCCTTCCGGTTCATTTGGCCCAACCACAGCCGGTCGTATGGATTCGTACGTTGACTTGCTTCAGGAAAATGGCGGTAGCTTAATCATGATTGCCAAAGGAAACCGCACGCAACAGGTAACTGACGCATGTAAGAAATACGGTGGTTTCTACCTTGGCTCTATTGGTGGCCCTGCAGCTATTTTGGCACAACAAAACATCAAGAAAGTGGAATGTTTGGAATATCCTGAGTTAGGCATGGAAGCTATCTGGAAAATTGAAGTAGAAAACTTCCCTGCATTTATCCTTGTAGACGACAAAGGAAATGACTTCTTCAAGCAGATTAAACCAACAATGATTTGCTAGTTGATTAGCATCTGATATCCTTTTTTTTAAAGAGTGAGTGGAACTTTCTGCTCACTCTTTTTGTATTTATAAGTTAACTAATTATAACAAAACTTTGAATGAGTGGAATATCGTAGTACTTTTGTAGCTTATTTGTAATCTATTTGAATTCAAAAGACTCATGTTTCAAAAACTCAAACATCTCAACACAAACTGGTACTTTAAACTTATTGTCAGAATAGCTTTGGCAATGTTGCTTTACTCCATACTCAGAATCATATTTTTCGCCCTCAACCGTGATCTTTTTGAACAGGTAACCTTTGTAGACTACATGCGAATGGCCATAGGTGGACTTAGATTCGACTTAGTGGCTGTACTTTATACAAATGCACTTTTTATCATTCTTTGCATTATCCCTTTTAAATTCAGATACAATAAAACATACCAAAAAACGCTCGAATGGATATTTATTGTATGTAACTCAATTGCTTTACTGGCAAATTGCATAGACATTGTTTATTTTCGGTTTACACTTCGTCGCACCACCTTCAATATATTTAAAGAGTTCCAGAACGAGACGCAAGGATTTAAACTTCTTGGCCATTTTATTCTGACTTATTGGTATATTGCCGTACTGTTTGTACTGGCAATTTATGCAATGAAGAAACTGTACGGAGGGCTTGTTCCGAAACCATCCAAATTTATCAAGCCATACTTTTATTATCCCAAAGGGCTATTGCTCTTAGCAGTATTCACCGGACTTTTTGTGGCTGGCGTACGAGGTGGTTTCAGACACAGTACACGTCCAATCACGCTCAGCAACTCGGGCGACTACACCAAAAATCCATTGGAAGTAAATATCGTTCTGAACACGCCGTTTACGCTTTTAAAAACAATTGAGATTGTAGATCTGAAACGCGAAACATCCTTTACCAACGAAAAAGTGCTGGAAAACCATTACAATCCAGTGAGAACAAGTCCTGCTAGTGGAGCATTCAAGCCAATGAATGTGGTCATTATCATCCTCGAAAGCAATGGTAAAGAGTATTATGGATTTTACAATAAAGACATAAAACCGGCCTACAAAGGTTACACTCCGTTTATGGATTCGTTGATAAATCAAAGTCTTACCTTCAAGTATTCGTATGCTAGTGGGCTAAAATCTATCGATGCGATGCCATCCATCCTGTGCAGCATCCCATACATGGTAGAACCGTTTATCACAACGCGATATGCTACCAACAACAGAATAAATAGCATCGCAAGCTTGCTAAAACCGAAAGGTTACTATTCGGCCTATTTCCATGGTGCCCCCAATGGTTCTATGGGCTTCCAGGCCTTTGCAAACCTAACCGGATACGATGCCTATTTCGGCAAAACCGAATACAACAACGATGCCGACTTCGACAATATCTGGGGAATATGGGACGAGGAGTTTTTCCAGTTCTATGCCCACAAGATGGACACGTTCAAACAACCGTTCATGACAACTATTTTCTCCGTGTCGTCACACGATCCGTTCAAAGTGCCAAAACGCTACGAAGGGAAATTCCCGAAGGGAAATGTGCCCATCCATCAGTGTATTGGTTACACGGATATGGCTTTGCGCAAATTCTTTAAAACGGCATCTAAAATGCCTTGGTTTAAAAATACGCTTTTTGTAATTACAGCAGATCATACCAATCAAAAATACCTTGAGAAATACAAAACCGATTTGAATCATTTTGCCGTTCCCATCATTTTCTATACTCCGGGTGGACAGATTAAGAAAGAGTACAATCAAACAGACATAGTGCAACAGGCCGATATTATGCCGTCTATTCTGGGTTTCCTGAACTATGACAAACCCTATTTTTCGTTTGGTTTCGACACATTCCACCGCCCGAGCGACAAATACATTGTGGTAAATTATAAAAACGGATTTTATCAATTATTGAAGGACAAATACCTGTTACGCTTTGATGGACAAAAAGCAGTCGCCATGTTTGATTTCAAGAACGATGAAAAACTCTCAAACAATTTGTTGACCACCAATAAAGCCCTTGCCGACTCACTTACTTTGGATGTAAAGGCTTTTGTTCAACAGTACAACAACAGAATGCTGGACAATAGATTACTGCCGAACAGATAAATTAAACAATAGAAAAAAAGCGAATGTAATTCATTGTTACATTCGCTTTTTTTTAATCAATTCAGTTTCAATCGAATACCTACATTTACATTTCTACCGGGCTGAGCCAGTCCACCGTAATCGGCATAAGACTTATTAAATATATTGTTCATATCGGCAAAAACATCAAAATGCTTGTCGTTCCACAACAGTCGGCAATCTACATTAGTATAGGCACTGTAGTTGGTAATTATTGCCGGAGCTCCTTTAGCCGGACTTTTCTGCGCATCATAATTCCCTGAGCGATCAAAATAGCCCAATTTCCAACATGCCGACAACTTATTCCAAATGGAATGGTCGAGCGTCAATGTAATCTTGTTCTTCAAATAATCCAACGCATATTTTGAATCGAATCCAACTGCCGCTTTATCTAGTTCCAGATAAGAATAACTCAAAGCCACCTTTTTCAAAAAAGAATTTCCAGGACGATATTCCAGTGTAAAATCTGCTCCCTTGGCATTTACGCTCGACAAATTCATAGCCTCATATTTAGTCGAAGTAGAATTTAGTTTCACCCAATCAATCACATTTTCGCCTTTACGATAGAAAACATCAGCGTTTAGGCTCCAGCTCTGTTGATTTATCTTGGTGCCTAATTCGATAGTTTTCGATTTTTCCGGTTTAAGCAATGGATTGCCTTGTTGAGCTGCATTTGAGAAAAACAAATCAGTAAATGTAGGTAAACGCGATGCTGTGTTAGCCGATGTATAAATCTTCATGTTGTCATTAAAGGAGTAAGAGATATCAAAACCACCATACGTAGTCGATTTGAAATCATCGCTATAACTTGTAGCAATTCCAGCAGATACAAACCATTTTCCGAAATTTACAGAATGATCTATCATACCCGAGTAAATGGTTCGGTTGTATGATTTTTTAAAGAAGACACCGTCTTCAAAAGGAACAGCCATCGAATCGGGTGCTGACATAGCCAATCCAAGTGCAGTACTAAAAATATGCTCATTTCGCACATTCACACCCAAAGTAGTTTTTCCTAGGGCCGATTTATAGCTAGCCGACAGTTTACCACCAGACACATCAGTTAAGTGATATTTGTAGCCTGACGGTGAGTTATGCACAAACTCATATCTATCGTGGTGACGCCTCCAACTAGCCTGCGCAGTATATGAAAAGTTACCCTTATTCAATGCCCAGTCAAGCGCACCGAAGAATGTTTTGTTCGCTTCACGTTGATCGGGATATTTAATTGAATAAAAGCCATTCTCGCCAAAATCCTTTAGTTGAGCCGCCAATTGCAAATCGAACTTGCCAAGATACTGAGTTTTTAAAACCGATTGAACAAATGCGCTACTCAAATCGAAATCGGTATTGTAAAGATGACCGGCACTGCTTTTATGCGATACCGAAGCAAAGGTTCGAAAGCTATCGTTACCCCAGTTGCCCGAAACTAATTGTCCGTAGTTATGAAAGCTGCCGGCAGTCAATTCGACATTTAAAGCCGACTTGCCCGACTTTTCAGTCACTATGTTTATTGCACCGCTAAATGCATTCGGACCAAGCACACGAGCCGATGAGCCTTGCAGAATCTCAACACGCGTTACATCCGACAAATCGACCGGAATATCCAGGTTGAAATGGCCTGTTTGCGGATCGGTTATATTCACACCGTTTAGCAAAACCAACACCTGATCGAACGATCCGCCACGGATACTAATATCGGCTTGTGTGCCGTTTGTGCCGCGTTGGCGAATATCAACTCCCGCAACATAATCCAACAATTGATCGATACTCTGAACCGACGAACGGGATATTTCATTTTTATCAATAACGGTAAGGATACGACCCATTTCCGAATAAAGCTTATTTCTTGTTGCATTTACTTCCACATCCTGAAGGTTTACCGATGTAGAATCATTCTTTTGCTGCGCAAAAACCGATGGCAGGCAAAACAAAAGTGAAAACGAATAAAGTAAAAAGTTTTTTTTCATTTTAGATAAAATAAAAAACGGTTGAAGTGGAAAATCCACCTCAACCGTTACAGTTAATAATATATGATGTAGTCAGACGAAGCGCTGCAGCACTGTCTGATGACATTTCGGATAAAGATACAATAATGTCTTGCTGAAACGTAGCTTCCAACCCATCATCCACAGGATCATTCTCACTTCCATCAGCAGTCGTAAGAGCTGAATGAACACGGGTCATGGAAATTCCTTCTGACTTCTGAAGCGTTTTGTCGGAAACCGAAATAGCAAGAGCACCTATTGACACACAGCATGACAAGCTACAAAACACAGCATACCCTACCCTGCTCCAACGACGGAAACGAAGAGTTGAATTTGTATGTTGCGTTTTATTATTCATGACAATTGTACTTTTTTAGACGGTGCAAAAGTAAGTAAAAATTTCATTAGTGAAAGACCATAAAACAAAAAAAGTGATTTTGCGCACAAAATCACTTTTTCAACTATCATTGGTTCAGACTATTGTCTGATAAAACTTAATCTATTTAATTTCCCAGTCCACACATCTGTCAAAATTGCTGCGTTAGCCTTTCCTCCGACGATGTAAATGCGGTTTGAATTATCTACAACAACAGATGAATAATTTCTCAATGGAAAACTTTTAGGCATTCTATTATACAAAGTGTCAGGAGCTTGCCATGTTAAACCTTCATCCAACGACACTTTATACTGAGCTACTTTGATATTATCTTTTTTTGTTCCAAATACGAATAATTTACTATCATAAGCAATAAGCGAAGCTCCCAATGCCAAAGTATCTAAAGATTGACTATGACCAGCACTTTCATTAAAGTTAACCCAATATGTTCCATTTTCGGTATTCCAGTTGGTATTCAAAATTGTACCATTAGCATCTTTACCACCAATAATAATAGCTCTTGGTTTACCTCCTACACGTGATGTGAAAGAAAGCGCAGCAAAATCACTCACTGGGAAATTCGCATCTAGGTCCCCTTTAACGAGCCAAGTAGAACCATCAACAGAACTCGCAAAACGATATTTTAGATCTCCAGTCGAATGATGAACAATAGCCCATAAGTTTCCATCTAAAGAAAATAACAACGATTGAAACGTATAATCGGCAGGTGAGTAATCGGCACTTGACCAAGACATTCCATCAGCAGAAGAATAAATAGTCATTCCATTCTGAGTATAATATAGATTTCCTTTAAACTGCACGGTGTTAATCATGGATGCATTGGCAGGTAAACCACTCAAATTAGCTTGTGCCCATGAAACTCCATTAATTGAAGTGTACAAAGCAGTAGCACCCGCTTCTGTTGCATAATAAAGAAGTTTATTATTGAAATAAATTGCTTTCTGGCTCGTCGGATTAGCTGCCCCAACGCTATTAGGCAGCATACTCCATACATATAATTTAGGCTCTACTTTGTGAACATTCACTTTAATAGTATATTCCTTAGCCGTAAAATTATCAGCTGCAGTATTTTTTATCTTTACTGGCGAGTTAAAATCAATTGTATCCTTTCCTGTTACTGATTTAGCAGTTGAGGATCCATTTAAATAATACACAGCCCCGACACTACTCACAAAGCTAAATGTTGGAATGGCTTTATTGATTGGAGTTCCAAAAGGCAATGAATCAACATTCTCAATGGTCACACTATCAGCATTAATTGAAAAAACTGCTTTGGTTATTGAGTCATTCCCTGCTAAAGTCAAGGATGTCATGCGAGGGTTTGTGGAGCTAGTAACGGTTGTATCGTTTGTATTTAAACATGCAGATAAAACCACAGCAACGCAAAATAAGCAAATGAATTTAAGAAAATAGAACTTCATATTGATAGGGATTATTTTTGAAAGGACAAAGTTAAATTTATTTTTCGTTTTACGACCTTCTTTGTACAAGATTTATTGTTTTTTATCATTAAAAACAAGATATTTAGAAGAAAAATGATCGAATCATGTAAGTTCTACTACTACAGGGCAATGATCGGAGTGAACAGCACCATCAAGTATAGCCGCAGACGTCAACCTTTCACGAAGTGGCTCGCTCACCCAATGATAGTCGATGCGCCAACCGGCATTTCTAAATCTAGCTCCTCCACGGTAACTCCACCAACTGTATTTCTCAGCACTTTGGTCAAACACACGAAACGAATCAACCATGCCGCTCGCTTCCAGTTCATCAAGCCAGGCACGCTCTTCGGGCAAAAAACCCGAAACACCATTTTGACGTTCAGGGTGATTAATATCAATAGGTTTATGACAAATATTATAGTCACCACAAACAACAATATTAGCTCTTGTTTTTCGAAGATTAGCAATATAAACGGCAAATGCTTTCAAAAATTCCATTTTGAAGACCTGACGCAAATCCCCCGACGAACCCGATGGAATATATACGCAAACAACCGTTACATCGCCAAAGTCGGCACGAATAACACGTCCTTCGCCGTCGTATAATGGAACATCCATTCCGATTACAACTTTGTCAGGAGCCTGCTTAGTGATAATGGCCACCCCGCTATATCCTTTTTTTTCGGCTGAATGCAGATAAGAAGTATAACCCAGTTCGGCAAATATCATGGTGTCTATTTGGTCGGGTTGCGCTTTCGTTTCCTGTAGGCAAAGCACATCTGGATTTTCAGCTGTAAGCCATTCGGTAAAATTCTTTTGAAGTGCGGCTCTGATGCCGTTTACGTTATAAGAGATAATTTTCATTGATTTGTTCTTTTTACTTTTTTGAATAATTCAGACGCAAAAACAAAATTGTTCAGCGCTTCGTTATCAACGTGGAAGATATCATCTTTGTTCCCTTGCCACGCCTTTTCTCCTTTTTCAATAAAAATAATATTCTCACCAATCTCCATTACCGAGTTCATATCGTGCGAATTGATAACAGTAGTAATATCAAACTCATGCGTTACTTCATGTATCAACTGATCAATAACAAGCGATGTTCTGGGGTCAAGACCGGAATTGGGCTCATCACAAAACAAGTATTTAGGCTGTAGGGCAATAGCTCTGGCAATAGCCACACGCTTTTGCATACCACCACTAATTTCCGACGGTGCTAAACCAAAGGCTTTTTCTTCGAGGTTCACGTGTTTCAAACAGAAACGAGCCCGTTCCTGCATTTCCTCTTTCGTACTTGGCGAAAACATTTCGAGTGGATAGATTACATTTTCTAACACCGTTAGCGAATCAAAAAGAGCTGAACCCTGAAACAGCATACCCACCTCACGACGCAACAAACGGATTTCGCTCATTTTCATATCGGGCAGGTTACGGCCATCGTACTCAATACGTCCACCATCAATACGATGCAAACCGATAATGCTTTTCATCAGTACCGTTTTTCCGGAACCACTACCTCCAATAATCATATTGGTTTTTCCGGTTTCGAAAACAGCCGACACATTTTTCAATACGTGGTTACTTTCGAAGGATTTCTCTATATTTTTTACTTCAATCATTTTATTTCCTTTCTAGGCGGCACGGAACCATTAGTTCAACATAATTTTGGTGATAAGAATATTGAAAAACAGAATCAGAATACTTCCGTTTACAACTGCATTAGTACTCGATTTACCAACATCAAGGGCACCTCCATAGGAATAATAACCGTAAAATGCGGCCACTGAAGAAATGAGAAAGGCAAAAATCATGGATTTTATCAATGAGTAGAAGACATAATACGGTACAAAAGCAAATTTTATCCCTACCAGATAATCACCCGTAGTCATAATTGTAGTTAAAACACCCACAAAATACCCACCAAATATACCTAAGGCCATACTGAAAATAACCAGAAAAGGCATCATTACCACAAATGCAACAATTTTAGGAAGTATCAGATAATTAGCCGAATTGACTCCCATAATTTCAAGTGCATCAATTTGTTCGGTGATGCGCATCGTTCCTATTTCGGAGGCTATATTAGAACCCACTTTCCCTGCTAAAATCAAACACAGGATCGTAGATGAAAACTCAAGCAACAAGGTATCGCGCGTTACCAGCCCTGTGGTATAAACCGGCAACAAGGGATTCGAAGTGTTTAGCTTGGTTTGCATAGTCATGATAAAGCCAATGAACACGGATATAATCGCGACAATGGGTAAGGACTGCAAGCCCAATTTTTCAAGTTCTTTGGGAAATTGACGAAAAAACATTCGTCCTCTATCGGGTGCAACAAAAACCCGCTTCATCAATAAAATATACTTTCCGGTATCGGCCAATAAACCCATGTCTGTCTTTTTATTTTTGTTTGCTATTTTAGAAAAATGTCTCCGAAATGAAATGCGGAACATCCGGATTGCAAAGATACGCTTTTTTTGGAATATTTGTAAATTAACGTTACCGGATTTGAGGGCACAAAAAAAGAGAAACCCCTGCGGATTTCTCTTTCTTATTTCTTTTTTGAAGACCGTAATTATACGCGTCTTTCTTTGATTCTAGCTTTCTTACCGGTAAGTGCACGTAAATAGTACAATTTAGCGCGACGAACTTTACCATGTTTGTTTACAGTAATGCTTTCGATAAATGGTGAATCTAATGGGAAAATACGTTCAACTCCAATGTTACTTGAAATTTTACGAACTGTAAAGCGTTTTCTACCTTCGTGTCCAACCACTTTGATTACGTCTCCACGAAACTCTTGGATACGTTCTTTTGTTCCCTCAATAATACGGTATGCTACCGTAACAGTGTCACCGGCTTTGAAAGCTGGGTGCGTTTTTTCAACAAGAAATGCTTGTTCTGCAATTTTAATAAAGTCCATTATTGCTCTTTTTTTATTTTAATAATATGCGCAATATTCACAGACCATTCTATATTCTGTCAGAGATTACGCTAAAATTGGACTGCAAAAGTACTATTATTTTTTTATCACACAAAAATAATGTGCTCTTTTTTACGATTATATGAATAAAACAATATAATAACAACTTCAAAAAACACCGGTTTACTATCTAATATTCAGATCATTTCCGAAATAAAATGAATATTGAATTATTTTGACTAACTTTGCACCCTCAAAAAAAAAAGATTGTATTACATGCAAAAAATTAGAAACATTGCTATTATTGCCCACGTTGACCACGGAAAAACGACCTTGGTAGATAAGATGTTATTAGCTGGACACCTGTTCCGCGAAAACGAAAACGCCGGCGAGTTAATCATGGATAATAATGACCTCGAACGCGAAAGAGGTATCACCATATTAGCAAAGAATGTATCCATCGACTATCTGGGATACAAAATCAACATCATCGACACTCCGGGTCACTCGGACTTTGGCGGTGAAGTAGAACGTGTATTGAACATGGCCGACGGTGTATTATTGTTGGTAGATGCCTTCGAAGGTCCAATGCCTCAGACTCGTTTTGTACTACAAAAAGCAATTCAAATGGGATTACTTCCTATTGTGGTTGTAAATAAAGTAGACAAACAAAACTGTCGCCCGGACGAAGTTCACGAAGCTGTATTCGACTTGATGTTCAACCTGAACGCCACCGAAACTCAGCTAAACTTCCACACTATCTACGGTTCTGCCAAGAACAACTGGATGTCGGAAGACTGGAAAGAACAAACCGATAGTATTGTGCCATTATTAGACGCTATTATCAAATATATACCTGAACCGGAATATCTGGAAGGTACACCACAAATGCTTATCACTTCACTCGACTATTCATCATATGTAGGTCGTATTGCAGTAGGACGCGTTCACCGTGGAACATTGCGCGAAGGTATGGATGTAAATCTTGTAAAAAGAGATGGAACTCCAATCAAATCGCGCATCAAAGAACTGCACACTTTTACCGGATTGGGACGTACACGTGCTACCGAGGTAAGATCAGGTGATATTTGTGCTTTGGTAGGTATCGAAGGATTTGATATTGGCGATTCTATTGCCGATTTGCAAAACCCGGAACCATTGGTGCCGATTGCTATCGACGAACCAACCATGAGTATGGTATTTACAATCAACAACTCTCCATTCTTCGGAAAAGAAGGTAAATTTGTAACTTCACGTCACATCCAAGATCGTCTAACAAAAGAGTTGGATAAAAATCTTGCCTTACGTGTTGAAAAAGATCCTGCTTCGGATGTATGGAACGTTTTCGGACGTGGAGTACTCCACTTGTCGGTATTGATTGAAACTATGCGTCGCGAAGGCTACGAGCTTCAGGTAGGTCAACCACAGGTAATTTTCAAAGAAATTGATGGCGTACGTTGCGAACCAATCGAACAACTTACTATTAACTTGCCGGAAGATTGTTCAGGTAAAGTAATTGAAATGGTAGCTATCCGTAAGGGCGAAATGCTAAGCATGGAAGTTGTAAACGACCGTATCCAACTTGAGTTTATGATTCCTTCACGTGGAATTATCGGATTGCGCAACGCTGTACTTACTTCGTCTGCAGGTGAAGCTATTATGTCGCACCGCTTCCTGGAATACCAACCTTACAAAGGTCATATCGAAAAACGTACTAACGGATCTATTATCGCCATGGAAGGTGGAAAAGCATTTGCTTATTCATTGGACAAACTACAAGATCGCGGTCGCTTCTTCGTATTTCCACAAGACGAGATCTATGCAGGTCAGGTTGTAGGTGAAAGTGCAAAAGAAGGTGATATGGTAGTGAACGTTACCAAACCTAAGAAACTTACCAACATGCGTGCCTCAGGTGCGGATGATAAAGCCAAACTTATTCCACCAATTGTTTTCAGTTTGGAAGAAGCGTTGGAATATATCAAAGAAGATGAATACGTTGAAATCACTCCGGTGACTTTCAGATTGCGTAAAATCTACCTTGATGAAAATGAACGTAAACGCATGACCAGAAAATAATTTATCATTGGCATAAAAGTTGTTTGTTTAGAAATGACACCTGACACGTCAAATTTAATTTCTTTGTAATATGAAAAGAAAAAACTTCTTAATGCTAATGGCATTGCTTTGTTCGACCGGTATATTCGCTCAATTAGGCATAAAAGCCGGCCTGAACATGGCGAATGAAATCAGATCATTTAATCAGTCCGATGTTGCTGCAAGTTTCAAATCCAGCAATTTAACGGGCTATCAAATCGGACTGGTATATCAGGCAATGCCAAAAAAATCTGGAATGGGTGCAGAAATTGGTGCGTTACTTTCCCAAAAGGGAAGTAGCTTTCATTTCGACAGCATAAATGCAAATAACTTATTGCGCAACGGCTACAAGGAAATAAACTACCTCGAAGTTCCGCTCAATATCCGTTATCGTTTAATTCTGGGCCTTGTTGGCGTATATGGTTTTGGGGGTATTTACGGAGGCTGTGCGTTAAATGGGTCAACCGTTACCGAAAGCACAAGCACTACCGAAAAAGAAACCGACAAGACTTTTGCCGACCGTGTGGATTACGGCTATAACTTTGGCGCAGGCGTTGAACTTTTCAGAAAAATTCAACTTGGAGGCACCTGGAGTAAAGGCATTAAAAGCACAACCAATAACAGTAGCTCGTTCAAAAACAAAGTTTTTACAATGAATTTGGTCTATCTGTTTTAAGATTAGAATCATTCAATAATAATCAAAAAAGAAGTGAATCGCTATCGGTTCACTTCTTTTTTGATACAATCGTGCGCCAAAACAAAAAAGATCACTAACGCATTGAAATTCAAATTTAAAGCGTTAGTATTTTTTTTCTTATAAATTGCATTGTGTTTATCTTTTTTTTGTACCTTTGCACCCCATTACAAAAAGATAAATATCAGCAAATTACTAGATTATTATATTTATGAATATTGTCAGAAAAGACCTCGATCAGAGCAATGCAATGGTTACATTAAGCATTGAAAAAGTGGATTACGCCGAAAAAGTGGACAAAACTTTACGCGATTATCGCAAAAAAGCAAACATTCCAGGCTTCCGCCCAGGCATGGTGCCGGTGGGTTTAGTAAAAAAAATGTACGGAAAAGCTGTATTAGCTGAAGAAATCAACAAATTGGTTTCTGAGGGTTTATATGGTTATATCCGCGAAAACAATATCAATACGCTTGGCGAGCCACTTCCAAACCAAACAGAACAAAAACAAATTGATTTCGAAACTCAAGAAGTTTTCGAATTTGTTTTCGATTTGGGTATTGCTCCTGAATTTGAAGTGGAATTGACAAAAAAAGATAAAGTTGCTTTCTATAACATTGCTGTTAGCGAAGAAATGATTGACAACCAAGTTAAATCATACACCGGTCGTTACGGTAAATATATTCAGGAAGATAGTGTCGAAGAAAAAGACATGTTGAAAGGCGAATTGCTTGAAATGGCAGACGGTAAAGTAAACGAAGAAGGTCTTAAGATTCAGGACGCTACCATGACCATTGCATACATGAAAGATGCCGACCAAAAAGCACTTTTCGCAGGAGCAAAAAAAGGCGATCTAATCACCTTCAACCCTGCTAAAGCATATGTTGAAGAAGCAGAAATCAGCTCATTGTTGAAAATTTCGAAAGATGAAGCAAAAACAATCGATGCCGACTTCCAATTAAAAATCGAAAGCATCACCCGTTACCACGAATCTGAAATTGATCAGGATTTGTTCGACAAAGTATATGGTGAAGGTGTTGTATCGAGCGTAGAAGAATTCCGCGCAAAAATCAAAGAAAACATTCAGGAAAACCTGACTTCAGACAGCGAATACAAATTTGGCGTTGACGCGCAGGAAATGTTGATTGCAAAATACAACAGCCTTCCTTTCCCTGACGCTTTCTTGAAACGTTGGGTGTTGTCTTCGAACGAAAATCTGACCGCCGAGAAATTGGATGAAGACTATTCGAAAATGATTGCCAACTTAACTTGGCAGTTGGTAAAAGACAAATTGATGAAAACCAATGATGTCAAAATTCAAACAGAAGATCTTGAAAATTTTGCAAAAAAAATGGCAAAAGCACAATTTGCTCAATACGGAATGATTGGCATGGACGAGGAAATTATCGCCAACTATGCTAAAGACATGTTGAAAAAAGAAGACACGCTTAAAAACATTGTCGACAAAGTAGCCGAAGAAAAAGTATTTGCAGTAATAAAAGAAGCTGTAAAATTAGAAACCAAAGAAGTTTCGATCGAGGAATTCAACAAAATGTTCGAAGCAAAATAATCGCTTTTCGTAATATTTTGCCAAAAAGGCTTTTAACTGCTAAAAATTTAAACAAAAATTGAATTATCTTTGTTTCTCTTTTTGGAGATGGTTAAAGGCCTTTTTCAATTTTAGAAGCTCATTAAAATATTATAAATATGAACAACAACGATTTTCGCGATTTCGCAACCAAACATCTACGCATGAATGGGTTGGCGTTGGATAAATACGCCGATATTACCAGCAACTACATCTCTCCTTCTATCCTGGAAGAACGTCAATTGAATGTTACTCAAATGGATGTTTTTTCACGTTTAATGATGGATCGTATTATTTTTCTTGGAACTCAGGTAGACGATTATACAGCTAATGTTATTCAGGCTCAGTTACTTTACTTGGATTCATCTGATCCAGGGAAAGATATCTCTATCTATTTAAATACTCCTGGTGGTTCGGTATATGCCGGATTAGGCATTTATGACACTATGCAATTTATCAGCTCTGATGTAGCAACTATCTGTACAGGTATGGCTGCATCAATGGGCGCTGTATTACTTGTAGCAGGTGCAGAAGGAAAACGATCAGCATTGAAGCACTCGCGCGTAATGATTCACCAACCAATGGGTGGTGCACAAGGACAGGCTTCGGATATTGAAATCACTGCACGCGAAATTCAAAAACTGAAAAAAGAATTGTATACCATTATTGCTGACCACTCTAAAAATCCATTCGAACGCATCGAAAAAGATTCAGACCGCGACTACTGGATGACTTCAGAAGAGGCATTGGACTACGGCATGATCGACAAAATTTTATTCAACGAAAAGAAAAAATAATCTCTCACAGAGATAATCGCCCTGCGATATAATTTTTAAAGAACAACTCAAAACCACGGTCGACCGATCGTGGTTTTGAGACAATACAGATATGGCTAAAACAACAAAGAAATGTAGCTTTTGCGGGCGTCCCGAATCGCAGGTAGGCTTTTTTATTATGGGCATGGAGGGTGCGCACATTTGTGACGAGTGTGCCGTACAAGCTTCGGACATTGTAAAAGAAAATACCTTAAGTAAATCGAAATTGCCCAATTTAAATAAAGAGCAGCTTCCAAAACCAATTGAAATAAAAGAATACCTCGACGAATATGTGATTGGTCAGAATGAAGCTAAAAAGTTTCTTTCGGTAGCTGTTTATAATCATTATAAACGGTTGATGCAGGAAAAAACCAGCGATGATGTAGAGATTGAAAAATCGAACATTATTATGGTTGGCTATACCGGAACTGGCAAAACGCTTTTGGCCCGCACCATTGCAAAAAAATTGCATGTCCCGTTTGCCATTGTCGACGCCACTGTGCTAACCGAAGCCGGTTACGTGGGTGAGGATATCGAGAGCATTCTTACACGTCTGCTACAGGTAGCTGACTACGATGTAAAAGCTGCCGAACGCGGTATCGTTTTTATCGACGAGATTGACAAAATTGCACGCAAAGGCGACAACCCAAGCATCACTCGCGACGTGAGTGGCGAAGGTGTGCAACAAGGATTGCTTAAACTGCTCGAAGGCGCTATTGTAAACGTTCCACCACAAGGTGGACGCAAGCACCCCGACCAAAAGATGATAGCCGTAAACACTCAAAACATTTTATTCGTGTGCGGTGGAGCATTTGATGGTATAGAGAAAAAAATTGCCTCACGTTTAAACACCAGAGTGGTAGGTTACAATGCTGCAAAAGGCACAGAACAACTCGACAAGCACAATATGCTTCAATACATTGCACCGCAAGACTTGAAGTCGTTTGGTTTGATTCCTGAGATTATTGGCCGTCTACCTATTCTTACTTATCTTGAACCGCTTGATCGCGCCGCATTGCGTCGCATTCTGACAGAACCAAAGAACTCAATTATCAAACAATACACCAAATTATTCAAAATGGATGATATTGATTTGACTTTTGCAGAAGAAGTATTGGAATATATTGTAGACAAAGCTATTGAGTTTAAGCTTGGCGCTCGCGGACTACGCTCCATCACTGAGACCATCATGATGGACGAAATGTTTGAGATGCCGTCAAAAAACGTTAAAGAACTAACTGTTTCGCTTGCTTACGCTCAAAGTAAATTAGAAAAAGCAAATATTCATAGATTAAAAACGGCATAAAATAGCATTCTTAATTATTGAATATCAGCAATATAAAATAAAACGACTGGATATTGACCAACTTGATTGGTTAATATCCAGTTTTTTTTTTCAAAACATGTTGTATATTTGAAATCTGTTTATAATTTTGCCTATGGAAGAATTTGCTAAAGGATAAAATAATTAAGAATTATTTGCAATAAACAGTAAAAAAATAATTCATTCCGTGCATTACTTTCGACAATAAATACTACTTTCGCATTCATTTTTTTTACAAAAGACACTAATATGGCCAAACTATCTGCATTAACCACGCAGTTGAAAAAAAACTTCGGTTTCGATACCTTCAAAGGAAACCAGGAAGCGATTATTCAGAATGTGCTTGATGGCAATGACACTTTTGTGCTAATGCCTACTGGTGGAGGGAAATCGCTGTGCTATCAGCTCCCATCTCTTGTCATGGAAGGTACTGCCATAGTCATCTCGCCGCTTATTGCGTTAATGAAGAATCAGGTAGACGCCATGCGCAACTTTAGTGAAGAAGATGGCATTGCTCACTTTATCAATTCCTCGTTATCAAAACAAGCCATCGATTTAGTAAAAGGCGATATTCTGTCGGGTAAAACAAAATTGCTGTATGTGGCTCCCGAGTCACTTACAAAAGAAGAAAATATTGAGTTTTTAAAACAAATTAAAATCTCGTTTTATGCTGTTGACGAAGCACACTGTATATCGGAATGGGGACATGATTTCCGTCCGGAGTACCGTCGCATTCGCCCGATAATAAACGAGATAGGCGTTGCACCACTTATTGCGCTTACTGCAACGGCAACGCCCAAAGTGCAACACGACATACAGAAAAACCTTGGCATGCTGAATGCTACGGTTTATAAATCGTCATTCAATCGTGCTAATTTATACTATGAAGTTCGCCCAAAAACGAATGATGTAGATAAAGATATAATAAAATACATCCGCTCACAGGCTGGCAAATCGGGTATTATTTACTGCTTGAGCCGCAAAAAAGTGGAAGAATTATCGGAAACCCTGAAGATGAATGGCGTTTCGGTGCTGCCCTACCACGCTGGTATGGATTCAGCGCAACGGAGCGAGAATCAGGATAGTTTCCTAATGGAAAAAGTAGAAGTGATTGTAGCTACAATTGCTTTCGGGATGGGCATTGACAAACCCGACGTGCGCTATGTGCTGCACTACGACATGCCAAAAAGTTTAGAAGGATATTATCAAGAAACGGGACGCGGAGGTCGTGATGGTGGCGAAGGCCAGTGCATCGCATTTTACGCATATAAAGATTTAGATAAGTTACGCAAATTTATGCAAGGCAAACCCGTTGCCGAGCAGGAAATTGGCAATCAATTATTATTGGAAACGCAAGCCTACGCCGAAACATCTATTTGTCGACGAAAAATGTTGCTACATTATTTTGGAGAAGAATATTTGGAGGAAAACTGTGGGTGCTGTGATAACTGTATGAAACCACGAAAATTTATTGAAGGACAAGAGCTACTAACACTGGCGTTAGAAACTATTTTACAAGTAAAAGAGAAATTCAAAGCTGAACACATAGTAGACATTTTAAAAGGTAATGAAACATCGGACGTAAAATCATATCAACACGATGAACTCGAAAACTTTGCGGCAGCATCTGATGAAGAAGAAAGCTTGTTGCATGCAGTGATTCGTCAGGCCATGATCGCTTGTTTTGTCTCGAAAGATATTGAAAATTATGGATTGCTAAAGGTTACAAGTAGAGGTAAAGCCTATTTGAAGAAACCTGAACCATTCCCTGTAGTAAAAGATAAAGAGTTTGAAGAAGAGGAAGAAGAAACTGCTGTGAAAAGTTCCGGTGGAACTTGTGCTGCAGATGATGTGCTATTCTCGATTCTGAAGGATTTACGCAAAAAGATGTCAAAAAAACTTGAGGTTCCGCCTTTTGTTATCTTTCAGGATCCATCACTCGAGGCAATGGCTACCAGCTACCCTATTACACTCGATGAGCTTCAAAACATACCTGGTGTAGGTGCTGGCAAGGCAAAACGCTATGGCGATGAGTTTTTAAAACTAATCAAAGAACACGTCAGAGAAAACGAAATTATTCGCCCTGAAGATTTGCGCGTGCGCACGGTGGCTAACAAATCGAAACTAAAAGTATCTATCATTCAGTCTATCGACAGAAAAATTGCCCTTGACGATATCGCCCTTTCGAAAGGACTTGATATTAGTGAACTATTAGACGAAATAGAAGCTATTGTTTACTCGGGAACTAAAATAAATATCGATTATTTCCTTGAAGAAGTTATGGATAGTGATCACGTGGATGAAATCTTTGATTATTTCAGCACTGCCGAAACTGACAAGATTGAACCTGCCCTTGATGAACTTGGCGAAAATGACTACAGCGAAACTGAAGTAAGACTGGTTAGAATTAAGTTTCTATCGGAAATTGGAAATTAATCAGAACTCAAATACCAATAAAAAAGCGTCGAAAGAATATTTCTTTCGATGCTTTTTTTTGAATAAATATGTCGTATTATCAAAAATAAACTATATTTGCACAGAGTGAATTTCACTTATATTACTTTTTTTTCAATTAAACCTCTTCAAAATTGTAACTATTCCACTTTTATTGTTATTTTTGTGACACTAATGCAATTTGTAATCTATATCTCAACCCAAAATGAGAACGCCCGAGTTTTTGAAAAAAATTTATGATTTTTATCGCGATGGATTTAAGAGCATGACGGTAGGAAAAACACTCTGGCTAATAGTACTTATCAAACTCTTTATCATGTTCATCGTATTGAAGATATTCTTTTTCCCCAATTATTTAAATACAAATTTTTCCGACGACAAAAGTAAAGCCAATCACGTTCGGGAACAACTGTTACATCAATAATAGCACTGGCTGAAGTGCGCTATCGAATCAAAAGCCAACGGAAATTCTATTTATTAAAATAAAATTGCACAATTAATCATTTTTCAAGTATTTATTAAAACACTAAAAAATTATGGACTTATTGGACGCATCTTTGGTGAATTGGTCGCGAGCACAGTTTGCGATGACCGCCATGTACCATTGGCTTTTTGTGCCACTTACCTTGGGCTTAGGTGTAATAATGGCAATTATGGAAACCTTGTATTTGAGAACAGGCAACGAAGAATGGAAAAAAATCACAAAGTTTTGGATGACGCTCTTTGGCGTAAACTTTGCCATCGGAGTAGCTACCGGAATTATTCTGGAGTTCGAATTCGGGACTAACTGGTCGAATTACAGCTGGTTTGTGGGTGACATTTTTGGGGCACCACTTGCCATCGAAGGTATTTTTGCTTTCTTCATGGAAGCGACATTTATTTCTATCATGTTTTTTGGCTGGAACAAAGTGAGCAAAAAGTTTCACCTCGCATCCACCTGGCTAACCGTTATTGGTGCTACTTTGTCAGCATTGTGGATATTGGTAGCCAATGCCTGGATGCAATTTCCGGTAGGCATGGAGTTTAATCCGGACACAGTACGCAATGAGATGATTGATTTCTGGAGCATCGTGCTATCTCCTATGGCCATCAACAAATTCCTTCACACCGTTCTCTCAGGTTGGGTAATGGGCGCATTGTTTGTTGTGGGTGTAAGTGCATGGTTTTTATTGAAAAAGCATCAGGTTGATTTTGCACTTAAAAGCATGTTGGTGGGTGCTATTTTTGGCGTAACCTCCTCCCTACTTGTAGCTTTCACCGGCGACGGATCGGCATACAATGTAACTCAACATCAACCCATGAAACTGGCAGCCATGGAAGGCTTGTACCAGGGGAAAAAAGGTGCAGGTTTGGTGGCATTTGGAATTCTCAATAATGAAAAGAAATCGTACAATGACTCGATAGATCCTTATAAATTCAAAATAGAAATTCCTTACATGCTCTCCATGTTGGGATACAGAGACATAAACGCATTTGTTCCGGGCGTCAAAGACGTCGTTGACGGTGGATATGAAACAGCCAACGGAAAAGCACTTTCGTTTACCGAAAAACAAACCCGCGGTAAAGCAGCCAGACTCTCACTCGCCAATTATCAAAAAGCGATTACCGCTAAAGATACTACTGCTGCTGCAATTCATAAAGCTCAATTAAAAACCAACTTCCCATATTTTGGATATAGTTATCTGGATAAAGCTGAGGATATAATACCTAGTGTGCCAACAGTTTTCTATTCATTCCACATAATGGTGATATTGGGCATGTATTTTATCGTGCTTTTCTCGCTAATTTTATTCTACACCTACCGTGAGGAAATCGAAAAAACAAAATGGCTTTTGAAGGCTGCTTTGTGGAGCATTCCATTGGGTTATGTAGCCGGTGAATTGGGTTGGGCAGTTGCCGAAGTAGGTCGACAACCATGGGCCATCCAGGATGTACTTCCTGTTCAGGCTGCCATCTCGGGCATCTCGTCACAATCGGTACAAATAACCTTTTTCCTTTTCCTAATTCTGTTTACTGCACTACTTGTGGCCGAAATAAGAATTATGCTCAGCCAAATTAAAAAAGGTCCTGAAGCAAATCATTAAAAATCAATTTGAAAATGAGATAATTTGGAATAAAATTTCTTCGTTAACGGGGAAATATTTCGGGTTATTCATTTCAGAATTTTCAAATTTTATAATTTAATACTAATTAATATGATAACATATTCATTTTTGCAACATTACTGGTGGTTTATTATATCACTTTTAGGCGGAATTCTGGCTTTTCTACTTTTTATTCAGGGTGGACAATCGATGCTTTTCTCTTTGTCGAAAACAGAAGATGAGCGGAGACTGTTGGTAAACGTACTTGGTCGAAAGTGGGAATTTACCTTTACCACATTGGTTACTTTTGGCGGCGCATTTTTTGCATCCTTTCCATTATTCTACTCCACTAGTTTTGGTGGCGCGTATTGGGTGTGGATGGCTATTTTGTTTTGCTTCACGCTTCAAGCCGTTTCGTACGAGTTTCAATCCAAACCGGGAAATGTATTTGGTGTAAATACTTATCGTGCCTTTTTGTTTGCAAACGGCTTGCTGGGGACCTTTCTGATTGGTGTTGCCATTGCCACTTTCTTTACCGGTTCAGATTTTATAGTGAACAAAGCTAATATCACCGAACAACTGACACCCGTTATCAGCCAATGGCAAAACCCATGGCATGGTTTGGAAGCATTGCTAAGCATACGCAATCTGACGTTGGGGTTGGCTGTTTTCTTTTTGTCGCGTGCTCAAGCTACCTTGTTTTTTATCAATAGACTAAACAACCCAGTATTGGAAAAACGCTCAAGAAAGTATTTACTGATAAACACATTGCCATTCCTGGTATTCTTTCTAACCTTTGTTATTTGGACACTTTTGTCGGAAGGATTTGCTGTAGATGCTACAACAGGTATTGTGGCTATGGAAAAATACAAATACTTCACTAACCTTATCGAAATGCCGGTTATACTTGTATTTCTATTGCTTGGTGTAGTGGGTGTTTTGTACGGAATTGGCAGAAGCTTACTCAGCGAAAAATTTAAAAGCGGTATATGGTTCTCAGGTATTGGCACGATTATTACGGTTTGCTGTCTGTTTTTGATCGCTGGATATAACAATACATCGTTCTATCCTTCTATCAATCTGCAAAGCTCACTAACCATTTCCAACGCTTCATCCAGTTTATTTACGCTAAAAGCAATGTCCATCGTTTCGATAGCTATTCCGTTTGTGCTTGCGTACATCTTCTATGCATGGAGAGCAATGGAAAAGAACAGGACTGATATTGATGACGTAAACAATGACAGTCATGCTTATTAAATTGAATTTTATTCAACTATAACCACTGTCAATATACTTTCCCTATCAATGAAAATAAAGGCTGTAACTCTTCAGGGTTGCAGTCTTTATTCTTTTCATCACTCAAAGTCTACAATTTTTAAGAGCAGATTTGATGTATAATTTCGTTAATCGAAAAATAATGTTTTCCTTTGCAAGATATTTATAAATAACCGTCATACAAACTTTTATGAAACAGTTTTTAAAATTTACGTTCGCCACCATAGTTGGGGTTATAATTACAACATTATTAGGCATTTTAATCCTATTTGGAGTAATTGGCGCTATTGCCGGTTCTAAAGAATCGGTAACGGAACTTAAACCCAACTCGGTTTACGAAATAAAATTAGAAGGCAACCTGATCGATCGGTCGGAAAATGATCCATTTTCGGCTGCCTTTGCACAGGCAATGGGCAAGACAGCAGAAAAATCGATGGGACTTGATGATCTATTGGCCAATATTGAGAAAGCAAAAAATGATGCAAATATAGTAGGTATCTACCTAAATGGGGGATCACTTTCAGGTGGCTTCGCATCACTTAAAGAAATAAGAAATGCATTGATCGATTTTAAAAAATCGGGGAAGTTTATTGTGGCTTATGCAGATAATTATTCTCAAAAGGATTACTACCTGGTATCGGTGGCAAACAAGATATTGATTAACCCACAAGGCATGTTGGAGCTAAAAGGACTTTCGGCCCAGACCATGTTTTTCAAAAATACCCTGGATAAGTTGGGTATTGAGATGCAAATTGTAAAAGTAGGAACTTATAAATCGGCCGTTGAACCACTAATCACTACAAAAATGAGCGATGCCAATCGCGAGCAGGTCACTGTTTACATGGGCTCTATCTGGAAAACATTCCTGACAGAAGTATCGGCAGCCCGTAAGATTTCTGTGGAAAAATTGAATGCATATGCCGACGAAATGTTGATGTTCCAACCAACCGAAAAGGCCAAACAATATGGATTGGTGGATGGATTGGTTTACGCCGATGAAGCTGATAGCATTCTTAAAACCTTTGTAAAAGGGCTAGAGAAAGACAAAGAAGTAACTTTAGTAAAACATTCGGCAATGACAAAATTGGCCGACACTAGCAAATACGATAAAAACAAAGTTGCTGTGATATATGCAGTTGGTGAAATTACAGATGCTGCAGGTGAAGGCATTGTGGCAAAAGACCTTGTAAAAACAATTAATGATGTAGCAAAAGACTCGGCTGTAAAAGCAGTGGTTCTACGAGTAAGTTCACCGGGTGGAAGTGCTTATGCATCAGAACAAATATGGCATGCTTTGAATAAATTGAAAGCCAAAAAGACATTGATCGTTTCCATGGGTGATTATGCTGCTTCTGGCGGATATTACATATCGTGTATGGCGGATAAGATTGTAGCTCAGCCAAATACCATTACCGGATCTATCGGCATTTTTGGAGTCATTCCGAATATCAGTGGCTTAAATGAAAAACTTGGTTTGACCTATGACGGTGTGAAAACCAATAAAATGAGTGATGCTATAACTGTAAATCGCAAATTCACCCCCGAAGAACACGACTTGATGCAAAACTACGTGAACCGCGGTTATGAGTTATTTGTGAAACGCTGTGCCGATGGACGCAAAATGAAAACAGAACAAATTAAAGCCATTGCCGAAGGTCGAGTATGGACTGGTGAAGATGCCATCAAAATCGGATTGGTAGATAAAATCGGAGGTTTGAACGATGCGATTGCATTAGCTGTAACAAAAGCAAAACTGAATACCTACAACGTTAGCGAATACCCTGAGAAAGAAACATTCGAATCTAAGTTTATGAAAAGCTTCGGCGACGATGTAGAAACCCGCCTTTTGAAGGCTCAATTAGGTGAGCAATACAAACTATTCAAACAAGTTAGAAATCTGGACAAAATAAACGGCATTCAGGCCCGATTGCCCTATGATTTGAATATCCAATAATTCATCTAAGCATTTACTTTTTTAAACGCTAATTTACACAAATAGAACTGCAATTACTAAACGTAAGCATTTTCAATAGTTGTAAAACAACTCAAATCGAATGAGATAAAGCAATAAGTTTTATCTCATTCGATTTTTTTTATAGCATGAATTTGAACATCCTGTAAGCTGTAAGATCGCACCGAATTGAAATTATCCGGAAAATAAACTATCTTTGCAGTCGCTTTTTGTGGATGAACTGCAAAAACGTGTGCTTGAATACCACGTAAAAAACAAGAAAAATGAAAAAACAAGTTTCCGTCGCCTTTATGGTGTGTGGGCTACTGTTCACGGTATGCCTTATTGTATCCAACATTGTTGAGCAAAAATTGATTTCCATTGGAGGAATCGAAGCCACCGCCGGCTTGCTCATTTTCCCCGTATCGTACATTATTAATGATTTGATAGCCGAAGTTTGGGGCTATCGAAAAGTGCGTCTTATCATTTGGAATGGATTCCTCATGAACTTTCTGGCTGTACTAATTTTTCGACTGAGCATATGGGCTCCGGGATCGGTTCATTTTGCTCACCAAGCTGCTTTTGAGCTCGTTTTAGGCAACACACAGCGTATTGTTATTGCCAGCTTCATTGCCTTTCTTTTCGGGGCATTTCTGAACGCCTACGTTATGAGTAAGATGAAGATTATGCAACACGGTCGTGGATTTTCTATCCGCGCAGTAGTATCAACTATTGTAGGCGAAGGTGCAGACTCGTTAGTATTCTTTACTCTCGCATTTTCGGGCGTAATACCTACACAAGCACTTATAATGCTTATCCTTACTCAAACCGCCATGAAAACGGGCTACGAAATCATTGCACTACCGCTTACCAATTTTCTGGTAAAATGGGTAAAGAAGCATGAAGAGACCGATGTATATGACAACGGCATCTCCTACAACCCACTAAACATCAAAGACATCTAACGATACCCCATTATTCTGAGCACTAAAAAAAAACAGATCGGCCAACTGAGCAAAAGCTTAGTTGGCCGATCTGTTTATATATAAAACAAAAGTCTCTTAATCTTGCGATTAAGAGACTTTATCAATAGTCGTACCCGAAGCGGGACTTGAACCCGCACAGCCGTAAAGCCAAAGGATTTTAAGTCCTTCGTGTCTACCATTCCACCATCCGGGCGTGATATACTGTGTTTAAGAATGAGCGAAAGACGGGACTCGAACCCGCGACCCCGACCTTGGCAAGGTCGTGCTCTACCAACTGAGCTACTTTCGCAATTTAAAATCTTTTCTCTTGATTCTTTGTTCTTAAATCTAAAGAAGCTTCTCTCTCAAAGCGGGTGCAAAGATACGTTCAATTTTTGAATTTCCGAAATTTTTCAACAGAAAAAAACAAGGATTTTCGCATTATATACTAGAAAAAAAGCGTGAATAGAAAATTCTATCCACGCTTTTGATTATTTTGTGACAATTAAGCGAGGGTTACAAATAATTCACCTTCTACTTCATTAAATTTTACCTTCCCTTCACGAGCCAACCAGCCTAAAGCCAGATTCAAATCTTTTTCAGTCAATTTAGTTGCTTTCTTTACGGCTTTTACGTTTAGTTCACCTTTTTCTAACGAAGCCCATACTAGTCCTGCACTGATTCCAATTTTTTCTAATAACATAATTCTTTTGGTTTATAAGTTTATGTGGTAAACAATATCGACACAAAACTAATCAAATTATGTTATATAGCACGTATTTTACTAAATAAATTTACATGAAATATATTTAATCTAATTATTGTACATTTCATCAATCTGCAACTTGTATTTACTCATTACCACAGCGCGTCGAATCTTAAGAGTATTTGTCAATTCACCTGTTTCAATCGTAAAACTTTTCGGAATTAATGTAAAACGTTTGATAAGCTCATAACTCGCCATTCCCTTCTGCAGTTCAGCAATTCGATCTTTTATCAAATCATTAATCAATGGATGTTGCAAAAGTTCACTCACATTTTCAAATGCAATCTTATTCTTTTTAGCATATTCCTCAATAGCAAGTTTGGATGGCGATATTAAAGCTGTAACATAATTTCTTTCATCACCAATCACCGCCACTTGTTCAATATATTTATCCAAACCAAGACGCGTTTCAATTTCCTGCGGCGCTATGTATTTACCATTTGAGGTTTTAAACAAATCTTTAATTCTTTCGGTCAGAATTATTTTCCCGTTTCTGATCACCCCTGCATCACCGGTTCTAAACCAACCATCTTCGGTAAAAGCGTCTTTATTGGCTTGTGGGTTATTATAGTAGCCCGGAAAAATCGTTTTCCCTTTAAGCATTATCTCGTTATCATCACCTATCTTCACATCTACATCCGGCATAATAGAACCCACCGTCCCAATCTCATAATCAACATAATCGTAACACGAAACAGTAGCCGTACTTTCGGTCAATCCATATCCATAAACAATCGGAACTCCGATACATCTGAAAAAATTAGCTATTTCATCAGACAATTTAGCACCGGCAGTTGGCAACATATTTGCATTTTCAATCCCAATTTTTTCCTTCAGGGTAGAGAATACCAATCTGTCGGCAATGGCATATTTTATGGACAACAAAGCACTTGGCTTCTTTCCTATACGCAAACAATCAAGATTATACTGCCTGCCGGTTGCAATAGCCCAGGTCACTAACCCTTGTTTAAATGGCGAAAATTTAGAGATATTCTCATTTACACCAATGTATACCTTTTCCCAAAAACGTGGAACGGCGCACATTAAAGTTGGACGAACATCCTTGATAGTTTGTTGGATTTCGGTTGGAAGTGCATTAATATAAATCTGTATTCCTTTAAACAGACATAAATAGCACCACGTCCGTTCAAACACATGAGAGAGAGGAAGAAATGCAATAGATGTATCTTTGTCGGTAAGACTTGTCAACCGCAACGAATTAATGCGTATGGCTTCGTTGAAACATTCGTGGGGCAGCATAACCCCTTTTGGATTTCCGGTTGTGCCTGAAGTGTATAAAATACATGCTAAATCTGCTTCAACAGCTTCGCTTTGACGTGTTTCAACCTCAAAATGCCGGGATGATTTCTCGCCAAGAAGCATCATATCATGATAATACATGGTGTGCGTCGCTTCCTTAAACACCACTTTTTTATCAAAAACAATAATCTTTTTCAGAAACTGAGAATTCTGCAGTACTTCCAGAGCAATATTATATTGCTGCTGATTACCAACCATAATAATTTCAATCTGAGCATCATTTACAATGTATTCTACTTGAGGAGCAGTAGAGGTTGCATACATGGGAACAATGGTAGCCCGAGTAGCAAAGGCAGCAAAATCGACAATTAGATTCTCGGTTTTATTTTGCGAAAACTGCGCTATACGATGTTGCTCAACTACGCCTAACTCAACAAGCGCTTTAGCCACTGCCAATACCTGATCCGCAAATTCATTCCAGCTTAAGTCACTCCATTGTTCAGTTGCATTTTCACGATAAGATAGTGCAACTTTATCACCATATTTTTTTGCCTGTGCAAATATCAATTGAGGAAAATGAAGGTTTTGCATAAATATTGATTTTGAAGTATAGATTATTAAAGATTTATGTACAAAGATAGAAATTATCATTGAAATATTGCACACATCTTGTATTTATGCGCAAATCCAACAACAAATTAAAGAGTAGAATGAAAAATTAATTGGTATTTTCGATAGAATCTTCGTCAACAGAAATGTCGGACTCTGGAAGAATCTCATCCGCTTCAGCACTTAGTTCGGCAATAAAGTTGGGGTTGGAAAGGATAGCTTGATACGCGATACAGGATGCATTTTGCTGCGATTCTTTTTTGCTCGCGCCGGTGGCCTCGCAAATTGTTTTTCCCTGAATAGTAAGGCTCGTTTTAAAAACATGCTTGTTGGATTTGTTCAGAACCTCATCGATAAGAATAAACTCTGGCTGCATGCGGTTCTTCTGACACCACTCAATCAGCTTTGATTTGAAGTTCACTTCACTTTCGACAATTTTATCAAGATCTTCGAATGAGTTCAGCAAACGCTTCTCTACAAATTGTTTGCATTGCTTGTAGCCTAAATCCAAATAAATAGCGCCCATAAGTGCCTCTAATGCATTACCATAGATATTATTATTAGTATGCAAATTCACATATTTGGTAACTTTAATGAGTTTATTGAGCCCTAGCTGAATGGCCAGTTGATTCAACGATTCGCGCTTTACAATTTTCGACCTGGTATTGGTCAGGAATCCTTCGCGCTCATTTTCATAGCGACGGTACAGAATGTCGGTCACAACAGAATTGAGCACAGCATCGCCCAAAAATTCCAAACGTTCGTTGCTCAGATTATGGCCACTTTCGGTAGGGATAGAAACTGACTTGTGACGTACCGCCAGTTGGTAGTATTCAATTTTATCAGGATAAAATCCTAATATTTTGTAGAATAAAAAATAAGGCTCTTTTCGAGCATTCGAAAGGAGCCTTATTTTTCGAAGGATATACTTTATCACAAACTTACTTTATAAATTTCTTAACAATAACACTTGCATTATGTCCGCCAAACCCGAAGGTGTTAGACAAAGCTGCGTTAACAACGCGTTTTTGAGCTTTATTGAAAGTGAAATTTAGTTTGTAATCAATGTCGGGATCTTCATCTCCGGCAGTAAAGTTAATCGTAGGAGGAACAATATCATTCACAACAGAAAGTACTGAAATTACGGCTTCAATAGCACCTGCAGCACCTAATAAGTGTCCTGTCATAGATTTAGTAGAGCTGATATTTAAATCATATGCATGTGCACCAAATACTTCTTTAATCGCTTTCGATTCAGAAATATCACCTACAGGCGTAGATGTTCCGTGAACGTTTACATAATCAATATCTTCCGGATTCATACCTGCATCTTTCAACGCACGTTTCATCACCAACTTAGCTCCCAACCCATCAGGGTGTGTAGCTGTTAAGTGATATGCATCAGCCGACATTCCACCACCAACAACTTCGCAAAGAATATTTGCTCCACGCGCAATAGCGTGATCTAATTCTTCGAGGATAAGACAGGCAGCACCTTCGCCCATAACAAAACCATCGCGGCTTTTGCTGAAAGGACGAGAAGCAGTTGTTGGCTCATCGTTGCGGGTTGACAAAGCTGTCATCGCGTTGAAACCGGCTACTCCACTTGCAATAATTGAAGCTTCTGCACCACCGGCCACAATTATATTTGCTTTACCCATACGAATATGCGTAAATGCATCAATAATGGCATTGGTTGATGAGGCACAAGCCGAGCAAGTTGAATAATTTGGCCCGCGGAAACCGTACATGATTGAAATCTGGCCAGCAGCAATATCCGAAATCATCTTTGGGATGAAAAACGGATTAAACTTTGGACCTTGTTCTTTGTTTTGGAAGTAATATCCAACTTCTTGTTCAAAAGTACCGATACCACCAATTCCGGCTGCGAAAATAACTCCGACTTCGTCTTTATCTATGGCTTCTAAATCCACACCACTGTTATCAATTGCTTCTTTAGCAGCTGCAATAGCATACTGTGCATAAAGATCCAATTTGCGAGCTTCCTTACGGTCAAAATATTTCAACGGATCAAAATCTTTTACTTCGCAAGCAAATTTGGTTTTAAATAAAGAAGGATCGAAATGAGTAATAGGTCCAGCACCGCTTACTCCGTTTTTGATATTCTCCCACATTTCTGGGACAGAAGATCCAACGGGTGTAATTGCACCTAAACCTGTTACTACAACTCTTTTCAATTCCATAAATAGTATTGGAATAAGATTATTTTTGTAAAGCTTCGATATGAGATACCGCTTCGCCTACTGTAGTAATTTTTTCAGCTTGTTCGTCTGGAATAGAAATACCAAATTCTTTTTCGAATTCCATAATCAATTCAACTGTATCCAATGAATCAGCTCCTAAGTCGTTTGTGAAACTTGCTGTAGCTACAACATCTGCTTCTTCAACTCCCAATTTGTCTACGATAATAGCCTTTACTTTTGATTCAATTTCTGACATAATTTTTGTTTTTAAGTTTGTAAATAGAATTTCTTTATTAATTTTGCGGTGCAAAGGAAAGAAATTTTCTCGACATAACCTCGTTTTTCATCAAAAAAAACTATAAATTTGCACACAATACTGCTTTATGTGCAAAAACAACTACAACAACATGCCAATTAAAATAGCCATCTTTGCTTCCGGTTCCGGCTCTAATGCTGAGAATATTGCCAATTATCACTCAAAAAGTTCTGTTTTTGAATTTCCTTTGATTATTTCGAATAAAGCGGATGCTTATGTACACGAACGGGCAAAAAGGCTTCAAATACCAAGTTTCACATTTTCAAGAGAAGATTTTTTATCAGGAGATAAAATTATAACTCTCCTAAAAGAACACAAAATCGAATATATTGTCCTTGCCGGATTTTTACTCAAAATCCCAAATTCATTAGTCGAGGCATATCCCAACAAAATCATCAACATCCACCCCGCCCTGCTCCCAAAATTTGGAGGAAAAGGAATGTACGGACACCACGTTCATCAGGCAGTGGTGGATGCCGGAGAAACAGAATCGGGCATTACGATACATTATGTAAATGGAAACTATGACGAGGGGAATATCATTTTTCAGGCAAAATGCCCGGTACTGTCAACCGACACAGCCGACACGATAGCCGAGAAAGTGCATGCTTTGGAATATGAACATTTTCCAAGAATTATAAGTGAAATATGGGGATAACAACAAGCAGCAAGCGTAAGCGGTAAGCAGTAAGTAGTAAGTAGTTGGCAATGGTTAGTTTGTCGTCATACAATCCTATTTTCTGCTCCGATTTTTTATCGTACCTTTGCAGCCCGAAAATGTTGGATTATTTTTCGATTCAACGATTACACATTTAATCAATTAAACAAAACATCATGGCTCTTCAATGCGGTATTGTGGGTTTACCCAATGTAGGTAAATCTACTTTATTCAACTGTCTTTCAAACGCAAAAGCTCAGGCAGCTAACTTCCCTTTTTGTACTATCGAACCTAACGTAGGTGTGATTACCGTTCCGGACGAACGATTGAATAAATTAGCTGAATTGGTACACCCTAACCGTATTGTTCCAACCACGGTAGAAATTGTGGATATTGCAGGATTAGTAAAAGGAGCCAGTAAAGGCGAAGGACTGGGAAATAAGTTCCTTGCCAATATCCGCGAAACAGATGCCATTCTTCACGTATTACGTTGCTTCGACGACGAAAACATTACACACGTGGATGGAAGTATCAACCCTGTTCGCGACAAGGAAATCATTGACACCGAGTTACAATTGAAAGACCTCGAAACGGTAGAAAGCCGCATCAGCAAAGTACAGAAGCAAGCTCAAACCGGAGGCGACAAACAAGCCAAAGCAACATACGATATATATGTACAATACCGCGAAGCTTTGCTGCAAGGCAAATCGGCCCGTACAGTAAAACTGGATCCACTGGATAAAAAACTGGTAAAGGATTTATACTTGCTTACCGACAAACCGGTAATGTACGTTTGTAATGTAGACGAAGCTTCTGCCAAAAATGGTAATGCTTACGTAGATGCTCTCCGTGAATCGGTGAAAGAAGAGAATGCCGAAATCTTAATCGTTGCAGCAGCTACCGAAGCTGACATTGCTGAATTAGAAACCTACGAAGAACGTCAAATGTTTCTGGAGGAAGTTGGCCTGACCGAATCGGGGGTAGCGCGCTTAATTCGCGCAGCATACCATTTACTGGACCTACAGACCTATTTTACCTGCGGTGTGCAAGAAGTGCGCGCATGGACTTTTGGACGCGGCTGGAAAGCCCCACAATGTGCAGCCGTTATCCATACCGATTTCGAAAAAGGATTTATCCGTGCAGAAGTCATCAAGTACGAAGATTTCACCACCCTTGGTTCGGAAGCTGCTTGCAAAGAAGCAGGAAAAATGAATGTAGAAGGTAAAGAATATGTAGTGACTGATGGTGATATAATGCACTTCCGCTTTAATGTGTAAGTCATAGACAAAAGACATTAGAACAAAGACAATAGACTTAAACGAGGTCTGCCGATTCATTTCGACAGACCTCGTTTGAGTTTAGTATTGCTTTTCAACCGATGAGCTTATTTTCTCAAATTGATGTCCTTAGTCACACCATTTATAGTTAAAGTAGCTTTTGCATCTTTGTCGCCATTGCCATAATCCAGCACAGCAGTACGTTTATCGGAAGTAGTAAGAACTGTACCTTCAACAAAGAATTTCCAACCGCCTTTTAAGATTAATGGTTTTGTAATTTCCACAGTGTAAGCGACACCTTTGGCATTTACACCATTTGAAGTACCGGTAATTGAATAAATATCATCCCAATAAAGAAGTGGAGTAGCATTGTTGCTTATGCGAGTACGTACACGTTCCGAATTCCAAATTAATTTCGTTCCATCTGCTCTTACAATAGTATCTTTTACTGATATGGACCAACTAGGTGTTTCGGTAACTACATTATCAGTGACTTGACGATTAGAGCCTAAGTATGTAACAGTCTTAGAACCTTTAAGCTGGTTGTCATTAATGAAAAATTCGTAATATTCAAGTTTTCTGGTTGAGCCTGCAACACCCATTCGGTTAGATATTATTACATAGATTTTACCTTTTAGCGTATTGCCACGTTTGTCAACAACACCAGTACCAAAGTCTACGCAGATTTTTTTGGGAAAAACTGTAATTCCTGTTTTATCGACAGTAATTACGACTTTACCAGAATCAATAGCACCAATTCCATTTACCTTTTGAGGTTCACTAACAGCTTTAGGCACACTGACAGCCTGAAATCCTGATGCATCGAACGTATTGACATATTCATCGGTGGTAGCTATAGCTATGTCACTAAGATTTGCAGACTGAGCTTCATCCTGAGCCGTAACGGATAATGCTTCATCTGTACCAACTGATTGTTCGGGAGTAATAGTACACGCTACAAATGAAGTAAGACTGAAAGAAATGGCTAGTATTGCCAATAGATTTACTTTTTTCATAATAGTAATTTTTAATGTGAGTATTTTGAATAATTTATCTGCTTTATACTTCTAAGACAAACAAAACAAAACGCACCACTACCTGATATTGAAAAAAAATGAAAATATTTCGAAACAAAATAATAACTAACTAAAAAAAAACAAAACATAAATCAATCACGAATAATTATAAATTAGTATCAACCTCTTCTAAACAGATGATTTAGATCTACTTTTACACCAACAATGCCTCCATAATAAAAAATCTTACCTAAATTGTAAGTTTTGATAGAGTTGACATATGTAGAGTTGAGCATATTGAAAGTAGGCCCGGCAAACAGTTTAACACTACTGCCAAGATAGTAATTTATTTCGGGACGAAACTGGGTTATAACTGTTCTTACACCTAAATCGTAGGTCTGACCCGAAAGTAAATTCAGTCTCAAAACATCCAGATTCAATCCAACATGTTTATGCACCTTAAAAGCTGCGCCAATACCGACACCACTACTTTTAGCTTTGTCGGCCTTAGTTCCAATTAATAAGATGGCATAAAATCCATAAAATCCCAAATGAACTGCTCCTGCTAATTGTTTGCTATAAGCAGACATTTCGACTTCAAGAATGCCATTATTATAGATAAATTGCCCAAAACCCAGGCTATTGCTAAATATCAGTGGTTTCTTTTTGGACAACAAAACCGGAGATTCAGTAACAGCACTTTCAGGTAGAGTAACAACGGCTACTGTATCCGGTTTGGATTGCTCAACGATTGGGTCAGGATGAATAATCGGCTTAGTTTCCGTGACGACTGGCTTTAGCCTCGCACTATCAATGACAACGATTGGCTCATGCTTTGTAGGCTCTACGATTGATTTTACGCTAACAGAAGCCACAGCCTTTTTTTCGGAGATTTCTTTCACCACCGTTGAAACCCTTTGCAGAACAATGAACTTATCCCTGAAGCTAAACTGTATATTTTTAGGCAGTAACTTTTGAAGTGCAGAATTCAAACTGCAATTAAGTCCGGTTGGCACAATGATGATTTGCTTATCATTAATCATTACCGGATCATACGAAAAAACACAAGCAGTTTGGGTGCTTATGTTTTTTAGTAATTTACTCATTGTCACCTGACCGGCTGAAATGTGTACCGTTTTCCCGGAATACGCCGACTTACCGAACAACGAGAACGGAGCTATCAGAAAGAAAATGGCTATAAAATGGCGTGTAAATTTAGTCATTTAATCAATTAAATTTTTTATTGCTAAAGAAATATGCATTGTTGCTTTTCTCCAGATTTAAATCCAGCGTTTCGGCTATGACCTCAAGTACCATATCCAGGTCTTCACCTTCAAACTTTACAGTTATCTGACGGCTGGCAATTTGCTTTTCACGTAGGTTGATGGATACACCATACGCCTTACTGATAATGTCAAATGCTTCGGTGAGCTGAATTCCTCTGAAATTAACCCGCAATGAACCCGAGCTTTGTTTTTCCAAAGCCGGCTCCAAAACAGTAAAACATTTGGTTTTTTTATTATAAATGCCTGTATCATTTACACCGAGCATCAAGCCTTTATCTTGTTTCGTGTAGAAATGCACCTGACCTTCGTTTACTTTCACACTCACCAGATTGCTATCTTTGTAAGCCGAGACTTCAAATACGGTTCCTATATCCTCAATAATTATCTCGTCGGCCCTCACTTGCAAAGTTCCTTTACCGGCATGCCCTACTTTAAAAGTAGCTTTACCATCAAGGTGAATAGTGCGAGACCGCTTGCCGTAATTGGAACTGTAGGTAATTTTACTATTCTCTGCCAATTTGATATTGGTTTGATCGGATAGGGTATTTTGTTTTGGAGCAAGTTGAGTGGCAAAAACCACCTGATGTTCGGCAAAGAAAAATTTCCAAACCGAAAAAGAAAGCACCATAATAATGGCTATACTAGCCGCACGAAACATCCATTGCTTAGTAAATGGATTGGCTTTTGGTGCGAGAACAGGTTCTTTATCCTGCATAGAAATGTAAGCACTGAACGACTTTTTAGCCCGTTCTACATTTGGTTTTGGCATGTCATCAGAGGCAACTCCGCCTAACTTAGCATAAAGCGAAGTCATCTCGTCGAAGTAGGTCTGATTTTCGACTGATGACGAAAGCCATTGTTCAATAGCTTCCATATCTTGTGCGGAAGCATTGCCTCCAAAATAGTTGGCTAATAAAATATCAATATCCTTTTTCATGGCCGTACTATTTTATTAGTTGGGTAAGTAAACATAATGCTAAAAATTCTTTTAATTCAATCCTGAGTAGCTTGAGCGCCTTCGAAATATGATTTTCTACTGTATTGGTTGATATATCCAGTTGTTTTGCTATTTCGAAATATGACAACTGTTCTATCCGACTCATTTCAAACACCCGTTTACATTGTGGTGGAAGTGCTTCGAGTGCTTTATTAATAGCACTTTGCAGTTCGCTGCCCGCAAGATGCTCATTTACAGAATCCGTCGAGCTACTCATCGTTGAAATATAATTCAGATTATGCTCCTTATGACTTGTTTGCTGATGAACAACGTTCAAGCAATCGTTATGAATAATGCGATACAAATATGAATTTATCGAACTCTGGATATTCAGTGTTTCGCGTTGATCCCACAGCTTACAAAACGTTTTCTGAACAACATCCTCTGCATCGTCCATATCCCTCAAAATCGAATACGCATATCTGCAAAAAGGCTCGTACCATTTATCAAATAGCTGCTCGTATGCTATGTGATTTCCCTCACGCAATGCCTTTATCGTCTCTATCATGCTAAATAATAAAAATGTAATTTTCTCCCGACAAAGGTATAAATTCTATTGAAATCTCCAATTTCAATAGTTCAACTCCATAGTTATGACAATTGAAATAAATATTACCACTATTTGTAGCAATAAATATAGTCGTTAAATATGATAGACAGCTTTTGCATATTCATCCACTTTTATGTTGTGAAATGAGAAAACATTTGAAATTTATCAGAAAAGAAAAAAAACAATATCAAAAATTATCATTACATTTGCCTGTCTATTCAAAAATGTTACACAAATTTATCGATTTCGTATGAACAACCGCATCCTTTTCGCATTGTGTTTCTTTCTTTTTCAATTATCATTAACGCCTCTTTTAGCAGTAAAAGCGTATCCCTACCCCATTACCGTAACTCAACCTGATGGAACCCAACTAACAATTCGGTTACAAGGTGATGAATATCACGATTACAAAACCACTGAAGATGGGTATATTCTAAAAGCCAACACTAAGGGCTTTCTGACTTATGCCACCATAAATGAACTGGGCGAAACGGTAGAAAGCAACTTAATTGCTCACAACATCGACAAACGAACAGCCGGAGAAATTGAATTTCTAAAAACGGCTCCTACTACCGAATCTTCAACAGTAGTAATAGCACAGCAAAGCGCAAGGCAGCAGGTCAAAGCGCAGCGACTCTCCACAGTTTCCCAAAGACCATTTCCCAAGGTAGGCAACGTGAAAACACTCGTTATCCTTGTAAGTTTCGCCGACTTGAACTATATAACTCCAACTCCACAAGTAGCATTCAACAATATGTTTAATACTGTTGGATACAATACCAACAAAGGTACAGGCTCTGTCCGCGATTATTTCATGGCAAGTTCTTATGGTAAGTTCACGCCTAACTTCGATGTAGTCGGTCCTTATTTACTACCGAACAATCAGGCCTATTATGGCAAAGACAGCTTAACAAAGAAAGATATTCATATCGAACAAATGGTTATTGATGCATGTGCAAAAGCGTCCGCCAATGGAATAGATTTTTCTCAATACGACACCGATAATGATGGTTATGTTGATAATGTAAATATCGTATATGCAGGACAAAGTCAGGCCGAAGGTGGAGATGCCGCTAGCACTATATGGCCAGTAACCTCTAGCTTATCCAATCCTAACATTAGCTTTAATGGCAAGTTAATCTCAGGATATACATGTGTGTCCGAATTAAAATACGGTGTGGGAACTACCATGACCAGTGTTGGAGTATTCTGCCATGAGTTTGGACATGTGCTAGGACTGCCCGACTACTACAACACCTTTAATGCTAATTACACATTGGACAAATGGGATATTATGGATGCTGGCTCTTACCTCAATCTTGGCTGTACTCCACCTACCTACTCGGCTTACGATCGTTTTTTTCTGGGTTATTTAACTCCGCAAGAAATCAGCAGCACTTCAAATGTAACTTTATTACCTATTTATCAGGGAAGCACAACACCAGCAAACACCAACAATCAGGCTTTCCTCTTTTCGGCAACAGCTCATAATTTAAATGGGAAAAGCCCGAATCCGAAAGAGTTTTTCATAGTTGAGTATCGTAAAAAAACTGGCTGGGACAGCTATTTGCCGTTGGATGGAATGCTGATCTGGCATATTGATTTTAACCAAACAGCTTGGGACATGAATAGTGTAAATAGTTATACTGAGCCTCTGCAAACACCTAGTAGCCATATGCGCGTGTATTTGCAGCCTTCTTCTGGATCAATTACTACCCCGGGGACTTCATTCAAATCGGGTAACTATACTCCATTATCATGGGTGGGCGCAGATATAAACCGAGCCATAGCAGGTATAACCACAACTGCCGATAGCATTACTTTTAAATTTATGCCAACGCGTATTCTGACTACGGGTAACTACGCCAGATTTTTCACTGAGCTTGGTACGCCATCGAATATTCAAAGCATAAATCTGACAACCTACAGCTTATCGGGAGATGTGCTAATCAGCTTAGCCAATAGCGTCCACTTTGAAATGAAACTTCCGTCGGAAAACACTTGGAGTAAAAGCCTTAGCCTCACCCCTGCAAATGGATATATAAATACCGCAATCCAATTGCGCTACAATCCCTATCTCAATGGAAATCAAACGGACAAATTGACAATTTCAGGTGCAGGCGTTCCGGATATCAATTTCAACATTAGTGGAATTTCCACTGTACCGGTGAATCCTCCAACGATTTATATTGGAAAAATTGAGGGTTCATTAAAGTTTGATGAAACTGAGATAAACACTACAGACATAAAGACGCTAAATATCAAGACTACTTATGTCAACAGTGATTTGTCTGTTGCGTTAACCGGGAGCGACGCAGCGTTTTTCAGCACTTCCGCACAGGCTAACATCATACCAAAGGACATTGCAAATAGTGTTGAAGGGTTCAACATTTCAGTGAACTACAAACCAACAAAACATGGACATCACACAGCCACCCTCACAATCTCTGGCGGTGGTCTGCCCGATAGAGTCATAACACTTAGCGGCAATGGTACAAAAAATAATTGCGATAGGTAAATCTACTGCTCCTTATAGACAAAAAAAGAAGAACCGATGTTCTTCTTTTTTTGTCTATAAGGAAATATAATTATTAAAATATTCTGTACGCCAGCGTGAAAGAAATACCCACTAAAACATCATTTCGCTTGGAAGTTATTGGATGGTACCCATCTATATAATCATTAGACGAGTAATGAAACTCTAGTTCTGTCCCAATTGAGACCTGATCGGTCAGATAATATCTATACCCACCTCCCATTAAAGCAACTCCCGAAGTATTATTTGCACGCCCTTGCGGCGACCCTACAGGGAATTTTACATTACTATTCAACACACCAAGTCCGGCAAATCCATAAAGCGTATTCGGGGTGTTTTTATCATACTTCAGTCCAAAACGAACAGAGTATTCACCTCGTAAAGAAAACTCGAGCGTCTTTGAGTTATATGAATAATAGCCATCCTTATGGACATTGTGGTTTTTATCTGCACCCGAATAATCGCCATAATGTAAAGTCGCTTTGTAGCCAAAATTAGATGGAAGTGTATTTCTGAACCCTAAACTTGCACTATAATTATGGTAACCCTGCACCAAAGTTTGCTTAAACAATGAGCCAGCTGCATCGCTATAACAATACGCCGGGCCAAATGAAGCTATAAACTCCCCCGTTGTTTTATGTCGATGCTGGATTAATCCATTCCTATGAATGGCTTGTAGCTGCTGAAACATCAGCATAATGCAAAATAAACAAAAAATGGGTTTTCTCATGTCGCAGGTAAAAAATGTAACAATAGCAATATCTATTCTTTGAAATAATTTGTAAATAAACTACTTAATATCTAAAACTACTACCTCCAACAAACTCTCTCAATAAAGAGGTAGGTGGAATTTCGCGATCGTGAATCGGCACAAAATAATTCAGAAACTTCATCATTCGGTGCGTTTCGGTATATTCATCACAATATTTGGGCACCTCTGCCAAAATAGGTTCGGCATGTCGTTTCAGCACTGCGAGTTCAAACAGCAGAGCCGAATTGAACATCACATCGGCATTTTCCTGATAAGGGAAAATCCATTTCTCCTCTCCACGGCGCACACTTGGCCAACGGGCTATGGTTTCACGCGCCGAATAGTTCCGGAAACGGTAATCGCGAATGATTCTACGTAACAGACGCGTGTCAGCAGTAGGAATCCAGTTATGATTATCAATGGAAATTGTAGTCAATGCCGAAACATATACTTTAAATACCGTTTCGGGCGGTATGCCGGGAATCAGTTCAGGGTTTAGTGCATGAATCCCTTCCATTACCAGCACGCTATCGCTACTCAATTTCAGCATCTCTCCCTTAGCTTTACGCCTTCCATCTTCAAAATTAAAGGTTGGAATTTCTACTTCCTCACCATTTAATAATTGCTTCATATGTTGATTAAACAAAGGCAAGTCCAATGCATGTAAATGTTCAAAATCCCATTCTCCATTCTCATCTAGTGGCGTATCGTCGCGATTCACAAAATAATTGTCGAGCGACAGTACCACAGGCTTTAATCCACTTACCATAAGTTGAATAGAAAGACGCTTGCTAAACGTTGTTTTACCCGAAGATGATGGCCCCGAAACAAGTACAAAACGAACCTTTTGTCCACGTTGAGCAATCATATCGGCAATGGAGGCAACTTTTTTTTCGTGTAATGCTTCCGAAACTTTTATCAGGTTGAACGATTGATTATTTCGACAAGCAACGTTGAATTCACCTACATTATTCAGATTCATAATCTTATTCCACCCCAGGTATTCTTTAAATATATCAAACATTTTGGGCGAGAATGTCATCGGTTCCAGCACAAATGGATTATCCCGGTTTGGAACTTGCAGCAGCAAACCATCATAATAACTTATCAAATCAAACACTCCCAAATAATTGGTCGATGGCAGAAGTACACCATTGTAATAGTCAATAAAATCATCTATCCTAAAAAACCGACAGTATGGATTTCCAAGCGTTTCAAACAAAGCCAACTTATCGGTTTGATGTGGTTGACTTCCAAACAAATCCTTCACTTCCGAAGTTTGCTTTTCTTCGCAATAGATTCGTTTACCTTGCTCTATAATTAATTTTACCCGCTCTTTTATCTGAGAAATAACATCGGCAGTTAAAGGTTGACTCAAATTATCAAGCGAACAGTAATATCCTTTGGAAATGGGGTGCTCAATACGTAGAATTGCTTGTGGAAATAGTTCAGAAATAGCCTTGGAAAGCACCATACTCAAACTTCGCACATAAACCCGCATACCCGAAGGTGTACTTAAATCAATAAAATCAATATCTTTGGGCTTATATACCAAAAAATTCAAATCCTCCACTTTATAATTGACGCGAGCCGCAACCACCTGGTATTTGAGTTCAATCTTCAAATCATTATAAATTTCAATTAATGAAGTACCTAGTGGATATGTGTGATATGATTTTGTGTTTTTACAGAATATGGTGACCAGTTTGTCCATGCGTAATTAAATATAATTTATGTAAATAATAATCGGCCGTAAAATTACATTATTTTTTTTAATTGTAATTATTTGAGTGTCTCTTAATTTTGAATTACTTTTGTACTAAATTTTCATAGAATTGAGGACATACTTCCTGTTATCATTTTTTATGAATATTTATCTCAAACTCAAAATAATAGACTCTATGAATTTATTTAATGTTTACCCACTTTTTGATATAGAAATAGCAAAAGGAATTGGCTGCAGAACCTACGACAATCATGGTATTGAATACCTCGATTTGTACGGCGGACATGCCGTAATATCTATCGGTCATTCGCATCCGTACTATGTTCAGAAATTAACTCAGCAATTGGAAAAACTGGTTTTTTATTCCAATTCGGTTCAGAACAAATTACAGGTTGAATTAGCCGACAAGCTGGGTAAACTATCGGGATACGAAGATTATTCGCTCTTCCTGATCAATTCCGGTGCCGAAGCAAACGAAAATGCACTAAAACTGGCATCGTTTCATACAGGAAGAAAAAAAGTTATTTCGTTTAATAAAAGTTTTCACGGACGTACATCGGCAGCTGTAAGAGTTACCGACAATCCCAAAATTGTAGCTCCGATAAACGAAGGTTTTGATGTTGACTTCTTTGCGTTGAACGATATTGATTCTGTTCGCAAATCACTACAAAACAAAGATGTTTGCGCTGTAATCATCGAAGGAATTCAGGGAATCGGAGGTATTCGCACTCCCGATCCTTACTTTTTGAAAGCATTGAGCCAAGAATGTAAAGAAACAGGTACCATACTTATTCTGGATGAAATTCAATCGGGATACGGACGTAGCGGCAAATTCTTTGCCCATCAACATGCTGATATTCGTCCGGATATCATCACTGTAGCGAAAGGTATGGGAAATGGATTTCCAATTGGAGGTGTGCTTATCAGCCCACTGTTCGAGGCGTCGCACGGCATGCTTGGCACTACTTTCGGTGGTAGCCATTTGGCATGTACAGCTGCAATTGCCGTTCTCGACATTATGAAAGTGGAAAAACTGATGGAAAACACCGAGAAAGTTGGAAATTACTTAATCGAGGAACTAAACAAAATTCCTCAGATAAAAGAAGTGAGGGGAACAGGACTTATTATCGGTATCGAATTTGAACAACCGGTAAAAGAAATCCGCAGTAAATTGCTTTTCGACAAGAAAATATTTACCGGCGTTAGTGGCATGAATACCATCAGATTACTTCCACCACTCTGCCTATCGTTATCGGATGCTAAATCGTTTATCGACAGTTTGAAAGAAGTTATTCAAACACTATAACAATCTAACAACATACACATTACGCCTTGTAATATTAACTATTATAGGGCGTAATTATTTTGAGACAGTGCTACGCGAAGACTTAGTCTGAAATTCACAAATTTCGGTTATGCATTTGTCTATCGTTGTAAAGCGAAAACCTGTAGCTTCCTGAAATTTTCGACTTGAATAATATTCTCTGTTCGTTGCTGTCCGAGCCGTCCCACGATCAATAAGCGGTTTAAACCGGAACAATGTGCCCAGCATTTCCGAAATTAGCCCAAAGAACCACAACAGATTTTTACCAAGTCCGATAAACGGGCGACGTTTGTCAAAGCCATCAGCCATACAATTCAGCACATCTCTGTTGCTGCAATTCTCGGCAACCATCACAAAGCGTTGAGATGAGATATGTGAGTTTGTCAGCAACATCATGGCTTTTACAACATCCTGCACATCCACGTAACCACTGCCTCCATTTGTATAAAACATCAAGCCCTTACGAACCTGTGAAAACAACTGTGAACTTCCTGTTTCGGTTCCCGAGACGCCCAGGATTACACCGGGATTGACAATCACTGCATTTAAGCCACGTGCTATTCCTTTCCACACTTCTTGCTCCGAAAGATATTTGCTACGCGAATAAGGCGAACGATTCTCCGCATCAACCCAACAACTCTCCTCATCAATCATTTTGCCGTGCGCAGCTTTTCCACAGGCCGCAATTGAACTTACAAAACAGAGCTTTTCAACTCTCGATTTGATTGCAGCGTCAACAACGTTCTTTGTTCCGACAATATTTGTATCTAGCAAAGCATCTGTTCCACTACCCAACGAAACCACAGCCGCACAATGATACACCGTTTTTGCATTACGAAAACCGTCAAGCAGTGAATTTTCGTCCAACACATCGGCCACCTTCCATTCAATCCGCGACAGAAAAGTATCGGGTTCGTTAGTATAAAAACTGAAAATTACACGCAGCGGCTCCAGGTTGCTTTTCGATCTCCTGATAGCAATTATCCCGTCATTTTCTTGCAATAAATGCCAAAGCAAATTACCCCCCACTAAACCTGTACCGCCCGTAACTACAATCATTTTAATCGTTTTTTTTATTGAAGTTCAAAAATACGAAAAGAAAACTGTATTTTTGCAAACAATTTCCTTTTAAAGACGGATCATGTCTCAAAATCAGCATAAAACCATTTGTGTATATTGCGCCTCAAGCACTCAGGTAAAACCGAGCTATTTTGATGCCACTGACAGGCTGGCCAAACTATTGGCACTAGCGGGGCACTCTATCGTTTATGGAGGTGGAGCAAAAGGACTTATGGGGCAACTGGCTGATAGCACACTACAAGCCAATGGAACAATAACCGGAGTTATTCCCCGTTTTATGTGCGAAGTAGAGTGGAATCACACCGAACTCACCGAGTTGATTCTGGTTGAAACCATGCACGAACGAAAAGAAAAAATGGCAACGCTGGCAGATGCCGTAGTGGCTTTACCGGGCGGTTGTGGCACCTTGGAAGAATTGCTGGAGGTAATTACATGGAAACGATTGGGCATTTTTACAAAGCCTATTGTAATTGTAAACCTCGAAGGATATTTTGATGCATTGGTAGCGATGCTCAACCGGGCAGCAGACGAACATTTTATGCGCGAGGAGCACAGGCAAATGTGGAAAGTGGTAGAAACACCCGAAGAAGTGCTTTCGGCTATCCATCAGTCGGTCGTTTGGGACGAAAATGCCCGCAGCTTTGCAGCACTATAATTAACCGACAATGATACAGCAAGACAGCATACATTCTATCAGCGACACATTAAAAACCTTGTCGACGAGCTTACCTGTAAAGCATCATGTGGTGCTAAACGTGGACACAGTAGCTGTTGTTGATACATTGAAAGCTGTTGTACAAAAACCGCACACCGGTTTCGACATTCCATACCTTTACCTACAAAAACCGGATACATCAACTTTCGATATAGTGCACATGTACGAAAGTTTTAAACCGGCGGTTACAAAATTTGCATCTGGTTTCGAAGGTATTCTTCATCCACTTCTTCCACAAAGTGCCAACTGGGTTTTTTGCGTGCTGTCTGCACTTCTGCTTTTGCTGATTATATCATTTTCTAATGCCTCAGCATTTATTCTGGAAGATATCAAATCTTATTTTCAAAGTTCGGAGCGCCCCAATTTATACCGAAAAACAACACTCACCGATTTTCGTGCCCAGTTTCTGCTAATCATTTTCGCCATAGGTGTAATTAGTCTGTTTGCACAACTTCACATTTACGAAACCTCTACCGATTTTGAATTGATAGATTATGCCTATCTGCTCGGGATAACGGTACTCTTCTTTTGTCTTAAATATATTGTTATTCAAGTGATAGGGTTTGTATTTCTGGATACAAAGGTATTATCACTAGCAAAATTCAGTTATTTTAATATCGTTTCACTCTTAGGTGTTTTTCTATTCCCTCTCCTACTATTACGCATATATGCCCCAATAAACCTACATTATTGGATTGACACAATGAGCATAGCTGTATCTGCATTGGCATACATTCTAATAATTATTAAATTATTTCAACTATTTTTACATAAAATAGTAGCATCTTTTTATATATTGTTGTATCTTTGCACCCTTGAATTTTTACCCTTATTCTTATTGCTTAAGGCGTATCAATTGATAGTATAATATGTTTCTTATTTAAATTTCGTAGCTTTGAAAATCAAGAAGATACTCGTTTCGCAACCGAAACCAACCACTGAAAAGTCACCCTACTTTGACATTAGTGAGAAATACAATGTAAAGATAGATTTTCGACCTTTCATAAAAGTTGAACCAATATTAGCAAAAGAGTTCAGAACTCAGCGTATTTCTATTTTAGATCACACTGCCATTATCTTTAATGCCCGCCATGGCATTGATCATTTCTTCAGACTTTGTGAAGAAATGCGCATTACAGTTCCCGAAACGATGAAGTATTTTTGTATTTCGGAAACAGTGGCCGTTTATTTACAACGATACATTCACTATCGTAAGCGCAAGGTTTTTTATGGTGCTACCGGAAAACTAGCCGAATTGGTAGTTATTATGAACAAGCATTTAGATGAAAAATACTTGTTTATCACTTCGGATGTTCAAAACGAAGACACACTTGCGGCACTCGAAAAATCAAAAATTACGTTGAATAAAGCCATAATGTACAAAACCGTGAGCAACGATTTTGGACCGGATGAAGAATTCAACTACGACATGTTGGTATTTTTCAGCCCTATAGGTATAGCATCATTATTAAAGAACTTCCCTAACTTTGATCAGGGGGAGATTCAAATTGCCTGCTTCGGGGCTACCACAGCTCAGGCGGTGCGTGATGCAAACTTACGAATTGATATTGAAGCGCCACTACCCGGTATACCATCAATGACAATGGCTATCGACAACTTCTTAAAAGAAAATCTAAAAAAGACAAAGAAATAGTTTGTCTCTATAAATTTTGCGCTATCCCAAAAGTATCGAAGATTTTCTGTACTTTTGGGATAGTTTATTTTTGACCCATGAACAAAACGAATTCATTTCCAAAAGCCGAACATCTATGTGGCGAAAAACGAATCGCCCGACTTTACACCCAAGGCGAAGCGTTTATGGCCTTTCCATTTCGGGTGGTTTTTAGAATTGAGCAAAAGAAGGATCTGGCGACAGCAAGTGTGATGGTGAGCGTTCCCAAAAAGCGGTTTAAACGAGCCGTTAAACGCAACCGATTAAAACGACTTTTAAGAGAAGCTTATCGTCTTAATAAACATGCGTTAATCGATCTTTTGGACGAAAAACAGCTCCAGGTTCACGTAGCATTTAATTACGTGTCGGACGAGGAGCTTGACTTTGTGACAGTAGAGAAGAAGATGAAAATTGCATTACAAAAGTTGATGGATAAAATTAAAACTGCCCCGGTTCTTTCTGCGGATGCAACAAACCCACCGACTGAGGATAGTAATTTATAGACAATTACATCATGAAAAAGATACTTGAGTTTATCGTCTTACTACCTGTCTATTTTTACAAGTACAGTATATCGCCCCTACTGCCGGCACGCTGTCGCTACACCCCAACCTGCTCGCAATATACTATTGAGGCAGTAAAAAAACATGGTATTATAAAAGGAGGATTATTGTCGGTAAAACGCATCGCGTCATGCCATCCCTGGGGTGGAAAAGGATACGACCCTGTACCATAAAAATCTTATTCATATTGAAATAATTAAGAAAAAATGTATCTTTGCTATTTAATTCCAACTATAAAATTTATCTACCGTGAAACAGCACAAGAAACACATCATCTTATATCCGTTATCGCTTATTTATGGCTTGATAACGGCGTTTCGTAACTGGTTGTTCGATCAGGAACTGCTACCATCCACCGAATTTAAACTCCCGATAATTTCAGTAGGCAATTTAGCGGTGGGCGGCACTGGAAAAACACCTCACACTGAGTTTATTCTGCGCGTATTGCAAGACGAGTGGAAAACAGCCGTACTGAGCCGCGGTTACAAGCGAAAAACGAAAGGCTTTTATCTGGCCGATGAGAACTCCGACAGCAAGACCCTGGGCGATGAATCCTTTCAGATACATCAAAAGTTTCCAAAAGTAAGTGTTGCGGTAGACGAGAAGCGGGTACATGGCGTGCAGGCCTTGCAAGACCTCATTCCCGACCTTCAGGCTATCATTCTTGACGATGCATTCCAACACCGTTATATTCAACCCGGTTTATCTATTCTGCTTACCGACTATTCCAATTTATACAGCAAGGATCTGGTAATGCCTGCCGGTGAACTTCGCGAATGGAAAAGCGGAAGCACACGGGCAAACATTATTATGGTAACCAAATGTCCGGCCGACATAAACCCCATGCAAATGCGGGTTATCGAGTTAGAACTCAAAATAGAAACGAATCAGCATATTTATTTCTCATGCTTTAAGTATGATGAAATCATCCCGGTCTTTCCCGAATCTACCTCTAAAGTCTGGACATTATCCGAACTAAAAGAAGCCGAAGCAAGCTTATTACTGGTAGCAGGAATTGTATCGCCCGAACCTATCGTGGAGTATTTGCGCAACTATACACATGAAGTAAAATCGGCATTCTTTGACGATCATCATGCCTTCAATCAGAAAGACTTCAATGCTATCAACAAGAAGTTTGAAGCAATGGAGAACACAGAAAAAATAATAGTGATAACCGAGAAAGATGCTGCCCGTTTAATTTCAAATCCGTTATTTCCCGAAGCATTAAAAGCCCGAACATTTGCATTACCCATTCGGGTCTCTATTTTACACGATCAAGAAACATTATTCATACAAAAAATAAAAAGCTATGTTGCAAAAAATACAAGAAACCGCTGATTTTCTCCGGACCAAAATGCAATCGAACCCACTGACGGGTATTATCCTGGGTACAGGATTAGGAAACCTGGTAACACAAATTACCGACAAAATAGAAATCCCTTACGAAACAATCCCCAATTTCCCGGTCTCTACCGTGGAAGGCCATAGCGGGAAATTGATTTTCGGAAAACTCGGCAATAAAGATGTGCTGGCCATGCAAGGTCGTTTCCATTACTACGAAGGCTACGATATGAAAGCCGTTACATTTCCGGTACGCGTAATGAAAGCACTGGGAATTGAGACACTGTTGGTTTCGAATGCTTCGGGTGGCATGAACCCCGACTTTGAGATTGGCGATTTGATGATTATTACTGATCATATCAACCTTTTCCCGGAGCATCCGTTGCGTGGAAAAAACCTGCCCGAACTGGGTACCCGTTTCCCCGATATGAGCGAGGCATACTCGAAAGAACTGATTGCTAAAGCAAAAACAATAGCTGCGAAAAACAATATAAAAGTGGTGGAAGGTGTGTATGTTGGCACCACAGGACCAACCTTTGAAACTCCCGCTGAATATCGCTATTTCCATGCCATTGGAGGTGATGCAGTAGGCATGAGCACCGTCCCTGAAGTAATTGTAGCCAACCATGCAGGCATTCGCTGCTTTGGCATTTCTATTGTTACAGACCTGGGCGTACCTGGAAAAATTGTGGAAGTGAGCCACGAGGAAGTGCAGGAAATCGGCAACTCAGTGCAGCCGCTCATGACGCTTATCATGAAAGAACTGATAAACTAGCTCAATTACGAGGTTTTAGTTACGGGTTACAAGTATTTTAGTCTGCTGATTATATATTTGTAACCCGTAAAAAATACTTGTAACTTCTTAGATATATTTCACCACCATGTACACTGCCACGCCTAATAGAAAGACGGCGTAAACTTTTTTGAAGATGGCAGACGACAAATTAAGAGCAAGTTTTGAACCGAAGAAAACACCCACTAAAATACCGAAAGCCATTAGCCCTGCGTATAATAAGTTTAAGTGCCCATCTTCGGCGTAAACAATTACACTGGGAAGTCCTACCGGCAACTGGAGCGCTGCGAGCGAAGTAGCAGATGCAGCTTTAGGATCATAGTCGAAGAACTTTATGAGGATAGGAACAATCACTAAGCCGCCACCTTTACCAAACATCCCTGCAATAACACCGGCTAGTACACCAATGAGAATAAATTGCCATACTGCACGCTGAGTTTTAGTTTGAGCACTGTCAGTTTTCATTTTATTTTTATTCTTGTTTCGCGAGAAATAGGATGGAATGTCAAAGTAACCCACAGCAATCCAAAGCAGATAGGCTGCATAAAGTTTTGCCAACAAATTCACATCTAGCGAAACAGCCAACTCAGCACCAAAGAACGAACCACCAAATAAGCCTAGCGCAATCCAAAGTGAGTCTTTAAGGTTTATATATCCCGCTTTATAATAATTAATCACCCCGAAAATACCTACTGGCAATAACATTGCCGCAAGCGATGTGGAATTGGCATCGAGCATATTCATACCAAAAACAGCAATAAGCGTGGGCACCATTACTATCCCTCCCCCAATACCAAACAATCCCGACATAACCCCAGCCAAAATACCCACAATTAAAATACCTATTTCCATACCTACCTTTTTTTCAATTGAAGCACAAAAGTACTTAATTCTAAGCAATTTTGGGGAATATTAGCCCAACAAAAAAGGAAAGAGTACTCTTTCCTTTTTTTGTTGATTGCATAATTGGTGAATGGGTAACCATATAGGTTCAGATTTCAAATCACTTCTACCACAGTGTATCCGATATCATCTACCGCTTTTTTGAGCACTTCATTGCTTACATCGGCACTCAGTTTTACGGTCGCAGAATTGCTTTCCAAATCGACAGTTGCTTCAACGCCATCAATGGCATTCAATACTTTTTCTACACGAGCCGAGCAGTGTCCGCAGCTCATTCCTTTTATGACCATGGTTTTTTCTAACATAATTTCTACTGGTTGATTAGTTATTTGATTTATTTGTTCATTCGCTTGTGAGGTCGGATTATCAACTCCGATTGTTGTTTTTGTTGAATTTGAAACAGTTGCTTTAAAACGCATTAATCTCAGGGCATTTAGTACTACCGTTATCGAACTGAAACTCATGGCTGCAGCAGCAAACATAGGATTGAGCTTCCAGCCCAACACACCGTAAAACACACCGGCTGCCAGCGGTATGCCGATAACATTGTAGAAAAATGCCCAAAAGAGATTTTGCCTGATATTTACGATCACGGCTTTACTGAGTCGAAGAGTAGTGACGGCATCCAGTAAATCGCTACGCATCAACACCACATCGGCCGACTCGATAGCCACATCGGTTCCTGCACCAATAGCTATTCCCAGATTGGAACGCATCAATGCCGGTGCGTCATTTACACCATCTCCAACCATGGCAACAGTCTTTCCTGCAGCTTGCAGTTTACTTATTTCCTTGTCCTTATCTTGCGGCATCACTTCGGCAATAACAGTGGAAATGCCTAATTGATGTTGAATGGCTGCAGCTGTTCCGGCATTGTCACCTGTAAGCATCACCACATTCATCCCCATGGCTTGCAACAGTTCCACTGCTTCACGACTGGTAGGTTTAATCACATCAGCCACTGCTATTATTCCCAACACCTCTGTTTCATTGGCCACAAAGAGAGGTGTTTTACCTTCCTTAGCCAAACGGTCGGACTGAGTTACAAACTCGCAAAGTTGTATTTTGCGATCGGTCATAAGTTTTAGGTTTCCTGCCAAATAAGTTATCTCCTCTATCGCAGCCTGAATACCCAGACCGGGAATGGCCTGAAAGTTACTCACTGCTTTAAACTTTAACGCCCGCTTTTCTGCCTCTAACAATATGGCTTCGGCAAGTGGATGCTCCGACGGTTTCTCGAGCGAAGCAGCTATTTCCAACAATTGATTTTCGGTAATAGCCGTTCCGGTAAAGATGTCGGTTACACGTGGCTTGCCTTCTGTAATCGTACCAGTTTTGTCGAGCACTACTGTGTCAATCTTATGAGCCATTTCGAGCGATTCGGCCGACTTAATAAGAATACCATGTTCGGCACCCTTGCCAGTCCCCACCATAATAGCCACCGGAGTGGCGAGCCCAAGCGCACACGGACAAGAGATGACCAACACAGCAATGCCAATAGACAAGGCAAAATCAAACGGATAACCAAGCACCATCCAAACTACAACAGAAAGAATGGCTATACCAATCACGACAGGCACAAAAACCGAACTTATTTTATCTGCCAGCTTAGAAATAGGCGCTTTGGATGACGAAGCTTCTTCCACCAACTGAATAATCTGCGAGAGCGTGGTGTCGTTACCAACTTTGGTGGCGCGGAGGGTAAAATAACCCGATTTGTTGATACTTGCCGAAAGAACCGTAGCACCAACTTCTTTGAAAACAGGCATACTCTCACCCGTAAGAGCCGACTCGTCGACCGACGAGTTTCCGCTATCCACTACCCCATCCACAGGAACGCTTTGTCCGGGTTTTACCACCACAATATCTCCCACCACCACTTGTTCGATGAGAATCTCAACTTCTGCATTATCGCGTATAACGGTTGCTGTCTTAGGAGCCAGATCCATCAACCGGGTAATGGCTTCGGAAGTGCGACTTTTCGATTTAGCCTCAATATATTTGCCAAGGGTGATAAGCGTAAGAATGGTAGCTCCTGATTCGAAATATAAATCGTGTGAGAATTGCTCCACAGTAGCCATGTCGGCATGTCCAAGTGCAAAGCCGATGCGATAAATAGCATAAACACCATACACAATGGCTGCCGACGAACCGATAGCTATCAGCGAATCCATATTGGGCGCAGCCTTGAACAACGTTCTGAAACCGTTTACAAAGTATTTCTTATTGATAAAAGCAATGGGCAATGTGAGTAGAAACTGTGTAAAAGCAAATGCCAATGCATTTTCGACTCCATGAAAAAGATGCGGAAGTGCCAGGCCAAACATGTGCCCCATAGAAATATACAGGAGAGGAATCAGAAAGGCCAGCGAAACCCACCAACGCATTTTCATCTCCTGTTGCTCTATTTGCACAAAGTTGATACTGCCAACGGGAGTTGCACTGACACTTGCTGCAGCGTTACGTACATGAGCAACATAGCCGGCATCTTCAACCGATTTTTCAATAGCATCTATCTGAATTGCCGAATCATCGAAATTTACGGTCATGCTATTCGTCAATAAATTTACATTGACAGTTTTCACACCTTCCAGCTTGCTCACACTTTTCTCTACATGTGCCACACATGCAGTGCAAGTCATTCCGGTAACATCAAATTTTTCTACTTTCATGTTGTTCTGATTGCTTTCTTTCTCAAAAACATTCCGACAATGCTATAGTTCATCACAAATGCTTTATGAAGAACAAAATTAGTATAAAACAACCGGTTTTAGTTTATCTTTAGGGTTATTCGTTGAAGCTTACCCCTACTTCACGCAAGCAATAGCTACTTGCAATCCCTGATTATATGACTTAGTGTCATCAAATAGCCCGAAAGCACAAGAATATCTTATAAAATAACGAGCACAATTTTCACTGTTCGCCGTTTTCCAATACCTTTGCAGAGGAAACACAATTTCCTGCCTGCCTCTACTACCTTGAAACGATACGCACAGCATCATCTATCTTTAAACGTTTCAAAATTACTATCATTTATAAGCATGACTCCTCAACCGGATACCCATTTACCTTCAATTGAACAAACAGCAGATCTACTGACCGATATTGCTTGTGAGCTAATGTCGTCGGGAGCTCACACCATGCGTATCTTGCAAAATGTATCGCGCATGGCCGAGAGTTTTGGTTACCATCTGGATTTATCGGTATTCCAGTTGAGTGTTATCATTACCATTACCGACAAAGATGATGCAACCAAACGACTCACTCTGAACAAAAAGACCAAACCACTGCTTATCAACTACACTTTTGTATCCGATTTAAGCACACTGAGTTGGGACACCTACGACAGGCATTTAGGTTATGAAGATGTAAAGAGAAGATTTCACGAGATTACTTCACAAAAACGCACGTCCAGATGGGTTATTCTCATTCTTGTTTCTTTCGCCAATGCTTCATTTTGCGGCTTGTTTAATGGAGATATTTACGCCATGGAACTTGTTTTTCTGGCTACTCTGGCCGGCTTCTTTGTCCGACAGGAGATGCTGATACATCACATAAACCTTTTGGTAACCTATACCACCAGTGCTTTTGTAGCGGGAATCATTGCCGGCATGGGTTATGTATGCCATTGGGGACATACCCCCGAAATAGCATTGGCATCATGTGTGCTTTATCACACACCAGGTGTACCGCTCATTAACTCGGTGCTGGATATTATCGAAGGACATGTGCTTACCGGCATTGCCCGACTGGTAAATGCTTCGAGCCTCATTGTTTGTACCGCCATCGGATTATTCACCGCATTATTACTTCTCGGATTAGATAAATTATGATAACTATTGATTTGATTAAACTCATGCTTCTGGATGGAGTAATGGCGGCTATCACTGCTATCGGTTTTGCGATAAGCTCCAATCCGCCACGCAAAGCCATCCTGGTGTCGGCACTCCTGGCTGCTTTTGGACATGGGCTGCGCTACGTGCTGATGCAATACGGAATGGAGATTTCAATATCCACCTTTGTTGTAGCCTCCTTTATTGGGCTGCTGAGTATTCTGTTTGCCCGTATCATTCATTGTCCGGCCGAAGTGTTCTCCTTCCCATCGCTGCTGCCCATGATTCCGGGATTATTTGCCTACCGCACCATCATGAGCCTGATAAAATTTATGCAAAGTACCGATGCGGTGAAGAACCAGAGCTTCATAATGGATTTCTTTCATAATGGAATGACTACTTTATTTATTTTGCTGGCCCTGGTCATTGGTGTTACACTGCCGGTGCTGCTATTTCCCAAAACATCATTCTCGGTAACCAGGAAGTATTGATACAAGCTCCGTCAGTTGACGGATAAACTCTGAATGGGTTTATGGTTAGTTGCGTTTTCAAGATTGTTTCCTATTCCATTTATCCTCAGTGAATATCGGGACGGTTTAATAACAGGCAATCTTTCAGCCGACGCAATAAATCACAATATTTCTTACTTCAACTTAATATTGTATTTTTGTACTGCAATTTAGTCAACCTTATGCGTCATCTATCCCGATTCTCAATACTATTCTGCATCTGTACTTTTCTATACAGCTGCTCAATAATGCCCGACGAACTCACAACCGCCGAAAAACTCATTGAGACTGCACCTGATTCGGCGTTGCATATACTGCGCAAAATGCCACCCTATAAATACAAATCGGGTGAGAGCCGTGCGCTGTATGGCTTATTGATGATACAGGCACTCGACTCTAAATGCCTTCCCCTCAAACCGGACTCCTTATTAGATTTCTCTATTGCCTATTATCAGAGTCATCCACATGCCAACTGCCTGGGCACCGCCTACTTTTACAAAGGACGTGCCTACAAGTATTATTATCAGTACGAACCAGCTATTGAATTTTATCTGAAAGCGTTGGATGAAGCTAAATCGACGAAAGATAATAACATGAACGGGAAAATCAATTATGATTTAGGGGAGATCTATAGTACTCAGGCAGATTACGCATTAGCACGCCAAAAACTCACAACTGCCTATTCTTACCTCGTCAAAGCTAATTCGAAAAGACTGGCCTTTTATTCATTGATGCACATTGGCCGAACGTTTCACCTAGCGCATGACTATAAAAGTGCTCAGGCTTATTATCGGCGAATACTCCATCGAGCCAATGATTCTATTCAAAGAGGAACACTGCTGCAAGAAATTGCGTTAAACTTCTATGACGATAAGATGCTCGACTCCGCGTTAATCTATCTGCGTGAGGTGGTCAACTATCCTTATATTACTAACAACCGGGCTATTCGCTATTCGATCTTGGCTGATTTGTATTTCGATATCAATCAGATTGACTCTTCCAACTACTATGCTCTCAATGCATTCCGGTTCGAACCGGACATTAGGACACAGAAAAAATGCTATCGGATTCTTGTCAACGCAGCAAGTATAAAGGGAAACATGCCCGATTTAAAAAAATACATGGCTCGTTATCAGGATTGCTCGGATTCAATCCGTAAAATTGATATACAAACCAAAGGCAGTGTATTGGAAACCATGCACGATGCAAAAAAGGAGATGGCAAAGTCCAACCAGAAGTTTTGGTATGTATGTATCATTTTACTCCTTGCCATTGCCATTTTCATTCTGGCTTATATGGCTAAACATCGCAAAAGCAAGCTGGAGAAACAACTGTCGGAGGAAAAAAGATTACAACTGAGAGCCGATCTACGAATGGAGGCGGTAATGAAAAGGCAGGAGGTACTGCAGCGCAAAATACAGGAAAAAAGGGTGGAATACGATAATGTATGGAAAAAAGGAGGATCGGAAGAACGCAAGAATATGACATTAAAAATGTACGAAGAACTCTTACATTTTGACGACATCTCCCTCTTTCAAAAGGAGATGGATACTGAATTGAATCACCTGGTCACCAAACTCCAAACACGTTACCCCACTCTTACCGACAAAGAGATTCACTGGTGTTGTCTTCATTTGCTCGATGTAGATCCTGCCGATATGATGGTGTTGTTTAATTACAAAGTGGACAGTCTGAAACGGATGAAGCAAAGACTTGTAAATAAAACAAGGCTTGGCGGTGTCAATGAAATTGACAATTTCTTAAACGCCATTTTGTGCGAATAGAGGGCATTTTGTTTTCTATTTAAAAGACCCTATTTCTGTGTAGAGCTCTTTTTCTCATAGTCTGGTGAGCATTTTACATCCCTTCGGTTTAATGAAAATCGAAGGGATTTTTCATTCCATCACTGCCAAAAACGAGATGTTCTTTTGCATCACTCTTTTTCTGCGTCTTTCGCATTACGGCTTAGCAGCACTCAATCAAAACCAACTCTTTTTACATAAAATTGTCCACCATTAAAACTGCGTCCACCACTCACGGTAAAAATTGCGTGTAAATGGCTGATAACCAGCCGTGCCTAAAAAGAGTGCGTCCACCTGTTTCATTCTCCAAAATTTGGCTTCTGCGACAACTCCTGCCTAACTTAGCAACTCGATCGATCGAATTTTTCTAGTTTCAAAACAAACACATAATTAATAATTGAAAGTGCCTATGAAGTGTATTTAAGAATCGGAAATGGTTCATGAACATGAAAGACTATTAGGTAAATTTCATACAGCGCGAGTAAGATAAAAATTATTCAAGTATGAAGATTTCAACATCGATTTTTTCCAAAATCTGCATTGTGGCAGGTTTTCTCTTATTAGCCCAATTAAGCTTTGCAGGAGAGGTTGTAATTCGTAAAGACACCGAGCCTGATCCGGTACCAGGCACACGTGCCCCATTCTTTATACCGGTTACTGCTTTTATCGACGAAAACGGATTGGCATTAAATTTCATTGTGCCGGAGGGCGTTGCTACTATCAATGTATACGACCAATCAAACACTTTGGTATATCAGGAAGTACTGGATACGAATTCAACATTAAGCACGCTTATTCCTACCGATGAATGGAATGGGGGTAGCTATATCGTAAGAATTCATTATAGTACTATCGGCCTGTTTGGCAATTTCGAATTGTAATAACAAATAAAGTAAGAAGAGTGATGCAGTCATATGTATTGTGATAGTGATTTATGGTGATAAATTGCAACCTAAATAAATTTAACCTGTTTTTTATTGACTGCATTGCTCAACTTATATTACGAAGATGCCGGGGCTATCGCCCTTCTTTTTACAGAATAAAACTGATTTGATGAACAGTTATCATTCATCGTTTCGCACGCTGAACGATAAAATGAATATAATAAATCATTTTCAAATACTAATATTAAAAATCAATTCATTATGGCTAACATTCTGCACAAAATTAAAGCAAAAATGTATCCAAACTTACTGACCGAAGACCCAAATGACTTTACTGCAAGGGTAGTTTCGGAGCGTACATTAAATGTTCCCGAAATATGTAAGGGAGCCGTCACCCGTGGAGGAGCACCCACCACTGCTGAGGCAATGGAAATCAACGTAAACCTTTTCCTTAAGGAAATGGCCTACCAACTATCGGATGGTTATTCTATCAACACAGGCTATTTTACAGCCAATGCACTTATTCGAGGCGTATTCAACAAAATCGACGAACCTTTCAACCCCGACAAACATGCCATTCTCTACCAATTTAATCAGGGTGAGCTCTTGCGCAAAGAGCTGGCAAGCATTGCCGTAGAAATTACCGGTCCGGGCGACAGTAGCATTAACGTAACCGAAGTACAAGACGTAAAAACCGGCTCGGTAAACGACCTGCTAACCCCTAACCGCAACCTACGCATAAGAGGATTCAAACTCAAACTAGTCGGCGATAACCCGACCGTAGGAGTATATTTTATAAATCAAGCATCCAGCGAACGCATTAAAGTTGATCCATCCGAAATTGTGACCAACAATCCGGCAGAACTGCTTATTCTAACCCCTGAGCTTGCCTCGGGAACATACATATTGGAAGTGGTAAGTCAGTTTTCAGGAAGCAGTAACTCAGTTCTGAAAGAACCCAGAACGTCTGCATTCGATAAAAAACTAACAGTTCAGTAGGACCGAACAACGGCTTTCGGTCACACTGAAACTAGGCTTTCGGTCAGTCTGAACCTCCCCTTTCAGACTGACCGAAACGACCTTTTCAGACACACCGAAAAAAGAAACACAAAGCGGTTACCGAAAAGCTTGAATAGAATAACTATAAAAAAACAAAGCTTATGAACGAATCTGATTACAAGTTTACGGCCACTATGATGCTTCCCAAAAATGGGAAACAATACTGGACCGACCTTATGCAAGGTAAAGCCCCTGTTGCCGATAATATTACGGTGGGTAGCCCCATTGTACTGGGCACAGCGCTGTTCGACGATGGTACTATTGTGCTGGGAGGTGTCTCCAAAACCAAAGACCCTACCGACTTCAATATTATTTTTATGTGGGTTTATAATCAGGATGGGGATAAATATCCGGACTGGCCTATAGACTTAAGCGATTCTGAAGACTTCTTCATTAACTCTATTGAGTTTTCACCCATCGATGGCGATGAAGCCGATCATTTGCTGCTAATTACTGAAGCAGAACAATAACTAGATTCAAAAGATTAATCCCCCCTGTCATCAATTTTGTAATCAGTGGCAGGGGGTAAACCATACATTAGGTGAATTTAAAAATGCCTGTTCAATTCGAAAAAAGGAAAGAGATTGCAGCTGCTTGGTCGAAAAAGCAGAAGCAAAATCCGAAACTCAGATGCTACCATCCCATCATTGAGAAAGAATACTATCGCGATTCTCCAACCGGCGACTACCTGTGTATCGAATGTGGTGAAGCATTTATGGAAGAAGAAAAATGCCTTATAGAGCACCACTGTTACCAATCGTACCAGTAAACCCAAAAAAAAACACCACCAGCTGTCAACTAAGAAAATGCAACTCTCGAAAAACTTCACTCTCGAAGAACTTACCCGCACACATTCCAACCTCCCCAATATCCCCACACTGGCGGATATCGAACGGCTGCAAGCACTTGTCAACAACTTGCTACAACCCTTGCGCGACCTCTATGGCAAAGCAATATGCGTGAACTCTGGCTATCGGTCCAAAGCCGTAAACAAAGAGCAGGGTGGCACCTCACGTCCCCTCTCGCAGCACTGCAAAGGCGAAGCGGCCGACATTGAAGTAATGGATAATGGGCTGATCTTCCGCCTCATCCGCACCCACCTGCCCTTCGACCAACTGATATGGGAAGCAGGTAACAACTATCAACCCGCCTGGGTTCACGTCAGCTATAGCACCAAAGGAAACCGAAAACAAGTACTGAGAATGAAAGTAGTGGAGGGAAAGAAAACATATGAAATAATCTAAAAAACAATAAATAGCCTATTAAGTTAAGTATATCAAAAAGAAAGTGTACTTTTGTAATATTGAGTGGAAGTAATGGCAAATACTGTTGCTACCGGTGCTGAGTTGTGTCTCTCGCAAGTCTACTCAATAAATACAACACATACTACCATAGGCCCCCTTGAGCCCCGATAGCAGAAGAAAAATATGATAAATTAATATCTAAATAACCACTTATGACTATGCAATCGTTGAAGGAAAACATGACTATTCAATCATTTGAAGCAAATGAAATTGAAGCAAACTGGGCAAAAGAGAAATTAGCAAACCCTCTGCTCGAATGCAAACATAGCATTATCAAAAAAGAATATTATTTCGGAAGTGCTACGGGGTACAACAGATGTATTAGATGCGGAAAAAAAATCAGCATATAGTCTTGCCATACATTCAACCTGAAACCAAAAACAGACGCAATCGCTTGCGTCTGTTCTGCTTTTATAAAAATAATCTTCGAGAGTTTAAATCAGATTCACGATTACCCCCGGTATCAGACCTAATACGATCATAAGGAAGGCGGCAAGAATAATCTGTTTTTTGTAGTTACTACTTGAATCGATGGCCGAAGTGGCTGATGGTTCATTAGCATACATGGCTATCACCGGACGAATATAATAATACACACTAATCATAGACCCGATAATAGCAACGATAACCAACGGCAGGTTGCCTTGCTCTATGGCCGAAACGAACAGGTTATATTTGGCGGCAAAACCAACCAATGGCGGTATACCTGCGAGCGAAAGCATAGCAATGGTCATGGCAAAGGCCTCGGTCGGATTGTGTTTAGAGAGCCCGTCGAATGCTTTGATAGAAAAAGTACCTGTCTCCTCACGTACCAGAATAAGTACCGCAAAAGCCGTGATAGTGGCTATGGTGTACGATATGGAGTACAACAACAACACACCCGAAGCTTCCTGCTTAAGTGCAATGATAGCAATAAGCATATATCCCGCATGGGCAATACCCGAATAGGCAAACATACGTTTCACATTGTCCTGATAAAAAGCCGAGAGATTACCGATAAGAATAGTGGCAATGGCAAATATGGTAAGCGTTACTTTCCAGATAGACTCCACTTCTCCGAAACTGGATTGCATCAATCGGAAGAAAGCAGCAATAGCGGCCACTTTACCCACCGTAGCCATAAAAGTAGTAATGAGCGTTGGCGAACCTTCGTACACATCGGGTGCCCAGAAGTGAAAAGGGGCCGCACCAATCTTGAATGCCATGCCAATAGCTACCAGTAGTAATCCGATGGTAAGCATACCGGGCATATTAGCTTGATGCAAAATAACATATTGTTTAATCTCTTCCAGATTCATACTTCCACAGGCACCGTAGAGCAGGGCAATACCAAACAGCAGAAATCCTGAAGCAAACGAGCCGGTAAGGAAGTACTTCATAGCCGCCTCGTTGGAGTTAGGGTCAAACTTCTTACTACCCGCCAAAATATACAGCGACAATGAAAGCGTCTCGATACCTACAAAAAGCATCAGCAAATTACCAAAACCGGTCATGATAAGTCCACCGACCAACGCGAAAAGAATGAGCGCATAGATATCTTCGAGTGGACGGGTTACAGGCTTGTAATAGACCGGAGCAAAGATAAACACCAACAATGTGGTGAATATCAACACACCATTAAAAGCAATGCTGAAATTATCGGCAATATACATGTTGTTGTAGTAGTGTATATTTTTATTCCACTCCATCAGATGAAGTAAAAATGCGAGTGGAAGCCCAACGTAGATAATCGGCAGAAGAGGAGCTTTCTTTTGAATTGCACCAAAAAATAGAACAATGAGTGCTACAATGGAAATGGTTATAATGGCGTACATATATAGTTACAAGATAGTTAGTTACGAGTTACAAGTCCAATAATTAAATAGTTAGTTTACTGCCGTCTGAAGCATTTGTAATACAAACGATGGCGAAATACCTACCCAGAAAACACATACAATGATAGGCACAAAGAGCAGTATCTCTCCGGTGGTCAAATCGGCAAATTTTTGGGTAGCAATAGTTTGCGGTCCGTACATTACCTGCTGATACATTTTCAGCATATACACAGCTCCTAAAATGATAGTAAGCCCTGCAATGACGCCAATATAAACATTGGACTGGAAAAGACCGAGCAGAATAAGAAATTCACCCACAAAACTATTGGTAAACGGCAATGCAACATTGGCCAGTACAATAATGAGGAATATAGTAGCAAAGCGTGGTGCAGCACTTGCTATACCGCCCAAATCGCTGATAATATCGGTTCCTGTTCTGATTACTATCATTTGATAGCAAAGGAAAAACCCAACTACATTGACTCCGTGCGAGAACATTTGCAGAATAGCACCTTCAATGCCATAATGATTATTGGAAAGCAATCCCAACGCGATAATTCCAACGTGCGAAAGGGATACAAAGGCAATCATCTTTTTCAATTTGGGTTGACGGATAGCAATGATAGCACCGTATATCACTCCAAAAAGGATGAGTGGTAAGAAAATCAACGAGCCGCCCGCTACCACATCCGGACAAATAGGAAGTATAAACCGAATAATACCGTACAATCCCATTTTAAGCATAATACCCGCCAGCAACATGGAGCCTTGTACCGGCGACACATTATAGGTTTCGGCCTGCCATGAGTGAAACGGAAACAACGGTATCTTTATGGCAAAGGCCAGAAAGAAAGCAAGAAAGACCGGCACCTGAACGGCATAAGGCAGTTTCAGTTGATAGAAACTCTCGAAACTAAACGAGTGTGGAGTTGTAAGTGTGTATAGATATAGAATGGCTATCAGCATGGCAAAACTGCCCACCACCGTGTAGATAAGAAACTTTACACTTATCTTTTTTCTGTTCTCTCCACCCCAAATTGCTGTAATAAGAAAGACAGGCATCAGTGCAAGTTCCCAGAAGATATAGAAAAGTATCATTTCCGAGGCCGTGAAAACACCAATCAGAGCCATTTGCATCAAAAGGATGAGGGCATAAAAATTATGATTTCTTACCTCACGATTATTATTAGAAGCAATGATAATTGGAATTAACAAAGAAGTCAGCATGACCATTATCAACGATATTGAATCGATATAGATAATAATATCAATGTCCAACAGCTGCTTTAAATTTAAACTCAGGTTAAGAATTTTATTGTCAGCAAAAGTAAAAGCATAGCCGGCCACCAACGCCACAGCAAATTCTACCAACGAAGCTATCAGTGCAAAATCCCTACTATGTTTTCCAAGTTTTCCTGTGAATAAAAGCAATGATGCAAGTAAAGGCAGGACAAGTAAAAGTACAATAATCATCTCTTTTATAGTATTATATTAAAAAATAGAATGGCAATAACACTGAACACCATAATCACTAAATAAAATCCCACATTCCCGGTTTGCAAACGGCGCAGTCGCTTGCCGGCAAACAACGTTCCGTTACCAACAGCATTTACAAAACCATTAATGATGGTTTGATCCACTGCCTGACGGAAGAAATCGGATAGGAAACCCAGCGGTTTTACAAACAGGAAGTCGTATATTTCATCGAAATAGAATTTGTCTGCCAATACCTTTTGTATGCCGGTAGCAGGAGTCAGTTCTTTGGCATTCACAAAACGGTTGTAACTATAGAATACCAACAGTGCAATAACACAAAGCGGAAGAATAAAAATCAACCACTCGGTTTGCACCGACAAAGTAGGTTCCGAAGCAGCTACCAATCCATTGGCTTTCGCAAATATCGGAGCCAGGTAATTATCAAATCCTTGTGTTTCGGAGAATAGCTTCGGCAACTGCACAAACCCTGCGACAGTCGACAATATTGCCAATACAGCCATTGGATACAGCATCACCTTCGGCGATTCGTGTACCGAATGTGCAGGTTTGAAATCTTTACCAGCAGGTTTAAAGAACACCACAAACAAGAGACGGAACATATAAATGGTAGTCAACAGCGAAATACATGTTGCAAAAACACCCATTGCCGTTCCATGTTCGAAGGCAGCGGTCAGAATTACTTCTTTCGAAAAGAATCCTGCAAAGGGTGGAATACCCGAAATAGCGATCGTACCAACGATAAACAAAGCGAAGGTAAAAGGTATTTTTGAGCGTAAACCGCCCATTTTGCGAATATCCTGCTCACCACTCAAAGCGTGAATAACGCTACCGGCAGCAAGGAACAACAAAGCTTTGAAAAAAGCATGTGTGGTCAGGTGGAACATCGCTCCCGAGAACGAGCCTAAGCCCAATGCCATAAACAGAAAGCCAAGTTGACTAACCGTTGAATAGGCCAGAATCTTTTTAATATCATTCTGATAAATGGCAATCAAACCACCTACCAATGCAGTAACCGCACCCACCACAAGAATTACATTCATGGTCAGCGGCGAAAGAACAAACAATACACTTGAACGGGCAATCAGATAAATACCTGCTGTTACCATGGTGGCAGCGTGTATCAATGCCGAAACGGGAGTCGGACCGGCCATAGCGTCGGGCAACCATGTAAACAATGGTATTTGCGCACTCTTACCCATAGCACCCACAAACAAGCACATGGTAACAATTGTCAGCGTCATATTACCCGAAGGCATAAGACTTGCTTTAGCAGCAATATCGCTTACTGATAGTGTTTTGAAAGTGCTGAAAAGGAGGAAAATACCCAACAGAAAACCCAAGTCGCCAATGCGGTTCATGATAAAGGCTTTCTTAGCGGCATTGTTATTGGCATGGTCTTTAAACCAAAAACCGATGAGCAAATATGAAGACAGACCTACGCCCTCCCAACCAATAAATAGCATCAAATAATCAGAACCCAACACAAGGATGAGCATAAAGAAAATAAACAAGTTGAGGTAAGCGAAGAATCTGTTTACACTTTCATCCTCTTTCATATACCCTATAGAGTAAATATGAATAAGCAGCCCAACCCCATTTACAATCATCAACATCAATGCCGATAAACGGTCGATTGTCAATGCAAAAGGAATGGAGATGTCGGCAAATTTAATCCAGTCGAACAACGGAACTTCCAGCACCTGATTGGACGATGTGACATATCCGAAAAGAAATGCTGCCAGAACGAAGTTGATAAAAATGGTTACCGAAGCAAGTATCCCCGACAGATTACGGTTCATTTGTCTTTGAAACAAACCAATTGTCAGAAATCCGAGCAGTGGAAAAACGAGTAATAATATTGAAATAAGTTGCATATATGTAGTTTTAAATAGCCCCTGGTAAAGATCAGGTACTAGTTATGAATTGTGCATTATGAATTATGAATTATTTACTTACCATTTTAATCTGTCCAGCTTGTATATATCGATAGAATGTGTGGAACGATACACCACCACTAGCAATGCCAGTCCGATAGCTACTTCTGCAGCCGCTACCACCATAATGAAAAACACAAATATCTGTCCGGCAGGATCATTGCGATAGGCCGAAAAAGCTGCCAGCAAAAGATTCGCCGAGTTAAGCATTAGCTCCACCGACATAAAAATGACCAACGCATTACGTTTGGCCAATACACCTATCACCCCAATAGAAAACAATGCGGAGCAAAACAGGATATAATATTGAAGTGGAATGATTTGAAATTGAGTTATTGCAGATTCCATAAATGTATTTTTTAATCGTTGCTGTAAAACCTTTTACTTTAGGTAGGACAGTATATTTTATTATTATCTATAAACACCATCTCTTATTTCCATCTCCTCAAGGAGAGGGGTTAGGGGTGAGGTCAATTTTTATCTTTTTTACCTAACATTACCGCTCCAACCATGGCCGAAAGAAACAAAATAGACGAGAGCTCAAAAGGCAATATATAATCACTGTAGAGGATTTTACCCAAGTTCTTTACCAAACCAATCTGTGTCAGTTCGGGATTTCCAATGGTGGTGACCTCAAATGATTTCAGTGTTCCAATCAGCACCAGAAAAATCATACCACCGGCAATGGCCGAGACAAATTTCATCAGTGTGGATTTCGGGAACTCACCTTCTATATTCAGATTGAGAAGCATTACCGTAAATAAAAACAGTACCATAATAGCACCGGCATACACTATAATGTGCACTACAGCAAGAAATTGAGCATTGAGCAGAATGTAGTGTCCTGCCAATGTAAAAAATGTAAGTGTCAGGTACAGCACACTGTGAATCGGCTTTTTGGACAAAAGAACCATCATGGCCGAAATGAGTGCAACAGCACTTAAAAAGAAAAAGAGATAATGAGATAACATAGTCTTTTATTTATTATGCGATTTTGACTTGTCTTTTTTAAATGCCAATACTTCGGGCGTTTGACGTTTAGACACATCGATACGTGCATCTTTTTTCTCTACCAACACATCTTTGCCATAGACAAAACTATCACGTTTGTACTCGCTCGGAACTGTTCTATTGGTAAGGAAGATTGCTTCTTTGGGGCAAGCCGATTCGCAATCGCCACAGAAAATACAACGCAGCATATTTATTTCGTACGTCGCGGCATATTTCTCTTCGCGATACAAGTCTTTTTCATCCTCTTTTCGCTCTGCAGCTACCATCGTGATGGCTTCGGCCGGACAAGCCAGTGCACACAAACCGCAGGCGGTGCAGCGTTCGCGCCCTTCATCGTCAAGTTTCAATACGTGCAATCCACGGTAAATATCCGCAAAGGGACGTTTTTCTTCGGGATATTGAAAGGTTACATCTTTCTTGAAAAAGTGCTTGAAGGTGATGATCATTCCTTTGAAAATGGCCGGCAAGTAGAAGCGCTCCATGAGCGTCATCTTTTTGTTGGAAACCACCTTCGAACGGTTGGTCAGCGATATTTTAGTTGAATCTTGATTCATTGTTTTATAGTTACATGTAATTAGTTACGCGCTCATTCTCAGACGAGCACGTTCAAAATCAGAATCCTCTTTTAATAAGCATATAAAAAAATCCGGTTACTATCATATTGATAAATGCCCAGGGCATCAATCCTTTCCAACCGAAGCGCATCAATTGGTCGTAGCGGAAACGTGGTAAAGTCCAGCGCACCCACATAAACACAAACACAAAGAAGAATATTTTCGCCATCAATACCAATGTGCCGATAATGGAAATCCAGTTGTGCGATAAACCCAGTTCATTCATAAACGGAAAGTTATAACCTCCAAAGTACAAAGTGGATATCATGGCCGAGGCAATAAACATATTGATATATTCCGAGAAAAGGTAGAAACCAAGTTTCATGGAACTATACTCGGTGTGGTAACCACCAATCAACTCTGTTTCACACTCGGGTAAATCGAAAGGTGAACGGTTACACTCGGCAAAAGCACAAATCAGAAACACCACAAATCCAATGGGTTGTGTAAATACATTCCAATGCATTCCGTGTTGTTGTGAAACGATTTCATTCAGACTCAAACTTCCCGAAGTCATTACAATGGTTACGATAGACATACTCATGGCCAACTCGTAACTAATCATTTGCGAAGCAGCACGCACCGAACCCATCAATGCATATTTATTGTTGGAAGCCCAACCACCAATCATCACGCCGTAAACACCGATAGACACTACTGCGAAGGTGTACAAAACACCAATATTCACATCGGCCATTTGCAGCGCAAACTCTTTGCCGCCAATAATCAGCGTATCTCCCCACGGAATTACCGCACTGCTTAGCAATGCCACCAACATAGTAAGACACGGACCGAGAATATAAAGTACTTTATCTGCTTTAGCAGGCATAAACTCTTCTTTGAAGAACAGTTTCACACCATCGGCCACCGGCTGCAGCAAACCGAAAATACCGGCGCGATTTGGACCAAGTCTGTCCTGAAAAAAACCGGCTACCTTACGCTCGGCAAGCGTAGCATACATCGCTACCACCAAACTCAGCATCAAGATAATAACTGCGAACAGTAATTTGTATAAAATGAAATCTATGTTCATAATTACTCCATTGTTTCTTTTATCGGATTGATAACCGATGGTATAACTACGTTTTTATAGTGATTTTGATTGATAACCGAATAAGACGCAATCTTGCGTGGTCCTTCGATTACCCAGTCGGCACTACTTTTCTTCTCAAAACGGCATTCGTTACAAATAAAATCATGCACTTCGCCATAGGTATCTTTTCGTCCGGTGACGCGATATACCTCGTCTCCTCTGAACCAGATAGTAGCTTCGCCTTTACATTTGGTGCAAGAACGATGCGCATCCATTGGTTTCAGGAACCAAACACGGTTTTTGAAACGGAATGTTTTATCGGTCAGTGCGCCAACAGGGCAAACATCTATCATATTTCCCGAGAAATCATTTTCAATGGCCTGGTGAATAAAAGTAGAAATCTCCGATTTTTCACCACGGTATAAAATTCCATGAACACGATTATCGGTTAGCTGGTCAGCAGCATACACACAACGATAGCACAAAATGCAACGGTTGGGATGAAACTGAATCAAATCGCCAATATCTATTTTTTCGTAAGTGCGTTTCTCTTCTTCAAAACGCGTTTCGTTCGAACCGTTTTCGTAGCTGAGGTTCTGCAAATCACACTCACCGGCCTGATCACAAACCGGACAGTCGAGCGGATGGTTGAGGAGCAAAAACTCCACCACTGCTTTGCGGGCATCCACCACCTGAGGCGAAGTAAGATTTTCTACCACCATGCCATCCATTACCTCGGTACGACAAGAAGCCACCAGCTTGGGCATAGGACGAGGATCGGCAGCCGAACCCTGCGCTACTTTCACCATACAGGTACGGCATTTCCCTCCACTATTTTTTAGCTCGGAATGATAGCACATTGCCGGTGGAACCACGTCGCCACCTATCATGCGGGCAGCTTGTAGAATGGTGGTTCCCGGTTCTACTTCAATGCTTTTATTATCTATTGTTACCTTAAACATTGTAAAAAAGAATGACCCCTAACCCCTAAAGGGGGATTGAAGTTAGTATTGATTATTATATTTATATCTCTCATTTTTTTTGTCAAAATAAATTTGACGATACTATTATTATTCCCCTTTAGGGGTTAGGGGTTCTTTCAATTTCCCATGCTTTACATTCTTCACTATTTCAGGATTTTCCACATGAAATTCAAATTCACTACGGAAATGACGAATGGCAGCACCTACCGGCCAAGCAGCCGCATCGCCCAACGGACAAATGGTATTTCCCTCAATTTTGGAAGCTATACTTACCAATAAATCAATATCTTTCATCTTGCCTTCGCCGTTTTCTATGCGGTGAAGTACACTTTCCATCCAACTTGTACCCTCACGACAAGGTGAACATTGTCCACACGATTCATGATGATAAAAACGGGAGAAATTATAGGTATTCCGTACAATACAAGCATCTTCATCGTAAACAATAAATCCACCCGAACCAAGCATTGACCCTGTGATAAATCCACCTTCGGATAATGATTCGTAGCTCATCAGGCGGGGTTGACCTTCTGCTGTTTTCAGAATAAGATTTTTTGGCAAAATCGGTACAGAAGAACCTCCGGGGATAACCGCTTTCAATTCTTTTCCACCTTTCACTCCACCACAATATTTATCGCTGTAAATAAACTCCTCAACAGGCAAGCCCATTTCTATTTCATAAACGCCCGGGTTATTAATATTTCCACAGGCTGAGATGAGTTTCGTTCCGGTACTGCGACCAATGCCAATCTTAGCATATTCTTCGCCGCCGTTATTTACAATCCAACCAATATTAGCCAATGTTTCCACATTGTTTACCACCGTCGGGCAACCGTACAAACCTTTAATAGCGGGGAATGGTGGTTTCAGACGTGGATTTCCGCGTTTTCCTTCGAGCGATTCGATCAATGCAGTTTCTTCTCCGCAAATATAAGCTCCTGCTCCTGAGTGCACATGAAGGTCTAAATCATAACCACTTCCCAATATATTTTTACCAAGTAATCCGGCTTTGTAGCTTTCTTTAATAGCCTCATTCAAAATGCCGATAATGGTTTTGAATTCTCCACGCACGTAAATGTAGGCTTTATTCGACCCTAACGCGTAGGCCGAACAAATCATCCCTTCAATAAGCCGATGAGGAATATTCATCAGCAAGTAGCGATCTTTGAATGTTCCCGGTTCGCTTTCGTCAGCGTTACAAATAAGATAACGTGGATTGCAGCTTTTCTTGTCGATAAAGCTCCACTTCATTCCGGTAGGGAAACCGGCACCACCACGACCACGCAATCCGGAAGTTTTCACTTCGGCCACTATATCATCGGGAGTCATTGTTTTCAAAGCCTTTTCAATGGATGCGTATCCACCGTTTTTGCGGTATACTTCCAGGGAACGAATGCCTTCAACCTCTATATTTTCTAAGATAATCTTTCTTTCCATGTCAGCTCTTCGGGTTTCTTTAATTCGCTTTCACTTCTCAATTTGGCGATTATTTCATCTATCTTTTGTAAGTTCAAAAATTCGTGAAACTCAGTGTTTACCTGCATCACCGGCGCCGAACCACAAGCACCAAGGCATTCTACCGCTTTGAGCGAAAATAGTTTATCTTCTGTCGTTTCGCCCACTTTTATTTGCAGTTTTTCTTCCAGATAGTGAATCATATCTTCACCTCCACAAATGGCACACGGACCTGTTTGACAAATCTCAATCACATATTTTCCAACCAGATCAATATAAAATTGAGAATAAAAAGTAGCTACTTCGTATACTTCAATGGGGGTGATATTCAGCAATCCGGCCACGTAATCCATTATGTCCACGTTCAAACTACCTCCCAATTCCTCCTGTGCTATGTGCAAAACAGGAATCAAGGCAGATTTTTGCTGACCATCGGGATAATGCGAAATTATCGTCTGTATCTTTTCTAACGTGCTCGCTGTAAAGACAACATCATTGTTTTTCTTTACGTAGAGTTTATGTTTAAATTGTTTCTCGCTCATTTTTGTATTTTTCTTTTCAACTGTCAACTATAAACTATCAACTGATTAAGCGTCCAGTTCTCCGGCAATCACGTTCATGCTACTCATTGTGAGGATGGCATCCGACAGGGATGAACCTGTAATCATTTCCGGAAAAGCCTGATAGTAAATAAATCCCGGACGACGGAAATGTAAACGGTATGGAGTTCGTCCACCATCCGACACTACGTAGAAACCAAGTTCTCCGTTAGCACCTTCCACTGCACTGTATATCTCTTTTTTCGGCACATCAATTTCTCCCATCACCATTTTAAAATGACTGATTAATGGTTCCATTTTACTGTACACATCTTGTTTCGGAGGTAAGTTGAAAGACGGGACATCGGTATAGAATTTACCCTCGGGCAAATTTGCCAACGCATTATTTATCATCTTTATACTTTCCCACATCTCGGTTTGGCGGACGCAAAAACGATCGTAAGTATCACCATTTTGACCTACCGGCACCACAAAATCAAAATCGCTGTATGACGAGTAAGGTTCCTGAACGCGCACATCATAATCAACACCTGCAGCCCGTAGATTGGGTCCGGCAAAGCTGTAATTCAGAGCTCGTTCAGCCGAGATACCTCCTACATTTATCGTTCTGTCCATAAAGATACGGTTGCGCATCAACAGGTTTTCAAATTCATGCAGCACTTTAGGTAAACGTTTCATCAAAGCCTTGATTTTTTGAATAGCAGCAGACGAAAAATCTCTGTCAAAACCTCCCACTCTGCCAAGGTTGGTAGTCAGCCGTGCTCCGCATAATTCTTCGTATATCTCGTATATTTTCTCCCGTTCCTGAAAAACGTACACAAAACCGGTTAACGCTCCACTATCCACACCGATAACACTATTACAAACAAGGTGATCGGCAATACGCGCCAATTCCATAACTATAATACGCATATAATCAACACGTTTACTCGTTTCTACACCGAGTAACTTCTCTACGGCCAAATGCCATCCGATATTATTTATCGGCGATGAGCAATAGTTCAACCGGTCGGTCAGGGTTGTGATTTGGTAGTATGGACGACGTTCGGCAATTTTTTCAAAAGCACGGTGAATATAACCTATGGTTTGCTCTGCACCAACTATTGTTTCACCATTCATCATCAAGACATTTTGGAAAATACCGTGTGTTGCAGGGTGCGTTGGCCCAAGGTTCAACGTGCTATAATGCTTTTCGTCCTCCTGAGTTAAATCTAAATGGTGTTCTGAATTTATGGTTTTCATTATTTTTTAATTTTTTTAGCCAAGTCACGACTTGGCTCTACACTATCTTCCAAAAAAACGATCATCTTTATCCAAACGTGTTGCATCTTCCAACGGATATTCTTTCCGCATAGGATGATAATCCATATACTCTACATTCAAAATGCGAATCAAATTAGGATGACCCACAAAATCAACTCCATAGAAATCAAATGTTTCGCGTTCCATCCAGTTGGCTCCGGAGAAAAGCGAAACAATGCTGTCAATCTGTGGATGTGCTTTACTCACAAATGTTTTCAGGCGAATACGTTTGTTAGCTACCAAATTATGTAGATGGTAAATAACTCCCAATTCCTTTTCTTGTTCAGGATAATGAATGCCACACAAATCGGTGAGGAAAATAAAACTTTGTTGTTCTTTCAAGTAAGTAACAATTGCTTTTATCGCTTCTGAGTTGACAGTCAGGGTAAAAATATCCGCCGCTTCGTCTACCGATAAAATCTTATCTTCAAATTTGTTTTTAAGTTCCTGAAGTAATATAGTATATTCCATTTCTTTTATTTACAAATGCATATCTTGTAATTTACAGTGAATTACTTATCGTAACTATCTGTTTTAATTCCATAGCTTTCCAGCATGGCTTTGTATTCCGGACTGTAACGTCTACGCAAAGGCTCATTGCCCACCAGTTCCTGAATTTTCATAAACCCGTCGATAATTTGTTCCGGACGAGGCGGACAACCCGGCACATATACATCCACCGGCACCACTTTATCAATCCCCTGCAAAACGCTGTAGGTATCAAAAATTCCACCGCTCGAAGCGCAGGCACCAACAGCAATTACCCAACGAGGTTCTGCCATTTGTTCGTATATTTGTTGAACCACAGGTGCCATTTTCTTGGCAATAGTGCCCATTACCATCAGCAAATCGGCCTGACGAGGAGAAAAACTCAATCGCTCAGCACCAAATCGGCCTAAATCATAATTCGCTCCCATAGTGGCCATAAATTCAATTCCACAACACGAAGTGGCAAATGGTAGTGGCCACATAGAATTTTTACGTGCCAGTCCCACAGCCTTATCTAGTGTAGTTGCAAAAAAACCGGAACCACTATAGCCCTCCGGTGCTTCTACTACTGTATATTTATCTTTATCACTCATAATAGTCTTTTTTTACTTACCTCTTACATTACCTCCGCCTTGGCCTTAACCTTAGCCTCACTCCTGTTCTTTATTCCAATCAAAAGCTCCTTTTTTATAAATATAAAAGAACCCGAAAATGAAAATACCCATAAAAAGAAGCATATTTAGAAATGCACTCCAATCGGCATCTTTAAAATTGACAGCCCAGGGATAGAAAAATATAACCTCCACGTCGAAAAGAACGAAAAGAATGGCGATAAGAAAATACTTGATGGAGAACGGAAACCGGGCATTACCCTGAATATCAATTCCACATTCGAAATTTTCTTCTTTTTTTAATGTTCTAACTCTTTTTCGCGTGCTAATAATAAGGTGTGTCACCACCATTACTATGACAACAAAAGCCATCGCCACAAAAAATTGTATCAATACCGGCTGATAATCGGAGGCTAAATATACTCTTTCCATCTAAAAATTATTTGAATACAAAATTAAAGAAAAATTTCCGTAATTGAAGTCGCGAGACGGCTAAAACCGGAGTTTAATTTGATATTAATTTATATATATTGTTGAATAACTGATAATTGAATTAGATAAATATTTCTTTATTTAAAGATTATCAGCACTGAAAATGGGTCAAAAATACGAAAAAATGCATCCTTTTTTTTCTATATTTTAGCAATAGAAATGCATTTTTTACAGTTTTCAGCTGGTCTACCAATTTTATTTCCCGAAAATGAATTTTAGGGAAAACATCTAAATCGTTAGAGCATTCAATTTTTGTTCATCTTTCGGAACAAACGAATAGTATTTCAAAACAACCTCCACTATATTTTGTTCAATGAATATGGACAGAATTCAGTCTTATTTTCGATATATTTTATTTCTAAAATAGCTCCTATAAGTTAATATTTCCATTATTTTCATTCCTTCTAAATCCAAATCCAATCTTCGTTGCGTCTAACTATAAAAATAAATACTAAATTTACATTTAAAACAAACTATTATGAAACGGATTGGATTATTTTTATTGGCTTTGACATTATTTGTTGGGGCTTATGCCACACCAAAAGGCATTAATGTAGACAGTTTGAAAAATGAATTAAGGCAAGAAATTGTGAATAATGAAGCACATGACGCACAAATCCGTCAGTCGCAAAAAGATTCCATTATGCTCTCAAAGTTGTCGCCCAGTCAGCTGGTAGACTTAAAAAAGCAAGAATTGGAGGTTCAAAAACAACGTGTTGAAAATGAAGGTCGTTCAGATATGCCATTTAATGGTTTTCAACTCTTTATGATTTGCCTATTACCTTTCCTATTTGTTGCTACACTTGTTTACATAATAACTAAAGCAAAAAAGGATGAGTCAAAGCGCAAGTACGACCTATACACCAAATCATTAGAAATGGGACAAACAGTTCCCGAACATTTTTTTGATGAACCCCAAAAAGCAAATCCTTCATCTAATTTTAAAAAAGGAACTCTGTGGTTTATGGTTGGTTTAGCATTGATTATTTCTTTTGTAATAATTGGGGAAAAAGATGGTTTGATTGTTGGAATTGTTCCTACTTTTGTGGGTCTTGGTTATTTGTTAGTTCATTATCTGGAAAAACCAAAAACAGACACAACAACTAATAACAATGAGCAAAACGGATGATATCCGCTGGGTAACACAGCTTACTTTGCTTGGCGATAAAAGCGCCTTCGACAAACTAACCTGTAAATATCAATCGCCCATTCGTCGGTTCTTTCTGAACCTAACTATGGGCGATGCCCCGTTAAGTGACGATTTAGCTCAGGAAACATTTATCAAAGCCTATCTGAATATCGATGCATTTAAAGGGATATCGGGTTTTTCGACCTGGCTCTATCGGATTGCATACAATGTGTTTTATGATTCGGTGCGGGCGCAAAAACATTATGCTGACCTCGACGAACATGTGATTGACTGCCAACATCAAACACAAAATGATTTTTCGGCAGAGAAACTTGATATTTACAAAGCAATAAAACAATTACGCAGAGAAGAACAAACGGCCGTGTTATTGTTTTATATGGAAGACAGAACGCAGAACGAAATAGCGCGAATCATGAATTGCCCGCTGGGAACAGTGAAAACATATTTGCTAAAAGGGAAAGAAAAACTAAGTGTTTACCTCACACAAGCTGGTTATGGAAACTAAAGATACAGACAAATTGCTGAAAGACTTTTTCGGCGAACACAAACAAGAGATTCATGATAATGGATTTACTCGACGTGTAATGCGGAAACTACCCGAACAAGCCGATCGTAGTTGGATAGTGTGGTGCTTTGCATTCGTTGGAATGATGCTTAGCCTGATGCTGGGGTTCAGTTCTGGTTCAATACAAACTGCAATAAACTATATATTACAAATACCAGTTTACTACCTCATCGGAGTTGTTTTCTGTTTTCCACTAGTAAGTACTGCAGGACTTCTGTTAGCACAGAATAGGCATTTTTGATAATTGGTATTCAAAATAAGTCCTTGAAAGATAATAGAGATACGCTATACCGTGTCTCTATTTTTTAATCCTGAAAAACGGAATACTAGGGAAGTAAAATAATTCCTTTCCTCTGTCAATTCTGAAGGCATTAAGAATCACAAATACAAAGTTATAGAAATACAATATCAACAAACCCAGTTCTTGTATCATCATTTTATGCCCCATCGTACCTCCATCAAAGTTTCCAATTCTGAACATTGAGACCAAACCGAACACAAGCACAGCAAACCATAACATCAATAGAATAAACCACGTAATTTGAAAGTTCAAAATCCCTCTTCCAATTCTATCCAAATCTTTGATTGTTCTTCTATTTGACATCCAGATTATAACAGGTAAAACAACTCCCAGAAAGGGAAGAAGAATAAAACTAAGAGCAGAAAAATTGGTCATCATCAACAATCCTCTGTTTTCTTTCATGGTCCAATCAAGTGCATTTGTAGATTCGCCCAAAACTGTAGCTAATCTTTTCAAGGTGTCTTCCCTCGGTAAAGTCCCACTACTTTCTATCCGTTGAATTGTTCGTAAACTGAGTCCAGATTTTTCCGCTAACTCCTCCTGCGAAAATCCATTCTGCATTCTAAGTTCTTTGATGCGTTTTGCTAAATGATTACTTTTCATTTGTTGAGAATTAAATTTTATGCAAAGGTAAAAGTAAACAACAATTATATTAACGCCAAACATATGACATTCTTACGCCATTTTACATTTTAGCGCATTCGTTCCAACCTCGCAGCGTCCAATCTAAGCAAGATAAATAGCAAAATGGTAAAACCCCAAAGCGAAGAACCTCCGTAGCTGAAAAACGGCAACGGGATACCAATTACAGGCATAATGCCAAGTACCATCCCAATATTGATAGTGAGGTGAAAGAAGAAAATACTGGCTACGCAATATCCATACACACGACTAAATTGATCGCGCTGCCGTTCGGCAATTTTCAGCAGTCGCATAAGTAAAAGCCAATATACAAAAAGAACAAGCGTGGATCCCCAGAACCCGTGTTCCTCACCAACAGTACAAAAAATAAAGTCGGTATCTTGCTCTGGCACATATTTTAATTTCGTCTGCGTACCATTCAAAAAGCCTTTACCCCAGAAACCTCCCGAACCAATAGCAATTTTAGATTGATGCACATTGTAACCGGCACCATTGAGGTCATTTTCCATGCTCAAAAGTTCCTTGATACGCTGTGTTTGGTGAGGTTGAAGCACTTTCTCGAACAGATAGTCGGCAGAGAAACTAAACAGCACAGAGCTTAATGAAAACAGAATCAGAAACCAATATTTTTTATATCTGAATATTATCTCAATTATCAACCAGTACAAACAGGACGCTAAGGTTGCAATGACAGCTACATAATTATAATTCAAATAAAACCATATATTTATCAAATACGAGATGGCGGTAATTACAACAGTCCCTATCAATAAAAACAAAGCTTCTTTTCGGTTTCTGGTAAAAAAGAACGCATAGATAAATTGCGTTAAGAGTACTATGCCCATTGCCAGTAAAAGCCCTAAAGTTCCACGGTCTAATTGAATGGGGACGATACTAAACCGAATGACAACAATAAACAGAAAAACAGCATATGTACCGATCAACAAGACAATCCCATTCATCCCTTCACGATAAAGCATAAGCAAAAAAGCCACAAATACCAACGCTGAACCTGTTTCATTCTGCAAAAGAATCAATGCAAAAGGAATAAAAAGAATGACTCCCAATGGAATAAGATCTTTCCATGCTTTTAGTTTGTAGTTATACGAACTCATGTACTTGGAAAGTGCAAGGGCGGTAGCCATTTTTGCTAATTCGGCGGGCTGAAATCTGACCGGTCCAAATTCGAGCCACGAACGGGATCCTTTGATGTCTTTAGCAACAAAAATAGTGATGATAAGCAACAAAATAGCTCCTATATAAATCATATAGGAAAAGATACTGTACATTTTAGCGTCAATGAGCAATAACATTCCACCAATCGCAAAACCGGTCAATATCCAGATAAATTGCTTACCCGCACGCTGACTAAAATCAAAGATACTGGCCTGATCGAAATCGTAGCTTGCACCATAAATACTTATCCAGCCCATGAAAACCAGAACGACATAGAAAAATATCGTAGTCCAGTCGAGTGCATATTTTATACTAACGTTCTTTGACATAGGAATTTGTTACAGTTACAGACATTCTATCAAGTAATTCCTTACGTTTAATCTTTCTATACAAAAATTGTTCAACCATTAAACTAAAAATTGGCGCTGCATAAGTCGTCCCAAATCCGGCATTTTCGACCACTACCGCAATCGCAATTTTCGGATGATTACGTGGGGCAAAGCCCACAAATATAGAGTGATCTTTTCCATGACTATTTTCAGCCGTACCGGTCTTTCCACACATTTCCAATCCCGGAATTTGCGATGCACGAGCTGTTCCCGATTCAAAAACACGCGCCATACCTTCATACACTATCGGAAAATATTGCTTATCCACTTTGGCGTGATGAATATGATTCCGCATGGAATCACACCGAAGCAAATGCGGCGTGATATAATAACCTTCATTGCAAATTACAGCCATGGCATTACATAATTGAAGCGGTGTTACCAACACCTCTCCCTGCCCGATAGAAAGCGAACGTATCGTGATAGCCCGCCAAGCATTCTCGGCACGATACACCTTATTGTAAAATTTCTGCGACGGAATATAACCCCTCGATTGTTCATAAATATCACTATCTGTATATTTCTCTCCCAACCCAAAACTTTTCATTCTGTCCACCCAGTCATCATAATTTTTCCTGAAAATGGCATTTTTAGGCCCGTAACCATCTTTTTCGATGGTCGATTTAAATGCATTCCAAAAATAAGGATTGCAACTTTGCTCAATTGCACCCAGCAAACTTACCGGAGAACCGTGATGGTGTGTACATTTAATTGGTGAGGATGAAGGACCGTTACAACTAAACATTGTATTTTGAGAGATTCCTCCCATCTGTTGGCAAACCAAAGCCTGAATAGGCTTAAATGCCGAGCCAGGCGAATACTGAGCCTGCGTGGCACGATTCATCAGAGGTTTTGTTGGATCATTTACCAATTGCATGTAATTAGTAGACCGCTGGCGACCCACCAATATCGATGGGTTGAAAGACGGATTAGAAACCATAGCCAGGATTTCGCCTGTAGAGGGCTCGATAGCCACTATGCTACCAACTTTCCCAGCCATGAGGCGCTCACCCAACACCTGAAGCTGCGCATCGAGCGACAACATCAAATTATCACCGGCTTTAGGTGCAATATCTTCTTTACCGTTTTCGTATTTTCCTTTTATTCTTCCTTTCGCATCGCGCAACAAAATTTCAACACCCTTTTCACCTCGCAATACATCCTCATAGGTTTTTTCAAGTCCATCTCTGCCAGCATAATCACCTTGCTTGTAATACGGATCAGAATCTAGTTTAGAGCGCGAAACCTCACCAATACTTCCCAAAACATGCGCAGCATTTGGAAATGCATATTCTCTCAACGTACGATTCTGAATATAAAATCCGGGAAATTTATACATAGATTGCTGAATAGTTGCAATATCCTCGTTGCGCAACTGAGTCATAAAAAGCTGAGGCGTGTAAGAGGAATAGCCTGAGTTCTTATCTCTATCTTTAATTTCAGCTATTCGTTGAATAAAAAATTGTTTGTCAATATTCAATGCTTGGCAAAATGCCAACGTGTCCAGATTCCGGATTTCGCGCATGATAAGAGCAATGTCGTAAGCCGGTTTATTATATACTAACAAAGTATGATTACGATCATAGATTAGACCACGGGGAGGGAATTGTGTTTTTTTCAGAAAGGCATTACTATCTGCACCTTCTTTGTATCTCGACTCAATAATCTGAATTGAAAATAACCGCAGAATATACACAAGAATAACAGCACTCATGATTATTGCAATCACAGTCTTCCTGTTCTGAAGTGTATCATTAATCATTTTCTATTTTTTATTAAGCGATTGAATACCCAAAATCAACAAAATAGTTACCACCGAACTGAGCAAAATTTTTGTTGAAATAATCCAGAAATGTACAAATGAAAATGCTTCTAAGTAGAACAAAATGGCATGATGAATAAACACCATTAACACCACATATTTTATATATGCGCTCACTCCAAAAGTGTAAAATGAAGGGGTTGGATTATTGCCTTCTTCAATAGAAGTAAATAGTTTCATTATACCGTTGCGAAGAAAGGCTACAAATACCGTTGCAAAAGCATGCATTCCCATGGTATTCGAACACATATCAATAGTCAGACCCAACGTAAAACCAAGAAGCAGAACAAGCCATTTAGGAGTTTGATAGGGCAATGACAGGATAAATAAGATATATACATAGGGGTTTATATATCCCAGAAACTGGATATTGTTCAAAACCAATACCTGAAGAAGTACCAGTAGAATGAAACGAAATATATTTTGAAGTGCTGTGGGCATATGTTTAATTGATAGTTGATGGTTGATAGTGGGAGTTAGCTTAGATAGAGAAGATATTTTATATTCATTCTTAACTGACAACTATCAATTATCGTTATTGTTCTTCGGCTTTTTTCTCAATATCCTTTTGTTCCTTATAATTTAAGTAATTGATCACTTTTACGTGCGAAAGCGTCTGAAAATTTACAGCCAACTTTACCTTTATATTAAAGTAAGCATCACTCTTTTTAATATTAAAATCTTCAATATAGCCCACCGGAATTCCCTCAGGAAAAGTACTGGTCAAACCACTTGTAATTAATGTATCGCCCAGCACTAAATCAACATGGCGTGCAATATTAGTCAGATTGGCATACCTGCTATCCTCACCCGACCAAAGAAGCGGCCCTGTATAATTGTTTCGCTTAAACTTAGAACTAATCTGAATTTTGGGGTTAAGGATGGGGATAACTACCGAGAATCTGTTCGAAACCGTTTTCACAATTCCAACGACACCTTCATCACTGATAACGCCCATGTCCACTTTTATTCCTTCAAGCGAACCTTTGTTTAGTGTGATGTAATTTTGAATTTTATTAGTAGAATTATTAATGACTTTTGCAGAAATAAATTTGTATTCCATTTCTGGCGGAATACGAAACTGAATAGAATCACGCATTGGTTTTTGGAGGGTAGACAACTTATTTTGTAAATTGATAAGTTGATTTTTCAATGCAGTATTTTCTTCGGACAGGTTATCGTTGGCAGCGCTCAGCTTGAAAAATTCGAAAATTGAATTATTCCACTCGTACATTTTTGATACAGCAGAATTGCTCGACGAAAGAAACACACTTTGTTGATACTCTTGATTTTTTACAATCATGGTGAAAGAAATTATCTCTAATAGTAGAAATAAAAATACAACTCCATAGTTTATAAAAAAATTGATGAGATTCTTCATATTTAATCAAATCTGAGCGAAGAAAATGGGATGCGTTATTCAATACGCATTATTCATAATTTGAGAAGTCTGCAACCTGGGGAAAAAGCAAACTATCGGAAAAAATTGCACGGTAATACTACTTATTGAAATTCATCAGACCAATACACGGCGCATTGGTCTGATGTAATAACAATTATTTATTATCGTATTAAGAACGAGAATTTATCTACGTTTTTAAGTGCAATACCTGTACCTCGAGCCACTGCGCGCAATGGATCTTCGGCAATATGGAATTGAATGTTCAGTTTATCGGTCAAACGTTTATCTAAACCACGAAGCAACGCACCACCACCGGCAAGATAGATACCACCCATTACGATGTCGGCATACAATTCGGGAGGAGTTTGTTCCAATGCGCTAAGAATAGCCGATTCAATTTTAGAAATCGATTTTTCCAGACAGTGCGCAATTTCCTGATATGAAACCGGAACTTGCATAGGTAAAGCGGTCATACGATTCGGACCATGAACGATAAAATCTTCGGGCGCATCTTCCAAATCGGTCAACGCAGCACCTACATTAATTTTAATCATTTCGGCAGTACGTTCACCCACTTTAATATTGTGCATACGTCCCATATATTCAACAATGTCCAATGTAAGGTCATCACCTGCAATACGAATAGATTTATTTGACACAATACCACCCAGCGAAATTACTGCAATCTCGGTAGTACCACCGCCGATATCAACAATCATACAGCCGTTCGGTGCTTCCACATCAAGACCAATACCGATAGCCGCAGCCATTGGTTCGTAAATCATGTACACTTCGCGTCCACCGGCATGTTCCGACGAGTCACGTACCGCACGAATTTCCACCTCTGTACTTCCCGAAGGAATACAAACCACCATTTTTAAGGTTGGTGAGAAAAGGTGATTTTTAGTTGGAATCATCTTGATCATACCGCGAATCATTAATTCTGCAGCATAAAAGTCGGCAATAACGCCATCGCGCAAAGGACGTACGGTACGGATACCTTCGTTTTCTTTGCCTTGCATTTGGCGTGCCTTTTCACCGATAGCTATCAATTTATCAGTACGTTTGTCCAACGCTACTACCGAAGGTTCGTCCACCACAATTTTATCATTATGAATGATAATGGTATTCGCCGTACCTAAGTCGATAGCTATTTCTTGTGTAAATGAAAATAGTCCCATTGTTTTTAGTCTTATGTCAACGGTCAACTGTTGCGGGTCGTTGATGAATTATTTTGTCTTTGTACTTTGTAATAAATAACTAATTCGTCGTAACCGGATTAGTGTTTGAAATGACGGAAACCTGTTGTAACCATCGACACACCATTTTCATTGCATGATGCAATAGATAGTTTGTCGTTTATCGATCCACCCGGTTGAATTACAGATGTAATACCTGCTTCGAATGCAATCTGAACACAATCAGGGAATGGGAAGAATGCATCCGACGCCATAACTGCCCCGGCCAAATCGATTTTAAATGAATCGGCCTTTTCAATGGCATGCGTCAACGCGTCAACACGTGAAGTCTGACCTACACCGCTTGCGCACAATTGTTTGTCCTTAGCCAAAACAATAGCATTCGATTTTGAATGTTTTACAATTTTATTAGCAAAAAGCAAATCTTCAATTTCTTGTGTAGTAGGTGCTTTTTCAGTAATTACTGTCAATTCATCAGCCGTTTCGGTTTTCAAATCCTGATCTTGCATCAACACACCGTTAAGCAATGAGCGGAATTGTTTTCCTTTCGATTTTGCTTCTTTCAAAATCAGGATGATACGATTTTTCTTTTGGCTTAATATTTCGATTGCCTCCAAATCGTAATCAGGAGCAATAACTACTTCAAAGAAGATTTTGTGCATTTCCTCAGCCGTAGCCTTGTCAATGATAGCGTTAGTAATCAACACACCACCAAATGCAGAAACAGGATCGGCAGCCAAAGCAGCATTCCAGGCATCTACCAATACCGGGCGAGAAGCAATACCGCAAGCATTATTATGTTTTAGAATAGCAAATGTAATATCATCGAAATCGTTGATTAAACTTACGGCAGCATCGATGTCGAGCAGGTTATTGTACGAAATTTCTTTCCCTTGCAGTTGTTCAAACATATCTTCGAATTTACCAAAGAAAACACCACGTTGGTGAGGATTTTCGCCGTAACGAAGCACTTTGGCATTGTTGGCACTTTGACGAAAACCGCTTTCTTCTTTACCATCGAAGTAATTGAAGATAGCTGAATCGTAGTGCGAAGAAACGGCAAAAGCCTCTTTTGCAAACCAGCGACGTTCTTCGAGTGACGAAGTTGCACCGCTTGCATTTATCATTTCCAACAATGGTTCGTATTGATCTTGCGAAGCAACAATGATAACATCGTTGTAGTTTTTAGCCGCAGCACGAATAAGTGAAATACCGCCAATATCAATTTTCTCGATCGTAGTAGGTTCATCAGCTCCGGCAGCCACTGTGGCTTCGAATGGATATAAATCTACAATAACTAAATCTATTTCAGGAATTTCGTATTCAGCAATTTGAGCCTTATCAAGTTCTAAATCGCGACGTGTAAGAATGCCACCAAAAATTTTAGGGTGAAGTGTTTTTACGCGTCCGCCAAGTATAGAAGGATAGCCGGTAAGGTCCTCAACAGCCTGGCATGGAATATCAAGCGATTCGATAAATGATTGCGTACCTCCGGTTGAAATAAATTCAACTCCTTCGGCATGAAGTTTTTTTATGATTACATCCAGTTTATCTTTGTGATAAACAGAAACTAAGGCTCTTTTTATTTGCTTTTTTTCCATTTTCCTTTATACGTTTATTTATGGGTTACAAAATTACACAAAAAAGTTGTTTTATCAATGCAAATGCCTGATTGATTTTGTGTGTAAACTAAATTTAATAAGTTGATACAGAAATAGGCAATAATATGCATATATAATGGTTATTCATGTTGCTATTCACCGCACTTTCTATTCTGTTTCAAACAACAGAATTTACTGTAAATTTTTATTCAATCGCCTCTTTTACGGTTTTAAATGCACGTTCCAACTTCAACATTTCGGTGGACATGAATTGGTAAAACTCCATCCATTGTATGCGGCGATGCAGGTCGATACCATTTTTCTTGGTGTAAATACGACAAACTTCGGTGCCACATTCACGCACATAAGCAAAGTCCCAAATCAGACCATCAGGAAACTGTTTTTCCATAACGGATTTATATTGCTCAAATTGTTCGTATTTATCAAGACGCGCTTTGGAGTCGTGAAGATTAACTTCCAATATCACAAAAGCTCCATCTCTTGTTGCGTCAAACTTCAGTTCCACACCTTTCATCTTGGTATTATAAAGCATAAATTTGCTTTTACGACGCTTCAAAGCAGGAATCTCACTGCAATAGGTGCCAAACCCTTCCCAAAATTCTTTCTTTAATTGTTTTAGTTCTTCTTTTGAATACATAAATATTTAGGAGTAAGGGGTAAGAAAGTAAGAGGTAAGAACTGTAAATCAAACCATAAAACTAAATCAACCAATAAAAAATTACTTTACAATTCTATACATATTTCCCGGCAAGCATTTCACCACCCCTTTAAACTCCATTTCGAGCAACAGAGAAGATAGCTTGCTAATCGGTTTTGCCAACTGAATGGACAATTCATTAAGCTGAATGCCATCAGCGTATTGACGAAGTGTGGATACAATTTCCTGTTCCTCGTCCGATAAATCGAGAAATAAAGCGGTTTGGATAATTGGCGAAACACCTGCGTCTTGTTTTTCCCAGTTCATAAACTTCAAAATATCATCGGCCGATTCCATCAACGACGCTTTATTGTTTTTTATCAGCGCATTACAACCGGCTGACCATTCATCACCCACCCTACCGGGAAAAGCAAACACATCCCGATTATAATCATTACCCACTTCGGCAGTAATCAATGCTCCACCTTTAGCTGCCGATTCTACTACCACAATGGCATCGCTCATACCGGCAATAATCCGGTTTCGCTGCACAAAATTTTGCCTGTCGGGATTCGTTTGACTCAAATACTCGGTCAGCAATGCACCATTGGGCATCATCTTCACAGCCGTGGGGCGATGAGCAGCGGGATACAATCTATCCAGCCCATGACCAACCACTCCAATGGTTGTCAGGCCGACATCAAGCGCTGCTTTGTGCGCACAAATATCTATTCCGTAAGCCATTCCGCTTACAATTATCGTATTGGGTTGCGCAGCAGCTAAATCGTAAATAAAATTCTTACAATTCTCTTTTCCAGCCTCTGTAGCATTACGAGTACCAACAACACCAACGAATTTTCCAGCATTTAAATCACAATTTCCCTTAGAAAACAACATCAACGGTGCATCCGAACACTCTTTGAGTCGAAACGGATAATCGCGATCGGTATAATAATAGGTTTGAATCTTATTTTTCAGGATAAATTCAATTTCCTCTTCAGCACGAGCCAAAACGTTTTGCGAAACGATTTCTTTCGAAAGCATTTCACCTATTCCCGGAATTTTGGAAAGTGCGGCTTGCTTTTCCTGAAAAACACCTTCCACACTTCCAACATAGGCAATTAGATTCTTTGCCAAAGTACTACCAATACCTCTTATAAGGGTAATTCCTATCTTATATTTCAGATTCTCATCGAGCATAATGAAGGTTCAATGTAGGGAACAAACAATATATACTAATTACTTAACGCTTTTACTTAAAATCCGTGGTCTAATCAATCGCATCCATAAACTAGCGCACAAAACGCCACTAAGGTCGGCTAACCAATCGAACCAATCGCCCGTGCGTGGAGCAAAATAAGCACTTTGCAAAATTTCCACTATCCCGCCAAAAAGAATGGGGAAAATAATACATATAAGAACAAAAAATTGGAAATTACTGTTAGATTTTCTGTGCTTTTTAAAATCCCATATTAAAACTGTCGTCAATCCGGCATACATCAGAAAATGAACCAGCTTATCTAAATTAGGTATTTCCAACGATGGCATCTCATCAAATGTTGTCGGTGATGTGAATGACAGATATTGAACGAATAGCACTATAAAAATGGATTTCCAATAATAACGAAATATATTTATTAGCTTCATAATTTATCAACAATTAAAAATTTTACGCAGTAGTGCGCTAACTATTTACTTAAAATTAAGTCGTCTTCGTTTATTTATAAAAACGAATAATTATCTTTGCAAAGATAAAACATCAACACTTACAAAACTGAATTTCAAACATAAAATTATATATACATGAGAAAATTAGCTTCATTAGTAGTACTTGCGTGCATTTTAGCAGCATGTTCGAGCGTTATGCTTACCGGACGAAAACAATTGTTATTAGTCCCTGACTCGGATGTTGTAGCAATGAGCCTGCAAAGTTACAAACAGTTTGTGGATTCTGTACCACCATCAACCGACAAGGTAAACACGGCATTGGTAAAAAAAGTTGGCGCAAAAATGTCGGCAGTAGTAGAAGCTTACATGAAAGCTAACGGATATGAAGCCGACATAGCTAACCTTGCATGGGAGTTCAACCTTCTTAAAGACAAACAAGTGAATGCATTTTGTATGCCAGGCGGCAAAGTGGCTGTTTTTGACGGAATTTTACCCATTACCAAAAACGAAACAGGACTTGCAGTGGTTATGGGGCACGAAATAGCCCACGCTATAGCCAAACACAGCGCCGAACGCATGAGCCAACAAATGATAACAGAATATGGCGCTTCGCTTGCAGGTCTTCTTGTGTCTAAAAAATCGGAAATTACCCGTGCCGGTGTAAATACATTGTATGGTTTGGGTACGCAATACGGAGTAATGTTACCTTATTCGCGTAAACATGAATATGAGGCCGATCGTATGGGTTTGATTTTTCTGGCAATGGCCGGATATGACCCTACAAAAGCAGTTGAGTTCTGGGAACGCATGGCAGCCAACAGTGCCAACAATACCGCAGAGTTTATGAGCACTCACCCTTCGGATGCCAACCGTATTGCCAAACTGAAAGAGTTGTTGCCGGAAGCAATGAAGTATTATAAAAAGTAAGAGAGATGACCCCTAACCCCTAAAGGGGAACAAGAAACTACATTTTGCAAATGTTATTACAAAAAAACCTTCATTCGGAATCGAATGAAGGTTTTTCTTATTCCCCTTCAGGGGTTAGGGGTTCTTTTCTTACAATTTATCACCATAAGCTAAATCGCCGGCATCTCCAATTCCCGGAATAATATATGAATGTTCGTTCAATTCAGGATCAATGGCAGCTGCCCAGATTGTAGTCTTTGCTTCGGGGAAATGCGCGGCTACATAATCGATAGCTTGTTGACTTGCAATAACAGTGGCCACGTGAATATGAGCCGGTTTGCCTTTGGTAAGCAATGCACCGTAGGCTAATTCCATCGAACTACCGGTAGCCAACATCGGATCGGTAATAATCAGCGTTTTTCCGTCTAAACTGGGCGAAGCAATGTATTCTATAAAGATATCAAACTTCAACGCGTCTTTGTATTTACGATAAGCCGACACAAAAGCATTCTCGGCCGAATCAAAGTAGCTCAAAAAGCCCTGGTGAAAAGGTAAGCCTGCGCGCAGAATGGTTGAAATCACAATTTTCTCATCAATCACATCGGCATGTGCAACACCTAGCGGAGTTTTCACTTCTTCGGATTTGTAATGCATGGTCTTGCTCATTTCGTAAGCCATTATCTCGCCAATACGTTCCATATTCCGGCGAAAACGCATGGAATCTTTTTGGATTTTTACGGAACGAATTTCTTTAATGTAATGTTTCAATACGGAATTATTATCCGATAGATTTATGATTTTCATTTACTTTCTATTTTTTTCGGTCACAAAAGTAATGCTTTTTTCAAAGAAACGATACTAATAGTTGGATATTAATTCAAAAAAAGAAAGCATTGAAAATATCCTATTGTAAGTTGTACCTGTAAAGTAGGAATACCTATATTTTCTATTCCTAATCCTTATTAAGTGATGGTTTGAATATAATGTCGTATTTATGACACATAGCTGCACATAGTCTTCACATAGTAATACATAGTTTTTTATGTGAAGCATACATAGAAACACCTGCGGTGTTTACACACAGAAAGATAGCTACTCTTTCTATAAATACCGGCAGGTATTTATACTAAGTAGTAGTCATAATATAATGTCGTATTTTTCATAAAGAATGGAACGCGGATTTGACGGATCTAGCGGATGAAAACGGATGAAATTTATATGGATTTAAAACAGATTTAAGTCATGCAAGCATGACTGATAAGACCGCAAGTCTTTGAAAATCATTTCGACTTGTCGAATCGAAGATCAGCGTAGCTAAATTAAAATCCGTTTCTTCTATCCGCTAGATCAGCGTTTATCCGCGTTCCATTCTTCTATTTCTTCTTATTTAATTATAGGACATTATATCTTTCCTGCTACTTATGTGTTCTGGTTGTTTGATAATTGTATAAAATACGGCAATGCTAATTATTATTCAAATAGAGATTAAATGACTTTACTATGTGTCACTATGTGAAGACTATGTGCAGCTATGTGTCAATAAGTTTTAATACATTAAATGCGACAACAATTGATTCTTATTACTTAGGTTTTAGTTAGCGAACCAATTTCTACAAATATCACGGTGCGCTGTCCCTTTGAGTTATATCAAATAAGGTGCAGCGCACCTACATCTTTGTAGAGTAGAGGCGGAACGAAAAAGAGATGAAGGCATATTTTCCATTTGCAGGTTAATATTAATAGATTCATTTCAAGTAATGCATTTGAAGTCAATAAGAAGGCTCGAATAGTTAAATGTTTGAGTAGTTATAAAAACATTCCAATCTATAACAACCAATAAATGAAATAATTAAATCCTAACAAATTGAAATCATTTCAACTTGTTAGAATTATTTTAATGCAGAGACTAAAAATCTTGTATATAACCATTGTTATATTAAAGAATATATTTAAATTTGCAATAGAAAATTATCATTGTTGATATGTGCTGAGGCGTATTTTGATTTGAGACTTATAGAATTACTATCTATCCCGCAAAATCTAAAATAGTACCGATATGAATATTTTTCCGACACCTTTTTCGACCAACAGTTGGTCTGAGAAAGATTATCTGTTTACCCAACAAAGCGCAAAGCGCACACTTTCCACGCATCATCTCCCCTATTCTGCACATCAGCGCAGCTGCATTTCCGCGGAAATAGATTCACAATAAAAATACATACGCATTCAAACTCATCTCACGGCTCGTTTTGATCCGCATCGGGATTGCTATATCAATCAAAAGAAAAAACGGGAAAGGATTTAGTGTAATCTGAAAGAACAAAAGTATAATCCCGACCGACAAAAGTGCAATCTGAAAGAACAAAAGTGGAAGATCAACCATCAAAAGTGCAATCTGGAAGAACAAAAGTGCAGGATCAACCATCAAAAGTGCAATCTAAGAGAACAAAAGTGCAAGATCAACCATCAAAAGTGCGATCTGGAAGAACAAAAGTGGAAGATCAACCAACAAAAGTACGATCTGAAAGAACAAAAGTGCAAGATTGCATGAGAAAAACATTAAAATTGGGTCTCGCGAGTTCCAACTCGCGGCTCTGATTGAATAGCGCGAGTTGGAATTACTCGCACCTGCCTCCAACAGGCAGGTGTTCATGACCGTTGGTTCGCGCGACCCGAATAAATTAACTGTCAATGCTTTACTTTAGCAATATCATAGAAAGTGAAAACAACTTCACATATAACCTTTATCAAATAATTTAAAACTAATTACAAAATGATTAATTTACAAGAAAGAAAGCTCCAGATGTATCTGACATTGCGAGCATTGTTGCGGGCTTATCCCGAAGTATTGGCCAAGTTGCCCAATGGTGTAGAATACCTGGCGGCACTGGATGTAGTTATTCTGACTATTCAGCACAACATTGAACTGAAACAAAAAGGAACAAAGACCATCAGTAATCAGCAAAAGGAACAAAAAGCCCAACTAAAAAGCCGAATACTGGAAGATGGACAGAAGTTGAAAGCCTATGCTAACTATCAAAACAATGCGGATTTAGTTGCATTCTGCTCAACAACAGATTCGAAACTGGGTAAACTGAATGACACGGAATTTGTGGTACATGCCAAATCGCTGTACGGCTATATTGGCGAGGCATTACGTCCCCTGGCACGCTACCAACTGACGCCCGAAACGCAGGCATCATTGCTCGACCTGATTACAGGATTTGAGCTTATTAACCCTGCATTGTCGAACGCACAAGGAAGTTACAAGAACCTGTCGGGCAATCTGGTTGAAAACTATAAAGAAGCAGATGCTATTGTAGCCAAACTCGACATAGAAATGGAACTCGTTAAATCGAGCGACACACAAGTCTATAATTTATACCGTACCAAGCGAAAAGTGGATTACAGCATCGATAGTAATGACTTGGTGGGTCACATTTATGATGCCGAAACGGGTGCAGGACTGCCAAATGCCACCCTGACATTTACGCTCAACGACAGCACGGCGGCTCCCATTGTAAAAACTTCGGCCGATAAGGGTGGATTCCAAATCAAAACCATTGCCCCTGGCATCTACACCGTGGTAATTACCAAAATTGGCTACCAAACCCAAACATTACCCATTACCATTATGGGTGATGACCAATTTTCACTGGATGTGAGGTTGGTGAAGGGGTGAGAAAGATTGGCGCAGCTCTGGTGAGGGGCTGCGCTGATTGTTTTTGAAATATGAAAAGCAGAAGTTTTTCTTGTAGCAAGCTGTGAACAAAGACCACAACAACGAGCTATCAATCAAATTAACAATTTACAAATAATATGGGTAACATTCGCAAAACTAAAACGACAACTACTCCCAATGATAGTATCGTTGCAAAATATCTAAATAAGTTTTACAATATAACTTCAGAGGCAAAAGGTCAAATAATTTTCAGAGGTCAAGCAAATTCAAGTTGGCGCATTAAATCATCAGCTGCAAGACGTTTAAGTGATCAAATACAAGAAGGTAGATTAAAAGAAAATAGAAATTCTCAAAGTGATTTTATAAGTTATCATGAAAACTTGATTTCAAATGCTCACAGTTATGGTTATGCAGAAATTAAACCTGAAAGTAAATTGAGTGATTTAGAAATACTAGCTGAAATACAGCATTTAGGAGGTGCAACCTGCCTAGTTGATTTCTCTACAAATTTTCTTATTGCTTTATGGATGGCTTCTGGAAAGGAATCTAAAAAGGAGCCCAAGTTGGCTAAAGGAAAGCTAATTAAAGACAATAAAGGAAACACAGAATATAACTATACTCCAATCAATGGAAAGATTTTTTGGATTGATCTTGGAGAAGATACAAATATGCAAAATATTGTTTACTACAATCAAGTAAAAGAAAAAGACAACATTCGAGATATTCTTACCAAAGTAAATTGGAATTTTGAATTACCTCATCATAAGCTAGAACCCTGTTTTTGGCTGTGGAATCCTACACGACTCAATGAAAGAATTATTATGCAGAACAGCGTATTTCTCTTTGGCTTAGCAGCATTTCCTGATATAGCTCAAAATTTGCCTGCAGAAAATCTTCAGTATAAAAAAGAGAACGTGAGAATTGCATTTAACGAGATAGAAGTACTTGCTAATGATAAAGAAAAGATAAGGAATGAACTTGAAAATCTATTTGGTGTAAGTGCGGAAACGATTTACTATGATTTACAAGGATATGCATATGAAGCAAATAATTATTCTAAGCCTATTAGCCGGAAAATCATTTCTAACTCAAATTGTCTGCTCACTGCCAAGGAAAACATAAAAAAAGAGAATTACCCTCAAGCAATAATCAATCTTAGTCAAGCAATATCTTGCAAATCAAGAAAGATAAACGGAGACTGCTTAAAAGGTAGTTGTTTGTGTGAAAATAACAATTTGGGTATTTTGTACTTTTGGAAAGGGATAGCATTAAATGGAAAGAAACAATTTGATGAGGCACTATTAAACTTTCAACTTTCAATAAACGTACTTAAAAAGCCCCCTTTTAATGAAAGCAATTATTCTATTTTGTGTGAAGCATATAGAAAAGCCTCTATTATACTTTATCAAAAAAAGGATTATATTGCAACAGAAAATATAATGCTGCAGTTATATTCAACTTTTTCAAAACACAGTTCAGAATTAACTGAGAATAGTCCGAACTATCAGAATGGCGCCGATGCAATTATGACTTTGTATGAACTAATGCTGATACAATTAAAAGAAAATGATTTTATACTAATTGACGATCAAAAATTAAGGATTAGAGAAATTGCTGGAAAATTAGTTGAGAATGTGATTGATAATTCTATTATTCTTAGAACCTTTCTTGAGAGCATGTATAATTTCATATATGCTCATGAGAAAAATGATATTCTAGAGGCAGATCTTGATCAGGTTTTTAATCAGATTAATGATCAACTAGATAAAATTTTCAAAGTAATTGATGCTAACAAAGGAAAAGAAAATAAGTCAATTTGCATGATAAACTATTTTTATTGGGAATATAATGATTTTATAAAATGGATTGAGTCTGTCAGAGATTGTTCTGCAAAGTCAAAGAATGACAAAGAAATATTCATCACAAAAAATGCAAATCAATTAATTCTTTTAGCTCAGAAAGCTTCTGATGCTCAAAATGAAATAAGCAATAAGATATTTGAGGAAAGTAGAACGGCTGCAGATTAAAAAAATAGTTACGAGTAACATATATAGTTCACGATAAAAGAAGTTGACTATCATTAATATAACCGAAACAAATATTATATAAAATTTGTCCTATCTGGCAACGCACCGATTACAAATAGGCGCCAGCGAGTGAGGCAGTCCATTCTTAAAAGTAATATCACCTAAATATAAATAAAAAATGAATATCGCATCAATTGAAGATTTATCCTATTTAATTAATCAAGCAAAAACTGAAGGTTTACCAAAACCAATTGTTTTTCTAGGTGCTGGTGCTTCCAAAACCGGAGGAGTTCCATTAGCATCTGAAATAGTGAAAGAGATTTTAGAAAAATACAAAAATAAACCAAATATCAAATCACTTAAGGATGATGATAAAACATATCCAAAACTGATGGCATGTTTATCACCATTTGAAAGAAATAAACTATTAAAAGAATATATTGATGTTGCAAAAATAAATGTAACTCACATATATCTTGCACAATTAATTATAAATGGATATATAGATTATGTTTTAACTGTAAATTTCGACAATTTAATGCTAAGAGCATTAGCTCTTTTCAATGAATTCCCTCCAACTTATGATATGGCGATCTTAAAAGATTTAACCACCACAAGCTTTAAGGAAAAATCGGTTGTATATCTACATGGTCAACATCACGGTTTGTGGTTATTAAACACTAAGGAGGAAATGTCAAAAGTAGATGAAATGATACCACCCATATTGAGTAGCATTAAAAATCAAAGAATATGGATTTTTATTGGTTACAGTGGAGAAGATCCAATTTTTAAACACATAACTAAATTAGGACGTTTTGATAATGGTCTCTATTGGGTTACATACAATGATAATATGCCTTGCGATTCTGTTTGCAAGCAGCTATTGGAGAAAGAGAACACAAACGCTTTTATTATAAATGGGTATGACTCAGATTCATTTATCTTGAAACTAAATTCTGAATTAAATCTACCTCAACCAACAATTATAGACAAACCTTTCACAGCCCTAATAGAAACGCTAAACAAAATTGTTGATATTGATGATGATGAAAATTTTAAAGGTGTCAAAGAGCGTTTGGAAATATCAAAAAGACAGATTAATGAAGTAATTCAGCAATATGAACTTGGAATAGTCGAGTCAGAAAAAGAATCAAAAGAAAATTCAGAGATTGATTTATTGAAAAAGGAAATAATCAATTTAATCATCTCAGAGAAATATCAAGAAGACTTAATTTCAGCATTTGAAATAAAAGTAAAGGGAATACCAGATAATAATCTTAAAAGTCTATTATCCAGTTTATACTCAAGGTGGGGTAGTAATTTGGGGAATTTGGCACTGACCAAAGAAGGGAAAGAAGTAGATGAGTTGTACCAACAATCATTTGAAAAATACAAGAAGTCTATAGAAATAAGACCGGATAATTATGTTACCTATAACAGTTGGGGGATTGATTTAGGAAGATTGGCAAAAACTAAAGAAGGGAAAGAAGCGGAAGAATTGTACTATCAATCATTTGAAAAATACAATGAAGCTATTGAAATAAAACCAGATTATCACGAAGCTTACTACAATCTAGCAACCGATCTTGGGAATTTAGCTAAGTCAGAAATAGTAGATGAAGAAGTAGAAAAATTGTACAATCTCTCATTTGAAAAATTCCAAAAAGCTATTGAGATAAAACCAGACAAACAGAAAGTTTATAACAATTGGGGAAACTTTTTGGGAAATTTGGCAAAAATAAAAGAAGGTGAAGATGCAGACAGATTGTACCAAATGTCCTTTGAAAAATTCCAAAAGGCTATTGAAATAAAACCAGAATACCATGAGGTCTATAACAATTGGGGTACTTACTTGGGAAATTTTGCACTGACTAAAGAGGGGAATGAAGCAGAAGAGTTGTACCAACAATCCTTTGAAAAATTTCAAAAGGCTATTGAAATAAAACCGGACTTATATGATGTCTACAATAACTGGGGTATATATTTAGGACATTATGCATATACTAAAGAAGGGAAAGCCACTGAAGAATTGTACCAACAATCCTTTGAAAAATTTCAAAAAGCTATTGAAATAAAACCGGACTATAACAAAGCCTTCTATATCTGGGGTAGTTATTTAATAAGCTTTGCACAAACTAAAGAAGGGAAAGAGGCAGAGGATTTGTACCAACAGGCATTTGAAAAATTGCATCAGGCAATAATTTTTGGTGGGGAATGTTATAATTTAGCTTGCTTATATGCCATAAAAGGCATCAAAAAGGAAGCTCTACTTTATTTAGATTTAAGTTTGAAAAATAAAGAGATGTCAACTGTCTCTATACTTGAAGATGAAGATTGGAAAACTTACTTAAATGATATTGATTTTTTGAGTATTATCAGAAAATATGAGTAATAAACCCCTGCTCCCGCGCGATTGTATCGCGTGGGAAAATAATGTGAGGTATGAGAAATAATAAAAGGTATTTAAACTAAATAAGCCACACGATGCAATCGTGCGGGAGCGAGGAGTGGAACATATACAAAATGGAGTGGAAACTATATTGATGTTATGTGCAAATATAAAATAAAGAAAAATGACATTAGAACCTGTAACGTTTAACGACTTAGAAGAAATACGGAATTTACAACCGAAAGACTGGGGCGATATAATTCCAGATATTGAGTTTTATATCAAATCGACTTTTTGCAATCCGATTAAAGCAACGATTGACAATAAAATCGTTGGAATTGGGGCATTAATAATTTTTGAAAATACAAGTTGGATAGCTCATATAATTGTAGACAGTAACTACAGAAACAAAGGTATCGGTTCAGAAATTGTAAACGAACTGTTGAAGAAAGCAAAAGAAGATTCAATTGAGACATGTTCCCTTATTGCAACTGAACTTGGAAAGCCGATTTATTTAAAGGCTGGATTTAGAGTTGTAACAAACTACATTTTTCTTAAAAGAGAGAAACAGTGGATTGACAGTTCACTTTCAAAGAATGTGATTCCATTTAACGAGAAATATCGCTCTGATATTTATGAATTGGACAAAGTAATTTCAGGAGAAAATCGCGAGATGCTTTTAAAAGATTATTTAGTTGATTCAAAACTGTATATTAAAAACGAGAAAGTTGTTGGCTATTACTTACCTGAATTGAAAGATGGATTAATATTCTCAGACACAGAAGAAGCTGGTTTAGAATTGATGAATTTGAAATACTCAACGGTTGACAAAGCTGTGCTTCCTGTCGAAAATGCCAAAGGACTTGAGTTTCTAAAACAAAAAGGTTTTATTGAAACTTCAAAAGCAACCAGAATGATATTTGGGAAAGACTTAAACTGGAATTCGACCAAAATGTATAGTCGAATTGGCGGAAATTTTGGTTGAAATGCTGCTACCTCCTCCCCCTCGTTTGTAACGAGGGGGTATGTGGTCAATCGTTTTTATAAACGAGGCAAAGAAAAAGCATTGTTGAAAACAACTAACCATCAGCCCCTCGTTGGAGACGAGACGGAGAGATAGGAAATTATATCAAAAACAATAGAAATACAGAAAATGAAATGAAGAAAATTATTCTGACATTGGTTCTTCTGGGAGCCTTCATCAATTTGACTAAAGCTCAAACCAATGAATGCATTAAGGACTTTGACTTTTTAGTACAAAAGATTAAAGCTGATTATCCGGGTTATTCAACCAAAGTGACTGCGAAAACAGCTCCCGAATTGGCAAAACTGGAACAAGAACTACGAAAGAAGATACAGATCTATCCCGATTCATGTCGCAGATATTTATCAATATACACAGACTGGTTTAAAGATCACCATTTACGGATTAGTGGAATAAGATCTTCCTCAAAGGTAGCGAGCAGCAAACCGGAACTAAAATACAAAATGATAAGTGCTGATTCTTTGAAGATACTTCAATCGAGAAAAAGCACTGCTGAAGGAATTTGGCATACCTACATAGGAGATATTGCAATTGCAAGGTCGACAAATGGGCAGGACTATATTGGCACTTCCATCTCATTTCGGAATTACGAAAAAAATCAAATTGTATTTACACTTACTCCGAAGGAACAAAATGAATATGATTTAATTACTTATCCATATTATGATAATTATAAACCCTCGAAAGGAAAAGCATCAATAAGACTAAATGACAAGATTATTGAACTTCATGACGACAACATCAGATTAGCAAGAAAAACTAATTCGGAGACCTATGATAATGCCTTGCTAGCATCATACTTTCCTGAATTTCCGAACGGTTCAAATACTTTTCCCCTTGCGATGCAACTATCGGACAGTACATTTTATCTGCGTATTCCTTCGTTCGGTGATGATCGCGGAAATAAACTAACAAAGAAACACTGGAAAGAAATAACTTCAACTCCCAACCTGATCATTGACATCAGAAATAACGGTGGTGGACAAGATAATTATTATAGTTTGCTTTCTGACTTAGTATATAGTCAGACCTACGAGAATAAAGGTGTGGAATGGTATGCTACAAAGAACAACATAAAATTTTATGAAGATCTAATAAAAAATGGTGAACTAAAAGGTGGTGAAGAAGGTCTCTTATGGACAAAAACATTGATGGCGGAAATGAAGAAAAATATAGGTGGGTTTGTTGTTCACCCCATGATGGGAAAAGATAAGATGATTTCCAAAGATACGATGTATACTTATCCCAAAAGAATAGGAATAATCATAAATGGAGGTAATGCATCGTCGGCCGAACAGTTTATACTCACTGCAAAGCATAGCTCCAAGGTAACTTTATTTGGAAATGAAAACACGGCCGGAGTATTAGACTATTCAAATGTTAGAGGTGAAAACTTTCCATCAAACAAATATGAATTGCTTTCTCCTATGACACGTTCTCGAAGATTACCTAACAATCCAATTGATTACGTTGGAATAGCACCGGACATTATTATTCCTTATCCTGCAACGGAACAACTATTTGGACGATTAGACCAGTGGGCTTATTTTGTGCAGAACTATTTAGAAGCGATGGAACACAAATAAACTATTAGTACTCTCTCCCTCGTTTACAACGAGGGGGCATGTGGTCAATCGTTTATCTAAACAAGAGAAAAAACAATATCCATATTACAATCTACAATGAAGCTACTTTCCACATTTATTCTATTCGCATTTATAAGCATACAACTTCATGCACAAGTAATAAACGGCAAAGTGCTTGATGCTGCAAGTGGAAAGTCATTAGAATACGTCAACATCGGGATAGTTGATACTCCTTTAGGCACAATAACCGACGGACAGGGGATATTTAGCCTGGATACAAAAGGACAATCACTAAAAGCCGTAGTTAGGATTTCAATGATTGGGTATAAGCCACAAATATTTACACTTGAAGATCTTTTCAACAAAGAGAGCATCATCAAATTGGTAAATGAACCGATTCAATTAGGTGAAGTAACCGTAAAACCATTTCTTGGCAAGCTGAAAAAAGTGGGTACTACAAGTAAAACTGCCCACGGAGGACTTTGCGGTATTGGCGGAACACAACGCGGCAGAGGACATGAAATAGGAACGAAAATAGAATTGGGAGCCACACCCGTACTATTAAGAGCTTTGCATATTAATGTACACAATCAATCATTCGATTGCAGCTTATTTCGCCTACACATTCGAAGCATTGTTGGTAATTTACCTTCCGAAGAACTTCTTACCGAAAACATCATTCTTCCATTAACAAAAAAGTCGGGCTGGGCAGAGATTGATTTGAGTAAATACAATTTAATATTTAGCGGCGACATTGCTTTAACGCTTGAATGGGTAGCTGTATCGGCAAACGGCAAACCAATAAGCATAAATGGCAAAAAAGAATACTGTATTCTTTTTAATAGAGAAAAGAAACAAGGATGCACTTTTTACAAATGGGGCAGTGAAGCAAGATGGTCGAATAATCCAGAGGCAAGCCCAAGTTTTTACCTAACAGTTCAGGAATAAGAGAAGAAAAGCGGTAAAAGAAACAATATTGAATCAAACTACAAAGACAAGATTTTCTATAAAATTGTGTTTTACTTTTAAAAAGTACACAACTATGTTTGAAGACGAAGATGAAGACTATTTAGAAGTTTCGGAAAAAGAAGACTGGTATGACTTAAACCGTTCTTTTTTCCATTTATACGACAAAGATGGTGATATGCCCTTAGATGTTGAGCTGTTTTACGATACGGTGTACATCCCGCTAATGAAAGAACTGGAGAACCCTGTTAGGGAGCTGGTCTATCGTCAGTATCCGTTTATAGCTACCGAAACCCGACCGGAAGTACTTGAAGAATTGAGTTTAATGATAAAGGAAGTAGGACGCCACTTTCTGCTATCGTTACATGATATGATGCTTTGGCAAAAATATGGAAAAGATCTGCGTGAAATATACCCAAAACTGGATAAATGGGCGGTACAATATCCGGCTTTACGAAAACCCAAAAAAATAGACCTTTCGTATATCGATAAACGTTTTTGGATGACTGCTGACGAAAGGCAAAAAGAGAAAGAAGAAGAGGAAAAGGCACTGACTGAAATATATGCATGTAAAGAACAATGGCGTTTTGATTTTTTTGAATTATTGCAGAATCTGACCTTTAAGTACTATCCTTCGGTTCAGGAGATTAATTCGGACGGTTGGACAATGTACGATGTATTCTTGCACGATGAATATACGATATATCAAAGTACATTCGAATTTTACGATGATTTTATTGATTATGGATTTGATGTGGAAGATCTGAAATTGCCAACGGAAGAGTATGATAAGAAATATGCGGAAAAATACAAAGAACGAAGGAATGAAGAAATTCGTAAAAAGCTTGAAGAGGAAAATGAAGCAGGAAGAAAAATATAATGTCCTATAATCAAACAGAAGAATGGGACGCGGATAAACGCTGATCTAGCGGATAAAAAAAACGGATTTTTAATTCTGACAAGTCAGAATGATTTTCAAGCACTTACTATATTATCAGTCATGCTGGCATGACTTAAATCTGTTATAAATCCGTATAGACATCATCCGTTTTCATCCGCTTAATCAGTAAAATCCGCGTTCCATTCTTTATAAGAAATAGGACATCATATTATGACTACTACTGAGTAACAATATTGACCTTTTTTTTGAAAGAGAATTAATGAAAATGTGTTTTACCTTAAAATTACAAAGCTATGTTTGAAGATGATGACGACGACGATTTAGAACGTTCGGAATTTGATTGGTGGTACGACGATAATAACTGGTATTTTCGGCGAGGTGCAACAGAGTTTGTAGAACCAAGTCTCGAAGATGAGTTGTTCTATACAAATGTCTACATGCCCATAATGAGTGAACTGGCTCCGGCTGTGCATAAACTTATACGTTACCAATATCCGGTATTTGAAACCGAACATCGTCCAGAACTGTGGGAAGCTATCGAGCGAATTGTCAAACGAACGGGACGTCGGTTTTTGTTAGAACTGTATAATCTGATGCGGGATCAGAAAGAGAACGTAAACCTGCGCGAAAAATATCCCGATTTTGAGCGCTGGGAGAAAAGGAAAAAGGATACAAACTATTTCAGCCGCACTGTTTTTGATTCGATCGAAGGATTAACCGAAAAACAAAAAACGGAACTCTACGAATTGATAAAAAATAAATTTCAGGATTCATTCAACTGGAAAGACCAGCGATTGTATGAATTTATAGATATGGTTCAACCTATTTTGTTTCGCTATTATCCTCAAGTGCAGGACTTGGATGCCGATGGTTGGATAGTTTATTTCTATCATCTCAGCATTGAACATACCGATTACCGATTAGATTTCGAGCATTACGCTGGGTTTATTGAATATGGATTTGACATAGAGGATTTAAAACTACCCTATAAGGAATATAGCGTAAAATTCTCGGAGAAATGGAAACAACGCTGGGAAGAAGAACAACGTAAAAAGGAAGAAGAAAATAAGGAAACGAAAAATGGAGAGTAAGAGTCGGGCAATAAACCTATAAAAATTATATCGAAAGATAAGATAACAATACTATGAAAAGAAGTAAAGAAGAATTGGAAAAAGTGTATTTAGAGGTGAAGTTTCAACTGAGTCAGTTGAAAGAGCACATCCCTCATAATATTAGAGAGCAAGTTAACGAAAGGTTACGGGCAATACACAATACCTTATACGTCATCATGCCTGCTAATAATGAACTGACATTAGCGCTTAAGAAATTATCGTTTACAAAATATCCTGAATTAAATGACAACAGCATTCCATATTTAGGAGAACTAGTATCGCAGATATGTGTCGATATCGCAAACATGATTGTACAAAACACGAATAGCCTTTTGGTTGATTTGATAAACAACAATACACCCTATATTGATAGTGAGGAACAATTCCAAGAACTGGTTACGTTTTTTGCACATCCGCTGGACGAACCGGACGAACCAGTGAATGCAACAGGAACATCAAGCCATCGGACGATCAACCATGAAAAAAAAGAGTTCTTAGACGTAATCATGAAAGTATTGTTTCGATATTTTGAGGAATCGTTCAACAAACTGAATGACAAAGGGTGGCAACTGATCGGCATTTCACTAGGGCATCAGTTTCTAGTGTACGTAAAGCGTTGTAGTGTGCTGATGGGAGGATTGGCAGAAGGTATCATCACAGAAAATCCAGGAATCAACTATAAAGATTTGGAGAAAAAATTATCAAAGCAGCTAAGTGCACCTGCGGAGAATGAATGGATGCTAAAATTGGAGTAAACACAACTTATGCGATACTACCTATGAGCAAGAAGAACAGGAAAAAGAAATGTGTTCAAAACAGACAACCGTTACAATCGCACATTGCGATAACAAAAACCTACTTTGATGACTTCTGCAATACGGCTCGTAAATTCATGCTACTGATCGGGTTGGAATCTTCGGCGTTTGATATACTATCTAAGCGTACGAAACAGCACATCATGGTTTCGAGACATACTCCATACAGAGTACGCGCTGAAAAGAACAGTCGCGTACCTCGGACCTATATTCAGTTTTTCAATCGGGTAACGGGACACTACGAAAAGAATACCTTTTACGGAGATCCTAAATTCAATATCACTTTCCGGGAATATATTACGTATGGATTGACCCTCATATTTACACTACGTAATATGAGTCGAAGTGAAGAATTACCATCCGATCAAATAAAGCTATTAGAAAAAATAAAAGAGCCATTGTTGAAATATACGGCTGATCATCCGGAAGATCATTATAGAATTCGTGCAAACGAGATAACAAGAACTCTTTTCATGTGTGTAAGTCTTCCTAACTATCGTTATTATACGGGCAATGAAGAAGGAGTCTCCGATATATCAAAAGGTCGGATAGAAAATCTGATTACTGTTTCATCCATCGAACCAGAACGTAAGAATTTTTTCATTGATGGAAAAATTCGTTCAGCATACCGATTGTCATATTATAATTTATTTTCGGAAGCGAAAGAGCCAACCCCTACTCCTGCTGAAATACTTATGAAAGTGTTGGAAGAGGAAAATAGCAAAACGATGAAACAGGTAATGAATCAGATTAAAACAAATATCGCACTTCCCGTTTACATCCAAAATCATGCATTGCGTCGGGCAGCCGAAAGAATGGATTGTAAAGATAACTTGTATCGTAATCATATTTTCAGCCTGTCATTTATGATACCAAAAGTAGTTACCGGAGCTAATGGGCAGCGTCTTATCCGAGCTCTTGACCTTTCAGCTAAGCCTATAGGATATTTTCCGTTTGTAAAACAAGATGGTGCAATCTTGTTACTTAGTTTTCTTCCTTTATCATCACCCATTAGCCCTGAGGGTTCCATCCTGCACAAAGAGTTGGGTATACAATTGGAAGATTCAAAATATATTGGTCTGGATAAATTCAGTTTTTACACGAATACTGATTTTGATGCTGTACCAAAATTAAAACAAGCGTTGAAAAAAGCTGGTATGTGGCATCTCACCGAGATACAACCGAATGATCCCAAAGAACGAAAAGAAGACCAAGTGCTAAAAACTTTCTTTTGCGACAACAATGGGGCTTTAGAAAAGGAAGTAATAATAACTGAATGAGAAATCTGAACAACAGAGGAGACAATGCATGCATTGTCTCCTCTGTTGTTATTAAAATCTATATTTATTTATTGTCTCTTTCGCGAATTTCCGTTCTGCGAATTTTACCACTGATTGTTTTGGGCAACTCTTCCACAAATTCAATTATTCGCGGGTATTTATATGGAGCTGTAACAGTTTTTACATGTTCCTGAATCTCTCTCACCAATGCCTCTCCAGCCTGATCTCTGTATTCTTTCGAAAGAATTACGGTAGCTTTCACCACTTGCCCGCGAATTTCATCCGGCACGCCGGTAATTGCACATTCCACCACAGCAGGATGTGTCATCAATGCACTTTCTACTTCAAACGGTCCAATGCGGTAACCTGAACTCTTGATAACATCATCAGCACGACCCACAAACCAGAAATAACCATCTTCATCGCGCCAAGCCACATCGCCCGTATAATAAACATCGTCATGCCAAGCTTCATCGGTAAGTTGTGTGTTGCGGTAATATCCTTTAAAAAGTCCTACAGGATACTTTTTATCAGTACGAATCACAATTTGTCCTTGTTCACCTACTTCAGCCGAACGCCCTTCGGGAGTCAACAAATCAACATCATAATGCGGATTAATCAAACCCATCGAACCTGGTTTTGGCTCTACCCATGGTGAAGTAAAGAGCGAAAGAGTAGTTTCACTTTGTCCATAACCTTCGCGTAGTTTAATGCCGGTAAGTTTCAGGAATTGTTCATAAACAGCAGGATTCAACGCTTCTCCGGCAATAGTACAATATTCTAACGACGACAAATCATATTTTGTCAAATCTTCGCGAATTAGGAAACGAAAAATAGTTGGAGGTGCACAAAGTGAAGTAATATGGTGCTCCTGAATCTTTTCTAATATAGCTGCCGGAGTGAATTTTTCATGATCGTACACAAAAACGCATGCACCTACTATCCATTGTCCATACAATTTTCCCCAGACGGCTTTCAACCAACCGGTATCGGCAATAGTAAGGTGAATACTATCTTCGTGCAAATTGTGCCAGTATTTAGCAGTAATAATATGTGCCAACGGATAAACGCAGTCTAACAATACCATTTTTGCATTACCCGTAGTGCCAGATGTAAAGCTAATAATGAGCGCATCATCATTTTTATTTACGTTATGAATTGGTGTAAATGGAGCCGCATTATCGATGCCTTCGTGAAAATCCAACCAGTTTTCGGGAACAACCGGTCCTACCGAGATAAGCATTTCCACACTTGGCGATTCGGGCATCGAATCATTGATGTGTTTAATAATTGTTTCGTCACCAACTGCAATAATCGCTTTAATATCGGCTGCATTATTACGATAGATTAAATCTTTTTTGGTCAATAAATGAGTAGCAGGAATAATTATTGCCCCAATTTTATGCAGAGCAATAATGGTAAACCAAAATTCATAACGACGCTTGAGAATAGCCATTACTATATCCCCTTTTTTAATGCCAATACTTTGGAAATACGATGCTGTTTGATCAGTATATTTTTTTATTTCACCAAAAGTAAATTCGCGACATTCACCTTGATCATTCGTCCAAAGCAACGCCTTTTTGTTCGGTTCTTTCGCAGCCCACGCATCTACAATGTCGTAGCCAAAATTAAAATTCTCAGGAACCAGTAGTTTGTAATTGGCTTTGAAATCTTCAAAGTCGGTAAATTCTGTTTGTTGAAGGTACTTCTCTAACATAAGCGTAATTATTGTTTAAAGCATTCTGATTATTGCACTGCAAAGTAACATCAGAAGATCCTGTTCGACAAAAAAGAGGGATAAAACGGAGCTATTTGGGATAAAAATTCAAATAATGGGATAAACCACAGTAGTTTTTATATTGAAATTCTATAATTATTTATCGATATTGGAAAATTTGGTACTCGTTCGACTCATAATTCCACATAACAACTCAACAGTATTAATACGGGGAATGTCGCATAGTTACTCATAGATTTCACAGTAGCAACACATAGTTTTTTTGAGTTTACATAGAAACACATAGTCATCTACTCAATAGGCAATTTCGAATATTCCTGAGTAATAAATGTCTGCTGTCCCTCGTAGAAAATATTTGAGCAATGAAAATTTATGAGTATTCCTTTTGGCTTCTTCATAAACCTTAAATGAGTCAACAACTGAGCTTTGTATATTGATGACATCTCAGAAACAGCTTTCAGTTCAACAATAATAAGATCTTCCACCAATAAATCGAGTCTGTAACCCTTATCGACTAACAAGTCATGAAACCTGATTGGCACTTCAAGTTGAGATTCGACTTTAAATCCTTTCTTCCTCAAAAGATAAACCATACACTTTTCATAAGCACTTTCAAGTAACCCGGGACCAAGTTCTTTATTTATTTCAATAGCACATCCGATGATTTCTTTACTCAGACAATCAATATATTTTTGTGTTATTCTTCGCTCCATATTTTTATTTAAGCAAATAATAAATCTATGTTTTTCTATGCCAGCTTTTCTCTCAATGTGTTACTATGCGAAACACTATGCTTAAACTATGCGTCCAAATCAAATAATTACTACCAAAAACCGTGCATTGTTTCCATTCAGCGCTTTCATGCCATGTGGCTTGGTGGCATCAAAATAAATACTGTCGCCCTCGTTTAGCACAATATCGTTTCCGGCAATACGCAGTTGCAGCGCACCTTCAAGTACCAGATTAAACTCCTGACCCGAATGCGTATTTAAGTGCATAGATTGGTGACTGGGTTCAACAGTAACTTCAAACGGATCTGCTTTAGCATTTCGAAATCCGTGAGCCAGGGATTGATATTTGTAACACTTTGTCCGTTCAACACTTGTTCCGGTGCCTTTGCGGGTAATAAAATAAGCTAACGAATGAGCGTCATCGCCTGAAATGAGAGCCGAAGTTTCCACACCAAAGGTTTGTGCTACTTCGCAAATAAAACTCATCGGGATATCAGAGCTGCCCGATTCGTAAAGAGCATAATTCGTTTCGGAAACGCCACATCTTTCGGCGGCTTGCGCAACAGTAAGGTTAAGTGCATCGCGAAGTCCGCGTAAACGTTCGGCAATTTGTTTGATTTGTGTGTTCATAGTAGTATTTTTTTCCGGACAGCGGATATAATCCGCTGCACAGATAGATTAGATAAGTTCAATTATAACGCGTCAAGCGGACTGAATCCGCTGAACGCTATGCAAAAACATCTATTTCAAATGTGAAGCTTTCAATCCTTTAATCACAGCATTTGTAAACCCATGAGCTTCCATCTCGTTGAGTCCTTTAATCGTAATACCACCGGGGGTAGTTACTTTATCAATCTCCACTTCAGGATGTGATGCATTTGCTTCCAATAAATCTATAGCCCCACGCAAAGTCTGAATAACAACCTCTTTCGCCACGCCAGGATAAATACCCATTTCTACGCCACCTTCCATAGCTGCGCGAATATAACGAAACGCATACGCTATTCCACAAGACGACAACGACATAAAAGCATTCAGTTGAGATTCAGGAACAAGAAATGCTTTGCCTAATTCGGCAAACATAGCAACTACCAATTCTTCTTGCTCTTTTTTTGCATTGAACGACGAGATAGTAGATACACTTTGTAACACATCGATGGCTGTGTTTGGAATTACACGGAAAATGGTAGCCTGCTTATCAAACAATTCAACCATCTTGCCAAAGTCTACTCCTGCAGCAATTGAAACTATAATTTGTTTCTCGTAGTTAATCTTATTCTCAATCTCTTCAGCAATAACTTCTACCAACCATGGCTTTACTGCCAATATAATAATGTCTGCTCCATCAATCATATCACGATTAGAAGTACTCACTGTTATTTCGGAATCGAAAGCTTTAATTGCATCCAAATTTGCTTGCGAGACATCGCTAACCCTAATGTTCTTCGAACGAATAAGTTTTCCTTTAGCCAGACCACGCGCAATAGCACCGCCCATATTTCCAGCACCTATAATTGCAATTTGCAAATTAGCAGTTTCCATATCTTATTGTTTAAATTAGTTTGTTTTGTAAAAAATTGGTTTTGAAACACAAAGATAGATTTTTTTGTTATTTCAGACCCTTACAAGAAAGAGTTTTTCTGAAAAAAAGAGGAAATATTTAAAAATTCAGAGTCAGACAAGCACGAAGTCCCCAACCATCCACTTCACGGTGCAAACCAGAGATGCGCCAAACTGATTGAAGGGTAAGGACCCGAAAGATATTGGTTACACCAACTCCAAGTTCCTGATAGGGATTAGCCAATGGATTCATAAAACTTGGAAAATCAATTATAGTTCGGTGCCCTTGATTTAAACTACCATATGCCGTATTAAAAGAAAAAAACTCCCGTAGATTGAGGTGCTTCACTAGCGGAATTTGATTTAAAATCAAGCCATTTAATATCAGTTCTGTGTGTATATTGAGGTATCTGTCTGCTGCATACTCCATGAAGTTCATTTTATTAAACTGATAAAAGCCATAGCCTCCCGATTCGCAACCTGGCGGAAATTCGAGCAAAGGATAGGGTACATTTCCAATAACTACACCTGCATCGGCAATATAATTAAATGTACCTATATCCAATCGAACAGATTGTTTTACAGATGCTGATATTTTTCCATAAGTGCCGGAAACTTCACCCATCTTATATTTACCAAATTCAAAAAAGCTATAAAAAACAGGCAATCTGTTGGCCACATAAATTCGTTGCAAATAATCTTCGTAGGTTTTCTCCCCAAACGACAAGCGGGAAGAAAGTGTAATTGATTGCTGTAACAATGAATTATAACTAGAGGTAGCACCAAGCATTGGCAATGCCGCACTGGCAAAAATACGATTGGAACGCACGTACAAACTACTTTCAAAGTCTGAATTCCAATCATTGGTAAATGAGGCGGAAAATTCTTTACGCTCGCTTAACTTAAATGTAGATGTAAGAGAAAGAATGGAGCTCATAATATCTTCATCACCAGTCACAAGAGGATTTTCGCGATACATAAAATCATTGTAGTTGTAATCTATTCTCCTGAAATCATCGGTATAATTCAAACTGAAGATACGTCGCAACTTCCCCGGAAACTTAAATTGAGAAAATCCGGAATACTTCACCAATTCGTTCTTAAAACCATATCCCACGTATCCACCAACAGATACATTCTTCCACAACTTTTCGTTGGTTCTGAACGGTAAATTCATGCGAAAACCTTCGATATCGGTAGTACGCATGATTTGTTGTATTTTGCCGATATCAAATTTGCCGAAAGGAATATAACCTGTAAGTGCAGTAGTTACCACAAATTTGGCAGTGCGCAGTACAGGAGTGTTGTTCAAATCCCGAAGTTTATCATTCAATGATTCCTCACTGTAACTAGTCTTCGCAAAATTCTGACTATGAAAAGCAATAGTATCTACCGATTGGTAAACTGCGCTACGTTTTACAAACAGCTCTGGTTTAGGATGAAGACTATCGGCTAATAATTCATAGTTCATGTTCAGAGCCATTTCTTCCGATTGACGAGTCCAACGCCTGGATTGCAACTGCACAAAATTTTGAGAAATACGAAGATTATGTATAAAATTAATGTTGGCTTGTTTTGGAAGCTCAGCCTCAATGCGAGTAAGAGAAAGAGTCGTCGAATCAATCCAAAGCCTCCCATCAAAGGCCAGATTCTTATTATTCTTGGTCCGAAAGTGAATTTCATATTGCTTCCCGCTCGTTGAGCGCAAGCTATCAGCCAGGTAATAATCGTAATACGCATTCCCCACGTTCGAGAGCGGACTAATCAGACTTTTTCCAAAAACGGTTATTACACTTTCATAGAAATTTAGATTAACATCTACTTCACCCACCAACTGAGCAACGAGCCTTTCACCCACCTCGGGCGAAGAATATATATTTTTAGAAAGCTGCTTCTTTTCAGATTTAATAATTTGATATTGACTCTCAGCCATGTATAATGGGAGAACAAGTAAAGAGTCGGAATGCGAAAGATTACCCGTACGAAGCTGATCGTAAATTCGCTTACCAACTGATCGTTGCCCAACCTTATTCAACAATACAAGGTTTTGCTCCGTACTTTGAGTACTATAATTATTCTGACGGCTAAGATCGTTCACTGACCTCAACAAACGAACCCTCTTCATCAATTCCAGGGCCGGATTCGTTCCGGG
>Ga0302321_100000037_pt1 | contig 120074 bp, 100 predicted proteins | sample Fen_T0_1_FD_202505 | JGI IMG/M metagenome (GOLD analysis project Ga0302321, IMG submission 202505) | Peat permafrost microbial communities from Stordalen Mire near Abisko, Sweden - Fen_T0_1 | ecosystem: Environmental > Terrestrial > Soil > Wetlands > Permafrost | place: Sweden: Abisko...
CCAACCGAAGCACCGCAGTGAGCATCGACACGCGATGCTCCAACTTGGCGAATCGTCCCAAGTGGTGGTTCTCGACATTGGTTCCAGGTTCGACCACCACCACCTCGCCCACTCCGCGCCGGATCCAACTCATGGCTGTGGAGCGCGGGATCTGGAGCGCAGAGAACCAGTTGAGATCGCCAATAGCGGCGACTTGCGCTTTGATCCGATGGTCATAGGAACGGCGTTCGCGGTGGGTCATCAGGCCAAATACGCTACGACAGCTAGCATAGGCCGTGGCGTCCGCACAAACACCCTAATGATATCACGCAGTGCAATTGCACCGCCCAGGCTCCGAAATGTCCAGCGACGTAGCTGCGCGAGGTGCTCGAGGTACTCGGTCTTCCATTCACACCACCGCCACGCTCCAAACGGGTGAGAGCGTATTGCTAGACCACCTCCGATGTTCCGCTGCGCAGCGCGCGGCATCGCCAAAGTGCGCTTTGGAATAGCTCAAAGTAACGGCCATTTGACTGAACTTGTGCGCATATCACTACGTTATGTCTTCTCGGACAAGCCGCTCGACGCGCTTGCCAAGCGCAAGGCCATTGCTTTGCTTAGCCGTTAGCGCCGGTTTTGGCAACTATGAGGCCATGATCAACGCCATGAAAAGCGCAATTGACGGCCGACAGTGGGTGCTCGGCGAACAGTTCTCGATGGCAGACGTCATCTTCGGTGGAACCGTGAGCTACATGCTCCGATTCAAGATGCTCGAACCGTTGCCTGAGTTCACGAACTACAGCGAACGCCTCGAACATCGCCCCGCTCGGCAACGCGCCAACGCCATCAACGATAAGTTTGCCGAGGAGCGTGGACTAGGGCGGTAACGCCATGCTACTCCTACTCCGCACCAAACCGAGGCTCCTGTACTAATCAGGAGCCTGTCGGTGCGGGTGAAGGGCGTCGTTGAACTGCACCCAGATCACTTCAAGAATGTGACTGGAAGAGCGTAATCTGGAAGGCCTTCACTACCATCCCAAGTCTCCCCATTGCCAAGCATTGCCGTTCCAGTAGAAGGTGTAAAGCCGGCTACCAATAGAAGCCGCGCAATTCCTGGCGGTGTTGCAAGCCGTGACGAAGATGTTGACTCTTCGAGCACCGCTTGCCGTTTCGTGCGCCAACACTTGGGGCACTCCGGTAAGAACCGTGCCCGTTGGCCGTCCAACATCGTAGCTATACCAGGAGGTGCCGTCCGAGTAGCTCAAACTCACGTTGCCGTTGGTCCCCAGACCAGCCACCCAGGCTCGCCGGACCCCGTCAGTATCGATACCGCTCGCCTCCGTGACTCTCTGTGACATCAGAGCGAGGCTCGGGATCGCAGCATCATGCCAGCTCGTGCCGTCATACCAGGCCCCCTGCAATCCTCCAGATGTGCTTGGGAAGACGACGGAGTACAAGCGCAGTCCGTTTAGCGGACTGATGACCAGGTGGGCTTCGGGATCCGCGCCCATGTTTGCTGCGGTGGAGATGGCCTTGCGATTCCATTGAGTCCCGTCCCACCAGACCATTTGGGGATTATTGTCCGTGCCACGGTAAAATACGCGAAGCTCTTGAACTCCATTCTCGTTCGGAGTGGTCACGGCTGAAGGTCGCCCAGCAACGGTCTTGCCAACATCGACGTACGTGGAACGCCAGCTACCACCATCGTACCAGGTCACCCCCAGCTGTCCGTCAGAAGTCTTGTAGAAGACGTACGCGCGGATGCCGCCATCCTGTGCCGCATAGTTGACGGCTGACGGTTCCGAGGCGGGCGCCCCTACCAGCGTTCCTTGCGACCAGGTCGTTCCAGTCCGCCACTGCACGGCCAAGGTGCCGTTGCTGTTCCGACTATATGCGTGGATATAACGCGTACCATTCGTCGCCCTGAACGTGGTGACGGACGGAGCTCCAAACGCTGATCCGCCGGACTGGCCGCGGTTCACCCATGACCAGCTTTTGCCGTTCCAGAAGGCGTACCGAGTACCCGTCGAATCGTTGACGAAGGAATAAAGCTCTCGCGCCGACTCCGGGTGATTTCGGTAGATCTTGCTGTTCACCAGGGCCAGTGCGCCATTGTTGATAACACGCCGCGCACCGTAGGCTCGCTGCACGCCCATCATGTCCCAGTTGTCCAAATAGCTATAACCATTGCAATACCCAGTCGCTGCCATGAGTCCGCTGGGATCGGGGGGTGTCCCAAGAGTGTCCGACGCATTCTTGGAGCTGGACTGGCAACTCCCGCCCTGGTTTGCGAAGTCTTGACGTTCCATCTCGTGCATGAAGCCGAGCGCATGACCAAACTCGTGGCCCGCGTAGCCGGGCTCGATCACGTTCTCCACTATCTTCAGGTGGTTAGGCGCGTTGGAGTAATAACCAAAAGGCAAGCAGCCAGACCAATCAGGCGTAAGAATACTCCCGAGGATTTGAACGCCTACCGTACCGTTGGGGAGTGAGGGGGCGCCGTTGGTGCCGGTGCAGTCGCCCCAACCGAAAAAGTCAACCTCTGCCACGGACGGCCAGTTTGCGGCCGCAACATTTGGCAGTGTGGCTCGACTTACAGGTGCACCGTTTGGCGATTCATAACAAACCGGCACGCGGCCGTAAGGCCAGTCGGCGCCAATCATGGCGAGGGGTTCGCCAGCACGCGCGGTGTCCTGCATACCTCCCGGGTCATTCGCAGAGCCGCCTTCGCAGGCGAAGAGCAACAGCCCCATTCCAATTCCACAGAGACTCTCGATACGATGTCTTGCCATGTATTCACTCCTTCTGGTGTGGGCAATTCGTTTCAGCCGGTCTTTCCTTGGCAGCGACCCAGGGCGCGACGGGAACCTATCGATTGACTAGATGGGCCCGAGGCCACCTGTCGCACGACAATCTGCACTTCCAGGTACGATTTCGTCCCGGTCAGGACCTGTCTGGAAATTGTCGCCCGGCCCGTTATTGGGTGGCAACGACGGCTCAGGGCCGCTGCGTGTCGCTCGTTAGGTGACCAATCAGCGACGCCGGGACGACTCCTGAGGGCGGTCGATTGCAGGCTCTCGGTCCAGGAGGACCGAATGGGCGCTAGGAAGATTCAGGACGAGAACGAAGCCAGAGAGTGCATCGCTAAAAATGAAGGAATCGGGACTCACGTTGGCAGTGTGGGCCCGATCAGCGGGTATCGACAGTCGTTCGCTTCACGCCTGGAATGTGAATCTTGCGCGCGGTGACTCGGGCTCACCGCGTAGGGCGCCCAAAGCGCGCAATGTGCGGCGCGTGACAAAGGATCCGTCACCTGGCGAGGTGAACGGAAAGTTCGCATAAGTACGCGTTGTAAACTCTTTTCCTCTCACTGGACGATGACTGCACGCTAGCACTTTGCCGGGTGGCCCCAGAGGATTGCTCCCCCAGTGCTCCCACGGATCCGTACTTGCCCAATTCGGGCATACGGCTCGTCAGGTCACGGATTCGCTACGCGCGGGCACACTGAGTGGACGATCCACGGTCTCGCAAGTGGGAACACTTTCAAGATCGCGGCCATCCGCTCCCAGAGCAATGGTCGATTGGAGCGACGCCCCAACCACTTGTGCCAGATGCGTTTGGTTCCCTCGTACAGAAGCTCTAGAGCGCGGATGTTTCCCGTCACTCCATAGTAGGAGTAGTGGCCCCGGAGCTTCTGGTTGATGGCCTCAGCTTGGTGGCTCACAGGCAAATGTCGGTTCTCCTTGCACCACTCAGAGATGCGGCGCAAAGCGCGCTGCAGGCGCGATTTCATCGTCTTTCGTTTCACCACCCACGTGCCCTTCAGGGACCGACCCCAGTAGAGCGTTAGACCCAGCAAACCGAAGCTCCGCTGTCGTTGACTCTCGTCTCCTTCTGGATTCGAGGGCGCCGACGGCGGATAGAATCGACTCACTTCCAGCTGGTGGTCAACCTTGGCTGGGTGGGATTGGCCACCCACTAGGTCCCTAATGAAATTTCCGTCCATCTACATTTGACTTCCCTTTCATCCAGACTTTGCCTGGCGCAATGGTTTCCTTGACTTCACGGCAGCATACTACTGTTGCGCGCAACAACCGATGAGTAACATCCACTTTGAAAACTGCGACTTTCTTCGCCAAGACTTCGCAAATCCGTTTAACCAACAATCGCGCTTCGCATCTCAACCTTGCGAGTTATTGTTCTTGTTTGTACGGCGCGCGCAACAAAAGGGGCGCCCCTAGCCGCCGACGCGGATTCTGACGTAGACTGCCGCGACTTCAATTGAGTGGACTGCCGAATGGGACGCCTTGCGTGCGCGTTTTGTCGAAGATCGTGAAGAAACTCGCGGACGGATCGAAAGCTAAGGCGCGCACGATCTCGATGTTCAGTCGCCACCAGGTGCGTCGATTTTACCCAGTGAGTTCTGTCGGGTTCCATGCAACGTCCTGCAACGACACCTCAAGTCGACAGGGTGTACCTCTCCTGTGCAAGCGAGGTACACCTGCTGGAACAAGTCCTCGCTGACACTCCGCGAAACGCGTCTCGATGGGTGAACCTGTCTTGATTAGGCTTGCGACCCGTGAGCAGAATGGCGAGACCCGATGTCATACCAACCCGACGCACGTCGACGAGGCAGTTTTGCGCTCCCCAGAAAGGCACGACTGACCGTATCGGCTGTCGTCGCACTCTGCGGCTGCACGGCAAGTTCGCCACGCGCGTCGGTGCACTCGGAGCCCTCGACCCAGCTTGCACCCCGTTCGAAGCCGCCAACGCCAGCGGCAACGGATGCACCTGTGGTTGAGAAGGTCGATGTACCTCAGTCCGAGCCTGAGACAACGGTCTGTGAAGAGTTGATGTACCGGTGCTACCGCCCCGTGACCATGGCCGAGCTCACCTCCGGGGATTTATCGCATGGGCGCGTCGCCGTAACGCTGATCTCTCAGAAGCACCAGCGCTGCGACCCCTGCCCACGCAGGGTTCCCTGCGAGCCCTGCGTGGACACGACGGTGTTCACCGAAGCCGGCGATCGGCACCCCAACGCCCCCTACGTTGTGCTCTTCAGCGGCAAGCTGCCGAAGGTGCCGCACCGCCTGTTCTTGTGCCTCGACGAGGGATACGCTCGGCATATCAACCGCGGTCCCGGGGATCCCGGAGCCGCTGCGATTCACTTGGAAGGTGCCATCCCCGTCGCGAAGCTCCCCGTCCACCCCGAGCCCCACGTGTCCGAAGTGGCCGTCTTTCGGCGTGAAACCTGCCAACACTCCTACGTTTCGAGCAGCGTCCCGAGTGAGCGTTCTGCCAACGCAGATCTCGCGACCATCGCGACCATTGAGACCCTGTCACCCATCGACGAGCCCCTCAATCCAGAAATCACCTATTCGGTCACATTGCGTGTTCGGGAGGTGCTTCGCGGCACCGCTCCCAAAGTCGTGCTTCGTTGTACCTACCGCGTGGAGAGTGAGCGACGCTCCTTGCCCCGCGACGAGCCGATGGTCGCGGCCATTGCCTCCGACGGGGAGAACTGTCACCTCGAAGGGCTCTGGCCGCTCTCCTATCGAGAGTGGTTTCTCCCGCCACGCAGCCCCACTCGCTGAGTCGCGGTGGGCGGCCACGGCACGGTTCACTCGAGCGCGATTGCGGTCGCTGTTGCGGGCTGACGCGTGACGTCACCTCCCGACGAATCCGCCTGAGCCAAAGGATCCGTTCCCTGCCGTCGGATGAACGTAATTTGTCGGGGATCTAGAGATCATGTCAACCGGTCGATCCTAACGAACGGAAAAGGCTTTGGTTGCCTTGACCTCCGCAACCTGCGTTCGATTCAGCGAGAGCGGCCTATTCTGTTGGTCCGCCGTGACAGCGTCGCGGTTCGCCGCACCGGGCGGCACCATGGGCAACACGTGTGTGCGCGCGTCGACCGGGAGACGCAACAACGTCGGGCCGCGCTGAGCGCGGCGTAGCAACGTGTCGGGATCCGTCGTCGCTAGGTCACAGGTGGTAAGACCAAAAGCTCGGCCGAGGGCCAAGAGATCACTCGGACGCTCGTAGTCGCAACCCACGCGGTGCTGAGCGTAGAACAGATCCTGCTGCTGCCCAACCAGGCCGAGGCTCTGGTTGTCCATGGCGATGATGGTGACATTTGCCCGGAGCTCCGCGACGGTCGCCAGCTCTTGCAGATTCATCATCAGACTGCCATCGCCAGTGAAGCAGAGGACTTCTGCGCCCGGGTTCGCGAGCGCTGCGCCCAGCGCCGCGGGAACGCCGAACCCCATCGTCCCAAGGCCGCCGCTCGTCAGCCAACGCGCCGGGCGCCGAAATGGGTAACTCTGGGCGACCCGCATTTGGTGCTGTCCGACGTCGGTCACGACGAATGCCTCCTGACCCAGCATCTTTGCCATGTACGTCAAGATCCCCCGCGGATCCCTTGGATCAGCGGGTGGAGGTCGATTCGGATCGGCGGCTCTTGCCACGGCAACCTGGGCGGCGGTCCCGCGCGACATCGGCGCACCGAGTGCGGCTGCGAGGCGCGTTGCCACTTCCGCGGCATCGGCTGTGATCGCGAGATCGGCGGGTTGCAGCTTCTGGTGTTCCGTCGGATCGATGTCCACGTGAATCACGCGCGCATGCGGACACAGGGTTCCCGGGCGACCGCTCGCGCGATCGTTGAAGCGCGCACCAATCGTCAGCACCAAATCCGCGTCCGCGACGATTTGATTGGTCGTGACCGCGCCGTGCATGCCCAAAAGACCCATGCACATGGGATGGTCCACCGGGAGTGCGCCGAGCGCCATCAGCGAAAGCGCCACTGGTGCGTCCCAGACGCGAGCGAGGCGCTCACAAGCCTCGGCTGCCTCGGGTCGACTGACGCCACCGCCCAAGTAGAGAACGGGCCGCTTTGCTTCTCGCATCCAGGTCATTGCCGTCGAAATGCTCGCTTCGTCTGGACGTGGCAGAGCTATCACTTTTGGCGGCAACGGCAGCTGCAAAAGGAACACGCGCTCCTGCTGGACATCCTTCGGCACATCGATCACAACTGGTCCTGGGCGGCCCGATTTTGCTAGCGCAAAGGCTTCGCCAACAACGTCTGCGAGCTCAGACGCGGAGCGCGGCACATAGACGTGCTTCGTAATCGACATGGCCATGCCTGCTAGATCGATCTCCTGAAACGCGTTGGTTCCGAGCAGGTTGCTCGACACCTGTCCGGCGATGGCCACGAGCGGAACGCTATCCGCATAGGCATCGGCAATTGCCGTAATCAGATTCGTCGCACCGGGGCCCGAGGTAACGAGGCAGGCTGCAGCCTTGCCGGTGGAGCGCGCCATACCCTGCGCGACGAAACCAGCTCCTTGCTCGTGGCGACAAAGCACGTGGCGGATGCGCGAGCGCCCAAGTGCGTCGTAGATGGGTAGGTTGGAGCCACCCGGGATCCCGGGCAGTATCCGTATTCCCTGTCGCTCCAGTTGGGCGATGAGGATTTCGGCACCGCTATAGTGAGGCATGTCGTGTACTCCTTTCAGACTGAGGAGCACCGCGCCGACCAAAAAAAGGCGAAAACCCCGGCCGGGCACGGTGCCGGTCGGGGACGATTGCGAAACGCTCGATTTCCCTACGGCACAGCCAAAAGCCGTACTACGACGAGTACGCGGGCGAGCCGGAGGGGAAGGGACAAGCGGGTCATTCGAATAACCTTGCCTGACAAGCTTGACTGCGAGAGGCAGGGTCGGTCAAGCGAGAAAATTGGTTGCACCGATCCGCGTGCTAATCTCGCCCCATGCAAGGCGACGAGCACCCCGAAAAGCGCGCGTTGCGCGACACCCGAGAACGAACGCTGCAGGGCTTGTCTACCGCATTCGCTAAGGACGAGCTGTCCCTGGAGGAATTCGAGCGGCGCGTGGACGCCGCTTTTGCCGCGGCCACGGCCGAGGAACTAGCGGTGCTGCTTGCCGACCTAGCACCTGAATCGAGAACGGTGGGTGGCCAAACGCTCGCGATCGCGACACCCAATACCGAGCTTGTTGGTAGCGCAGCACTCACGAATGCTAAGGGGATCGCGCTTCGACGGATCCCACGCGCCATGGCGGTCTTCGGCAACGTGGAGCGACGCGGCCCGATGACACTACCGTCTCGAAGTCGTATTCTTGCCGTTTTCGGCAACGTCGAGATGGACTTGCGGGATGCGCTAGTGCCAAGTGGCGGAGTCGAAATCGAGGTGCGCGCCGTGTTTGGCAACATCGAAATCACCGTGCCGCCCCATTGGACCGTTTCCTGTGAAGGCATTGGGATCTTTGGCTCCTTCTCCAGCATGCATCGCGTCCCCTTGGGCGAATCCGGCACCGCGCCGATGTTGCGCATTACCGGAACAGCGACCTTTGGCAACTTCGAGGTTCATACCCTGCCTGCGGGCGTGCGACGGGGGACCCCGAAGTTGCTTGGCCCGCGCTAGTAGCCGGAGGCCTACTTGATCGGGCAATCGGTGGCCATCATCGAAGGAACCGCGCCAATCAACTAGTACGAGCTCCGCGCAACACTGCATTGCGTCAAGGGCTTTGCGGTTTCAAGTCAGCACGTGACGACCTTCTTCGTCAGGGAAAGTGAAAGCCTGCTTTTGTAGCGCGTGGACAAGTCGCGACGACCACCGACGCAGCCCAAAACTCCTGTGCGAGCGAGAATGTTGCCTGGAGTCTCGCTCGGCCTTCCATGGCCGGCAAGAAGGCGCCTCGGGTCAAGGCGTTCCCGCGCCGTTCCAACCATACCAGAGAAGTGTGCGGGCAGGCGGTGCGGGAGTTCTGCGCTTTCTGCTCGAGGCTGGGCGTCCCCCTCGAACACATTCCTTCCCCGACCGTCGCGGCCTGGGTGCAGGCCATGACGGCCGAGGGCAAGAGTGCCGCCCACGGTCAATGTGAAGCTCTCCGGGGTGCGGCAATGGTTGGACTGGCTGGCGCGGCAAGGCGTCATCAGGGGCAACCCCGCAAGCCCGGTGCGCGGGATCAGACGCTGCGTCCGCGACGGCAAAAACCCCGTGCTCGAGCGCGAACAGGCACGCGCCCTGTTCGATTCGCTGGCTGGCGAGGATGTGGTGACACTTCGGGATCAGGCGATCCTGGCCGTGATGCTGTTTGGCTTCGTCCGCGTTGGCGCGGTCGTGCGGATGTGCGTGGGGGATTTCGAGGACGCCGGCGACGCTTTCCTAGTCCTGCACGAGAAAGGTGGCAGCGAGCGTAGGATCCCTTGCCACCACCGCACCCGCAATGCCGTCCGCGCGTACCTCGCCGCCACAGGGTTGCTCGAGCAGGGTGGCAAAACACCGCTGTTCCAGAGCGCTGGCGCCCGGAGCGGAAGACTCTCCGGCGAGCCAATGCACCGACGCGACGTGCTGGCGACGGTCAAACGCCGCTGCAAGGCCGTCGGGCTTCCTGCCTCTATCTGCAACCACTCGTTCCGCGCTACCGGGATCACCATCCATCAGGAAAATGGCGGACGACTCGAAGACGCCTAGGAACTCGCCGGACACGCCGATCCACGCACGACCCAGCTCTATAACCGCAAGAATCGCTCCGTTGCTCGCGCAGAAGTGGAGCGGGTGCAGCTCTAGGCAGCTCGCCGAGACCGGTCAGTTTGCAACTGACTCGGTGTGACAGGATCATGTACGCTGGTAGTGTGGAGGCGCTGGTTTATCTCAAGGAGAACAAGGATGCACTGACAGTGCTGGGCGCTTCTTTCGCTGCGGTCGTGGGTGCCGGTTGGGCGGTATTCAAGTTTAGAAAGGAAAGCGCCAAGAAGCTGGCAGCGAAGCCAGAGGGCGGAGTGGTTGTGCAGATTGGGGGGGAGCATCCAGACTGTAGCTCAGGCGAGCCGAGGTAGTTCCCGACGAGCTCGTGAGTCGACGACGTGAGGCGAGGACGACCAGGGAGCTCGTCTTCAGGGCAAACGGCTCAAATACCTAGAGCTTGTGACGGCGATTCCTGTCGAGGAGATAGATACATTGTCGCTGACACTTTGCCATCGGCATCGGTATTTCGGATCGGTATTGTGATGGCCTTGCCGAGCGTCGCGATTGGCGCGTTCGGGCTCAGTACACGGGTGAGGATCTCTCGATCTGCCTGCAGATTGTCAAACGTCAGCTCCACGCGGCACGTTTCTGCACGGCATTCAACTTGATTCAAGTGCACGCCTTGCAGCTGTCGATCCGAAAGCGCTGCTCGCAGAACGTTCTCACACTTTTTAGCCGACTCAGTTGGCCCGCGGTCGCTCTGAAATCTGGACTCCAGCTCCGCTGCGACATTTTCGGGCTCCGCAGCACGTTGGACTTCCCCCGAGCTTTCCGTGGCTGGCGCTGGGGCCTTTGTCGACACTGGTTCACGAATGATTGTTTGACGTTCTACTACTGTAACCGGTGCAATGGTGTCCGGGACATCTTGGGCTTCGGGTCCCTCGCTTCTTGCCACGACCGGCGTTGCCGCTCTACGTGCAAGGACACCCACGAAAGCCACTGTGCCACCAACCATCCCACCGACAACCGCGCCCACTGCTACCAACTGCCATTTTTGCATGATATTGGCCCTACTCCGTTGAACACGAATGAGCTGGCGCTGAATCTCCGAGATCGATTCGTTGTTTCAAACGCCAGCATCATTAACACAAGACGCTGCTGCGCCTACTGCCAGTTGACCGAGTAAATTTTAGTGGTGCCGCCGGGAATCTGCCAGGGAGCGACGTTGCATTCCAACATTAAGTAGCCTCCATTGGCGACGAAAATGGGGAAGTTATCACCGGCACCAACCAAAGACTGAACTTGGATAGGTGAGGAGAACGTTCTCCCATTGACGTCGTAGATAGTGCCATCGGCATTCATACTCCACGCCGTACAACTTGTTCCACCATCGGCGTATCCCCATACGGACAACATGTAGCTTCCCGACCGGTCCACGACCAGAGGCATGTTCCAAACGACGGAATGGCCACAGGCGTTGCTGATTCCGCCACCGGCCCAGGCGGTGCGCATGCAGGTCTCATTGGATGGATCCTGTGCGTTTCCAGCGTTGGCTTGAATGCTGCGCGCATTGGCAATTCCAATCGAGCCAAGAACGCAGAGAACCGCCGAAATACCCAATAGATAATGCTTCATTTTCTAGTCTCCCTTTCTTCTTAACGGATTTTGCGTTACTGCGCGGGCGTCCGTACGAAGCCGCGCCTCGTGAAGGGCCAAACAAACTCTGGCACTCCGAGAGTCCAATACCGTCCGGTGCGCGCCATTCGATTCACTCAACTCGCGAGGTAATCTGACTAACTGCGCGCCTCAGACGAACTCTGTCTCTTCGACACCTGTGCCTAACAGTCGGCGCCGACGGAATAGCCCTGGGCGCACCCAAGACCGATTGCTGGAAGAAAACGCTATCCTTACGAAACGAGCCAGCGAGAAGTTGCTGGAAGTGCACCTTTGAGCTCCAGATCAAACGCCACGCACCGACACCGCGGGACTTGTCTGCCAAATTGCAGAGGTCAGCTAACTTTCGATCTACAAGACGTTTCAAGTGGACCAGCGTCGCAAAAATACTTGGTCGGTCTGCGCCAAAGCGCATGCGTGCGTGATAGCGCCTTCCAGAGCATCGGTTTCTGTTGGTTGCATGCCGCCCCAACCCCAAAAACCAAGGACGGCGGCTGAGTCGTCCAGAAACGACTAGACCGACTTTCAATGGCAGGGATCATTGGCCGGCGGCTAGGCGGCCCTACCGTTCTGGCGTAGTCTAGCGATCCAGTGAGTCCGAAAGTTGACATAAGTAGTAGGCGATTGCGCGATTGCGCCGCTCCCGGGTGGGAGGTGGCCGTGCCACGATGGGCGCAGCTGCTCAATCGTCCCGTTGGACTGAGCCGATGCGCGGTAGCGGCAAGGCGCTGCTAGTCGCTGTGCAAAGTGCAACAAGAAGTCTTCGGCATGCTGGCGCCCGAGCCGCGAAGCAGGTTTTCCGTGGTGTTGTTCGAACTTGGCGATGCAACGCAAGTGGGTCAATCTCGTGTTGACGGGGGTGTTGTGCAAATCGAACGCGCGCTCGAGTCGGTCTTTGAGCTTCATCTCGATGATCTCCTGAAACGCGGCGTCCGACTGCTGGACGCGGCGAACCAGACGCCCGTCGCTTCATCAACCGGACCTCCCACGAGCGAGAAAATCTCAAAAACTTCATGAGGTTTGAGATGCTTCAGAATGCAAGAACGTCCCCCAATCCGTCAAGACCCAAACGCCCCAACGTCGAATCAGCGCCACCTGATCGGAACAGCAAAGGATCCGTCCCCTGCCGTCGGATGAACGTAATAATTAATTAATTCTGGGATCTAGAGGTTATGTCAACCGGTCGATCCTAACGAACGAAAAAGGCTTTGGTTTCCTTGACCTCCGGCGCGATCAACCGTCCACAAACTTGATGGCGTGAAATGAAACGCCTTGTGGCGACTGCAAGAGAGTGAAGCGCCCCACCCGAGGAATGTCGTGTGGTCCCATGCAGAGCGCGCCACCAAGCGCTTGGGCCTTGCTCGCCGTCGCATCGACGTCGGTCACCGCGAAATAGGTTGCCCAATGGGGACGGATGGTCCCGACCTTGTCGGGCATCAAGCGCATCGCTCCCGCGACAGGAACTCCGCCCTGTTCGAACACGGTGTAGTGCATGCCAGGAATGGAGTCTTGCGCGACGCCGGTCCAACCAAAGAGCTTCGTGTAAAACTCCACAGCAACGTCTAGGTCTGTTGTCAAAGTCTCGAACCACGTGGGCGCGCTAGGCGCTTGCGTGTCGCACTCCGCGCCATCCTTTGACAGCGGCTGCCACACAGCGAATACGCCGCCGTTGGGATCGGTACAGTTTGCCAAGCAGCCATTTTCCATCACGTCAAATACAGGTTCCGCACGTCCGCCAAGGGCAATGACTTGCGCAACCGTTTCCTCAGCGTTCGCGACCTTGATCATGATCCCGATCGACACGGGGACCTCCGGAGGGCAAACCGCCTGGTCCATGAGGGCGCCAGCGGGAAGCCCGCCCACCTGGATCGAGTGTCCACCAAGGACTCCATCCGCGTATGTCCAACCGAGCAGCTGTCCGAAGAACTTTTCGGCCTTATCAAGCTCGGTCGTGACCACGTTGATCCAACACACTTCATGAAGTTTGCGCTTTCCGATCATGGCGCAGAACTCCTGTCGACGATTAGACCGAGAACCCCCCGCAAGTCATCGGTCACGGTGGCAGATTTTTTCGAAGCCTCCTTTTGTTTTGTTGGGGCCCCGCGCAAACGCCGAGGTCCGGGCTACGGTTCGGGGCTGCCTACACCGTGCACCCTCGTATTGTTCGCCCAATTTGCGTTCGACATACGGTTCATCCCTTCGCGATACATCGCCGCAACAATCGGAAACGCACTGTCGATAAGCACACCTACCCCTAACGCGCCACCCGGGCTTTCAGTGCCGTCAAGTACACCGCGATACTCATGCAACCCCAGCTGCAATCTGTCACGGAACACTCCAAACGATGACTCCCTCGCCGGTACGTTTCGATCTCACCGAGACTCGCGCCGCCGCAACTAAAGACGCCGCCGCCCTGCTAGAGCAGGTCGTGGCGCGAGCGCGAATGCACGCGGGAAAGCACGTATTTATCGAACTGGCTCATGACACCGCAATCAGGGAGCAGCTCGAGTCGCAACGCGCGCGGCACAGCAATGGCGAAACGCTCCCATTAATGTGCGTACCCGTGGCCGTCAAAGACAACATCAACGTCGCGGGATTCCCAACAACAGCTGGCTGTCCAGATTTCGCCTACACTCCGACGACCCACGCCGCGTCCGTCCAGCGACTCGTGCAGGCGGGCGCCATCATCATCGGAAAGACCAATCTCGACCAATTCGCAACGGGTCTTGTGGGCGTTCGGTCGCCCTATGGTCATTGCGTCTCACAAGTGAATCCGGACTACATCTCGGGCGGCTCGAGCTCGGGTTCCGCCCTTGCCGTCGCCTTGGGAATTGTTCCCTTAGCACTCGGGACGGACACCGCAGGCTCCGGACGCGTACCTGCCGCGTTCAATGGAATTGTCGGACTCAAGCCCACCCGCGGCGTCATCAGTACCCGTGGCGTCGTTCCTGCGTGCCGCTCGCTTGATTGTGTATCAGTTTTCGCCACCAGTGTGTCAGACGCCTGGGAGGCACTGAACTTGCTGGCGAGCTATGAGCCCCAAGACCCATTTTCTCACAAGACGCCCTACGGCTGGAAGGCTTCGGACATACAGACAGCCTTTCGTTTTGGCGTGCCAAGCTCGGTCGAATACTTTGGCAATTGCGAGTATGAGGAGGCCTTCCGTGGCGCTGTAGCGCGTTTGCAAGACATTGGCGGGACGCCCGTCGAAGTGAACCTGGATGATTTTGTGGCTGCAGGTGAACTGCTATACGGGGGTCCCTGGGTAGCCGAACGCTACGCTGCGGTCGGCGCGTTCATCGACCAAAACCCGGATGCCGTTCACCCGGTGGTGCGCGAGATCATTCTGTCCGGGAAAACGCCGCTGGCGCACGAGCTCTTCGAGGCCGAATACCGCCTTCGGGAATTGAAGCGCAAGACCTCCCAGTGCTGGGATAAGGTCGACGTTTTGGCACTGCCGACCACCGGAACGATATACTCTGTCGCAGAAGTACTTTCCAACCCCTTCGAGACGAACAAGAACCTAGGGAAATACACGAACTTTGTGAACCTCCTGAATCTGGCAGGTCTAGCCTTGCCAGGCCCATCAACGGCCCGTGGTTTGCCATTTGGAATCACCCTGCTCGGGCCGGCTTTTTCCGACTATCAACTCGTCACCATTGGAAAGAGGTACGCACCATGACAGGCTCCGTACTGCTGGCAGTTGCCGGCGCGCACTTGACGGGTATGCCGCTCAATTTTCAGCTCGTTGACCGCGGCGGCAAGTTCATTCGCGGCTGTCGCACAAATGCCGAGTATGTGCTTTATGCGCTCGCCGAAACGACCCCCAGCAAACCCGGGCTCATCCGGAGACCCGGTTACCACGGTAGCGGTGTTGAGGTGGAGCTTTGGTCCCTGCCGCTGGAGGGTTTTGGCTCCTTTGTCGCCGAATTGCCACCCCCCATGGCCATTGGGAACGTCATTCTCGACGATGGTTCAACGGTCAAGGGCTTCACCTGCGAAACTTACGCCATCGAAGGAAGCGAGAATATCACCCAGTTTGGTGGATGGCGCAATTTCCTCAAGTCTCAACTAAGTCGCTAAATTCGCAGCAGGCAGGCAGCAGGTCCGGCACCGAATCTTGCTTCACGTCCGTCAAGACAACAAGAGCCCCTGCTCGACGATGAAGTCAACGACTTGGCCCACTCCACTGTCGTGACGCACGGAGGTAAACACAAAGGGTTTACTCCCGCGCATGCGCTTCGCGTCGCCATCCATGACTTCAAGGCTGGCGCCAACGTGGGGCGCCAGATCCGTCTTGTTTATCACGAGCAGGTCCGACTTGGTGATCCCTGGGCCGCCTTTCCGAGGGATCTTGTCGCCTCCAGCGACGTCAATAATATAAAGCGTCAGATCCGAAAGTTCGGGGCTAAATGTTGCGCTCAAGTTGTCACCACCCGACTCGATGAACATCACATCGAGATTCGGAAAACGCGCCGATAGCTGTTCGACGGCGTGTAGGTTCAGTGAAGCATCCTCGCGAATTGCCGTGTGCGGACAACCGCCGGTTTCAACACCACAGATCCGTTCCGGCGCAAGGGCACCGTGTCGTTGCAGAAACTGCTCATCCTCCTTTGTGTAAATGTCGTTCGTCACCACGGCAAGCTCGAACCTATCGCGCATGGCGCGACATAGCGCCAGCACAAGGGCGGTCTTTCCTGACCCAACCGGACCACCGACGCCAACTCGTAGAGGCGAGTTACTCATAGTGTTTCCTCACGATCGAAATAGTCGACAGTATTGAGTCTCGTGCCGGGCGGAGGCTATGCCGAGACCGGGAGCCGCTGAACCAATGTCCGAATCTGAAACGCTATAAGCACTTTTAACCACCGCTCCAAGCCGGGTCAACAGCGCACTTAGCACCCGTTGAACCGCAAGGGGCCCAAGCGAAAGCAACTTTGCCGCCGCGCTCGTGTGACTTTCCGCCCACACGAACGCGTATCCCAACAGACAGTTGTGCTCCTCAATATCAAAGGCCACAGCGGCAAATGCATAGGCCTCTGCGTAAGTCTTCGGCTGCCACTTCTCGTCGAGATGCGACGTTGATTCTAGGGCATCTAGCGCCGCCAAGATCTTAACCAACGCGGACGCCGTCTGGCGCTCTTGCGCCTGAAACTCGAAACTTTCTCGGGAGGCATAGAGCCAAGCACTATGTCGCCCCGCTTCCTCGAGGTTCCCCGCCGCAAATGCTCGGTGCATCCGTAACAAACGGGGTAAATCCAGTAGTCCAAGGGACCCAAGAAGTAGCGTTGTAAGGTATTTAACGAGCGACTCCTCCCCAACGATCTGACCCAATTCGACCAAGCTCTCAAGACCGTTGGAGTACGCAAAACTACCGACCGGAAGGGTAGATGACGAAATCTGTAGCAAGCGGAGCATCGCCGTGCCATGCGCCAAAGGGCTCGTCGAGAAAGACACACCCGATGGCTCTTCAGCGACGTCACGCTCAGCTAAAGTCACGGTACACTCTCAAGGGGTTCGCGCACGAAGGTCACCTGCGGGCTTTCCCACTGGTGGTTGCGATAAGCTCCGGGTTCAGGCTCGAAGGCCTCCGTTACGTGCCTTACACGAAAGCCGAGCAACCCGACCAGGTTATCTAACACGCTGTCGCGCTGATAGGCCACAAACTGAGTCCCTATTTGGAGCGCGACGTGTCGGTTTCCCAAGTGATAGGCAACTCGAGCGAGGTCGAGCAGCGAGTCGCAGTCCATCCGAGAAAGCGATTCACGTGTGGCGCGAACCCCGATAAGCGTGCCATCGTCGGCGCGCAAGCGCTCCCCTTCCTTCAAGTTGGTTCCTCGAGGTAAAATGAGAGCAACCTCCCGCCCGAACGTCGAAACGACACGTTGCCGAGACCGACGCCGTTGGTCGTTGTCGAGTTCAACGAACTCCTCGGGAACTCCTTCACCCGACCAAATTTCGCTTACTTGAAGCAACGGCACGATTGTTCCTCCGGGGACGCACACATTGTCCGCTAAAAGAGAAAAAAGCGTCTGGCCAGTGGCAGCTCTGCTAATGGCTCGCAAGTCAGCAATTGCCCGTCGGCCCGCACGACATACGTTTGTGGATCCACTTCCATGTGCGGCAAGTAGTCATTGAGTATCATGTCCTTCTTGCTCAAGCGACGCACACCGTGAACGGCCGAGCAACGCCGGGTAAGCCTCAGCGTCTCCGGCAATCCTTCATCGATGGCGACCTGCGGCAAGAAGGTGTAGCTGGTTTGGGCCAGAGCGCCTCCCATGGCGCCAAACATCGGCCTGAAGTACACAGGCTGTGGTGTTGGGATGGACCCGTTGGGATCTCCCATGGGAGCGACCGCGATCATGCCGCCCTTGAGGACTAGAGCCGGCTTCGCCGCAAAGAACGCTGGTTTCCAGAGGACTAGATCCGCCAGTTTCCCCACCTCAACGGAACCTGTAAGGTGTGCAATCCCGTGAGTGATTGCAGGGTTAATCGTGTATTTGGCAATGTAACGCCGCGCGCGGAAATTGTCATCACCCTTGCCATCTTCGGCGAGGGGGCCGCGCTGGATTCGCATCTTATGGGCAGTCTGCCAGGCGCGCGTCACCGTCTCACCAATCCGCCCCATCGCCTGAGAGTCCGACGATATCATGCTAAAAGCTCCCAAATCCTGGAGAATGTCCTCGGCCGCGATGGTTTCGCGCCGAATGCGCGATTCTGCAAACGCAATGTCTTCAGCAATGCTGGGGCTCAGGTGATGGCACACCATCAACATGTCAAGGTGCTCATCAACCGTGTTGACGGTATAGGGCCGCGTCGGATTGGTCGATGAGGGCAAGACCGCTGGATTTCCGCACGCACGAATGATATCCGGGGCGTGACCACCACCGGCACCTTCCGTGTGGTACGCATGGATCGTACGGCCTTTGAGTGCTTCAAGCGTCGTCTCGACGAAACCCGATTCATTGAGCGTATCGCTATGAATTGCCACTTGCACATCGAACTTCTCAGCCACATTGAGACAATTGTCGATGGCCGAAGGCGTGGTGCCCCAGTCTTCGTGTAGCTTGAGACCGATTGCACCGCCGCGGATCTGCTCTTCGAGAGCCTCGGGAAGACTAGCGTTTCCCTTGCCCAGGAAACCCAAGTTCACCGGTAGCCCCTCAGCCGCTTGGAGCATGCGCGCCAGGTTCCATGGACCAGGCGTGCAGGTGGTGGCATTGGTTCCAGCGGCAGGACCGGTACCACCACCGATCAGTGTGGTCACCCCCGAACAGATGGCCTCCTCAACCTGCTGCGGGCAGATGAAATGCACGTGGGAATCGATGGCGCCGGGCGTGACAATCAGCCCTTCGCCCGCGATGATTTCCGTGCCAGGTCCAATGACAATATCGACCCCGGGTTGAATGTCAGGGTTACCAGCTTTGCCAATGGCCGCGATAAGCCCCGCACGAATGCCTATATCAGCCTTAACGACGCCGCGATGGTCAAGTATGACGGCGTTGGTAATGACGAGGTCCATCGCGATACGATTGCCCGCTTGACTCTGACCCATTCCGTCGCGAATGACTTTTCCGCCTCCAAATTTCACTTCCTCGCCGTAGATTGTGTGATCGCGTTCTACCCGCAGAAACAGCTCGGTGTCGGCAAGCCGGATGCGGTCATTCAGCGTAGGCCCATAGATTTCAGCGTAAGCACGGCGACCAATCGAAGTCATCTTTCCTCCAGCGGTCCCATTACCGCGCCTTGAAATCCGAACACGTGCCGCCTACCCCGATAGTCAATCAGTTCCACTTCTCGCGTCTGACCTGGTTCAAAACGCATTGCCGTACCCGCGGCAATGTTCAGACGTCGTCCGTAGGCCTTTTCTCGATCGAACTGCAGCGCCTGATTGGACTCATAAAAGTGGTAGTGCGAGCCAATCTGAATGGGCCTATCTCCAGAGTTGGCCACGCGAATGACGTGCGTTGTTTGAGCCTGGTTGAGTTCGATTTCACCGTCCTCGACTAGAATTTCACCGGGAATCACGGCCACCTCCCCTAACGGATTGGATCATGTACTGTCACCAGTTTTGTCCCATCCAAGAATGTTGCCTCAACCTGTACTTCTGGAATCATCTCCGCGATTCCATCCATGACGTCACTGCGCGTCAGTATCGAGGTTCCCTCGGACATGAGTTCGGCAACGGTCTTGCCGTCGCGTGCGCCTTCGAGAATGGCCGCCGAGATTAGCGCAATGGCCTCTGGGTAGTTCAGCTTCAATCCGCGAGCCTTTCGCCGTTCGGCGACAAGCGCGGCCGTAAAGAGCAGCAGTTTGTCTCGCTCACGCGGCAGTAGTTCCATCTCGCTTATCCTCAATTAGTCTACAATTTCCAAATCCTCGGTGAATGGTGCCCGTCCGATCCGAGCCGCCTGCGGCAGGCGTCCCAAATGGCCTGAAGAACTGAGCGCACTGCTGTGGCCTCGCGCCCAATGGCACGAAACACGCTGATTCCGTCGAGTTCACTGCCCGACCACACCACGTCACGCTCCACCGTTTGGGCCAATTGTTGGCGGATCCAGTCGACCCATCGCACTTCGTCCGAGACGACAAGGAATGTCCCTAGGACGTTGAAACCATCCAATCCCCAGGCTTGCGTGAGGATGTCGCCCGAACCGTTTACCAAAAGCCGCTCCGCGAGCAAGGGATGTCCGTCGCGGGTGATGAGTTGCTGGAAGACAAGCCTGCCTCGGGAGAAGGACTCATCGGCAGCCGGTCGTCCAAGGCATAGGATGTCCCACCCCAAGTACTGAGCGCGCCCATGGAGCTCAACGACAGTTTTAACGTGACTGATTGCACCGTCAAACGCGATCGTTTCTTGTGGCAGCCATTCCAGGCGCGCGCCGTCCGCAACCACCATTTCGTTGCCTAGACGCGAGCCTACCCCATCACACCGATAAAGTTTGGCGGCTCCGGGGGTGGTGACAAGACAGCGTGCGTTGGCGCCCACGTTTATCTTTACATCTAGTTCGTCACCACCAACTACGCCACCCGGGGGATGTAAAATGTACACGTGGCAAGTTCCGTCGGTCTCCGGATAGAACGCACGCTGCACGCGCAAGGGTCCAGTATGTGAGGTTTTCCGCAGAACCGAACGTTCGCCGGTCGATTCCACTTCGAGGACAAGCCTTCCAAGCCAGTGGCGTGCACTCTCCGATGCCGTCATGTGAAGTTCTGCTAGCAAGCCCCAACCTTTCAAACAACCAAGTGACGTGCCACCAGATCGTCGGTAAGTTCAGACATTAGCCCCACAGCAACATTACTTCCTCGATCAAGAATTGCAAACCGCTGACCTACGCGACGAGCAAATTTCAGTTTCTGTTCGACGAGTAGAATTGTCAGGCCCTCCCGCTGTAGGCGCAGGAGGATATCGCCAATTTCCTGGACAATGTTCGGTTGGATCCCTTCGGTCGGTTCATCTAAAATGAGGACCTTGGGATCCAAGGCTAGCGCCCGACCGATGGCGAGCTGCTGCTGTTGCCCACCCGACAGGTCCCCCCCACGTCGGCTGCCCATGGACTTTAGGATAGGAAAGAGCTCAAAGATCCGCTCACGCAAGTCGCGGCCGCCCTTGCGGCGCCCGAGAAACCCCAAGCGCAAATTCTCTTCAACGGTCAGCTGCGGGAAGATGTCGCGGCCTTGTGGCACGTAGCCAATAGCGGCCTCCGCTCGTGCGGCTGCGGGCAGATTCTCGAGCCTTACGTCGTCACAACTGACTGTGCCGGACTTCAAACGCACCAAACCCATGATGGATTTTAGCAGCGTGGTCTTTCCGACTCCATTGCGCCCCAAGAGGCACAAACACTCGCCACGTTCGAGCGACAAATCCACATTCCACAAGGTGTGGCTTTCGCCGTAGAACTGCTCGATGTGACGTACGACCAACATCTTCATTCTCCAAGATAGACTTCCACGACCCGCCTATCCCCCTGGACATCAGCGAGCGATCCCTCTGCAAGTACGCGTCCCTCGTGCAATACAGTGACACAATCGCTTTCGAGACTACGCACGAACTCCATGTCGTGCTCCACCACAACGACGGTGTGTTTCCCGCGCAGGGAGCGAAGCAGCGTCGATGTCTTTTCGACCTCGGACGATGTCATCCCCGCTACCGGCTCATCCACGAGGAGTACCCGCGGTTCTTGCGCGAGAAGCATACCGATCTCAAGCCACTGCTTCTCACCGTGTGAGAGCGCCCCGGCGACACCTTTGGCTTGATCCTTGAGGCCCACCTTCTCCAAGCACTCATCAACGCGCTCCACCTGTGCCTTGGAGTACCTCGCAAACAGCGTGCGGCATACACCTTTGTTCCCCGCGATGGCAAGCTCAATGTTTTCACGAACGGAGTGTGTGTGAAAGACGGTGGGCCGCTGAAACTTCCGACCGATCCCTTTGTGCGCGATTTGGTGTTCACTCAATGTTGTCAGGTTCTCGAGATCGTGAACGAAGAAGACCGTTCCGGTATCCGGACGAGTTTTGCCGGTAATCACGTCCATGAGTGTGGTCTTGCCTGCACCGTTCGGGCCGATAATGCTACGAAGTTCGCCTTCGTTGAAGATCAGGGTAAGATCCGTAATCGCGTGAAACCCGTCAAAGCTGACGGAAATGTCGTCTACGCAGAGCAAGGCACGAGCGCTCTCGGCACGCGCCTTGGCGGCACGAGTAGCTTCAACTTTTGCCGGCCACCGTGAGGCGCGCCCGCGGGTCTTGACTTCACGCGATACCGTTGTCCCGACGTGGTTTTCCAAGATGGGTGCTAGGGATGCCATGTTTTATGAGGACCTTGAAACGCGGCGCCTGGCAAGGAGGCTGACGAGACCGTCTGGTAGCAAGATGGTAACCAGTACGAAGATGGCGCCCAAGATGAACAACCAAGCGTCGGGAGCGGCGGCGGTAAACCAACTCTTGGCGGCGTTGATGACGACCGCTCCAAGAGCTGCCCCCACAAGTGTCCCGCGCCCACCAACAGCAACCCAGATGACCATTTCAATTGAGTTCGAGGGCTGCATTTCGCTCGGGTTGACAATGCCGACAAGTGGCACGTAGATTGCCCCGGCAAGCCCACAGATCCCCGCTGAGATGACCCAAATGGCAAGCTTATAGCGTAGGGTGTCGTAGCCACAAAAACGCGCCTTCGCTTCTGCATCTCGAACCGCCCGAAGAACAACACCAAAACGACTTTTGACGATGAATCGCCCGAGTAGATACACGCCCGCTAGTCCTAGCACGCTCAGAACGTACACCGCCATTTTCGTCGACGACTGCGCTAGTGGGTAACCGTAAATTTGCTTGAAGTCCGTGAGCCCGTTGTTTCCGCCAAACCCCGTCTCGTTGCGGAAGAACAAGAGCATGGCGGCAAGTGTCAACGCTTGTGTGATGAGGGATAGGTAAACGCCACGGATGCGCGAGCGAAAGGCGAGGTACCCGATCCCCCCGGCAAGCAGCATCGGCACGAGGAGCGCCATTGTCATAGCGAAGAGCAGATTGTCGAACCCGTGCCAAAACCAGGGCAACTGCTTCCAATCGAGAAAGACCATGAAGTCCGGCAATTGACTGCGGTAGACCCCCTGACCTGACATGGAGAGCATTAGGTTCATCCCGATACAGTATCCCCCGAGTGCGAAAAACACTCCGTGACCCAGACTCAAAATTCCAGTGTAACCCCAAACCAGGTCAACCGCGATCGCCACCATGGCGTAGCAGGCGAATTTTCCGAGTAGTAGTAGCGTCGCTTCGCTGATGATCCGGGCATTTCCAGCGGAAGTCTGGACGCCAAGTGGAACCAACACTCCGAGAACGGTGAGCACGCCTACGAAGACCAACCACCCTCGTTTTGGATGCAGCTGCATGATTCGTTGAAGCATGGTCTCAACTCTCTTGTGCTCGACCTTTGAGGGCGAAAAGGCCCTGGGGGCGCCACTGAATAAACAAGATTATGGCTACCAAGATTGCAATCTTACCAAGCACCGCACCCGCTGCAGGTTCGATGAATTTTGAAATGACGCCGAGTCCAAAAGCCCCGACGATGCTACCTACAACATTGCCGACGCCGCCCAGCACAACGACCATGAAGGAGTCGATGATGTGCTGTTGACCGAGCTCGGGGCCTACATTTCCAAGCTGTGAAAGGGCAACACCTCCTAACCCCGCCACACCTGACCCAAGAGCAAACGTCCAGGCGTCAATGCGCTGGGTGTGAATGCCGAGCGACGAGGCCATCTCCCGATTCTGGGTGACCGCGCGCAGCTTCAGACCGAGACTGGTTCTTTGCAGGATGTACCAGACGAAGGATACAACGACCAAAGTGAACACCAGCACCAGCACTCGACTGTAGGGAACCACAACCGTGGGCATCAATTCCCAACCACCGGCAAGCCATTCGGGCGAAGCCACGGCCACGTTCTGCGCGCCGAACAAGGTTCGGGTGGCTTGAATGAGAATGAGACTGAGTCCCCAGGTCGCCAGCAGCGTTTCAAGTGGGCGTCCGTACAAACGTCTAACCACTAAGCGCTCAAGCAGTAGTCCGATGGCCGCCGTCAGGATGAACGCAAGCGGCACGGCCGCAGCCAAGTAGTAGCCAAGCCAATGGGGCGCGTACTTTAGGAAGGCTACTTGTGATAGGTACGTCGCGTAAGCACCCAGCATCAACATTTCGCCGTGCGCCATATTGATGACCTTCATCAACCCGAAGGTGATGGCCAATCCAAGTGCCGCTAGCAGCAGGACGCTTCCAAGGCTTAAACCATAGAGCAAATTGGCAAGGGTGCGGATCTTGAGCTCTTGCCACTCAATAGCGGCCACAGCAGAGCTAATCGCCTTTCTGACCTCCGGATCCCTCTCGCTTGCGGGGCCCGCCCCAAGGAGCCCCGTCAGGGGCTCGCGCATACTGATGTCACTTGCCTCTCCGAGAGCACGAGCCGCCGACAGTCGCACCGCGCGGTTCTTGCTCTGGATGTCAACTTTGGCCATCGCAATGCGCATATCGGCCCTGATTTGTCGATCGGGTTCCTGAGCGACAAGTTCGCGCAGGGCTTCGACGCTCTGCAGATCCGGATGATGAGCGATTTCGGCAGCTGCCGCGCGGCGAATGACCGTGTCGGTCGACTTTAGACGCAATCGACTGAGCACTTCATCAAGGTAACGACGCGTCTGGTTGTTGGCCACGGTCTTTTGGAGCCGCCCCGACGGGACTCCCTTGGTACCGTCCGCCACGCGGATGAGTGACGTGCCGCGCAATAGCCACGCTGTCGATTGCTCGTCGAAACCAAGCTCCCCTTCACTGAACGCCCCTAGTATCGGGAGACTCAGTCGAGGCTCCACGTGTGCGATTGCTTCGATGGCAGCCTTCACGTCTTCGACGCTCTCGGAACGCAGGCGCTGAACGGTTTGGATGTCCAGATTGCTTTGAGCCGTTGCGACCTGAGAGAAGTGGATACTTACCGCAAAGATTGCCAATGCCACTTTTCGGTGAATCGTTTGCATCACGTCTCCCGCGGTTGTGTGGTGACTCGCTGTCGGGTGGGAACTCTAGCGCAAGCTTTGGTCCCCACCCGGTCTTCGGCGCTCAGAATGATTGGTGCTTCGCGGCTTCGCAGTTTCCGCAAAGCCAGGGGAACGTCCAGTCTGCAACCTTGGCTTTACTCTCCGGCACATACCGGCTCCAGGGTTCCGCCCGAATGGGTCCTTCGGTCTTCCAGACGATGTGAAACTGGCCATTGCCTTGAATTTCACCGATATAGACAGGTTTGTGGAGGTGATGATTCTTCCCGTCCATAACAATTTCAAAGCCGGTGGGCGCCTTGAAACTCTGGCCTGCGACCGCTTGGCGAACTGCATCGATATCGGTGGTTCCGGCTTGCTCGGCAGCCTGCGCCCACATCTTGATCCCGATGTAGGTCGCTTCCATCGGGTCGTTCGTCACGCGCTTGTCTGCGTCGGGAAGGTTGTTGGCTTTGGCATAGGCCTTCCACTCTTCGATGAATTTGGCATTCTCGGGGGTGTCGATAGACATGAAGTAGTTCCATGCCGCAAGGTGCCCCTGCAGTGGCTTGGTATCAATGCCTCGCAGCTCCTCCTCACCCACGGAAAACGCCACCACTGGCACGTCAGTAGCTTTGAGGCCTTGGTTGCCTAGCTCCTTGTAAAAGGGAACGTTTGAGTCGCCGTTGATCGTGGAGACAACCGCCGTGCGCTTTGCCGCTGCGAATTTTTTGATATCAGCAACGATAGTTTGATAGTCCGTATGCCCAAAGGGGGTGTACTTTTCAAGAATGTCTTCTTCGGCGACGCCCTTCTCCTTCAGAAAGTAACGCAGGATCTTGTTCGTCGTGCGGGGGTAGACGTAGTCCGTTCCGAGGAGAACCCAACGCTTCGCGCTACCGCCGGCGGGGCTCATGAGGTACTCGACCGCCGGGATCGCCTGCTGGTTTGGGGCCGCACCAGTGTAAAACACATTGCGGCTGGACTCTTCACCCTCGTACTGGACTGGGTAGAAGAGCAGCCCGTTCAGTTCTTCAAATACTGGGAGCACCGATTTACGCGAGACGCTTGTCCAGCACCCGAACACCACGGCGACGTTCTTCTGGATGAGTTCACGAGATTTTTCCGCGAACAGCGGCCAGTTAGACGCCGGATCCACAACGACGGGCTCAAGTTTACGTCCGAGCACACCACCCTTTTTGTTGATGGATTCGATCGTCATCAGCGCCACGTCTTTGAGCGACGTCTCACTGATGGCCATGGTCCCAGACAACGAGTGCAGAATGCCAACCTTGATGGGGCCGGTCTTGTCCGACTTGCTCGGAGCGGGTGCGGCCGGCGCTTCGGCAGCGACAGACGCCTTTGGTTCCGCGTTGTCCGCGCCTGGCCCCTTGCAAGCGAATGAAGCGCCCGCAAGCAAAACAGCGAGTGATATTTGACCTAGGTTCATTCTATCCATCCTCCATGACGCCGAGCAAAGCTCGCATTTTGGTGTGTTTTGGCGTTGTTTATCGTCAACTTCCGTGACTCGAGTCACGCGTCGAACGTTTCCGCTTTTCGATTCATCAGGGTGCAACAGCCGCTGCGGAAGGGCTCATTTCTGACGGGGTGGGACCCCTAGGTCGCCACCGTTATCAAACAGACTTCGTTGCGAAATGCACGCCGGATTGTTTCTGTTTAGTGTCGTATTCAAGGACGCACATCAACGACGACCCCACGCATCAAGCGGCGGCGTGTGCACACCCGCGCTCCCGGCACGCTTTCATTGCTATGAATGTACAGGTGGTGCGCGTTCCGGGAGGTCAGATCGTGACGATTGCCCGCGGCCACAATTGCTCTACTTCATCAACTGAATGCCCGCAAAAATCTGGTTGTCGATGTTGCCAGAAGAAGCCTTGGCGTGTTGAAAACCGAGGGCAAATCGAGTCGCGAAACTGTCAACGACGTAGCCGACTTGTGCATCAATCGCGGTGGCCGCATCAGGGCTAGCCCCCGCGACGTCCTTGTAGAGCGTTTGTTGTAAACGTACCAAGGGCTGAAATTTGCCAATTCCGCCGATGTCTGGGGTAAGGTAACTCGCCAATCCGAAGTAGGACGCCTGACGGGTCTCGTTGTCACCGAAGTATTTGTAGAGGGCTCCTTCGACGTCCACCACGCCCGACTCCCCCAGGTTCTTCTCAAAGAGCACGTCCGCGTTGAATAGCGAGTAGTCGGCGTCGGGGCCACCGGCTCCCGTCGGATCAGCCGTTCCGTTCTTTTGATACTGAGCTCCGACACCAATAGCGAGGATGTCTTTTCCGTAGTAGGTGGCGTTGTGATAAAAGCCAGGCTCCGGACTAAGCAGACTCAAGTTGAGCCTACCCGAGAAGAGCGGAGCTGTGTATTGTCCGTCGGCTCGCTGAGCCCCATATAGATTGTAGACGCCAGCGTAATACTTGAACGTACCTCCGCCAACTTGGCCCCAAACGGTTGCACCATCGTTACGACCGAAGGGTCCCTGCTTGGGTCCCGCCCCGAAAGCGCCCGGGTAATTCCATGGTGCCATGAAGTACGGACCGGCAAAGTTCGCACGATCGGAGGGCACGAGCATGCGGCCCGCCCAAACGTTGAAAGCTTCATTCGGCTCAAGCTGAGCTATGAGATCGAGAATCGCAAATTGTCCGGCCCCATCCACGCTGCCACCGCCGTACGTACCAACAAAGTTGGCTGTCCACTGGAGCCATTTGCGCATTCGATTGCTGAAGTGGGCTTCAACTTCGCCATTGGACGAAAGCCGATCCAGTCGATTGCGCCGCACGGGATTCTGGTCCACGCCAGTTAGACGCATCCAGAAGCCCATGTTGATCTTTTTGTGGGCCTCGTCCTCTGCCGGAGGTGGTGGTGGAACTACCGGCGGTGGTGGAACTACCGGCGGTGGCGGCGCGCCCATTGGGGCCATTGCCGTGGTGGTTGCTGGCTCGAGTGTTGCGGCGCCCGTCGCGGTTGCGGGAGCCGCAGGCGTAGCGGCTGGAGCTTCAACAGCGGGCGCGACGGCGGGCTTAGCTTCGGGTGCCGCCGCGGCAGCGGTGGGTGGCGCGGCGCTCGGTGTGGTCTGCGCCAAGGCGCTTACGGCATAGGTACTTGGCAGTGCCGCGAATGCCGCTGGAAGCAATTGGGTCGCGAATCTTGCTCTGAGCTTGAGGTTCATGCGTGCTCCTGTGTCGGTTTTCGCTTGGTCGATGGAGTCCCCGGAGTATCGAGCGTGGTTGAAGTCGTGGTTTTCAGCGCATATGGATCCGGCAGGGAATCGAGGGGTCCCAATCCCGCAGCCAGGTTGTACCGTGTCGTTCAACCTTCCTGTTTATGTTGGTTCAGCGCGATAACGACAACCCGACGCGACGTCATGTCTTACGTGCCTACGTAACGTCTTGACCTACATTCGGGGGACCTTCGGAAACCTGAGCGAAATGCACATGCGGTACAGTCAGGCCTATGTTGTCGCTTGAGTTGCCTAAAGACGCGATTCTGGAGCACCTGAGTCGTGTCACGGAAAGCTCGACGTTCGCTCGCTCTCCGCAGGCGGCAAGGTTCTTGACGTTCGTCGTCGAAGAAACCCTGGAGAACCGCGCGGAATCTCTCAAGGCCTATAAGATTGGCGTTCAGGCACTGGGTATCACGGGGCCGCGTTCCGATCCCGACGGCGTAGCGCGGATGCAGGCGAACCGTACGCGCAAGTTGCTCGCGAACTATTACTCCGGTCCCGGCAAGGATGATCCCCTACGCATTGTTCTGCCCACTGGAAGCTACCAGCCGTCTATTGAACAGCTTCGCGACGAGCCGCGCGTCGGGCAGTCGGAACCCCTGACAATTGCACTTGAGGCCATTAATCTACAGAGTGACGCGCCAGAATGGAGTCACCTCGGACCTTTTCTAACTCACGAACTTGCCGCAACGTTGCAGAACTTCGACGGTGTGGCCGTGCAAGCGGCTGATCCGTCGACACCTGCACCCTACGCTTTGTCATCGCACGTCCAGATCCGCCGGGAACGGATCCGAGCCGTGACGTCCCTCCGTGAAACCAAAACGGGCACTTGGATTTGGCATGATCGATTTGACACATCGACCGAGGCCGTCGACGTAATCACCCTTGGCGAAACCCTTGCAACTCGGCTAGCGCCCGCGATTGCTGACCCAACCCTCGGAGTCATTCAGCAGGCAAGACGCAGCCGATTGAGTGCCCGCAATGGGAGCTCACCCCTCGATTCATTTCGCGAATTTGTTCTGACAGGTTCAATGCCGTCACTCGACCGGGCACTGCGTGAACTGCAGGGCGTCGTGCTGCAGCATCCCGATGACTTGGACCAACGCATTGCCTTTGCACATGTCAATGCCGCCATGTACGCGCTTGGCCCAGCGGATCGACAGGAGTACCTGGAAGCGGCTGAGGATCAGATAAGATTGGTCCTCACCCAATTGCCACATGCACCGCACGCTCGTTTGGTGAAGGGTTTTGTGCACTTCCATCGTAGAGAAAGCGAGGCTGCGCGGCACGAACTGTGGCAGGCAATCCAGGGAAACCCTCTTCAGATGCACACGGTTGGTTTTGCTGGAATGCTTCTATCGCTCCTTGGAGATTGGGAGCCAGGAATGCGCCAGGTCGACTTGACTTACAGTCGCTTCCCGGGAGCGCCTGGCTTTTTTCACTTAGCGCATTGCGCGTATCACTTTTTCGAAAATGGCGACCCCGAAGAAGCCTACCGCCGTTCGGAGTTGTTTGATTCACCGGAACTTGCCTGGTCCCCGCTGCTTCGAGCCGTCTGCCTCGCGGTGCTCGGCCGTCGCTATGAAGCAAGCCGCGCGGTATCGGAACTATTGAGCATCGACCCCGACTTTCCGAAACACGCTCGCACGTACCTTTCCGGGTACCTCTACGCTGAGTCCTTGGTAGAAGCCTTCACCTCCGCGCTCCGGGAGGCAGGCTTACGGATTGGACCCGCCCAGAGTAGGCCTCAGACTCGACGGCAAGCGGTCAGTACGTTATCGGCAGTTCCAGATGACTCGGAGGTTCGGATTGGATTGCTTCATAGTTTGTCGGGAACGATGGCCATCTGTGAACGCCACTTGCTACAGGCAGCCCAACTGGCAATTGACGAAATTAACGCGGCCGGCGGAGTGCTCGGTCGACACATCACAGCGGTCGTTGAAGATGGAGAATCGAATGCAACCACATTTGCATCAAAGGCCCGAAAGCTTTTGACGCAAGATGGCGTAGTCTCGCTGTTTGGTTGCTGGACTTCAGCGTGTCGCAAGGCCGTGCGTCCCATCGTCGAGCACCACAATAGTCTACTCTGGTACCCGGTGCAGTACGAAGGCCTCGAACGGAGCCGTAACATCATCTACACGGGCAGCTGTCTGAACCAGCAAATTGAGCCCGCCACGCGATGGGCCCTGGCGGCTGGCAAGCGCAAGTTCTTCCTGGTCGGATCGGACTACGTGTTTCCGCGGACGGCAAACTACCTCATCCGGGCTTTGGTTGAGGGAGCCGGCTGCGAAGTTGTTGGCGAGGAGTACCGCCCGCTTGGGTGCGGACAATTCCGCGACGTTGCTGAGCGCATCAAGCGCGTGACGCCAGATTTTGTCTTTAACACCATCAACGGTACCGATAACTTGGAATTCTTCCGCGAACTTGGCGATCACGGGCTAACCGCGGAGAATTGTCCGGTCATGTCCTTTAGCCTTTCTGAACTCGAGCTACCGGATCTGAAGGGCGGGGCAAGCGGACACTTTGCCTGTTGGGGCTATTTTCAAAGCGTCGATGCCCCGGAGAATCGGGAGCTTGTACGTCGCTTTCGCGAGCGCTACGGGGAACACGAGGTCCTTTCGGATCCGGCCGTGACCGCCTACGCTCAGATCCACCTTTGGAAACAAGTTGCTTCAAGCGCTGGCTCCTTCGCCACGGATGCCATGCTAAAAGCGATTGTGGGCAGTGAGCTGTCCTTGGCGGGCGACACGCTCGAGGTACGTTCTAACAACCACGTCAAGCGGCGCGCCCTCATCGGAAAGATCCGACCCGACAATCAATTTGATGTCGTCTGGGGGAGTACCGAAGCCATTGCGCCGAAGCCTTGGCTTGGCGTTGAGGAATCAAGCCTTGCGTCCCAAGCCTTGCTGGTCGACACATTGGGCGGCGTCCCAGCCATGGTGCAGGAGCAAGCCGCGCTTCGACGCGAGATGGACGAAAGACTTACGGCGGTCAATCCCGGACACCGCAGATTTCGTTCTGATTTTCCACCGCCGCGTTGAGCCTTGGCTGATGGCTCGTGCGCTTGGCTTCGGCTACCCGCAGCTGCCAGCACAATCTTACGAGATTGAACCGAAAATGACGGCTAGGAAACTTACCCTTACAGACTATTGAAAGGCACTTCTGCCGCCCAAACGAGAGCGCGATGTAGCGGGCGCCCGTATTTCAGCGCCCGTATTTCAGCGGCAGGTTACTCGAATAGCACGTCAGCGCTCCAAATAACGAGTACGGTGCAACCCTTTGGACTGGCGACAGAGTGGTGCGAACCGGGAAAGTTCATGACGAGTGATCCCTCGTGGTAGGTGCCGCGCTCGTCCTGCTGCACCCCCTCAAGCGTTAGGATATGTTCGAATCCGCAATGGCTGTGGGGGGGGAGTGTCGCGCCTGGTTGGTAGCGCAAGAGGGCCGTGGAGCCCGCTTTGCCGATATCGCCATGCAAACGGATCACGTCGATACCGTCGCGAAAGGGCTCCCAGGCGTTTTGCTCAATGAGCCCGCGAAGGTCAAATCGAAGTGATATAGGTTCCATGCAATGATGCCGCGTAGCGCGTTTTACCTGCCGCAGGCGCCAAGCTGTCAAGCGCCCGGTATGTCGACCGTCTGCGTCAGCAATGTAAGCAGTGCATCCGAGGTGCTTACCGCACCGAAAACACCGTTTTGCATCGTGACCATTTTGAGTGCTGCCTCGTGGTTGCCCGGGTCCGTGGCGGCACAACAATCACCAAGAATCAGGCACTCAAATCCTCGATCGTTGGCCTCACGCATGGTCGTGTGTACGCACACATCCGTGGTGATCCCCGTCAAGATGAGGTTTTCGATGCCTCGGGTTCGCAGCAAAAACTCGAGATCCGTTGCGCAAAATGAACCTTTTCCCGGCTTGTCAATGATGGGCTCCCCGGGGCGGGGTGCAAGCTCAGCAATGATGTCCCAACCCGGCTCACCACGCACCAAGACGCGGCCACAGGGCCCCAAGTCGCCAATCCCAGTTTGTGGCGTTGCGCCTCGCTGCATTTTTCGGGAGCGCCATCGCTTGTTCGCAGGTAAGTCCGAAAGATCCGGCCGATGCCCCTCACGAGTATGAATGATAGTGTAACCGAGACTGCGCATCGTATCGAGGAGGCGCGCAATTGGCGCAATGCACGCACGCGTGATTTCAATATCATACCCAAGCAGATCGATGTAGCCCCCCTTTCCGCAAAAGTCCGTTTGCATATCAATGATGAAAAGGGCGGTATTGCCGGGACGAAGGTCACCGTTGTAGGGCCATGGGTAGGGATTGGCTTCAACGAAGGGCATACGATTCCTGGGAGTTGATGATGGGCCAGACCAATGGTTGACTTCGAGTCCCAAGTTCGCACAGTGCGTGGGCGACACCGTACGAACTCGGCTGGTAGACAGGGAATTTATTGACATTGGCGCTCCACCGAGCGGTGACTTGTCACGTCACTCGGCGGGCTCCGGTAGGATCCCTTCGGTGGCATGCGACTCCTCTTGTCCGACGACGTCGGGAACCTTGGCAAACTTCGCGCAGGCCGCGAAAACAAGGGCGATAATGGCGTAACTAGTCGCCACGACGGGTGTCTGACCGATGCCAATGGCCTCACCGTGCATGAAGCCAAAGAAGGTAAGGACGGCGCCAGCCATCGCAAACCCTGAGGCGCGCGCAAACTCCCGGTCAATAATGCACACACCAATCGAACCAAGGATGACGCCACCCAGGATTGAGCCGCCTCCCATCAGCGCAAGCCCGTGGTAGAGCACGCCCACTTGTCCCAATTTTTCAGCGCCCACCTCCGCTGCACTGGTTCCCGCAGCTCCGAGTGCATTGTCGATTTGTAGTTTTCCCCAGGCGGCCAAATGTGGGGTGAGCGCCAAGATGATCGCCGGGGCATGCCGCTTGGGCGTCTCCTGGAACGCTTGGGCACCGATCAACATGCCAATGTAGAGCAGAATCGGTGAGATGGCGACCACGGGAATAACCGCTGACATCACGGAGATAACCCCGAAGAATGATAGGAACAACACGACGATCCCGGTGACCGCAGAGTAACCGATGCGTCCCCCCATGGCCTTCCAACCGGGGTGTCCAATGTAGACCGCGTTGATGAAGGGATTGCCCATCATGCAGCCGATCAAGCTTACCACGCCGTCGGCGGTAAGGACGCGCGTCGTCGGGTAGCTATCACCTGCCACTGCCGCACTTTCGACGTTGTCGATAGCTTCTACCAAGTCGTAGATCCCGAAGGGAATGGCCGTAACAAGAATGACTCCCAAGAACTGAAATCCGCTAAAAATGTGGCCTACTGCGGGTACTGGGAAGGAGAGTCCAAAGTTCGCAACCGAGTCTCCCAAGTTCTTGAGCGCCATCCCACCGATGGAGTGGCCCATGGCTGTCGATCCCCAAGCCATCGCGGTTCCGACGGCAATCGCTACGAGTCCCGCAGGGATCCCTCGAAAGTAGCGTACGCCACCAAACCAGCTCGCCAAGATGACGGCGAAACAGACGATCCCTATCGTGGGTGTCATGAACATTTCAAGGGCGGGACGCATTGAGATGAACGCCAAGGAGACACCAGCCAGCGTCCCCAAAAGGGCCGCACGCGGCGTGATCTTCCGAATAAAGGGGGCCACAAATCCGCCGACCATCAGCACGAAGCTCTGGATAAACACCCACGTGAGGCCCGCCTCCCAACCCTTAACCGGATCGCCCGTCTTGGCCGCGATGGGGAGCATGATGACAAAGGTCACCACGAACATGTGAGGAACGCTTATCCCGGAGGGAAGCGCACACACGTCCTTTCGACCGGTTTCTTTCGCTAGCTTGAAGGCAAGCCATGCGTAGTAAACCGTGCTGAGACACAACATCAGACCTGTGGCCGGCAAGATCCTCCCAAATACCAGCGAATCTGGCATTTTGAGAACGAACCGCAGAAGTCCAGTCAGTACCAACAGATTGACTAAGATGTTGGTACCGAATCCAAAAAAGGCGTTCCAATCGCCCGGGGTCCAAAGGACCGGTTTCTTTTCCGTCATGGTCAGCTCCTCGTTGCGGGTTCAGTGAGTTAGTTGATGGCCGTCGCTAGCTATTGCTCCCAGGATGCGAGTCGAGTCCGTTACCCATCCAAAGATGCCACCCTGAGCCTTAATCATTCGAAGCCCGAGGGTGTGGAATTCCGGAAAGTAAGAGGCGCAGCAGTCGCCGGGCACGATGCAGAAGTACCCGCGATCATTGGCTTCGCGCACTGTTGTGTGCACGCACACTTCGGTTGTAACGCCACAGACAATTAGCGATTCGATATTCCGACTTTGCAGAATAGCGTGCAGATCGGTCGCGTAAAATGCGCCCTTTCCCGGCTTGTCGATCACCGGCTCCGAAGCGAGCGGGTAGAGCGAATCGATTATGTCGTGTCCGCGTTCACCGCGAATTAGGATCCGTCCCATGGGACCTGCGTCGCCAATGCGCTTGCTCGGCGCGCCACGCTCAAGTTTTGCGCGCGGTGCATCCGAGAGATCGGGGCGGTGCCCCTCGCGCGTGTGTATGACGAGAACGGACAACTTTCGAGCCCACTCGAGCAACTTTTTGCAAGGAGCTACGGCCGCGTTCAGTAGCGAGACATCATTACCCAGTGCTTCCCCAAATCCACCAGGCTCGAGAAAATCACGCTGCATGTCGATGACAATCAAAGCGGTGCGACTGGGTGTCACCGTGATGCGGGAAGGCTCTGCATCAATGGTAAGGGGCATTTGCGACTTCTTTCTATGCCATGACCGAAGGCGACTGCATGCGCCGCGGAGAGCAGCCAATGCGAAGGGCCACCTTCAAGGCGGCAGGGCAAGGTTGCCGCTTGGCGAGTTTCATCGTCTTTTCCGCGTTGTGTAGATCACAAATCGGCTTCACTGGGGTGCATTGCACTCATTCGGGGCGGCACGCCGCCAGTCGTGACGCTTCGGCGTGCTCCGGGTGCACTTCACGATCACCTACTATTCAGCGCAAATGCGATAGTTCGATGAAACCACCCGGTTTAGCCTTAGGGCTTGTCGACTGACGTTTGAAGCTCCGGTCACGAAACGCGACAGCAACCTGAGCCAAGGTGTCCGATATGACCGACGAGTACTGGCGAAGGAGCGTGCCGCTCTAGAGTGCATTCGTAGTTGCGACGCACTAGCCCCAATCGTCTGCTCGGCTTCTGGTAGAAGCCACTCGGTACTGGGCAGTAGGCCCCCGCGGGCTCCGTGCAACCCACAAGGGCGATAAAGTGCACTCTTCCATCCGGCAAATTCCTGGGAAGAGCGCGAAAGTGACCAGCGTTGAGCGTCACGACACCCTGCACTATTTCGCGCGATAGTTCGTTTCACTGGACTTTCCTGCTCTTTCCGTCTTCGCTTTCCGATTCAGGCAGCTTCTTCGAGGACAGTGAACGAAGCCGGGCTCCCTCTGCACGTTTCACAAGTCGTCGCGCGGTTGGCGGCCATGCGTGCTTCGCGCGCCATACGTCTAGACTTCTCAAGCAGGCTCGGTACGTCCACCGCACGTCCGAAGGAGACCTCGTGAGGTGTCCGCCAATTCAGCGCACTGTGTGGCGAGACCTCGTTGTACTGTTGCACGTAGAAGTCAACCAATCGTCGCACAGCAAATTCTGTGTCGAGCACATTCAAATACAACCAGAATTTCTTCAGTCCGCGCCACCACGCCTCGATGGCCGAATTAGACTCGACGATCTCAACCTGCGCTAGCACCGTAACCGGAGACTGCACTTGCGGCAACTGCTTGGCTGCTTCAGCGAGAACCTCACAGGTCGTTGTTGGGCTCAGTTTCTTGACCAATTTCCACGCCAGCAGACGTCGACTGGAATTGTCAACTACCCCATGCAGGGACAGCTTCGTGCCGTTCAGCAATCGGATCACCGTGACATCTATGTGCCAGACTTCATTCGACCTAGTTGCTCGAATACCCAAAGTTGGCTTTCCTGGATGGACACGCGTTCGCGGCCGCCGCCACCCTCTTTCTCGAACCAATCGCAGCCACGTTGAAGCTGAGGCGTACACCTTCTCCGCTCGTTGCGCGAACCTCGACAGCATGCTTGTCGGCATGTGCCGGTAGTCGTCGGATGTTGCGAGTTGTCGAATTGCCTCAACCTCCGTTGCAGTGAGTTGACCGGGGGACTTCTTGGGACAACTGCTTCTGTCCGTCAGCTCACATGCCTTGTCGCGACGATGCCAACCGTGGTAACGCGATATCGACAGGCCGATGGCCTTCAGCACCGACGCCAGCGCGAGTGTTTTCGTCGCTTTGTCGATTGCCTCCAGTAGCCGCCTTTTCGCTGCCCCATCTGGCAGCCGTTCTCCTTCAAGTCGACAGCCCGTCACTCGAATCAGCACCAACAGCAGGCACATGACCGCTTGCAGCACCCGAACGCGATGTCGCAGTTTGGCGCTCTCGGAGTAGAGTTCAATCTCGGTTCGAGTCACCGATTCCGTGCCAACCGCAGTCCTGAACCGTAGTGGAATAGTCCACGGAGTGGAGAATTCCACTACGGTCTACGGCCCGAACGCAGTGAGGGAGCGCCGAAGGCGCAGTGCACTCCCCATTGAGCCATCCCCGGAGCGTTGATTTGGGGATCTTTAGCTCTAGAAAAAGATCGGGGTCGCCGGTAGCGCAGACCAGCTCACGGACTCGTGGTCGTACACGTTGCGACTAGACAAGCACTCACGGTCGGTCGTCGTCACGCCCCAGGCATAGCAAATTGCATTCAGCGATTGACCGACCATCTTGGTCAATTTCTGCTTTGGTTTCAAGACAATCGACTCATCGCGCAAGAATGTGCACCATGTCGTGACGCTCAGCAGGGCTAATTCGCTTCGAGCGGGTTCTCGTAGACCGCGCTCACGTCGAGCGAGACGCCGATCGAACGGAGCTCAAGCTTCTCGCCCGGACGCGCCTCGTACAGGACCCAGCCACCTTCGTCGTTGCGACGATACACCTCGATGCGCTGCTCGTCCTGCGCGACCAAGACGTACTCTTGGAGAGACGGGATGCGCCGGTAGTGCGCCGCTTTCGAGCCGCGATCGTAGGCTTCCGTTGACTCGGACAGAACCTCCACCAGTAGCTTCGGGTTGATCGCGGCGTTCGAGTCGTCAGGCGCAGTTTCGAGGCGACCGCAGATGACGCTCGCATCTGGGTAAGTAGCCAAGTCCGTGTCAGGGATGCGAACGCGAAGATCAGAACTGTAGACGCGGCACGGCTTGCCTCGCAGTGCTTCCCGCATCTCACCGATGACCGCCGCAGCGAGCGCCCCGTGCTCTGGCGTGCCACCCGCCATTGCGTACACTTGGCCTCGGATGAATTCACGTTTGGACGGGCTTGCCACCTCCGAGGCAACGTACTCGGCGTAGGTCATTCGAGCAGTGGGCAATGCAGGTAACACGAGCTTAGCCTAGTATGGCCCGGTAAGGCCCGGAATGCACGGCGAACGCGTAACCTTCTTATCGGACCCGGGCGGGCGGTTTGCGCGGAGTTGCCCGCAATACCTTTGCTCTCAACTTCCGCCACAAATCATGAGAAGAATCAGCGATTCGCAATCCACTCCTGGAAAACTCCAATCATTTCGACCTCCCCAACCTCCTTTCCGCCACGCGCAGCCGAAGGCGAGCATGGCGTTGGAGGAGGTCGGCTGCCTTCGCCGAGAACGATTGATCGCAGCGGTTCTCGACAACCAGGTGAGTGCATTCCACCATTCGCTTGTGTAGGACGGACGATGGCACGGTGCTGTTTTGGCGGCCGATGCCTTGGCGGCCTTGGTCGTCACATTCGGTGGCGGAGCCAGGGTGGATCCATCCGAGCCCGGTCGAGTCCCGGAACTCGAGCTAGAGCGAGAGGGTCGGGTCACGAGCCGCGATGATTCGGTCCTGAGGGCCAGCCAGGTTGGTGACAAACGGACGAACGGTCGCCACGTGCCCGAATCCGAACGCGGATATGGCGTTCAATGCGCCCGCCTTATCGCTAGCACGGCCGGCAGGGGGCCGGGCCGCATCACGTAATTGCCCAATGTGGTGACTGTTTCAGTGTAGGCTTTGCCCAATCGCAGCGTGATCGAATCGATTGATTCCTCGTCCGCTCATTCCCCACCCACCGGGCGAGTCGAATTTCCTGAGCATCAGGAGCACCCAGGATGATAGAAGCCAGAGCCAATTTGACCAAGTCAGCGCCCGACAGGCCCGGGCAGACCATCGATAGCGAGCCCCTTGCCGAGGCTACCCAACACTGGCACCAAATGCTGTCGCTGGTTGCCACCCTCGAGCAGGCTTGGGCGCATCGTAGTGACTTTCACGTAGCTGGTAAGCTGCGTGTCCTTCCCTACGAGGGCCACGGCTGGAGTAGTGATATTCGTGCTCCGGACGTGCTGGTTGCGGTGGCAACGGAGCGCCGTGAGCGTAGCCGTTGGATCGTTTCTCAAGAAGGCAAGCCACCCGATGTCATTATCGAGCTCGTAGCGCCCAATACGGAAACGGCTGATCGCGTCGTCAAGCGGCAAGTGTACGCTACAGTGCTTAAGGTTCCCGATTACATCATCTTTGATCCAGCCTCGGGGCAACTCGATGCCTTCGAGCTTTGCCCAAAGACTCACTGCTATCTCCAACGGGAACCGCATGCGAATGGTCGGGTGTACCTTGCCTCGCTCGACCTCTGGTTGGGTGTGGACTCGATGACGTTGTGGGGGGCGTCGGGGCGCTGGTTGCGATGGTTCGATTCCGAGCAAGAACCGCTACTGCTCAGTACCGAGCGACTGGCGGCGCTAGACCTCAAGCTTCACACGGAACACAAGCGCGCGGACCAGAACCATGCCCGAGCCGAGGCCGAGCGGCAACGCGCTGACTCCGAACGACAACGAGCAAACGAGGAGCGCCAACACGTAGAACGGGTCTACGCCGAGGCCGAAACCAATCGTGAACGTTCCCGGCGCGAACTCGAAAACGCCGAGCATCAACACGCACAGAGCGAGCAAATTGCCACGCGGGTAGCCGAGGCATGCCAGCGCGTCGATCACGAGCGACAGCGTGCCGATTGGGAGCAACAGCGAGCGACCGGCGAGCACCAGCGAGCCGAGCAAGAGCACGGACTGGCGGCAGAACGACACCGTGCATGGCTCGCGCGCGCCGCGGAAGTCGAAGACCTTAAGCGGCGCGTCGATGATGCACTGGCTGGCACCAGCGAAGAGCGAGTGCGGGCTGACCAGGAACGACTTCGAGCCGAAGCCGCTCGATGCCAAGCAGACGCCGAGCAACTGCGGGCCGAAGCAGAACACCAGCGCGCAGAACGCGAACACCTTCGAGCCGAGCAAGAGCATCGGCTTGCAGAGGTGGAATCTGAGCGTGCGCTCCAGGCGTGGCAGCACGCGGAACGGGAGAGCCAACGCGCAAATGCCGAGTGCGAGCGGGCCAATCGAGCGACTGAGCAAGCCGAGGCCGAACGCAGCCGCGCATCGGCGGCACTCTCAAGCGTTGCTGAACTCACCAACGAACTCGCAAAAATGCGGGAATGCCTCGAACAGGAACATCAACGTGCCGAGGCGGAGCACAAACGTGCGGAAGGCGAGCGGCAGCGTGCCGAGGGAGAATCCCAGCGCGCCGAAACCGAGCGCGAGCGGGTCGAAACCGAGCGCGAACGAGTCAAGCATGAGCAACTCCTGTGTCTCGAGCTGCACCGCGACTTGGAAGGGGCGTATCGACAGGTGGCTGAGGAACGAGAACGCGCCAATCGAGCTCACGAACGAGCCGAAGAGGCTCACGAGCGGGCAGGCGCTGAAGCACTTCGAGCAGACGCCGAACGCCAACGAGCCATCGACGCATTTCGCGAACTCGATGAGAACTGCAATCGCCAAAAGCGCGGTTCAAGCTGACCACTCACCGAGCAGGGAACCAGATCCTTTGGTGAGCCATCCTCGGGTGTAGTAGTGGACCCGAGCATCCCACTTCCACACCGCGTATGCTGCAGAAACACGGCCGAGCCGAAGCAGACCGCCGCGCCATAGCAGTAATTGAGTAGACCACCAACCTGCTGGCGCCTACGGATACGCCCTTCGCCGGCATTGGAGTTCGCAACGACAACCGATTGCTTAGTCCCTGGTGTGTCGGCTCCATGTGATAATGCTCAACCTAGGACGGGATCGTTTGCCGTAGATGTTTCTCCCCAAGCGGAATGACCCGGCAGAGACGCTCCTGTCGAAGGCTCCTGATCCAGCGCTCCGCGAAGCAATTCAAATTTGGTGAGCGAGGTGTTGGTCTGTGATTTCCGCGATGTGGACTCTCCTACTACCGATATTCAGAACGAAGAACACGTTGTACCGGACCAACCCGAACCCCCGCAGTCCCTCCACCGTGAAGAAGTCCGCCCCGGCAATTGCGCCAAGACGCGACTTGATGAACGTATGAAAGTTCGTACTGCGTCCGCGCTCCGGTGAAGGCTCGGTTGGCGTCCACGTAACACGACGGCTCTCTACCACACCGAAACCGCACCAATCACGCTCGTTCCATTTTCTGCAGCGCACTCGGAAGCCCCGATCAAGTAGTCGATTGACGCCCAACCGATTTTCGACCAGGTTGTCTCGGGTGAAACAACGACCATTTGGCAACACTGGGCTCGAAATCTCGGAAGTCGGCTTGGGCACTTGGCAGGTTGGGGGTCGGTGGGGCGAGCCCTTCGATGCCACCAATGCCGACCGCGTGCTTGGTCGAGCCGTTGATGCCGGGGTCAACTTCGTCGATACGGCCGACGTCTACTCGGATGGCGAAAGCGAGCGGGCCGTGGGGCGTTTCCTGCGAACTTGTAACGTGCCAGTCTTCGTGGCTACGAAGTGTGGTCGTCAGCTCAATCCCCACGTGGCCGACGCTTACACGCCCGAAGCGCTGAGGAAATTCGTGGAATCAAGCCTGACGCGCCTGGGGTTGCCGCGCCTTGACTTGGTTCAACTGCATTGTCCACCGTCAGCCGTCTACTATCGCCCCGAAGTCTTCGAGGTGTTCGAGCGTCTGCGCGAAGAAGGAAAGGTCCGATACTTGGGCGTCAGCGTCGAGAAGGTGGAAGAGGGTCTCAAAGCAATTGAATATGCGAACGTTCGCAGCGTACAGATTATCTATAACATGTTCCGATTGCGGCCACGCGAGCGCTTCTTCGAAGAGGCCCAACGCCGCAACGTCGCTGTGATCGTCCGGGTGCCATTGGCTAGTGGGCTATTGACGGGCCGCTACAGCGAAAAGACGGAGTTTGGTGCGAAGGACCACCGGCAATTCAATCGCGAAGGGGCCGCTTTCGACAAAGGCGAAACTTTCTCCGGGGTTCCGTACGCAGTTGGGCTCGAGGCGGTCGAAGCGCTACGGGGGCTATTGCCCGGGATCCCGCTGCACCTGGCAGCACTGCGATTTATCCTGGACACCACGGGCGTTACCACGGTCATTCCGGGTGCGTCGAGTCCAGAACAAATCGAAGACAATCTGCGCGTGAACGCACTTGGGCCACTGACGGAACCGCAGATGCGCGGTATCACGGAGATCTACGAGCGACTGATTCGCGGCCACGTTCACGCACTGTGGTAATACACGACGACGCAAAGCGCCGCGTCGACCCACGTCAACGCGGCGCTTAGTTGGGAAACCTAGTTTCAGACTTCGCCTAGTTCGGGATAGAGCGGGTACGACTTGAGCAACTCGAGCACGCGGGTCTGTGCGGCCGAGGCAATGCTCGGATCGATCAGGTATTTAGCACGATGTGGCTTGCCGTCGGGGCCATCGGCGGCACGCGTCGCGCCGAGCACCGACTTGGTGACGGCGGCGATCTCACGCATCTCGCTCGGGCCCATACCCAACGTGGTCACCGCTGGTGTGCCCAAGCGGAGGCCGCTCGTATACCACGGGCCGTTGGCATCATCGGGCAAGGAGTTGCGGTTCAACGTGAAGCGGCATTCGCGCAGCACCGACTCTGCCTGCCTACCAGTAAGGCCGTAACTCGCGGCCACGTCGACCAGCAACAAGTGGTTGTCGGTTCCACCCGTAAGCACGGTCATGCCTTCGCGCTGGCAAGCGGCCGCAAGCTCGGCGGCGTTTTCCACGATCTTTTTGGCGTAGGTCGCAAAGCTGGGCGCCAATGCCTCGCGGAATGCCACGGCCTTGGCGGCCATCACGTGCGAGAGCGGTCCGCCCAAAATGGCTGGGCAGCCCTTGTCGACGAACTCGGCGAATTCCTTCTTGCACAGTACGATGCCGCCGCGCGGGCCACGCAAGGTCTTGTGCGTCGTGGATGTGACAACGTGCGCGTGCGGGACCGGGTCGTAGTCACCAGTAAACACCTTGCCCGCAACCAAACCCGCAAAGTGGGCCATGTCGACCATGAACACGGCACCTACCTCGTCGGCAAATTCGCGCATCTTGGCGAAGTTTATCTTGCGCGGGTAGGCACTGTAGCCAGCGAGGAGCACCGTCGGCTTGACCTCGTGGATCTGCTTCCGAATTACGTCCAAATCGAGCAACTTGGTGTCTGGCTGGACGCGGTACTGATACGCATCGAACAAACGCGCGGACATATTGAAGCGGTAGCCGTGCGTGAGGTGCCCACCCGAGTAGTAGTCCAGGGCCAAAAGGCGCTGGTTCTGCAATTTGGCGCGCATTTGGTTCCACTGCTCGCGTGAAAGCTTGGCAAAGTTGTCTAACCCGACTTCCGCAAGAAACGGTGTCTCGGTTTTTGCAGCCAAGATCGACGCAAAGGCGACAAGGTTCGCGTCGGCACCCGAATGTGGCTGCACGTAAGCGTGGTCCGCACCAAAAAGCTGGCAAGCTAGTTCGCTGGCCTCGCTCTCGATGGTGTCGATATTGTCGCAACCTGAATAGAAGCGGTGTCCAGAAAACCCTTCGGCGTACTTGTCGGTGAGCAGATTGCCCATCGTCAATTGAGTGGCTAGCGAGCAGTAGTTCTCGCTAGCGATGAGCTTCAGATTGCTACGCTGATCGCGCAGTTCGCTCGTGATTGCCTGGGCAATTTTCGGCGACTGGGCGTCGATTGCATCGAGGCTTGCGAGGAATGCCGCAACACTTGCCACAATGGGCTGCCCCGCCAATTGACTGAGGTACCGCGTCAAACGAGGAGAACTTGGATTGTTGGTCACCATGGGATTGCTCCGTTGTTACGGTTTTCGCATGGCCCAGGCGCGCGGCACTCGTCTTGCTCGAACTCCCCTGTGGTTACTCCACAAAGCGCCAGTCGTTCGAGCCCGCTAACGATGACGCCGCATCGCCCAACGTCAAGCGGGCCCCCGAGCCGCAGCCAATTTCGGCTAGCGTGCTCTGGGCGAGGGCCTCTGGATCCTTCGGTATCGCAGCTCCCTTCCAAATGGCCGAGGGATCCGAGCGAAGCCATTCCACATGATCTATGCTACGGCGCGCCGGTTCATCCTCGAATCACCGACACGACCCCGGGTTTGAGCGCAATTTCAACGGGATCGTCAGAAAGCACGCGGAGCTGAACGACTTGTTCGATCGAGGAAGTGAGCTTGGCTTCGACGAGGGCATGAGCCCGCCAAGACAGATCCACCACGAGCCCGCCGCGCGCCCGTGCGCCCCGAAGCTGTCCGTCTGACCACGCGACGGGCAGAGCCGGCAACAGGTGAAGCTGCCCCTCGGCGCTTTGCACGAGCATCTCGAGGATCCCCGCTGCACCGCCGAAGTTGCCGTCGATTTGAAACGGCGGATGGGCGGCGAAGAGATTGGTGTAGCTGTAGTCGGGACTGAGCAACAGTTTGAGTAACGCGTGGGCGCGCTCACCATCATGCAGTCGCGCCCAGAGGTTCACTTTCCAAGCAAGGCTCCAACCGGTGGCTCGGTCACCGCGCAGTTCGAGCGATTTTCGCGCCGCCGCCGCCAATTCAGGCGTGGTAATCGGCGAGATCTGTTGCGAGGGATGTAGACCAAACAGGTGCGATACGTGTCGGTGATGGGGTTCTGGGGCCGTTCGATCCCAATCCGCCTGCCACTCCTGCAATTGCCCTGCCTTGCCGACTCGATAGGGCGGTAGCTCAGCCCGGATCCCGAGGAGCCGCTGCCGAAATTCCGGATCGCGATCGAGCAATTGCGCCGCCTCCGCCGTCGCATGGAAAAGATCGCGTAATATCGCTGCGTCCATGGTTGGACCAGAGCAGAGAGCAGTGCCGAAGGGATGCTGGTTCTCGGGCGAAATGCTCGGGCAGATCACCCAATGTCCAGTATGCGGATCGCGCACAAGTGCGTCGACGAAAAATTCGGCTGACCCCTTGAGCAACGGGTACGCACGCTTCAAGTGACTGCGACTGAGCGTGAACCTATAGTGCTCCCACAGGTGTAAGCAGAGCCACGCGCCGCCCATGGGCCACAGCCCGCACTCGGCGACATCGACTGGTGCCGTTGCGCGCCACAGATCGACGTTGTGGTGTGCCACCCAGCCGCGGGCACCATAGTGAACCTGAGCCGTCTGGCGCCCGGTTTCTGCCAAATCCTCGAGCAACCCGATGAGCGGTTCGGTGCATTCTTCGAGCGCGCCAGGGAGCGCAGGCCAATAGTTCATCTCGGTGTTGATATTGATGGTGCATTTGCAGCCCCAAGGTGGCTGCATTTTCTCGTTCCAAAGGCCTTGCAAGTTCGCCGGTTGACTGCCTGCGCGTGAGCAGGCCAAAAGCAGATAGCGGGCATATTGCACGTACAAGGCGGCCAGGGCCGGATCCTGGTCGTTACCAAACGCATCAATCCGCGCGTCGGTCGACAGCGCAGCCGCACCTCCCAGTGCCCCAAGCTCAATGTGCAAACGACGAAACTGCGGTTGGTAGTCGGCCAGATGCCGCTCGAACAGCTGCTCGAAATCGAAAGTTCGTGCACGCTCCAGGCGCTCGCGAACGAGCCGCGCCGGATCGGCTGAGGTATCCTTGAAGCTGCGATAGTTGGTGGCTATCGCTGCAACCAAAACAATCTCGTCAGCATCGCGCACGGACAAGCACCTGTCGCCTGGCATGGCGCGGCCACCCACGCGACGAACATCAATGGCCACATCGAAGGTGAGTGCCCCGTCGATGCCGAGCTGGGCGTGGTTCTTGCCACACATGCCGAGGCCTGTGGAATTCTGCCAGGGCTCGATCGCATTGCCCCACTGAACTGCTCGACGCTGTTCCGACGACAATCGGAGCACACACTCGAGCGCTCCGGAGCGTGACGCCCGCAAGCGTGCGACTAGTACCTGATCGACAGCACTGGCAAAGATTTCACGCGTGAAACGGGTCCCGTCGACGACGTACTCGATGCTCGCTAGGGCGCGTTGCAGATCCAATTCACGCCGGTATTGTGTTGCCCCACCGTGCATCGGAAATTCCAGCGAGAGATCGCCGAGGGGCTGATACGCTGCCTGCAAATGGGGCGAGCCCATCATTTTGGCCTCGGCGAGCTCCGCCGCGGCGCGATACTCGCGCGCAAAAATCAGCCGACGCACTTCGGGTAGCGCGCCGAGCGCTTCGGTATTATTCGGATCGTACGGCCCGCCATTCCAAAGCGTTGCCTCGTTGAGCGCCCAGCGATCCAGCGCTGTGCCACCCAGGATCAACGCACCGAGTTGACCATTACCGATCGGAAACCCTTCGGTGAGGATTTCCCGACCCGGGCGATCGTACCAAAGCGCCAAAGGTTGCGCCGAGCCTGCGACGGACGAGGTCGTCATGGTGACCTTTTTCACGGTGACAGCGTGAGCGAACCTGCGTCGAGGAAGATCTCGTAGTAGCCATGGTCATCCCAAGGGATTACGTTGCCAGCTTGCTTGACGGTTCCGCCGGGCACGGTAACGCGCAAACATTTGCCCGGCGGGAAGTTGGGCGGCAGCGTCCACGCCCAAGTTTTGTCGCCGTCGGTTGTGCTCAGCGTCGCCGCGGAAACCGCCTTCTGTCCGAGCCAGTACGAGCCTACGTTGACCATGCTGTCGATCCACATGTTTCCGAGCGACTTGGTGTGTTCGACGCTGGAGGTAAACTCAGTAATGTCGACCGGTTGGTAGGCGCCATCCGTGCCACCCGAGAAACCATGTACCAACACGACGCGCCAACCACCAGCTGCCTGCGCCGAGTCGATTTGGGCTCTGAAATCAGCCGCCAGTGCACCCGTATCAGGGATGAAGCAGGGCAGATTGAAGGGGTTGGAGCTGCCGTTTGGGGCAATGATCGCATTGCTTACGCCGCGATTGATACTGAACCGCGATTGCGCGAGGGCGATGTAGCTAGCATCGCCATAGGGTGCAGCCATGGTCCAAGCCCTGACGCCGTACTTGTCTTGCAAAAACGACGTTGCCGCGTCCACATCGGCAGCAGTACCAGTCTGATAGTGATTTTTGGTGTGGTTACCGAGTTCGTGGCCATCTTTAATTGCCTGCGCCCAAATTGGATTGCTCGCCGAACTCTTGCCGGTAATGAGATAGAAAGTGAAATGCACGCCGAGCGCCTGCAATGCCGGATAGTTCGTGATTTGCGAAGAATTGCCGTCATCGAACGTGTAGGTGACGGCGCCCTTATAGCCTGCCCAGTTCAAGATCGTAAAGTCTGCGGGTGTATCAGCGGGTTGTGGCACGCCAGTGGTGCCGACTGCGGGCAGACCGCAGTCGGCAGTTGGACCAGCCCATGCTCCAGCCGTTGCACTGATCTGCATACCCGCTGAGCCCGCACTTGCGCTGCTTGTCATGCCGCCACTTTCACTTGTGTTGGTACCAGCAGCGCCGCCATTGCCATCCACCGCTGACGAGCTACTCCCAGCCGTGTCCGTCGTGCCGCGCTTGCCACCTTTGCTCGTCGACTTACTGGGCACTTGATCGTCGGAGCCACCGCAGCCGGCGGCGAACGATTGTGCGAGGGCAAGCAGAAAGAAGAAATAGACCGATGTGTGAGTTAAGCGCGGAAGTCTGGGCGTCATCTGGGTCACTACGTGCTCCGTAAGTCCTGGCCAAGCGATGGTCAGTATTTCTCAAACTTTTCGATCAGTCGAGTCGGCGGCGTATGCTCAAGTCTCGGGGCTCGATCGGGGGACAATTGACGGCTAGAGTAGGACGATTGGCGGCACCGGTGGGATCACGAATTCGTCCCAAGCAGGAGTGACGTTGAGGCCATAGGCAGGCGTTGCGACAGCCTTTCCACTGGCATCGGTCGTAACCAAGCTGTTCTGGTTCCAGAGGTAGACCGCTGGATAGGTCGTGACTTTACCCGAAGCATCGACCTTGATCGTCGTCAGGAATAGCTCGGAGACAGGAATTACGTTGTCCGCAGTCGAGTAGGGATTCGGTTGAACTGTCGTGATATCGTTGTTTGGTTGGCGCTGTGCCTTGATGTACATCGTCGAATAGCGCGCGGACGAAAACGTCAAAAAGTAGTACTTGTTGCCCTTGGCATCGCGGACTGAGGGTGACCACTTGGCCCAGCTGTTGCGCACTGTGTTTCCAGCGAGGCCCGCGCACTGCGCTGGATCGTTGGCGGCGAGTCGAATTGCGTCACCACCAGCCGCGGGCACGATGTAGAGTTCGGCCTCCTTGCGGTAGTAGACGTCGTCCACAGCCGTTGCGAGACGATTGAAAGCCACATAGCGATCGTCTGCCGAAAAATCAGGGTAATATTCGAAAGCCGTCGGATCGCTGGCACCCTTCAGCGGCGTTGCGGCACCGCCCTTGCCGCCATCGAAGGGCACGACGTATACATCTACAGCGGTGGGCGCTTTGGGGCCCTTGGGGCCCTTGCCCACGCGACCGTCACTCGTCGAATCCGTCGAAGTGTAAGCGATCGTCAGGCCATCGTGGCTCCAGTCTGGGGTCACCGCGGCGCGCGGATCCCCAGAGCGAAGCATGATGTCCCAAAGCGTGCCGCGTAGGCCCACCAGCGAGGCCCCGATGCTCGAACCGTTGGTAACGTCAACCGTTCCCGCGCCGGCGAGATCGACCCAAATCAGATCGTCGTTACTGGCCGTGGCGTACGAGTCTTGTCCGGGCCAAAACGACCACGAGTCGGACGGACTGGTGCTCATCGTGCGCTTCACGAACGAGGTGACGTAGCGACGTTTCCCCGTGGCCCAGTCGGCCACCGAGAATGTCGTGACACCTTGCCACGGTGACTGCGCCATCATGCGGCCTGCTTGGGAAACGTAGGTCGGGATGTTGCCTGTCTCGCCCGGGTTCACGCTGGCAATCGCCACATTCCAAGGATAAAAGTCGTCGAAGGTGACGGCCGAGCCGTCGGGGGTCGAGGTGTGACAGCCAACACAACCCACGCCCGCTGCGGGTACTCCAGGCGTGTTCTTGGGCGCGCCGGAACTGCCGTACATCGGCGTTTTGACCTGACCCGGCAACAATACGCTGGCGACGCCCTCATCGCCGGGCGCAAAACCAAAGAGTGCGGAGGTGTCTGTGCCTGGATCGGTTGCGGTCGCATGCCAAAAGACGATGCTGCCGCCAGCTTCTACGGGCGCAATGCGGAAGTTGGTCTTGCTCTCGGAAAACGAGCTGCCTTGGCTTTGGCGCAGGGTAACGGTGACGTCTTCTTCCATTACGTTGGTGGCAAGCTTGACCCAAAGGTCTTTCGGCAGCGCCCAAGGCAACTTCGTCGTGTAAACTACCAGATCGTTGACTTCGCGATCGGCGTGAATTGTAATCTGGAAGAGACCGGTCTTGGTGCCGCCCTGCACGTTCAGCCGCGGGCGCAACCAGTTGCGGGGGAAGAGCGTTCCCGGTTCGGGCTCGATGATGCATGGCCCAGTTCCCGACGCGCTGCCGCCAAATGACGTTGGGCCTTTTTCTGCGCCGGCTTCGACGATCGGCGTCGACGGAAAGTCCGTGCATTGGGTGCAAGTGGGCTCGGTGCTGGCGAAGACACCGCCCGTTTGTCCACCGGCGCCGATGATGATGGAAGTACCACCACCGCTACCTGGAACCGAAGTGCCACCTGGACTAGTAGTAGAACCTGTCGTGCCGCCTTTCGACCCGAGGAGTGGGTTTCCGTCACTGGTCGCGCAATTCGTAACCCCGACGCACAAGCCCAAAGCAACCGACATCCCGAGATAAGCTAGGTTTCGCATTGGCTCACTCCGTTATTGCTCCACGTCCAGCTCGGATGCTAGCCGCCAACGTCGGATTTCACCCTGGCCGGTCTGGCTGAAATTAGACGATCGGGTGCGAATTCGGCAGTCCCCTGACATTTTTGTCAGTGCGGCGTGGGCCGGGCACGCGGGACCCGTACGATTCCAGCAATTTGTGACGACTTGCGCGGTGATGCGGCAACTAGAGGCGCGGCACTTTCCCGCAGCAGTTGCGCCTAGGGCAGGTTTCCTGGGCGTTACCACGCCAAATGCGTATATTGATCGGCACGGCCTGGGGTTACTGCGTCGGATCGACTAAGCTTAGGCACTCTCCTCGAGGTATCGGATGACGGTTCAGCTTTCGCGTCCTTGGACTTGGCTTTCGCTCATCATGCTCGCAGTAACCATCCCGGTCGGGATGGCGGTCAGTTGCTCCACCAGCAATGGTGGTGGTGCCCTGATCGGGACCACGGGTCCGGGGCCTGGCACTACGCCCACGGTTTCGCCCACTAGCACCAGCACCGCGGTGCTCGGCAGCCTTTGTGGTGACGCTGGTTGCGCGGTCGTGCCGACGCCCGACAATTGCGACGGTGGTAGCACCTACACCATCTTGGGTGGCCAAAAGCCGCTCACGTCGCTCAACGCGCCGAGCGCGCCGAAGTCGGTGCAAGCCACGACTGGTACTGCTGACTGCAACAAAGTCATCGAATGGACTGCGCCCGATGCTGGTGCGCCCGACGTGTGGCAGCCGCCGCTTCAGGAAACCTTCACGTGCCCGGCGGGTACCATCCGCATCCACGTGCGCGATATTTGGTCGAAGCTGGCAAATCCGACCAAGGGCACGCTCGATCAGCGGCCATTGGCGGTATTGCTGATCGAAACGAGTATGTGGACGCCGACTGCAGCTCGTGCTGAGAGCAAGGGTTGCGATTGGTATTCGGTGTGTGCGCCAATCCCGTACTTGAACCAGTTCCGGCTTGGCGTAATGGGCCCTGACGGCTGCGCAGGCACTCAAGACACCTCGGGGATCTTCAACATCTCTAGCCTCTCGTCGGCCAGCGACGTTTGGATCGACTACCAGGGGACTAGTTCCACAATTGCGGCCGACTACACCGCCGCGCGCGTCGGAGCTGGTGGGTTCCGCGTAACTTCGGATCGAAACGCCGTTGCCGCAAGCCTCTGTCCGGCAGGTGCACCCGACGAGAGCATTCCAACGGGCTACACCAAGCTGCACATCCGCTGGTTCTGGGGCGATCCAAGCAAGACTGGGTTCCCCGGGACGGCTTGCGAACAGATGAAGATGGGCTTCTCGACCCCGCCCTACCCGACCACACTCAGGTTGCAGGGTGGCCAATGCATCATGGAGGCCATGCTCGAACTGCAGAACGGCGATTGTCCTTGGTACTACGTGCTCATTCCGAACTCGGCTTGGGTCGCAGGGCAGTCGTTGGACGTCTGGTACATGAGTAGTTCCGACCAGACGAAGAACGTGTCCGCCACTGGCGCGAAGCTGCCAGTGCGCGAACAGGACGAATACTGGTTGGCCTACGCAGGTCCGCCAGACAACATCGCCTGGGCCGGCCAGGGCACGCCCTGTCTCAATTACTCGAACCGCCCCGACTCCTATCGCTTCTACAAGCAGAATCCCGGCCCCGGTTACGCCGGTTGTGGCGGCGGCGACGTCAAGATCGATCCTTGCAATCCGCCAGTGCCCTCGGGCTACCACACGGTGCATTTCCGTTACATCTGGTCCGGGCAGAAGATCTTCACGTTCTTCCCTTCGAATGACTTGATGCCATCGTGGCTCATCCTCGAGGTGAAGAACAATGGCGCCAACGGTGGGAGCGAGAACGTCACCTGCACTCGTGAAGCCGAGCGTCCCTGGTACAACTGCCAGGTGCCGGACAAATACTTCGTTGCTGGCTCGACCTGGCGCGCCGTTGACAAGACCGTCACCGATGGCCGCACCGAGTGGAACACGGTTCAGGAACGAGCCTTCCCGGACAAGGTTGGCGAGTATTGGATCCGTTGGTACTACGGCAAGCCCGACTACAACGGCACCTTCAAGAACTTCAACTACTATCCGGATGGTGTTGGTGGTGATTGGTCTGCGACCGGCGACTGGAACGACGAAGCCTGTGCCGTCAAGCCTCCGCCAACCACCACCCAAGTTGGCTACGGCGGTTGGTTCCCCTACGACGAAACCGGCTATGGCTACCCGAATGGCATCACGCTCGCGGCGGTGTACCCAGAGCCCAAAAAGGTCCAACAGCTATTCAACTACTTGGTTCAGGAGCGCTACGAGATCTGGAAGACGAATTACCTGCGCTACGATGCAGATGCCTGCGGTGTTGGCACGGCGCGAGTGCACACCGATCCGCCGGCGACGGTCAGCGAAGGCCAGGGCTATGGCATTGCGATCTCGGCGGCAATTGGTGACAAGCCAACCTTCGACAAACTCTGGAGCTTCGTTCGGCACTACCTCGGGCAGAGCGCGAAGAAGTACTGTGGCGGCCTCATGGGCTGGATGTGGGAAGGCCCAGCGCGCTGCCGGGCCCTCGACACGCCCTGTGATCCAGACAACGAAGCCTGCAGTGGGCAGGGCGACAGCGCTTTTGACGGCGACGTCGATATTGCCATCGGCCTCGTTTATGGCGCGCTGCAGTGGCCAGAGTACCGGCAGGCGGCGATCAGTTGGTTGCTCAAGATGGAGTGTGAGCTGAACCCAGTTTACGATCCTAAGTGGGTTTTTGGCGGCAAGGGCGACACGGCCGATAAGAACTGCCAGTACTACGAGAAGGGCAATCCAAACAGCAAGCCTTGCACCTACACGCCAGGCGCCAACGGTGAGACCTTCATTAACTACTACCCTCCAGGCTACTTCCGCGTCTTCGGTGACTTCCTGCAGAAGTACATGGACCCGAAGTCGTACACCGCCGACCAACTCAAAGCCCATCGTGACTACTGGTACAAGGCAGCTGAGTCGGTCTACGAGCAGCTTGAGCGTTGCTACGATCAGGCTGGCGTGAACCCGGCCCTTACATCCGACAACGGCACCTGGGCAGCGCCGTGTTCCTCGTCGGTCGACAACTACAACTGGGCTCGTTATATGTGGCGCGTGGGCATCGACGCGGCATGGTTCGGTAATCGCGCCGATCTACCTGAGAATCAGCCCGGTTCGTCGCAGCACTACAAGCCCAAGTCGCGGATGCAGGCCAAGATCGATCTCATTCAAGACTTCTTCGCCAACTTCTACAAGAACAACCCGGTCGAGCCCAACGCCAATCGCTACTCTTCGATCTGCGATCGACTCCAGGCGAGCGGAACCATTACCGCGTGTGATCCTGGATTTGGCCACAACTCGTACTTCGTCGGCACAATGGCTAGCGCGTACGTGAGCGTGTTCGACAACGACAAGAAGACGACGAGTGGCATCCGTCGCGAAGCAATCGAAGAAGCGATTTCGACCGCGATCATGAACGACAAGTACTACCAAGAGTCGATCGGCGTTTACACGTTGATGTTCCTCACCGGTAACTTCCCGAATCCGTTGTTGGTCAAGTAGCCATTAACGGTTTGGCTGCGGAGAGTCGAAAGGCCGCCTCACGGGGTGGCCTTTCGTTTGGGCTCATGCCGCAGCGTTGGCCGCTATGAACCCAAAACGTCCCACTCACCAAAACTAACGCTCGATCGCGGCTCACGAAGAGGTCGCGACGATTCGCTGAATACTTCGCGCGGTACACCAAGTGTCGGGCAAGCGCCCACTCTTGCAACTTGGCTGTGAGGGCTTGGGCCCACTCAAGGCAGCGGGGGGATCGCCGTATTGGTGCCGACGTGACCGCGGCCCATTCGAACCCACCGATTGAGGAAGCACAAGAGCTGATCGCAAAGCTGAGGCGAGCGTTCGCCGCTACCCTGCCAAGCTTGCTCGACACCTTGGGTGAAGCCTGCGCTTCGGCGCGAGCGGATGACCCTGCATCACTCGAACAACCCAAACAACTCGCCCATCGCCTAGCGGGCAGCGGCGGAACCTTCGGTATGGATGGCCTAACGCGGGCAGCGAGGCACCTCGAAGGCCTCTTGGCGCAGCCGCGTTCGGGGGCAACGTGGCAATGTAGCATGTTGGACGCGTTCGCGCTCATCCTTGAGGCTCAACACAGCCCGAGTGAACTTGTCGAGATCTCGAGGCCAAAAATATCGCGACCCGCAACAAGCGCACCTCGGAACACCGATCCGCCAACGTCTAGTCGCTACCCCCAGCCACATGGTCGCTGGGCGGCCGTGCCAATCGTCGTTGTGATTGACGATGTGGCCACGCGTCAATCGATCCTCAATACCCTGCAGCAATTTGGCTTCTTGGTCGTCGGGTGTGATAGCCCAACACGGTTCCCGATCACACCACTGGCTTTCGTTTGCACGTTGAATCATGCGGAAGCGATTCGAAATCTCTACCCCAAGGCCGATATCATCACGGTCTTGGACTATGCGAATCTCGAGGCCAGGCTAGCCGCCGTTCGGGTGGGCTGTCGGGCCACCGTGTCGATGGAGGCGGACGCACCGGAAATTGCGGCCGCCATGGAACGGCTATTTCCGCTTGAACTCGAAGTACCGCGCGTTCTAGTCGTTGACGATGACCACTTCGTTTCGCGAGCGACAGCAGCAGTGTTGGAACGAAGCGGTCTCGTGGTGACAGTTCTCAACGATCCTCAGGCACTTCTCGAGGTAACTGCAGACGTTCGACCTCATCTGGTGCTCATGGACATGCGGCTTCCCCACTGCAACGGGTTGGAATTGGCGGCCGTACTGCGCCACGATGACCGCATGGTCGGGGTGCCGATCGTATTTTTGACGGCCGTCGACGAACCAGCGCAAGCTCGTTTGGCGCTTGAAATTGGGGCGGACGACTTTCTCGTGAAGCCAGTCGAGCCAGCCACCCTGGTCGCGGTGGTGTCGTCGCGACTGAACCGGTCGCGAGCACTCCGCTCTTACATGGACCGCGACAGTTTGACGCGGCTATTCTCGCATGCACGAACCATCGAGAGAATCGAACTTGAGGTGGATGTTGCGCACCGTCGCGGGGAGCCGCTCGCGCTCGCCATCTTGGATCTTGACCATTTCAAGCGGGTGAATGACGAATATGGACATGCGACGGGGGATCGCGTCCTGCGCTCACTGTCGACGGTCCTACGGCGACGGGCTCGACAGGGTGATATCATCGGGCGCTGCGGTGGCGAGGAATTCGCGGTGATTCTCCCGGCTACCCGGGGCGCTGAAGCCCAACAGCTTCTCAACGAACGACGCCAAACATTTTCGAGTTTACGCTACGGTACCGTGAAGGGGCCTTTCACCGTTTCCTTCAGCGCAGGAATTGCAGAGCTTTTGGAGAATGAAACACCTGCGAGTCTCTGGGACCGTGCAGACCGGGCCCTCTATGCTGCCAAGGAATCAGGGCGCAATCGCGTAATCTGCTCGGACGCCGGCTCTTGCCCGCAACTCGGAGACGAATGATGCTCCCGTTGCGCATCCTGCTCGTGGAGGACGAGCTGGCATTGCGATTGGTGGCCAAGGTGGCGCTAGAAAAAGTGGGAGGGTACACTGTGAACACTTGCGCATCGGGCAAGGAGGCACTGCAAGTGGTCCGCGAATTCAAACCGGACCTGTTCGTGCTGGATGTCATGATGCCCCATTTGGACGGTCCAGCGACACTCATGCAGCTTCGAGAGATGCCCGAATTCCTCGAGACTCCTGCAATTTTTTTGACTGCCAAAGTGCAGAGTCGCGAGATTCTGGAACTGCTTGCACATGGCGCCATTGGGGTCCTACAAAAGCCCTTTGACCCGATGCAGCTGAGCCAAAACGTGTCGGAGCTCGTCCGACAGCACGCGAAAAAAAGGCAGCGGTAGCCCATGGATCGCACCAGCATCTCCAGTTTGAAGCTCAATTCGGCCACGTTGCGCGAGGAGAAGTTCTCGCTGATTTCGCGGTCGCTGAAGGAAGGGATCGTCGTTCAGGACAGACAGGGCAGGCCGATTTGGGCAAACGCCCAAGCCGCAGTCCTCCTCGGGTTGAGCCAAGACCAAATACTGGGCTCATCGCTCATCGAGCCTGGGCGGCAATACCTGCGGGAAGATGGCGTGCCGCTGCCAAGCCAAGACCACCCAGCCGCAGTTGTGCTGCGCACTGGCGAGGCTCAGCACGATGTCGTCATCGGTATCGAAAAACCCGAAGCAAGTATCAGCTGGATCCTCGCCTCCTCGAGTCCGCTTCCAGATGAATCTGGTGTGGTCACCAGCTTCATCGATATTACAGAGCGTGTTGCCCGAGAGCGGGAACTGCAGCGACTTTACTCCAGAGAGTCCGCTGTGCTCGACGGCGCGAACGTTTCCATTATTGGCACTGATCTTGATGGCACGATTCATACGTTCAATGCTGCCGCGGAGCACATGCTCGGCTGGAAAAGCCACGAAGTGGTGGGCAAGCAGACGCCGAGTATCCTTCACGATCCGGGTGAGGTCGCAGCCAGAGCGAGCGAACTCGGAATCGAACCAGGTTTTTCGGTTTTCGTTCACGCGGCGTGGACGGGCAAGCCTGAGACGCGCGAGTGGTCGTACGTGCGCAAAGACGGGACGAGTTTTCCGGTAGCCTTGACCGTCACAGGGATTCGCGATCCGCGAGGCCGACTCGTGGGCTTCATGGGGATAGCCGAGGACATCAGCGAGCGAAAACGCGTCACCGCCGAGCTCGAAAAGCTTGCTCTGGTCGCTAGCCGAACGCACAACATCGTCATTATTACAGACGCAGCTGCGCGCGCAGAATGGGTCAATGAGGCATTCACGAGATTGACTGGTTACACGTTCGAGGAAGTGCGGGGAATGAAGATTGGCCCGCTTGTCCAGACCGAGAAGACTGACCGCGGCACGCTCGCACAAATGCGTCAAGCGATCGTCGCCGGCGAAGGATTTCAGGTGGAAGTACTCAACCGCGGCAAGGACGGGCACGAGTACTGGCTCGATATTGATTGTCGCCCAATCGTTCGCCCCGATGGCATAGTTAGCGGTTTCGTGGCAGTCGAAACAGATATCACGGCGCGCAAATCGATGGAAGCTGAGTTGCGTCGCAACGAATCGCGGTTCAGGGCCTTCGTCGAAGGCTTACCAGATACTGTCATTCGCGTATCCCGTGATGGAATTGTCCGAGACGTGCACAGTTCCGACGCAACCAACAGCGCCACGCCGCGCCAAGATTCGATTGGACGCGAACTAATCGAGGTCTTTCCGCCGGAGTTGGGGCACAAATTCCAAAGCATTATCGTTGAGGTGACCACCACGGGGGCTGGTGTATCGCACGAGTATCAGTTGACGCGTGGGGCCGTGACGCTGGATTTTGAGGCGAGGTTTGTCCCCGGTGCGAACGAGGATGTCATCCTCGTGGTCAGAGACGTATCGGAGCGCAAGCTGCTCGAGCGTCTGAAAGACGAGTTCGTTTCTACGGTCAGCCACGAACTGCGGACTCCACTGACGGCCATTCAAGGCACGTTGGGCCTGCTTGCAGGCGGAATTCTTGGGCAACTGACCGACGAAGCAGCAAGGCTTGTCGACGTCTCGTTGAAGAATGCCGAACGGCTATCTCGCCTGACCAATGACATTTTGGACATCGAGCAGATGATGCGTAACGGTACGCGCTTGTACTGTCGCCACACTGACCTCGTGGCTTTGGTAAGTCGCGCCGTCCAAGAGGTAACGCCGGTCGCTCAGGAATTCGGCGTGCGTTTCGTTGTCAACGCCGAGTGTGACTCTGCGGTCGCAAATGTTGATAGCGACCGATTTCTTCAGATCATGTTCAACTTACTATCGAACGCGGCAAAGTATGGCAACCCGGACGCTGACGTATTGGTACGGCTCGGGCCGCGCGAGAAAAATTGGGTCATTTCGGTGATCAGTTGCGGCCACAAGATCCCCGACGAATTTCGGAGTCGAATGTTCAGTCGCTTCTCACGAGTGGATGGCTCGAACCAACAGACCCGCTCTGGTTCGGGACTGGGGCTCGCCATCACTAAGATGCTCGTCGACTTAATGGGTGGACACATTGACTACGCTTCGACGGATGAACAGACCGAATTCTTCGTGACCCTACCGCAAAGCGAACCAACTTAGGCAAGCCGGGCGTCGCGCCACCGACGTCGAAGGGTACGCCACCGCTCGTATCAACCAACGCCAACCTGAAGGGCCTTAGCTGCATCGAGAAGCGGGGGATCTTTCGCCACACCGTGACAGTCTCGTTCGTACATTGTCAGCTGGGGCAAGAACCCCCCAACGTGACTGCAGCATCGCACTGCCCGGGGAAATGAGCGTGATTTGGCTTGGGACGCGATGACTCCGCAGCTCTCCGACTCGCGCCAATTCCGAATCTCGCTGGTGAGTGGGCGTGTAGCGGGCCCAACCTCGACGACTATCACGACAGTTTCAACCATTACGTCCACAAGCAAGTCGCCCTCGACGACAACGCTGGTCTGGTTGGTGTGGCGGCGTTTGGAGTGGTTAATCGTACGTGCGTAGACGAGCACGTACGTCTAGTCTCGGATCCGATTAGAGAAACTCTAGGAAATTGCTGGAAACGAGATCCAGCTCAACACGGTTGCGTAGACGTGCAACTGCGGCGCAGGCACGCAGAAATGGTCGTGGCACGATATTGACTTCGAGTGCTACGCTTGAGGCTGCACTTTTTTTCCGCCCGAAATCGCAAACGCGATTCTGCCGCGCTTATGAAGTGATTGGAGCCACGTCGCCTGCGGATGGAGGACCTAGTCGATGTGTGTGTCGCGGTGGCACCAAGTGAGCCTTGTCGAAACTCGATGCAGATTTTGCCGAAGACGATGTCGCGTGACCGGTCTGCCAATCGCGCAGACACTACGTATTGCCAGCGTTCGACCATCGATTGCACGCAGTAGTCTGGGAAACATTTGGTCGCTCTAGAATCAACCGTGGATATGCGACCGATTGGCTAAGCTCCAAGCTATGCTCGGGCGAGAGCTGTGCTAAAACCACGGACAAGCAATTGTTCTCGTGCCATCTCGGAGGTGTAAAGTGGCAAAGCGCAAGGTCGAAGACATTACGCGTCGTGATTTTCTTGGTGTGTCGATCGGAGCCGCCGTGTTGGCAGGCATCGGATGCGGCGACAACAGCAGCACCTCGCAGCAGGAGCAGGGCGTTGGCGGTGCCACGGGTAACGGCGGTGCCACGGGTAACGGCGGTGCCACGGGTAACGGCGGTGCCACGGGTAACGGCGGTGCCACGGGTAACGGCGGTGCCACGGGTAACGGCGGTGCCACGGGTAACGGCGGTGCCACGGGCAACGGTGGTTCGAGCGTCGGTGGAGCAACCGGCAACGGCGGCGCTGCTACGGGTGGCTCTGCCAACAATGGCGGTGCCACTTCCACGGGTGGCAAGGCTGCCGGCGGTGCCGGAACGGGCGGCAAAGCTGCCGGCGGTGCCGGAACGGGCGGCAAAGCTGCTGGCGGTGCCTCAACCGGCGGTACGGCAACTCAAGGTGGTGCGTCTGCCGGCGGTGCTGCGACTGGCGGTGCCGGCACCGGCACGACGCCACTCGTTGCGTTGGCGCGCAACACGAGCGTGGCAGCGGCCACTAAGGCTGCAATAGCGCAGATCGGGTTGCCGGATCTGACGGGAAAGACCGTCGTTATCAGGCCGAACCAAATCGACACGGGTTCCGGCACGACCAACCCCGAAGTGATTCGCGGTGTCATCCAGGCCGTCAAGGCCGCTGGCGCGACGAGCATCACCGTCTGCGAGGACGCGTTTGCGTCGCCTGCGGGGCCCAACATGCAGACGAATGGAGTCACCGCCGTTTGCACCGCGGAAGGCGCAACGGCTTTGGATCTGGCCGGTACTGCCTACACCAACCGCACGCACACCCTGGCCACGGCTTGGACGGTTGGTTTGGACTTCTACAACACTGTGTACACCGCCGACTACATCATCAACGTTCCGCGCTGCAAGGCGCACGGCAGTGCAAACTTCAGCATGGCATTGAAGGCTTGGTTTGGAAACATCCTGAGGCACACCGATCTGCAGCAAACCGATCCTCGGCACTTGCACAATGGTAACCTTCACAACAAAGCTGCGGAAGCACACTTGATCAGGAAAGAGGATTTCGTCGTGCTCGATGCCACCCGGTGCATGGTCACCGGTGGTCCCCAGTCCGGCACGATGATGGATTCGAACGTCGTGGTCGCCTCCAAGGATGCGATCGCGGCCGACGTGACTGGGCTTGCCATCATTAGGTACTACGGGGGTACGACCACGGTGGCATCCATACGAAATACCCTACCGTTTAGCCAGCCGCAGATCATTCGCGCCATGGCTATCGCGATCCCAGGGTGGCTCACTTCGGCGCAGGACTTCCCCTACTGGGCGTCGCCGGAGGTCACCGACGCCGCTGCCATCATGGCGAAACGCACCGCCTAGTGGACGCTGCGTAGTTGGAAGGAGCGGGCGCCGTTCTCGTGGCTTGTGAGGACGGCGCCTCGCGCATAGAATTGCCATACTTATGAGCACCCGCTGGCATATCTCTCGTCAGACAACCCGTGGCATTGTCGGCGCGTTGCTCGGCACATGGCTATCGGCCACAGGTTGCGGCTCGAACGACCTCGCTAACCCCTTCACCACCGAGGTTGGGCCGTACGGTGGCGCTGGTACGGGTGCTCCCCTTGGCGGGGCGGGGACGAGCATGAACGCTGGGGGAGCTGGCGGTACCACTTCTACCGTTCCCTGCACCCCTGAGGCGTTGGGTACACTTTTGCACCCGGTGGGCAACTACGACAATATGTCCTGCAATAAGGCGGACTGCCACGTGGGCTATGTGGGCGGCTGGGTATATGCTAGCGCTAAGGGCTATCCGTGGGTTGCCGGCGCTACGATCACCATCACGAACGCGGATGGCAGTACGCTGACGGCCAGATCCGCCGAAAACGGCTTCTTCGACTTCGGTCCCTCGCCGAAGATCTCCTCGCCTTACAAGGTGTGCGCCAGCAAGTGTCCAAATACGGACTGCAACCTGACCACCCATACCAGCACGGATTGCCTGTCCGCCGGTTGCCATGCCCAACCAACCGTGCGGATCTACGTGACGAGTCCAGGCCTGACTGGAACTGGCGGCACGACGAGCGGGCAGAACTGCGTGTCGCCAACGGCTGGTGGCCCGTACGTCCACGTGGAAAGCGGATTCAGCGTCACCAACAATCAGCCCTGCCGCAACTGTCACGCCGATCCCACCTACGTTGGCGGCTACCTCTACGCCGGCCTCACGAGCAGCAAGACGGTTCCCGAGGCCACGCTCGAGCTGACGGGCAGCAATGGCACGGTGGTGAAGACAGTGACCGGCCCAGACGGCCTCTTCTTCTTTGGCACGAACGCCATCAATACGACCGTTCAGACCATTCCGACGCCATACACGGCCTGCGTCAGCAAATGTCCGACCTCGCGGGTCTGCTCGATCAATAATGGACACACGACGGACGCGGATTGCGGCACCTGTCACGATGGGATGATCGAGGACAAGGTGTACCTTAGGTAGGTAGCAGGCGGGTCTGGCAGCAGCTCATCGGCATTTGCCATTCCTGTCACTCTGTGACGACACGAGCCATCCCGAGATCGATTCCACCGTTCCTCTCTCACCTGCCTATCGAGTCGATCCGCGTGCTAGGGGTGCGTTGTTGGTCCAGTCTCCGGGTGTGTCGCTGGTGCTGACCTTGCAGCACGGGCGAACCACCGGCCAGGTCCCTGCCCAATCTGTCAGGCACATGAATTCGCCAGCTACGTCTCTTTTGTGACAACCGTTTGCTGTAGGTGTCCGAAGAGGAATGGTAGGGCCCTGAAGAATCGGTCTTCGTCCGAGTCCCCGGCGCATTCGATCGGCTCGGCTTGCCCTGGCTGTTGCTAAACAACGTATCTCTTCGATCATGCACTTGCCCTACGGGGGAGAATCGCCATGTCACGTGCCCTTGTCACCTCGCTAGCTCTGGTTCTAGTCGCGCTTCCATCCTGCAGTCTGATCATCGACACCAATCCCGACGGGGTCATCTACTCGGGCGGAACGAATAGTCATGCAGGTGCCAATGGTGGTGGGCAGGCGGGAAATGGCGGCTCGATTGTGGTCGGAGCTGCTGGCCATCCTGGTGGCAAAACAAATGCGAGCAGCGCAGCTGGGGCAACTTCGACGGTAATAAGTGGTGCGGGCTCCCCAAACACAGCTGGCGGTTCATCTGCTGGAGGGGCGAGTGGTGCGGGCTCGCCGAATGTTGTTGGCGGCGCGACGGTTGGGGGAACGAGTGCGGGTGGAGTAGCAATCTTGTCCGGCGGTTCATCGAGCGGCGGTAAAACCACGACTGCATCAGCGGGTGGACCCACTGTGACTGGCGGCACTCAGGCCGCTGGTGGCACGACTCAAGTCGGTGGCATGGCCGTTGTAGCCGGATCTCCAGCACGGGCCGGTGCGGCCAACTTTGGTGGAGCCGCTGGAACAAGCGGCGTGGGTCCCTGCAGTGCCGGAACCCAGCAATGCAAAGAAAACCTCCCGCAACTCTGTTCCAGTGCAGGTCTTTGGCAAGACCAAACCGTGTGCAGCGGTTCAACCCCAACTTGCAGCGGCGGGGCTTGCATTTGCACTGCCGGGACTTTGCAGTGCAAAAACGATGGTATCACGCCACAATTCTGTTCGAGCACAGGTTTTTGGCAGGATCGTACCGCTTGCGGCGGTGCGACACCTGTCTGCAATGGTGCAGGTGTCTGTGGTGCGTGCCAAGCCACGTTGCGAAAGTGCGACAACTCCACGCCGGTAGTCTGCTCGGCAGCAGGCAATTGGGAACCTCAAGCCGCTTGCAGCGGAGCAACGCCGTTCTGCGCAGCGGGAGCATGCACTGCCACCTGTCCGGGAAATGGTGGACCAACGATGAAGTTGCTTCCCGAGGGATACTGCATAGACACAACGGAAGTGACGCGAGAGCAGTATCAGACTTGGCTCGTATCGAATCCCGTGGCGAGTGCAGCCACGCAGATAGCGGACTGCTCTTGGAACGGTAGCTACGTTCCTGCGAGCCAAGATGCGTCATTCGACTGGCCACCGACCGGCAACTACAAGGCACCTGTAGCGTGGGTGGATTGGTGCGACGCCTACGCGTTTTGCTCGGCGGTTGGGAAGAGACTCTGCGGCAAGATTGGTGGAGGCGCCTTCCTGAGCAGCGATTTCGCGACTCCAAACCTAAGCCAATGGATCAACGCCTGTTCATCGCACGGCGCCAACGACTACACCTATGGCGACACATTCGTTGCCGCCTCATGCAACGGCCCTGGTGCAGACGACGCAAACCCGGGCTTGATATTCGTGGCCAGCCTGTCAACTTGCCAGTCGCCGGTTCCTGCCTATGCTGGAGTGTTCGACCTCAGCGGAAACGTAGAGGAGTGGGAGGACAACTGCCCTTCCGGAGAAGGCATGACAGCACGCTGCTATACCCGAGGTAGTTGGTACGGGCTCTGGGACACGATGTTGATGTGCACTTCCACCTATATCACGAACCGAAATGCCACAAATTCATATACTGGCTTTCGCTGTTGCTCGCCCTAATAGGCGGTCGACAAGTCAACACTTCTCACGACTCCGACTTGCGTCTCAGTTTGCTCACCCCTCGCGTCGGCTAATCGACGTGAGCAGAAGGCACCAGAAGCAGAGAATTAGGTTGAAAACCGGGATCTGTAGGGCCGTTGGCAGCGCGTAGACGATGGCCACGGTCGGGAGCCAGACGATCCAGGTGGACACCAGGACGACCAACACGCGTCGTCCGAATGACTCCTCCACGAGCCTCTGCTGCAGGCCCTTGATCGAGAATCCCGAGTCCTTCCACAGGGAGAACCAGACCTGCGTCGGTCCAGCCCAAACTGGATTGTAGAGGAACTGGTCGGCGATGGTCTTTTTGGCGATGACGCTGACGGATGCAACGTCGCCAAAGACCTGGGCCTGCAGTCGGTAGAGCGCGTCGACCTCGACGCCCTTCCAGGCCCAGAAAACGACGTAGAACGCGCATCCCAGCAGGCGCTGTCCTTTCGGCAGACGCCCGGTTGCGTACAACAGAACGAACGGAATCAATCCGCCAAACAGCGCCGTGCTAACGGCGGAGAAGGGGTAGCGTCAACGCCACGAGCTGGAGCACGAGGCCAGGTACGAGGTTGCGGCGCATCCCGCGAAGGCAGGGCGTGAGCAGATTTTCACGAGGCAAGCCCCGCCGAGCTAGCATGGCCGTTTCTCGATGGCTACTTCCGAGGTTGGGCGCCCAAAACTCGCAATAGTCGGGGCTTGAAAGCGGGACTGATGAATCCACTGCCGGCCGTGCTAGGTTCGGGGCCGCATTGCATGGTCGTGCTTAGGAATTGGCAGCAGCGCTTGGTTGGTTCGGGGCTGGCAACGGTACTGTCGCTTACGTCATTGGGGGCGCCCCGGCTGGCACATGCCGACACGAATGCGTTCGCCACACCGCCACCCCCGCCCACCACCGCGCAGCCCTACGTCAATCCTCCCTCGGCGACAGCAAACCGCTCGGTCGTGGTTTGAGCGTTGGCATGATGCTGGGCGTGTACGTGGGCATCAACGTGGTTGGGTACCTCGCCTGGTGGCGTGGTGCACCACCGGATCAATTCGAATGGATCCAGGATGGTTGGTTCGGCGAGCACACTTACGCTGGCGGTGCCGACAAGCTCGGTCACTTCTACGCGAACCACCTGCAGACCCGCGCAATCGCAGGGATCCTCGAGGAGGGTGGCTGGCAACCGCGTACCGCCACCTATGCCGGTGCGGCGCTGACGCTGGGCACGTTTTACGTGGTCGAGATGCGAGATGCGTTCAGCACCGGTTTTTCGAAGAACGACATGCCACGTGATCCGGGAATTCCAAACGTCGAAGGACGAACCGAAGTTCGCATAAGATTTCTTCATCGGTGACCGGTTAGCGACCTCCCTTCGCAGAAGAAAACTGGATCAGTTCGATCGCTTACGCTTTCGCCGTAAGTCTCCGCTTGGAAGCGGGACATCTCTCTGATCTCCTGCGGGTGTTCAAGACCAAAGGAGGAGAGATGACCCGACCAGCATTAACGCATATTCGCGATTCGTTGAACAGCCTGATTTCGCCCCAACTCATCCGCCGGCGAGCGCGCAGTTTGGGCGTGGTAAAGCGGCAGCGTAAGGTCGATGTCGTTGCCCTTGTGTATGCCCTAGTGCTCGGGTTTGAGCGCGGTGCTCGTCGTCGCCTAGCCAGTTTCCTCCGAGCCTATTGCAGCAACACCGGTGTCACGCTGGCACCGTCGGCCTTCTATGGTCGTTTTACGCCGGAACTTGCCGAACTCATGAAGCAACTGACAACTCACGCCTTCGAAAATCTGAAGGCTGGTGGCCCGAAGTTGCAACGTGCACTTGCTGCGTTTGCCAGCGTCTTCATCGCAGATGGTTCACTAGTGCGTCTGCATCCCAGTCTTCAGGATGACTATCCCTCTGTTTGGACCAATCACACCAAGGCGGGTGCAAAGCTCAACGTCACGATCGATGGAGCTTCACGCACTCCCGAAATCCTGCGCATCGTACCCGGATCCAAGCATGACGTGACATTGCTCAACGTCGGTCCTTGGTGCAAAGACGCGCTCTTGGTCTTCAACCTGGTGTACTGTCAGGGCAAGCTATTTCGCCAGATTCTTGACCACGGCGGACACTTTCTCTGCCGCGCCAAGAAGGACGCCAACTTCATTATATTGGCTGCCAAGAAATCGCGTTGGGTTGGTCTCAAGCACAAGGAGGTGTTGTCCGAGTTGCGTGGCAACACCTTCGAAGTTGAGGTGGACTAAGTGTATCGCCACATCGCGGAGCGCGAATGACTGAAGCGACATCTGCGTCTCCGTCTCCTTGCGGTTTGGCGTCAAGACATCGGGCAACACCGACTGTACTTCTTGACACTTCTGGGCGCAGCAAGCGAAGCGTCCGGACTGGACCGGACCCTGAAAACGAACACGTCCACCAAACGCACCATGTCGCTATTCAACCAAGGGGCCTACTGGTACAGCTGTCTGCCCACCATGCGTGACGAATGGTTCGACCGACTGATGGCCGCCTACGAAAACATCGTCCTAGAACACAGGTTCCTTGGGGAAATTCTCAAATTCGAACCGCCATTGCAGCAGGATAATTGAGGGGATGGCTCAGTAATTCATGGCCACATTGTTTGGTCCATAACGACGTAACTGCGCTCAGCACTTCTGCACTCGCACGACGTCGATTCAGCTGCTCCACCGTATCCGCACATCGGGATATTGGGAGATCATGCCATCCCTGGTAACGAGCTCGGCGTCATGCTCCAGTGCCGTGGCAATGAGCACTCGATCAATCGGATCCCGATGGATGTCGGGGAGAAACGCCGACCTCGCTGCAATGCTCGGCGTGAGCGGAAGTAGTACCAGCCCTGAACCGTCGATTGCCTTGACGAAGAAGTCATCGATCGGTATCGGCAGGGAGATTCGCCCCTTCTTCGCCAGCCACGCGACCTCCAGACAGGAAACCGAGGCTAACGCAACGAACCCTGACGAATTGTCGATGATTTCACGCATTGCCGATGGCAATTCAATCGTGTCACCGCGTATCCACCACAACCACGCGTGCGTATCCAGGACGATCACGAGTCGAGATTCCAGTCCTGCAAATCAATCACCGGCGCAGTAATGTCACCCGTAATTTCGAGACGAGCAAGCACTGACGGTGGCTTACGGATAGTTACGCCTGGATCAGCCTCTGAATAGAGGAAGATAATTTCAACGCGAGCGCGGGGTGGTAGCGTGGGCAAACCGCTGAGCCGTCCGTTCTCGTCCGTCTCTAGAATTGCTCTGTGCGCTTGCATTGACGACATCCTAGCATGACGTGCGAAAAAGAACCGCCTGGTCCTGCAAGCTATTTGTCTTCTCACGTGGATTCCCGTTCCATTCACCTCCTTCCCGCCACGCGCAGGGCGCTGCGCCCGAGCATGGCGTTGGAGTTGCGCCTGCCACGGACCGAAAGGAGAAGGTGAAAGTCCTTTTGGAACCTAGGCAGAGTTTTTGCAATTGACGACTGAGTGACGAACGCTGCACGCGGGACGGCGCCTCAGCGGCAACCAGGCGATGGGTAGCATCGCAATGGCGGTGTGACCCCGCGCCAGGGCGAGGCAGGTATGCAGATGTTGGACTCGTTGATGCGAATGGGTGAAATGTGGCAAGAGCATGTCATAGATCCCCGCAGGGCGATCTCAACACGACCTGACGATTCCGTCACGATGCGCGCTCTGGCGGACGGACACTCACCAACCAGGATGGCTCCACCCTAGTTACCGGCTCTGGCGCTGACGGCTTCTTCGAGTTTGGGCATCAGCCGGTGATTTCTTCGCCTTACAAGGTTTGCGTCAGCAAATGCCCGACGACTGATTGCAATCGGACGACTCACACCAATACCGATTGCCTTAGTTCGGGGTGTCATGCCCTGCCGAACTTGCGGATCTACGCCACCTCACCAGGTCTCGCCGGCACCGGAGGCGCTGCGGTGACGGGGCAGAACTGCGTGTCACCCATTGCAGGCGGCCCCTAAGTCCATGCTGAGCGAACCACCAGCGCCAGGATGAATCAACCCTGCGCCAATTGCCATGCGGAGCCAACCTACGTCGGTGGGTACCTTTACGATAGCCCGCGGGGCAGCGGGACGATTGCTGAGGCCACACTAGAACTGACTGGGTCGGATGGCACTGTCGTAAAAACGGTGAGCGGTCCCGAAGGTATGTTCTTTTTCGGTACCAACGGCATTAACACGACCGTGCAAGCCATACCAGTTCCCTACACGGCGTGCGTCAGCAAGTGTCCAACGTCGCGGCTCTGCTCTGTCACCAATGGGCATACGACGAATGCCGATTGCGGGACGTGCCACGATGCCTCGATCGACGACAACGTATACCTTCGTTAGGATCCGTTTCCGTGGCTTGAAGCGAAGGATTTGGCCGAGAAAATGCGAATCACGCGCTTCGGGCAGCCTACAGCTTGAGGCGTGCTAAGGTCCGGCCGGTATTTCATGGCCATGCAGGGGAACTGGCAGCAACGCGCGGGTGTTTGGGGCCTGACCACGATGGTCACCGTCACCTCCTCGGTGGTTCCGAGGTTGGCCACTGCTGCTACGACCAACGACGCGAACAGTACACTGGTCCCGTCGCCCCGCGATTCAGCCGCTCCCATCGCTCCGGTTGCGACGACTCCACCCCCGCCCACCACCGCGCAGCCCTATGTCAATCCGTCTCTGGGCGACAGCAAACCGCTGGGCCGCGGGTTGAGCGTTGGTTTGATGTTGGGTACTTACGTCGGGATCAACGTCGTAGCCTACCTCGCCTGGTGGCGTGGTGCACCACCGGATCAATTCGAATGGATCCAGGATGGTTGGTTCGGCGAGCACACTTACGCTGGCGGTGCCGACAAGTTCGGTCACTTCTACGCGAACCACCTGCAGACCCGCGCAATCGCAGGGATCCTCGAGGAGGGTGGCTGGCACCCACGCACGAGCACCTACGCGGGTGCGGCGCTGACGCTGGGCACGTTTTACGTGGTCGAGATGCGAGATGCGTTCAGCACCGGTTTTTCGAAGAACGACATGATTTCCAATATCGCGGGCACGGCCACGGGCGTGTTGTTTCGTGAGTTTCCGATCCTTGACGAAATGTTCGATACGCGGCTCGAATACATTCCATCGTCGGGCTACTTCAAGCACTTCAAGAAGAAGGGGTTCAATTTCAGCGAAGACTACTCGGGCATGACCTACCATTTCGCCTGGCATCTTTGCTCATTGCCCTTCATCGAGCAGCTGGCGGGGCCACTGCGCTTTACGGATCTGGTGGTGGGTTACGGCACGCGCAATTACCGCCCGCGCACTGACCCGAGTCTCCCGCGGTACCAGGAGACCTTTATCGGAATCAGCCTGAATTTGCAGCGCCTCGTTGACGAACTGTGGACGGGAGAGCGGCATCCCAAGTGGGGCAAGTCTGCGAGTCGACTGCACCGGTTCACCCATTTTGCAACCGAGTTCTTGAGCGTTCCCTACACGACACTGCCAGTTGGCACCTGGGTCAATGAGTCGTACAAAACGCCGCATTGAGCAGGCGAAAGCGCCGGAACGGGCGAGTGTTTCCACCCGACGCTCCGGCGCAGCCCACGCCCTTGGCCTACGGCGTTAAGGTGTTGCCGTGCTGCCAGCTACGTAGGGCGAGCCGGAGCAACTGTAAAACACTGGACCCTTGGCAGGTGCCCCAAGCCCAAGCGCGGTGTTGCCCACGATTCGAATCGTGCGTTTCTCATTGGCATCGCAGTCCGCTACGAGCGTTGCGTTCCCAAAGGTGGGTGGATTTACGTAGCAAAATCCAGGTGGACTCGTCGTGTCAGCGGCGTTTTTGTCATTGAGGCAGGCGTCACCGGCAGGGGTGCCAGTGAGCAGTTGCCGCAACTGGCAGAAGCAGAATTGTTCGCACCCAGTCCCGTTGCAGATCCCGCGGCGCTCGAGGAGCTTGCGCATGGCCAGCTGCGTTGCTGAGTCGACGTCGTCGCGTTGCTTGGCGGCACAGTTACAAGAACCTTCCGCCGCGCCCTGTGGCGTGATTGCTTCGATAACGCTGCAGGGAACCTTGCCCGTTGTGGCATCGGCGACCAACGGTTGCGGTAGGCAAGTTCCACCGATGTTGTCCTTGAGGCGATCCACCAACGAGCGAACGGCGGGGTTGTAGCCATACCCAGGACCAGCCGCGTTGGCGAAGTTCAGATCTTTTGGACAAATCGATGCCGCGATGGCGTTGTTGTGGCTGAAGTTACTCACCTCGTAGAAACCACGCAGCACTTGCAGTTCACGGAGCCCAGGGTATGCCTTGGCGAAATATTGAGTGTTACCATAGGTTCCGTTCGCGGCCTGGCAGAGGGGCGAATGCGACACGGTCGGATCGAGCGGGTTCGTTGCAGTCGTGCCAGCCGCCGTGAGCGTGCATGAGCAACCGTCGAATCGTCGAGCACAGACTTTGTACGCGTCAGTGTCTGCCGCGGCACCGCAAGCACTCTCGAGGTCGCAGACGCGTGTCGCATTGGCATCGGCCGCTGCGATCGGCTGATCGAGGCTGAAGACGCAGGCAAATTGCAAGTCCTTGTCTACGGTGTTCCACTCGTGACCGTTGATGCTGTTGGCCATGGTTGTGGCATTGGCGGAAGCTATCGCCTCTCCGGTGATTGGTTGGGTGCCATTGCGCGGAGCGGATTGTTCGACCATCAGCGGGTCGAGTGGTGGGGTCAAATTGTCTTTCGGTGCAAACAGATCCCAATTTAGTTCGGTGGCTAGCTGATACTTCAGGGGCGCCGTTGCAGCGATCGAACTTGGGACTGCGAGATCCTGCCAAGGTACCCCGACGATTCCTGCCAAAAAGACCGAAGAAGCGTCGAGGCGCACCGGACTTGTTGGGACGTAGGTCGAGTCCAGATTTTGGAACAACGGATTCGGCACTGGCGTCCCAGGTATGCAGGCCACACCGTTAGCGTGCGCCGCAGTGCAGTCGCAATCGAGGTCGCCGTAGGTTTGATCGGGGCAAAGCTGCAACTTGGTCAGTGCGTTGACGTAGCGCGTCGTTGGGAAAAGGAAGTCGAAACCAAAACGCTTCTTCATCGACCGGCAACGCATATTGACGTCGTCCGCGGCGGGCGCAAGCTTGGCCGAAGTGTCGCTCTGGGTACAGGTGGTATCGAGTGCCTGGCAGGCCGCGGACGCATTGGAGGCGAGCATGCAGCTGAAGCAGCAGGGGTCGTTGGGATTGCTGGCGCAAATACTGGAACCTCGCCACATCCGAAAACCGCTAGCAGCCGTCATCGGCACCCAAGCGTAAGTGTCATCACGCATCGAACAGTCGTTTTCGTCGCTCAAAGTTACAATCGCGACGAGAGAATCCGGGCGCAAGAACACCTTTCGTTGCGTCAGAATGTTATTGTCGACTGGTCCACGAACGTTGGACGAACTAGCAGTCGTCGTCACATCTGTAGGTGGCTTCGGATCGATCAGGAATCGATACCAAGCCTCGAGTGGCATCTCGATGCCGCAACCAAGCTCACCGGCGGCGGAAACGAGAGTCTTGAACTCGGTCAACTTGGGACCAATCGATGAGGCGTATCCGGCTGCTTCGGCCTTGGTCCATCCGAGGAACGTGGGCAGAGCATTGTTGGTACGCGGCAGAGCACCGACAAGCCAGGCATGGTCGTTCTGAGATTGGTTCTGCGCGCCCGCCTCGGGGCAGACGTCGCCGCCGAAGTCTCCCAAAGAACTGGTAACTATACCAATGTGAATATCCCTGATCGGTGAGAACTCGCGCTGCAACCCGGTTGGGCAGGCCGCCGCAGGATCGGCCACTTGCACTGGCACGACCGTACTGTTGGGGGTCGAATCCACGCAGTCTGGGTTGGTCAGCCGCCGCAGCAATTGCGGTACGGCCGCCGCAAGCACCTGCTGTTTGTCACCCATCGACAATGAATTGTCGATCGAGAAGAGAATATCCATCTTGTCTACGATCCCCGAGGGGCTTTGAACAATGAAGCTGTTGTCGCCAGCGACCGTTCCCGGAGTTCCGGCGACTGATATGGAGCCGCCAGCAGTTGCAGCTCCGCCAGTTGCGGCTCCGCCAGTTGCAGCTCCGCCAGTTGCAGCTCCGCCAGTTGCAGCTCCGCCAGTCGCAGCTCCGCCAGTCGCAGCTCCGCCAGTCGCAGCTCCGCCTTCCGACGACGCCGTCGATCCACGTCCCGCCGTTGCTTGTCCACCAACGGCAGATCCCGTGGTTCCGCCGCCCAAAGTTCCGACGTTTGTCGTGCCAGCGGTCGAGGTCACCGGACTGCTGCCACCGGAGCCACTTCCACCGACCAAGTCAGTTTGAGTCGTCGTTCGGGACCCAGCGCCAGTGCTGGGCGTGCTTGTGCTTCCCCCAACGCCGGTTTGATTGGATCCGACATCCGAGCCGCCGCTGCAACCGACGGCAACGACCACTGCCAATGCGCTCGCGAAAGTCGGAGCTACGTAGTCAATTGAAGATCGCATTTTGCCACTCCCCGCACACTGCCAATCCCGCTTGAGCCGGCCCTCCATGGCGCGTGTGCAAGCATGAACTTCGCCGGCCGCGCTGCGAGGCTAACACGAGCGCTGACGCCTTTCCAGCGACAAGACCTTTCCGCTCCGGCCGCGCCAGAGCGGGCTGGACGAATTGCCACGATTCTGATGTGGTTGTTGGTGCGTCGTGGCTACGGAGTACTGAAAGCGATCGGCAAGGAAGCAAGCCTCCACCTGCGACGTATTGCTTAGATTGGCCGCTCATCGTTGCGTCCGACGAGGTTCGAAGGACGTTGGCTACCTGCCTACGGTGCACAAGACCAAGAGACTCTCGATATCTCCCAGCCGTTGTCGGCACAAGCGGCAGCACTGGCGACGATTCGGCGCTCGTCGGATGGGGTAATCGTCGCATTCGAACTGTTGTTGATCTGGCGCAGTGGTGGCCGGTCGCCGCAGTATAGCGTCCATCGCACGTTGCAGGTGACGCGACGCTCGCAGTGGTTGATCAATCGGTACTCGACGCCATGTTCGAGCGTGTCCTGTTCGAATGCCATGCATTCGGAAGCGTTCTGGGCTTCGCTGGCTGCGGCGGCAATTGCAGAACCAACGATGAGTCCGAATGCGCACATAGCAGCACTGAACACTCGTGTTGAGCGTACGTTTAGCTTCGACATGAAGGCTCCTTCTGTCAGAGTGTAAAAGTCACCGACGGTCACCTGCAGTCATTCGAGGCATCAAGGTTGACGGCGTGGCGTTGTCGTGCGTGCTTGGACCGACAACGTTCGGGACCCTTGGGTTCCCTGACGCACGAAAATCCATCGTACCTTGGTGACTGTGAACACACCTCGCGGCGTGTCCACGGACCGCCGCCGTCGTCAGCCTGGGCTCAAGTACTCAAACTCGAGCTGGCCTCGCCGGCAATCTCGGATCGGTGGGCAGCGCTGGCCCCACCCTGGGATGCTACGGAAGCAGGCACTTTTTCCAGCCGGTACCGTCATCCGCACATCGCCCAGCCGTGCGCGCGGCACAGGCATCACACGGCAAGGTGTCGACACAAAGATCGCAGCTTCTAGCCGGGCTTCGGCCGTCCTCCACGTAGCAGGGATCCTTGCCGAGTAACTGTCGGGGAGCCCATTCGGGGCAAGCGCAACACTTTGAGCGATTGCTCGCAAAGGTGCAATCGGCAACCGTGCTGCATTCATGCTTGAACACGCAACTCGAGCCACTGCGTTCAGCAACGCGTGTCCACGGACCTAGCACGAACGTGTCGGGACAAGTTCGGAGGTTGCATTGCTGGGCCGCTGGGCAAGCCGCCACATCTGGGGCGCGATCCCAGCGTTGCAGGCATGGTTGCTGCTCAAGCGCGCGTTCGGTGGCTGCAATTGGAATCGAACAACACTCGTCTACCCGGCGAGCGACAATGCAGCCTCCCGGGTCGTCATCTGCTTTGCTGCATGCAAGGGCGACAAGGCCACAAGTGGCGACCGCGACGAGGCTTCTATGCATCCACGCATGGTCCACGGGGACGCATCGCGATGCAAGAGCGCAGGTCGGCTGCGGGCTGGTTCGCTGCTTTGCGATTTATTGCCCAGGGCTGTCTGACCGGCGCCGTAAGTACGACCATGGGGCGAAAGTAAGTGGTGCCGCTACCGGTCGAGCCACCTCTCACAGTTGAAAAAGAACTAGCGTCGTTCTCGCTCTGGCCTCGGCGAGGCGAACTGCCAGGCGTGGAATCCAACGCTGAGAATGGAAATGTGCCGGCCTCGAAATTGTGCCGAGTGGCGCCCTCAGGCGGCAAAGTGTGATCAACGTCGCCTGCTTGGGCATTACTTGACATGGCGCGATACCGACTGGGTCACTTTCGGGTGCTTACTGGGCTGAGTTTCCAATTTGCCTTGGTCGCTTGTGGAGCAACTGACGGATCGGGCGGGCTCGGCAGCAGCGTTGGTGGCGTGGTTGGGCAGACGGCCAATAATGCGACAGGTGGCGTCGTTAACGCTGGCTACGGCGGTCAAACGAACTCCAGCCAAGGTGGCTCGAGTCAGAGTAGCGTCGGTGGCACCGTGACTGCCGGCGGATCCTCCAATGTGGGTGGAGCGGCGACTGGCGGCAAAGCCACTGGAGGTGCGTTACCAACAGGTGGCGCAGAGACCGGCGGCAAGGCCGCAACCGGCGGGGCACCTGCTGGCGGCAAAGCGACGGGTGGCGCAGCAACGGGTGGCAAAGCGGCGACTGGTGGGGCGGCGACTGGTGGGGCGGCTACCGGGGGTGCTGCAATCGGCGCGACGACGGGTGGGGCGACGACCAGCACAACTGGGTTGAGCTGCAGCAGCACGTTGCCAGCCTACACATCGAGCACGACGGTCAACTCCACCATCACTATCACGGGCACCAAAGACTACGCGATGCAGCGGCTCTGCGCCAACGCGAGCACGTTAGGCCCGGGCGATCAAACCGAAAGTCAAAGTCCGGTTATTTTGATGGCCAAGAACGCGGTACTAAAGAACGTGATCATCGGCGGCTCGGGATGTTCGGCAGCCGATGGCGTCCATTGTGAAAGTGGCAGCTGCACTTTGGAAAACGTCTGGTTCGGCGATGTTGGCGAAGACGCCATTACCTTTAAGGGCAATGACTCAAGTCAGGTCATGACCATCACCGGTGGCGGGGCATTCGAAGCCGCCGACAAAGTGATTCAGCACAATGGCCCAGGGACGATCAAGGTCAACGGCTTCTTCCTCAAGAATGCCGGCAAGATGTATCGGTCGTGTGGCAACTGTGGCACCCAATACGCGCGACATATTGAGTTGACAAACGTATATGCGTCCGGTGTCAAATGGCTTATTGGGATCAATGCAAACTACGGGGATACCGCCACGATCAATAGCCTGACGCGCTGTGGAACGGTGACTACCCTATGCGAAACCTACACCGGCAATAACTCCGGCGCGGAGCCAACTGCGCTCAATTCCTACACCACAGCTGGCGACGGGAAATACTGCATCTTTACGGCGACAAACATCAAGTAGCCAACACTTTGGGCGTTGCCTCGCCCCGAAGCCAGCGCTACGGCTGGGCTCGTGACCGAACCAGTGGCTCCTGCGCAACGTGCGGCCTGGCTCGCGGTGCTCGCCGCAGCATTGGGTTACTTCGTCGACGCCTACGACCTCATTTTGTACAATATCGTTCGTGTCCCGAGCCTCACCGGGCTTGGCCTGCGGGGTGCCGCACTGCTCGACAGCGGAGTCGACCTGCTCAACGCACAGCTCGTTGGTATGCTGCTGGGCGGGATCTTGTGGGGGGTGTGGGGTGACAAACTGGGCCGTCGTAGTGTCCTTTTTGGCTCCATCTTGGCCTATTCGGTAGCCACGTTGGCAAACGCTTGGGTCGACTCGATCCTCGGCTATGGCGTCTGCCGATTCATGGCAGGGGTTGGCCTTGCCGGCGAGCTCGGAGCAGGCGTGACTCTCGTGAGTGAGTTGTTGCCGGCCAAAACGCGAGGCTACGGCACGATGATCGTCGCCGCCGTTGGTGTCGTGGGCGTGTGTGTTGCGTCGTTGGTAGGCGACAGCCTGCCTTGGCGACACGCCTACCTCGTCGGAGGCACGCTTGGCCTACTTCTACTCGGTCTCAGGCTGGGCGTCCGCGAATCTGCGATGTTCGAGGCAGCACAGAAGAGTGCTATTGCGCGTGGCAGCCTCGCACTGCTCTTTCGCCAACCGCGGCGGGTGTTGAGATACGCTTGCGTTACAATCACGGCCTTGCCGATCTGGTGTGCCATTGGAGTGCTCGTAACGTTCTCGCCCGAACTGGGCAAGGCATTTGGCCTTGCAGTTTGCCCGACGGCGGCTCGTGCCGTCTTGGCCTATTACGTTGGTTTGACGCTCGGGGATTTGACAACGGGCTACCTAAGCCAACGACTACGTACCAGACGCCGCATCATTGTGGCTTTTTTGGGTCTGTTCGGCGCGGCCACAGTGGCATTCCCGCTTTGGGGCGCACGCTCACTCGGTACCTACTACGCATGCATTTGGCTGCTCGGCTTCGCTTCCGGCTACTGGGCAGTGTTCATCACCATGTCCGCCGAGCTGTTCGGGACAAACCTGCGCGCTACGGTCGCCACCACGGTGCCCAACTTTGTGCGCGGCCTTGCCGTTCCCCTCACGCTACTCTTCAAGCACTATGCACCCCGTGTCGGCCAAGTACCGATGGCCATGATACTGACTTGTACGACCTTGCTGGTGGCGGTGGTTGCCCTTGGTTCTCTCGAGGAAACGTACGGTAGGACTTTGGACTTCTACGAGGAGTGAGTTTGAGTCGGCCACCCAACTTCAGTCAAGCATCGTGCCACGAAGTCAAGGTAGCCGGTTTCGTTTGAGCCGTCGGTGATGGCAAAGAGGGCACTTACCTCGCCAGCGTGGTCACTCACCTGCCGTGCGATGTCCAGGATGTCGTTTGTTTGCATGCCCCATGTGCGTGCTGAACTGAGAAGCAGTCGCATCGGCTCAGCCGTGTTGACCGTTGCCATGCGCAAATCGTTTAGTGCAGCCACCAGACGTACGATATGGGCATCCTGCCACTCATTGCCATTTGGTAGCGTGTCGTCATCTTGTCGGCTACAAAGTGTCACCAAGACGTCGGGCATATTGAAAGTGCGCAGCGCAGCGGCGCCGATCGGAGCGCGAATGCGGCGCAGCAATTCCTCGACGGTTTCGTCGTTCGGGATCGCGTGAACCTGACCGGCGACGAGGAGCCCGGCGAGTGAACGCAGCCCAAGCATCTTACCAATATCGTGCAGCATTCCGGCAAGAAAGATCGTCTCGGACCCGCCGCGGATGCGTTCCATCGCCACGAATGAGGCAGAAAATGCCTCTGTCATCGCCGCGTGAAAAAGCCGACTCCACCATTGCGGAAAGAGTTCGTATTGCACGCGCAACTCGACGTCGAAGAGGCTGCGACACGCAACGCCTACCGCGACGTTCGCGACGCGTTTGAGACCCAGCAGCGAAACCGCCGTGCGAATCGATTGAACCGGAGAGGCGCGACGGTTAGCGGCCGAATTGGCAACGGCGAGCACCGCGGTACAGATTGCCGGATCACGTTCGATGAGGTGCGACAATCGGTTGATATCGACATCGGGATGCTCGGCAAGATCAATGACACGCGATGCCATCGCAGGGAACGACGCCGGTTCGGGTTGATGCTGTTCGAAGTGCTGTCGTACTTGTGCCGTAAGCGTGTCCAGCTGTTCGGCAATAAAGCCAACCCGCGCCAAGGGCTGTTGATTGCCGGAACCACGATGACTCGATTTCGCATCTCTCATGACATTGACGCAACGCCTCACTAGGGTGCAGTTTGCAGCGTACCCGTTCGGCATGCAGTGGTTCAAGCACGCCGGAAGTTTTGGGGCAAATTCAGCTAATTGCACCATCGCCGGAGCTCACCCGCTGGGTTCTACACCGCCGAACCATGCGGGGAAGGGTCGCGCAGAGCCGCGGTCGCTTCGCTCTGGCTTCAGCTCGCGCGGGGCTACTCAAGCAAGATGCAACCGCTCATGCCTGGCATGACCGCGGAGGTGAGCAGCAGATCGACCGAGAGCTCCGCGTGTGACAGTGTGACGAGCGCTCTGTCTCCATTGGCACAAGCGCACACACGATGGCCCGCGCGCTGCAGAATTCGAACAGCCAACAAGAGAACCTGCTCCTCGTCCTTGACGACCAAGATCGACTCAGCTTCGCTGCTTACAAGCGCAGGGCTGGCCTTTCCACGTTGGTATTCCGAGGTAGCCTCGGCCCCGAGCGATGCGCCGCCTGCTACCTCGATGTTCGCAGATTCCATGCCGAGTCTCCCGCCCTCGGGCATTGCATCGCGCGCGTTGACTGAAAGGTTGACCATCACGTGCTCAAAGTTGCTCGGGCGATGCGCGACCAAGCGCAGCGTCGTCGTCACGCCGAACCGGCCAAAAAGCCCAGAACTAGTCTGGGTGAAACTTCACGCTGCCACCAGCAATTGGCGACTCACTCAGAAGTGTTCGGATTGACTCGCGGGCATGCGCATGCCTAGGCTGAGCTGCCGCGATTGGGGGCACGTTCGAGCCGAATTTGACATGCCGAGCCCAGGCCGCTCGCGGATGAGGTTGACTCGATGACAACGGAACCAATTGCGATGACATCGACAAATGTTGCGGCGAAGTCGCCCAAACATCTCTTATACATTCTGTTGGATAAGGCGCTGATCGAAGGCGGCTTCGATAAGCACATGGCGGCATTGTGCAAGCCCTTCATTGCCAGCGCGGTGGGGCCCAGTTGGTGGGAAACGCAGCCTAGCAGCTACTTTCGCATCTTGTTCGTTGGCTACCTCGAGGGGATCGAGTCAGAAAAGGAGTTGTGCTGGCAGGTCGAAGAGTCGCTCTTGCTGCGATGTTTCGTGGGGTTCGATGCCGACACGACCACGCCAGATCCTGCGAGTTTAGCGCAAGTGCGTCAGCCATTGCTGCCGCTGATACATAACGAGGCGTTCGATTCACTTCTCCGGATCATTGACAACAATGGGCTGCTCGAAGGGCAATTGCCCGGGCTCAGCCCCGAGCTATTGGCGACTGAACCAGTCGTCGCTGTCGTTCAACGCATCCGTTCCCGAGACCACCAGAACTACTGGAAGCGTCTGACCAAAGTGCCCGGTGCCAGTTGGGCGCCGCAGTCAAGTGTGCCGGCACCGCCTGAATCGAGCGTCCGAGCGGCGTCCCCTGCCCCATCAGGTGCACGCGAGGCGGCACCTTTCGCGCTGTGGTTGGAGGACCTATCCCAGGCCCAGTCCGCGTTCGCCGAGCTTAGGGCTCGCGGCATCACGGATTTCAAGACTCACTTCGCGAACAGCGATAGTACAACCGTAGACCAGATCGTACGTGCTTGTATCTACGGCAGAGGGCCGGCAAGCATGCGAGCTTTCCTGAATGCGACCTCGGGGCAGTCAGGGCGCGAGCTGCCCCAACAAGTGACAGCGGAGACCATCGAATCCTGCAAGGCGATTGCCGTAGCCTTGGCAGAAGGGGCGCGCCAATTTGGCGCCGAGGTACCGATGCTGGACGCCGCAGGGCAGCCGGCCCTCGTTTCGATCCAGTTGGCGGTCCAGCCAGGTTGCGCGAGGTCACTCGAGAGCGTGTTGATTGCGTTCACCGATATTACCGCGCTAGCCCGGGCGCGCGAGGAGTTGGCTTCGACTCCGTCGTTTGCCGATGAAGCCATCAAGCATAGCCGGATTGGTGTTTGGGAGTGGGATGTAGCGAACGATACAACGCAGTGGTCCGACGCGATGCTGCGTGTCTACGGCCTCAGTCGTCAGGAGTTCACCGGGCGCCATTCCGATTACTTCGACTGCACCCATCCAGCGGACCGCGAACTTCAACGTGAGAGCGTTCGACAAAGCATCGTCGATGGCACAGGTCACACTCAGCGACAGTTGGCCGAACTCGCTCCGACGTTCAAAGACTTTCGCATTCGTCGCAAGGACGGACAAATCCGTTGGGTCCGCGGCAGCGCCATCGAAATGGTAGACGACGAGGGTCGTCCGGTAAAAATGCAGGGCGTGCTGTGGGATATCACCCAAACCAAACACTCCGAACTTGAGCTGCAGGACAGCGAGCAACAATTTCGTCAAATGGTGGAGCAAGCGGCGCTGCCGATTGTACTCGAGGCGTTCGACGGCGAAGTCATCTATGCCAACGACTCGGCCATCGCCTTCTTCCAGATCGCGCGTGACGAAATAGCAACCCTGCGCGCCAGCGATTATTGGGAGGAGCCCGAGCAACGTGCTCAGGCGTTGGCAACCCTGGCCGCCAAGGGCGAACTCAGCAGCTTCGAGGCGCGCTTTCGCATGGGCACAGGCGGCGAACCACACATCATGCTCATGGCGGCACGCGTCATCGAGCATGGAGGACGGAATATCATTCTGTGTCACCACCAGGAGATCACCTTCTCCAAATGCGTCGAGGACCAGTTGCGCTCCGGGCAGCAGCAGGCTGAAGAACAACTGCAACAAGCCAAGCAGCAGGCTGAAGAACAACTGCAACAAGCCAAGCAGCAGGCTGAAGAACAACTGCAACAAGCCAAGCAGCAGGCTGAAGAACAATTTGCCACAGTGCGTGAGACATTCGAGCAAGAGACGCGCCAGCAGGAGTTGCGTGTCGAAAAGGCACGTCAGCAAGCGGACGAGCAATCGCAGGCAATCCGTCAGCATCTTCAAGAGCAACTGCGTACGGCTCAGCAACAGGCGGAGGCCGTTCAACAGCAACTCGAGACCGCGCAGCATCAACACGCCGAACAGCAGCGCGCCATACAGCAACAAATCGGCGGGGCACTTGCAGCGCGCATGCGCGAACTGAGTCTGCTAAAAGCTATGGTTATCGCTTCCGAGCAGGATCCTTCAAGGCTTGTCGAGCTCGTCTGTCGCGAGCTAGGGCAGGCACTTGCCTTGCCACTGGTATTGGGCGCGCTTTCGACTATGGACGGCTCAGGTCTTGGGATTGTGGCCGAGCGAATCGATTCCGGGCAAAAGTCATGTGTGGGCAAACAATTGGCGCTGTCGCAAGCGGGCCTCGTTGGTCTCTTCTCTGAGCATCCGCATCCGGTGTGGATTGGCGATGCCAGTAGCGATGAGCGCGCAGCCGTGTTGCGCGAAGTGCTGAGCTTTGAAGCGAAATCTGCAGCGCTATTGCTGCCTTTGGTCGTCGGTAACGATATCGTGGGCCTCTTGGTGTTAGGCACCGCCGTCGGTCAAACTCTGGATGCCGACACCCTCAGCCTCGTTGGCAGTATCACGACCCACGTGGCGCGCAACTTGACGTCGCTTGGGACGAGTGCCGCGTGCGAGCGTCTCGCGGCTATCGTCGACCGCATCCGCCGGGTCATCGACGGTGATGAGACCGAGGATGGTTTGGGTCAGGTTGACTCGAGGTAGATAACGCTGAGCTCCGGGCGACAACCCCATCGGAAGCGCGGGAGCCCACCTTCATTACCCAAGCCGCGATTGACATAGAGCCACATCGAGCTTTCCCGATGCATCCCGCTACTTTTCCAGTAACCACGGCGCTTGATGCGCACGAGCTCTCCGAGCCACGGCAGGCGCGCTTGACCACCATGCGTGTCGCCAGCGAGCATTACATCGAACCCGAGCTGCGCTGCGCGTGGAGCAAGCGCCGGAAAATGGTGCAATAGCAGCTTGAAGCCGGTTCTTGGTGTGAGTTGGGTCGCCCGCGTCAATTGCGCTTCTCGATCGACACCAACACCAACTAACCAAATGGTCTGTCCGCGAATGTTGATTGAGCTCGCGCGCTCATTGAGTAAACGGGCACCAGTACTGCCATATAGATCGAGATCTGGGAACCACCAAGTTTCCCAGTTTCCATACACGCCATAGGTGGGAGCAATCTTGGCTAGAGCTGCAATGGTTTGACGGAAATTGGCAAGGCCTGCCGCTTCGTTGAGGGCGTCGCCCGTAAAAACAATAATGTCTGGCCTGAGCCGGGCGACCGCTGCAATGACTTCCGCCTCAATGTGCAGCTTGGCTTCGCTGTGCAAGTCGCTCAACTGCACGACTTTGATGCTGGTATGAGGCAGTAGTTTTTGTGATTTGATGTGGTGCTCGGTCACCTCGAGCCAGTCGGGCTCGACGAACAGTCCCCACGATACGCAAAGAAACGTGCCCGCGCCAAGGACGAAGGTCAACCATTCCACCCGACGCTGACGCGGGGCTATTTGACGCAGCTGCTCCAAAAGTGCACGTTGTTCCGGGTCAAGCCTGGCCGCTCGACGGCCTCGCAGGTACCTGTTCGACCAGCGCCCAAGGACAAGCAGCGCCGCGCCTAGCGTCGCTGTCACTACGACTAGAACCAGTACCAGAGGCGAGTAGTTGACCAAGTGCCTGGAGCGTTAGCGCTGGAGCGTCGATTCCGCCACTTGCAGTAGCTCGCGAATCGCATCGAGCGGTCTCGGACGCTGACATACGTACCGCACGACGGCAAAGTGCCGGATCCCGGCCGTGAGAAGCGCTGGCAAGTGCGCTAGGTCAATGCCGCCAATAGCTACCGTTTGGATGGCAGATTGACGAACAATCGCCGCCGCGCGCACAACGCCGAGCACTGGATCGGCGATGCGCTTGGTTGGCGTAGCAAAGACCGGACCCACACCGATGTAGTCTGGTGACTCGTTCTGGGCTTGCTGGGCTTGTGTTTCATTGTGCGTCGAAAGTCCGAAATTTTTCGATTCCGAGCCGGGCCAGAGTCGCCGTGCCTCGGTAACTGTCATGTCGGATTGGCCAAGGTGTAACCCATCGGCGTCGACCTCGCGGGCGACCGTCACGTCGTCATTAACGATGAGCTTGGTGGCTGTGCCGCGAGTAGCCGCACGCAGTACGTGGCCAACGCGAACTACTTCGTCGCGATTCGCGCCTTTCATGCGCAATTGGACGTAGCGCAGCCCGGCCACAACTGCGGCTTCGGCGCAAGCGACATAGCCCGCCACCGGGTCTGTCATGACGAGGTAGATGCCTGGTTTGTCTTTCATGCCACCTCTGAAGCGCACGACGGCGCTAAGAAGCTGCGATCAAAGTCTTTCCAAACGGGTTCGAAACCACGCGTGAGCAGCACCCGGGCGACTTCGGACGCAGAACGCGTATCTTCGATCGCAAATTGCTCCCCCGCCGCACAGTCTTCGGTGTATCCGCCGGGGTTAGTCCGACTGCCGGCGCTCATGCGAGTGATCCCGATCCCCATCAAATGATCGCGTAGCGTGGCAGGCTCACGCGTCGAGAGCACGAGTTCCGCATCTGGCAGAGCCAGCCGCATCACGCAGATCATCTGCACCAGCGCGCGGTCGCTCACTGGGTGCGTTGCCAGACGCCCGCCGGCGTTTTCACGAATTCGCGGAAAGCTGACGGCAATGCGACTCCGCCAGTACTTCAGGCCAAGTTCACGGCCGTGTTGGGCCAGTGCATAGGCTTCGAGCTGCCAAGGGGCGAGCCCGAGCAAAGCTCCAATCCCGAGCGATCTGAACCCCGCGAGGGCCCCCTGCTCAACCGCTTTCAACCGGCGGGCGTAGTCGTGCTTTGGACCAGCCAAGTGGACCCTCCGATAGGCGTCCGTTTGGTAGGTCTCTTGATACAGAGTAAGGCCGTCGATTCCTGCCGCTACCAGTCGTTGGTACCCGGTCAGGTTGAAGGTTCCAACTTCGATCGCGAGCGAGTCGAAGCGGGGTCGCAAAGCGCGCGCTATCGATTCCAAATACTCTAGACTTACCGCGCGAGGTGACTCGCCCGCAACCAACAGCAGGTGCCGAAATCCTTCGGCGTGCAGGTGCTCGGCCTCGGTCCGCACGGCATCGACACTCAACGTGCGCCGCGGTATGGCTAATTCCTGCGAAAACCCACAGTAGGTGCAGCGGTTGACGCACTCGTTTGATAGGTAAAGTGGAGCATAGAGTTGAATCGTGCGCCCGAAGCGCTGCAAAGTGGTTGTCTGTGCCCGCCGTGCCAACGCTTCGAGGTAGGGCGCGGCAGCATCGGATAGGAGCGCCACCAGAGCGCTCTCGTCGAGCTGTTCGCGAAGGAGTGCCGCTTCGACGTCCCTCGAGTTCGCATCTTGAAATTGGCGCAAGAGCTGTTCGCGGTTCACGCTTCGACCCCGAGAAATCCCGTCAACGGACTGGACGCGCGAGCGTATGCGCTCTGGTCACCTGCGCCGGCTTGGCGCGCCAGTTCGGCAGCTTGTACGGCGGCTTTGAATGCGAGCGCCATTCGCACAGGATCATGGGCAATCGCGATGGCGGTATTCACCAGGACCGCATCGGCGCCCAGCTCCAACGCTTCCGCTGCATGTGACGGCATCCCAAGCCCGGCGTCAACGACCACGGGCACCGTGGCCTGTTCGATGATGATGCGCAATTGGTCGCGGGTTTGCAACCCGCGATTGGACCCGATCGGCGCGGCCAGAGGCATGACCGTCGCACAGCCCACTTCGGCGAGGCGCTTGGCCACAACGGGATCGGCATTGATGTAGGGCAGCACCACGAAGCCAAGCTTCACCAACTGTTCGGCGGCACGGAGAGTTTCCACCGGGTCGGGCAGCAAGTAATTCGGATCCGGCGTAACCTCCAATTTGACCCAATTCGTTTTGCAGGCTGCTCGCGACAGCTTCGCGATGCGCACGGCTTCGTCGGCGTCGCGTGCGCCGGAGGTGTTCGGTAGCAGCCGGTAGCGTGAAAAGTCGAGTGCGGAAAGGGTGCGATCGTCGGGCGCATGAACATCGACCCGCCGCAAGGCCACCGTAACGAGCTCGGTGCCCGACGCTTCGACGGCTTTGGCCATCACCTCGGGTGAGGCAAATTTGCCCGTGCCGACGAAGAGTCGAGAAGTGAAGATTTGTCCTGCGATGACCAGGTCAACTGGCGCTTTCATTTCAGCCGCCCCCCACAAAATGAACGATCTCGAGTCGGTCGTTCTCGCGCAATGTCACCGCGGCAAAGCCATCCCGTTCCAAAATGTCGCCATTGTATTCGACGGCCACGTGCGCGCTTGGTTTGCCGATGCGTTCGAGCAGGGCAAGCAGCGAAAGGCCTGAAGCGACCTCGACGCTATCGCCGTTGACGAGAATTTGCATGTTATTGTCCTTCGTGTTCGGAGATAGCGCCCAAGAGTAGGCGCAGAACCAGATTTGCTTGATGGCCTGCGGCCAGGCTGACCCTGGGCGCCATTAGGCCGCGCCCAGGCATTGCCGCGGATACGCTGTCGCCCACCAAGAAGTGGTTTCCAAGCACCCGCTTCGACGTGATCGTCGAGGCCGGGCCATAGCCAGCGATCCCGGATACTGCCACAAGCGGTATGGCTGGCAGTTCGCGTCGCATGGCAAAGGCGAGTTCGGCTTTGCCTGCCGGGTCGTCGAAGCATTCGACTACCACGGCGCAGTGATCAAATACCTGGGAAACGGCAGATTTTGTGAGCCGGAGCGGATAGAGCACAAGGTCTACGTACGGATTGATGCGACCGAGGTTAGCGGCCAAGGCCTCGACCTTGGGCAGGCCAATCTGATCGACGAAGTATTGTTGACGATTGAGGTTGCTCGGCTCGACCAGATCGAAGTCGACGAGTATCAACTTGCCAACCCCGGAGCGAGCCAGTGAAATCGCAACGTTGCTGCCAAGTCCGCCGCAGCCAGCGATTCCGACTGTGCTGCGCTTGAGCCTTTCATGGACGCCCGGGCTATGCCGGGCGACGAGCAGCGCTTCGAGCTCGTCGGGGCTAGGAATTTCTCCGCGCCGAATCAAAATGACTTCATCGCCGTTCGCCACCGCAGCGTCTGCTGCGACGGGAAAGCCATTGAGAATCGTCAGATCCGCGTGGGGTTTGAACTGGTTGCGAATCGCATGCAGCGTTGTCCGCCTGGGCAGCTGTGTGAGCTGCTCGTTGACGCGAACTTCTATAGTACTAGCTTCGGCCAAAGTCGTCTCCAACGACGCCGGATCGCAAACGCTAGGACCAACTCCCTACGCCGGCATAATCCGGATCAGGTTCTGCGGGTCAGCGGCCTACCGCTTTCTCAGCCCCTCGGTGAGGCTCCCCGGTTGACGCGCACGCTACTGCGGAATCCGGCACGCGTCAACCTCGTGGGGTCAATCGCACCAGGGCCGCCGCTCGCTCCGCTGCTAACTGGGGTCTCGAGGCCGTCGATTGGGATCGACCTGCTGAGAACACCGCTTGCACATGGACCTGCGGCTACCCAATTGCTACGCTGGCTGCCGACAGTTTGAAGAACAATCTCGACTCGAGCGCTGCACAATTGTGCGTGCCGTGCACTGGCCCTAACGTCAAGTTCTGCGAGCGGATGGTTCCTGCCTGCGTCAACCGCATGTGCGTTGCTACCAATCCGAACTGAGTGGCGGAGCGATAACACGCCGGGCTTTAAGCTCCGAGTCAGCGGAGCGGTTGTAGGCCTAGTCGAGTTCATCGTCGGTGAATGACCAGATTGCCGAAAATCGGGTCGCTGCCGCCGCACCCGACCCGATCCCCATGGGTCAAAAGCCGTACTCTGCCAGGCTCGGGATCGGCGCCGGGTCAGTGTCGAATTCCGGCAATTTCGGGAACCAGGCCTGGAATGTCCGGAATCCTTGTCATGAAATGCCCAGTTATTTGGGCAATTTGCGTCAAATTCTCCTGAATCGGTAGCGGCGCCAAGGAATCGATTCGCCGCAAATACTCGCATCACGTCGGTTGACAGCGCACCTTCGCCTGGGCCAACCTGCGCCCGCGCCTTGCCGAAATACCTCGAGTGAGGTCCAGTGGTTCGATGTTCGGTGGGCTCGGCGGTCCGCCGTGCGCGCAAAGAGTCACCCATGCCAGAGCAACGCAAATTCGCGAGTACCAGTCGATTCGCCACGGCCTTGGCCCTTGGTACCGTTCTTTTCGGTACCAGTGGGTGTCTCTGTCCGCCCTGTGGATCCGAAGCGGCCCAAGTCGAAGTCGTGCCACCGGGCAGTCGTCTCATCATTTGGAATGGTGACGACGTCAAGGGGTCGGCACAAGGCTGGAGCGAATGCGACTCGAAGCCGAAGTGCGTCGCCACAGTTGGTCTAGTCGAGAAGGAAGGTGTCGACGGCAGTGGAGCCCTGCGCATCCATGCTAAGGGCGGAGGTTGGCTGGGTGGCGGTTGGAACTGGTTCGGTTGGTGGCCAGAGAACGGTGGCAACGATTTTTCTCAGTTCGACGACTTGGTCTTCTCGGTGCGCGTAACCGCTGCAGAGCAGAAGCTCATGCCCGACCCCGCAGGGATGACCGTGGGGTTGCGCTGCAGCGTCGGCAAGAAAAGCTCACCATTTGCAGCGGTCGGAGCGCGCGCAAGGAATTTGACTGACGGCAAGTGGCATCGCGTCTCAATTCCGCTGGCCGAGTTTCGCAAGGGCAAGGATGGCAAGGCCTTCGACATGAAGACCGTTTGGGAATTCGCGTTCTCGTTTTGGCACGAGAACCTGCGCGAGTTCGACCTTTACATCGACGACCTCGCGGTCGAAAAACGCCTCTAGCGCACTCCGCCAATCCAGCGGTTGAGGGGACGATGGAATCCTTACCGGCCGTACGGAGCGATTCTTGCTTGCCACGGGTTGGACCAACGTGGAAGGATTCGCCGCCTCGATCCCGCGAGGACTGGGGCCCGAGGCCTTTCATGTCCAACCGGGATCTGCTGTGGAGCTGTGCATGACTTCGACCAACCTTGTTCTCGGTATCGATCTTGGTACACAAAGTACCAAAGTTCTCGTTTACGACGCGGACGCGCGAAAGACGCTCAGCGTCACCCAGGCCCCGCACGACATTGTGCAAAAGTCCGACGGAACCAGCGAGCAGGAGCCGCAGAGCTGGCTCGACGCACTTGCTAGTTGCCTCGACCGCACCGACGCCGCGCTGCGGCGTCGTGTAAACGCGATCGGCGTGTCGGGACAGCAACATGGGTTCGTGCCGCTCGACTTGAGCGGTACGCCGCTCTACCGAGCCAAACTCTGGAACGATACCTCGACGGCCGAGGAGTGCGAACTCATCACGCAGGCGTATGGCGGTCGTGACCGCATCATTGCCGAAGTGGGCAACCCGATTGTACCTGGATACACGGCGCCCAAGGTACTGTGGCTCAAGCGTCACGAGCCTGAGCGCTACCGAGCACTCGCGCACATTCTATTGCCACACGACTACCTGAACTTCTACCTCACCGGGCAATACACCATGGAGGCGGGCGATGCGTCAGGCACTGGGTGGTTCGATATTCGCGGCAGGCAATTCGCGCCCAAGGTGTTGCGGGCGATGGACGCCGAACGCGACTTGATGCAGTGCCTCCCGAAACTGATCGCGGCCAACGCCTGCGCCGGCCAGATCCGCGCTGAGGTCGCGCAACGTTTTGGATTCTCGGACCAAGTATTGGTGTCCGCGGGTGGTGGCGACAACATGATGGCTGCTATTGGTACTGGCTGCGTAGCGCCGGGGAGCTTCACCGTCAGCCTCGGTACCTCCGGGACGCTATTTGCCTATTCCGATGCTCCCGTCGTCGATCCGAGTGGTTCGGTTGCAGCGTTCTGTTCGTCCACGGGCGGTTGGCTGCCCTTGGTATGCACGATGAACTGCACGGTATCCACCGAGTTGCAGCGCGGTCTCTTCGCTCTCCCAGTGACAGAGCTCGATGTCTTGGCAGGCAACGCGCCTGCAGGCTGTGATGGGCTCTTAACTCTGCCATTCTACAGCGGTGAACGAACGCCGAATTTGCCCCGGGCTCGTGGGGCTTTGTTGGGCATAACGCCGCAGAACTACCAGAAAGCGTACCTCGTACGTTCCGCCATGGAAGGCGCACTCTATGCACTTCGCTTCGGCCAGGACGCGTTTACCTCGCTCGGGGCCAAGCCCAGCCAAATTCGCCTTACCGGTGGCGGAGCGCGCAGCCGAGTTTGGCAGCAGCTTGCGGCAGACATATTTGGTTGTAGTGTCGTCGTGCCCGACGTCTTGGAGACGGCAGCCTTTGGTGGAGCGCTCCAGGCCTTGTGGATGCTTGAGCACAGCCGCGGCAAAGCCCCTTCTATGGGGGCGATCGTCAACGAACACGTTGCCAATTCCGGCGCAGAAACGTTGCCGGACCCGGCGAGCCGTGCACCGTATGCCGAAGCGTACAAGAGTTACCTAGAATACGTCGAGCTACTGAAGCCGAAGTTTGTCTAAGTGTTTTTAGGAGAGAGCAATGTCCCATTTTGTCGGCCGAAAAGAGTACTTCCCTGGCATCGGTGCCATCAAATTCGAGGGGTGTGCTTCGAAGAATCCATTGAGTTTCAAATTCTACGATCCAGAAAAGCGGGTCTTGGGCAAGACCATGAAGGAGCATCTACGCTTCGCTGTGTGCTACTGGCACAGCTTCTGCGGAACGGGTTCTGACCCGTTTGGTTCGGGAACGCGCGACTTTCCATGGGAGTCGGAGACCACACCGATCGAAATTGCTAAGGGCAAGCTCGACGCAGCATTCGAATTCATCACCAAGCTCGGTGCACCCTTCTACTGCTTCCACGATCGAGACATTGCGCCCGAAGGTTCTACGGTGGCCGAGTCCGAGAAGAACCTGCAGACCATCGTTGCCCTAGCCAAGGAGCGCCAGAAGTCGACCGGCGTGCAGCTGCTTTGGGGTACTGCCAACCTCTTCTCGCACAAGCGCTACATGAATGGGGCTTCCACGAATCCTGATTTTCGCGTGCTGACCCATGCAGCTGCGCAGGTAAAATCCGCGATTGATGCCACGATTGAGCTCGGTGGCCAGGGCTATGTATTCTGGGGCGGTCGCGAGGGCTACACCTGCTTGCTCAATACTGACATGAAGCGCGAACTCGAGAACATGGGCCGCTTCTTGGTGATGGCCCGTGACTACGCGCGCAAGTCTGGCTTCAAAGGTACGTTCTACATTGAGCCGAAGCCTATGGAGCCCTCGAAGCACCAGTACGATTTCGACGCGGCCACCGTGATCGGGTTCTTGCGTGCACATGGGCTCGACCAGGATTTCAAACTCAACATCGAAGCCAATCATGCGACCCTGGCGGGGCATTCCTTCTCTCACGAGCTTCAGGCCGCTGCTGATGCTGGCATGCTCGGTAGTATTGACGCCAATCGCGGTGACGCGCAGAACGGTTGGGATACCGATCAATTCCCCACCGACCTCTACCAAACCGCGGAAGCCATGATGATCGTGTTGCAAGCGGGCGGGCTCGTCACCGGCGGTCTGAACTTTGACGCCAAGATTCGGCGCAACTCGACCGATCTCGACGATCTGTTCCTCGCCCACATTGGCGGAATGGATGCGTTTGCCCGCGGCCTCGAGATCGCGGCAAAGTTGTTGCAGGATTCGCCACTCAAGGACATCAAAGCCAAGCGCTACGCCTCGTTCACCGAAGGCGACGGGCTGCGCTTCAGCACGGGCGCGTTGGATCTGGTTGCGTTAGCCAAGCTGGCCGAAAAGAACGAGAACCTACCGCTCATCAGTGGCAAGCAGGAGCTCCTCGAAAGCATCATCAATCAGTATCTCTGATGTTCGATGCGGGGTGCCGAAGGGGCCGCGACGGGATCCTACCTGACGCGGCCCCAAGGCGTTTGTGGGGTGCGGCAATTCCTACTCGAGACAGCCCGCTACCGCCCCATTGCCCTGCCAAGTTTCCCACGCCAAGCAAGCCAGCTTTCGCTGGCCTTGTATCGATGGATGGAAGCAGTCGAGGTTCGAAAGGTCGTCTGGAACAAACGCGTAGGTTCCAAATGAGCTATTTTCCGACGTGCCCACGTAGTCGGTAGTGAACTCGAGCTTGCGGCTAACATCAACCGTCGATTGTACGCTAGCGATCGTGTCGACGATTGCCTGATTGTACGCATCGACCATGGTGGCGATCGCCTGAAGCGTGGTTTCGGCAGGTGACTCGGTTGCCAAGGCACAGATGCCGAAGTTGTGCCAAATGGTCGGGCAATTGACGCCTGATTTGGCGAGGCCGGCGGCATGCAAGAGGTCGACTCGTGGCACGGAAATGACATGAACTTGACTGCCCTTCGGCAAGTTGCAGTCTTCAGCGGCGAGAGTAGCCAGGGCCGCGCCGAGTGCATTGACAAAGGTTTCGGCTGTCGGCAGCGCTGCTACTGAGTCCGCATTGCAAATGTCATTTGCACCAAGCAAGATGACGATGCGATTGGCCCGCGTTGCTTGCCCGCAAAGCCGATTGGCTTGCGCCTTGGCATTGTTGCTCCCCAGAACCATTTCCGAACCAGTTGCTGACACGAATTCGATGCCAGGTTGTTCGAAGCGCAGGTAGAGCGAATCAACCTCCACGGAAGTACCCTGGGCAAAACTGTACTCAGGTTGCTCGAAGCAGATGGGCAAATCACACGGCGCTGCATCGAACCCCTGCATGATACTATCCCCGATCCCGGAGAGTTTCAGGCCGTTGCTGCCCATTCCGGTACTATCAGTTGGGCCAGCCGCGCTGCCGTCGCCACCACACGCGCTCGCCAAAAGGCCAAGGGCAACAATCCAAGTTGGCGCCGGCGGTATTCTCATTGCCCGAGGTTGATGCAACGTTTGGCCCAGGAAGGCAATAGGAATATACTCGTGGCTTTTGGGGCCACCGCCACACCGCAAATGAGCGGGGCTGGCCAGCTTTCACCCCGCCGAGTCCTACGGCAAAGCGCAGCTCGACTTGTTGCGACAGATCTGGCCCGCCGCGCAATTGATGCTGCCGCAGTGGCAGCTAGCTGAAACGCAGGTGGCGCCGCTTACTTGACACCACGAGGCGGCGCTGCACACGCATACACCGTCGACACAGGTGCTTCCTGTGGTGCAGCTCACAGCGCAGCCCGCGCTGCTACCTGCCGCCGAGCTCCTGCCCGCGCTGCTACCTGCCGCCGAGCTCCTGCCCGCGCTGCTACCTGCCGCCGAGCTCCTGCCCGCGCTGCTACCTGCCGCGGCTGACTGCCCATTGCCGCCGGTCGATGCTCCGCCAGCTGTGACTGTGACGGTTGCGCCAGCAATACTGGCGCCTCCTGTGGGTGCATTGCCACCTTGCATGCTGCCGCCAATTGATCTGCCTCCGACGCCACTGGAGGTTCCTCCGGTACTTGCCGTGCCGCCGTCGCTGCCGACTGCCGTGCCACCGCTGGAAGTGGTCCCGCCCGCTGAGGTCGGATTGTTGGTGGCGCCACCGGAGTTCAGTTGAGCAGTCGTTGGCGAGCCGCCGCTCTGCACTGGAGCACCACCTGCATTTGCGGCAGTACCACCAACGCTCGCCTTGTCACCACCGATCCCAGCCATAACTGCGCTGTACTGGTCGTAGTCGTAGCTGCAGCAAGGAATCATTGCGCTTGCCAGCAAAGCGAACATTATGCCAAATTTAGGCGTCAATCTGTGGGTCATCGGGAACCTCAAAATCTCCCGTCGACGACGAGACCCGTGGGGCTAGCCCCGATCGAAACCTGTGGAGTCGTCGCTTCCTTGCGTGGAGACAATATGAACAAGGTCGTTGCCGCTACCGCGCCAACCGCCGCGACGCCCAAACCAACATTGGCAATGAGTTGATCGCGCCGACCTGCATCGATCTTATCGAGAGAGCTTGCCGGGCAACGTGAGTTTGTGCATTCGGAATCGAGAGCGTTGTGCGTCTTTTTGTCGAGATAGCCGAAGATACCAAACGCCGACAGCCCGACCACGCCGACCCCCGCTGAGATCCAAGCAGCGGTCCGCATAGTGTTGCTGGGCGCTGCTGCGGGTTCTTGCGCTCGAGGGCTTGAGTTGGGCACTTGCGTAGGGGAAGCGGTTGCCGGCCCGGGCTGCGCAGCAGCGGGCGCTGTTGCAACCGTTGTGGACGCGACAGGATGAGCCTTGGCCTCTGCCATTTGGCTTTCGAGTGCATTTAGCTCCGACTGCGCTGCTTGAAGCGCCTCGGGGTAACGACCACCACTGGTTTCAGCGTCGTGAATGGTGCCGCGAAATTCTTCGCAGGCGTCGGCATCGCGGCGGGCTTCGCGAAGCGACCGTGCCAGCATGAGCCGTGAATTGGGGCTGGTTACGAGGTCGTGTGAGTTCTTGAAGGCAGCAATCGCATCGTAATAGCGTCCACCTTCGTACAGTCCGTCCCCGGCTTCGAACATCTTCTGGGCGGCCCGCTTCTCCGGTCGCAGCTGCTGGTGATGCTGCAGCCGTCAGGCGGGGCAGAAAGCATAGGATGGCAGCCAAGACCAGTTGAGGGACACGATGGGTCATCATTAGATCCCTTTGGGACGGTACGGCGCGATTTGTCGCGGGCGATAGGTCGCCCCCGTCCGCTTTGTAGTATTAGCGGGTGCCAAGGACTCGTGTTCACCTGTGCCAGTCCAAATCGGACTGCTCGATTCTTGAGCTCTAGTCACAGGTGGATCGGGCACTGCGTTCGGATGCGCTGGTGGCGACTGGTCCAATACGGCGGTTGCGCTCGGTCGGTTGGGAACCTCTTCGCCCGTTGGCGCAGAAGTGGGCCCGCTTGGGACCATGTCATGGATCGGCATACGTCGCGCTTCAGGCTGAATTAGGGGCTTGTAGCGACCGATCGAGGCGATCGCGAGTATGGCCGTGAGGGCGACCAGTGATACTCCGGCCCAGAGTGCGTACCTGTGGCGCGGGGTGCGTGTTCGCGGTTCCGGTAGCGCACTGAATGTGTCGACTGGTTCGGTGTTTAGCTCAGCCTCGCCCGTAATTTCGCTCTTTGGCAGATTGAGTGCGCGCACGCCACCGGATACGAGACTGCTCTGATTGAATGTTGGTGGGTCCCAGCTATGTCCGCCTACAGGCGGCGGACGGGTTGAGAAGCGTGACGCGGGGACCTCGGAGAACGCGAGCGTAAGTGACGACTGAGACGGATCCACGTGGTACGCTTGCAGCAATTCTGCTGCCTGATTGCGCAGAGCAGCAGCAACGTGATGCTCGGTGGCAACGAAGTGGACTGGCAGCTGTTCCAGCGCGGCCACGAATTTCTCGAGCGACGGGTACCGCTCTGCTGGGTCGCGTGAGATGGCAATGCGCACCAGCTCTGCCAGGGCATCTGGTACGGGCATACCGCAGCGCTCGATGCGGTTGAGCGCAACGATGGGCAGGCCGCGAAGGTCATCGGTGGCGCGACGTAAGCTATCACGCGAGAAGAGATAGCTGTTTGCAAGTGCCTCCCACAAAATGATGCCGAGCGAGAAGACCTCAGGCGAGCCCTTGGCGGCAAGGGCCTTCTCCAACTCTTCGGGCGCGAGCTGAACTACCAGATCCGGAATCGTTCGTGGCTTGTTGCAGCGGGCAACAGCTGACAACATTCCAATTTCTGTCAACAGCGTGCCGCCGAACGCAGCCACAAACACCCCTTCGGGTACAAACAAGCGATCGGCAGGATAGAGCCCGAGCTCACCAGCCAAACGATGAGCTTTGATCGTCGCACGTGCAGCGTCCAATACGACGCGAACTGCAACCGTCGCCGGCAAAGGCTTATCGTTATCGATTGCGTGACGCAAAAGGTCGCCGAGGCGTACCCCGTCGAGGTGCTCACTTACGCTGACCAGATCGCGGTCTTGCTCGATGACACCAAGCAGCTTCATCAAAGATGGGTGGCGCACCTTTGCGTAGGCTTCTGCCACCTGCTTGATCGAGTCGAGCTCTTTGGGACTGAAGTCTTCGCACGACATGCGGCGCAGCAACACCGTTCGCCCCGCTTCAGAGCCTGACGTCAATCGTCCAAGCCACAACGTGCCGACTGTTCCGACCGTCAGCTCACGCTCATAACGGACCTGCGGTATGGCGCCGTCAACGACCTGGTCCCGATGGTGAGGTTGCTCGCGTCCCACGGTTCTCATAACGCTCGGCTTCTCCTGCGATTTAAGCCATCTATGCTGGCATGCCAAGCGCCCAGGAGTTCACATTGGAAAATGGCCGTCGGAACCACTAGTTCGACACGACGTTTCAAGCAAACGCCACATTGTGCGAATCTGCCTACACGAACACCGACGATCAGCGCCTGCTGCGGTTGCGGCAGCGTGGCGCGAATGGCAAACCTTTGAGTGTCGTACCAGACGCCAAGCTATTTTCGCTGCCGCCCAAGCTTGCGCCAGGTGTGCCAGGCGAGTGGAATCGCCACTATGGCTCCAACGGCAAGCCCTGTCAGGTGCAGCATCGAGCTGACGATCGGAGTGTAGTAGTCGAATACGAGTTGCGCGAGCACGACTGCAACCACGAGCAAAAGTCGTCGACCGAGCGCTTGGCGCCGATGGCGCAAGTAGCCGACAGCAAGGAACGTCCCTAACGCGCCAACGAACCCCATGACACCTGACGACGCCCCGAGAAAGATGCGCGGTTCGGACATAGTTGCATGCACGAAGGCCGCTGCAAATCCAAAGGAAGTAACGCTGCTGGCCAAGAATACCAAAAGCAAAGTCACTCCATTCCAGATCTGCTCCAATTGCCTGCCCAATACCCACAAGCCGAGGCAATTCATGACCAGATGCGTCGACCCGAGGTGCAAAAACCCTGCTGCAACGATGCGCCATACCACCCCACCGTGGGTGAATTCACTCGGGACAACGAGTGCACCTAGGTTCACCAGGTTCTCTGGATCCGTCGTGCCTCCCGGGACGCCTATCAGAAACAACAGCACCATGATTGCTATCAGCAACGGCGTTGCCCAAACGCGTTGCGACTTGCCCAGTCCTTCTAAGCTTGTGGCGTCAGAGCGCACTTCACGAATGAAGTTCGATAGGACGGCCGCGGCAGCAGCTGACAGATCTTCCACTTTTGCACGGCCAACGCGCTGAGCGAGGCGTTGGCGTGCTAAGTGCGAGCCCTCGCCTTGACTGCGCGCAATCGTGTGGAGGATCCGTTCGGCATGTTCGTTATGGCCTTCGGCGAGCATGGTCGTGGCACGCACCACTTCCGCTGTGTTGCGGGGCATTTGTCGAAAGTACCGGCCTAGGAGCAACTCCACGAGCTCGGACTGGCCGGAATAGCTTGCCATTTGCAGGCGCATGATCGGTTGATGGCCGAGAAGTGACGGGATCTGACCGTACATGATCCACATCGCGTCGATGTCGCCCACTTCGCCCAGAGCTCGCAAGTACAGAGGGGCCAGCTTCAAATCCCGCTTGCCGACCAGCTGCGCCTTTGCGTGCTGCACGATGAGTGGCCAACGTCCATCCAGCCGTAGCAGCTCAAGTTTCGCGCATTCGGACCAAGCGTTCGATTTGAGCAACGGGTACAATTCGCCTTTGGCGGCAGCCAGCTCGCCGCGGTCAAAGCACGCTTGACTGGCGATCATTCGCGCCTGCTCGCGCTGTCCATCGAACGGGTGCAATACGCCAGCAATTCTTGCGCAAAGGGCCGCGCGGTCCAATTGGTGGCGATGGATTGCGGTTTGAGCGCCACGCAGCGCATTTGCTGGCACAATGACCAATACGAACCAGAGCAACAGAGCGGCGTAGCCAACCCCATCCCAATGGGTCAGAAGTCCAAGACCAACTAACACCAACAATGCGAGGTTAACGAGGAAGGTGCCGCGGATCCCCGCGCGCAGTCGCTCGATCGACAATGCCAAGCCAAATGCGGCACTGGTGCCGATCATCCAGGTGAGCGCGTAGGAAAGATCCACGCGGCACACATAGCAGTTTCGCGTCGGGGCTCGGGCTAGAAGGCGATCTCTGCCGACCCAATGCGCAGACGGGCCCAACTGGCCGACGGCTCTGGTACGAGGTACATGGCTCCCACGCCGCCGCTGATCCTGGTGCGATACACCGAGGTTTCGAGCAACGCATTGCCACGGGCGTCGAGTACCGTCGCTCCCACTGGGTCACCGAAAGGTGCGGTCGGTTCGGTGATGGGGGAACCCCAACTCACGCGATCTCCAACCACATCCAGTACTCGCCACGTGGCGACGGCCTCGGACCCAAGGAGCATCGCGGAACCATTCAGCGCAGCCACCCGATCGCCCAGCTTACTGTAAACGTAGTCGCTCACCCACACCGGGTCGCAATAGGCCATTAGATCGGTGTACTTCGCCGGATTGATGAACGTACTAGGCGCACGATAGTCCCAACCAACCCAGCCAATGTAGGAGGTGCCATTGGTTTGGTAGGGGAACGCGGTATCGGCACTGTCGGCGCCACAACCGGGAGAGTGCTCTAACCCGTGGTTGTGGCCGAGTTCATGGGCAATTGTCATCAGCCCATCGGGGTCATACCCAACGGAGACCAGCGCTCTCGCGGTGGCGGCATTGACCGTAGTGGCGACATAGCCCACCCCGCCGATGCAGGCACTTCCACAGTAAGTGCGATAACTCGACGCCGGTGTGACGATTCCAACGTAGTAGACGTCGCTTGCAGGCTTGTCCGCCGAACGCCTCGACCGAACCATTTCGAGGCACTTCGACCAGGTATTGCTGTCTGTCGCGGTCGACGGCGTAATTCCGCAACCCGTGATTGGCGTCGCTGCGCTGGTGATTTGCGCCAAACTCGTCGGATAGAGCGCTTCGATGTGTGCCTTGAGACTCGTGGCGAGCGCGTCGAGTGTTGGCGTAATGCTATTGGCCGTCATCGGGACCAGCGTGATCTTGATCGTACCCGTGGCGCGAGTGGTCACGGCCGAAGTTCCGCTCTCCGGGAATCGGGGGTTGTGTGCAGTGCCCGAACCTGTGGCGCATTCGACAATCTCGACCGAGTAGTTCAGCCCGGATTTTATTTCGCTGGCCGGTACCGCAATCTGGAAGGAATTAGTTGTCGCAAGTTCAGTAGACGAACCCGAGATCGTCTGCTTGGCGTAGTAGGGGCTAGTGCCGCCATTAAGCGTTAGGCGCGCCGAAAGCTGTCGAGACTGGAAGCCGCTGTCGGTTGTGACGTAGACACGGAACAGCGTCTGCTTGCCCTCGATCACGTCAGCACCGTTGCTGGTCGTGGCTGTCACGGCAGAGCCAGCCTTCATGATACTGATCTTGCCAGCTTGGAAGATGGCAACTTCGCTCATGGTGATGCCGAGAGCAAGTGTACTGGAACAGTCATCGGAGCCAGTGGTTGGCACACCACCAGTCGAGCTGCCGCCAGTGGCCCCGCCGCCCACGGCCTTACCACCCATGGTATTGCCGCCGATAGCTTTTCCACCCGTTGCGTTACCGCCAACGCCCCCAGCCCCACCGGATTTGGCGCCCCCCGTTGAACCGCCGCCGGCCCCTCCAGCTTGCGTGCCGCCTGCATTCAAGCCGCCAGTGGCCTTTCCACCGGTTGCAGTTGCACCTCCCGTCGCCGCCGCAAAACCGCCGGTCGCGGCGCCACCAGTTGCTCGAGAACCGCCGGTCGCGGCGCCACCAGTGGAATTAGAGCCTCCCGTTGCGGTACCTCCAGTTGGCTTCGAGCCGCCGGTGCCGGTGGTAGCGCTGGAGGATGTCCCGCCGGTCGCGAAGCCTCCGACTGCAGCGCCGCCGCTGGCGACCGGCGCAATTTCTGTGCCCTTGTCCGATCCGGAACAAGCCGCCATGGTCGCAGCAACGATCGAAGTTACGCCAAGCCGCGTGACAAATGATGGATTCATTCTGGTCCTTACGACGGGGTGGACAATGGCAACCTCACAACCTAAAACCGCCTGTCGCGTCGGGTGCCAAAGCATTTCTCTAGTGCCAGATCCCTGGGGCTGTCGGCAGGTGTCCAAATCGACACCAGCGGCACACTTCAGCCAGAATCGGGTCGAACCGATTTGAGTGTCAAGCAGAACGGCTGCAATTCGAACGGACGACTCTTCTATGCCTCGAATTTATGCGTGCAGCTAGAATCCGTGACGTTGACGGATCGTCACGGTCCGTTGGGCTAGTCCTGTCGAGACTCGGTCACGATCAGGCGGTCGGATTGGCCCAATCGAATTGCGACGCCAAGCCATTCAGTTGCTGCTGAGAGGTCGCGCGCTGACGCAACTCGAACGTGCTCACCGCGAGATTGGCAATCGACGGATGGTCACGGAACACGTTGGTCGCGACCGAACGCACGTGGCTCATGTGGTTGACAAGCAAGGTCGCCATGCGATTGCGCAGGTCGAGGGCGCGCAAAGTCTCAACCGATAGTGTCGCTTGATAGCTGAGCTGCTGTAGCTCTCTTGCCAAGTGATGGGCGTCGTCGATGAGCGACATGCGAAACCCGTTTACGCGCGCGAGCTGCGCCCGAAGCTTTGAGGCCAAAACGGCATAGTCGCCAAGTTGAACGCCCAGGTTATTCACTGTGTTGGAGAGAGGCGCGTGCTCGTCGCGCAGCCGACACAATTCCTCATCGCTCGCGTCGTGACGGCCGTCATCGAGTACCCACTCGACTACCGCCATCAGCTCGCTCAGCACGTTTTCCGCCCGCGAACGCATGCCCGAATGAATGGGAGGAATCGTCAGCAAGTAGTCGGTATGCGCCGTGTACAGGGCTTCTTGCAACACGAGCAAGTCCGATACGATGTCCTCGGAAAGTTGTTCCCGGGCTTCCGAAAGGCCCGGCCTCGCCTGCATCCCTTCGGCGACGGGTTGCCAGTAGTCGCGGCAGAACCGCGCCAAGTCCACGGCTTCAGCCCCCAGAACGTGAACTGGCGCAGGGAGGCTCGTGCGAACTAGTTCGAGCTCAGTGGCGGCATTTGCCCATAGAGCAAGCGCTTCGCGACTCATGGTGTCTTCCTCCTCTCAGCCATAGACCAAAAAGTTTCTGGCAGCGCGTCATTCTCACATGAAGTCCCTTCGTGCGGTACTGATTTGTCGATGGTCGCCGTCGTTGTCAAGCGGTGCCCACGGGGTGTGGGAAGCTCGCTATCGACGGCGCCGATTCGTCGGTAGGCGACGCCTAGACACCCAATGCGGGAGCGGTTGGCCGGCAGGTATTCGCTCGAGATTGTTCCTTCGATTCGACAGTTCCACTGCCTGCGCGTAGGGTGCAGTGACCGCACCAGTAGAACATCATCATCCCCTCGCTGCTGCGGGTAAAACCCAACTCATTGAATAAGATCGGCAAGTATCTCAGACTGGCAGGTTGGTCGGAAGTGGCTGTTGTTTGGGGTGAAGGCTTGGCCGCGCGATTCGGCAGTACGGTTGGTGTTTCTTTCGACGCAACGGACACGCGGCTCGTCTACGAGGCCACGGCCACGAACAACGACGTCGAAGTGCTTTTTCGTGAATCCTTGGCTATTCCGACCGAAGTCAAAGCGCTCGTGGCAATTGGTGGCGGTCGAGCAATCGATTGCGCCAAATACCTGGCTCACCTGTTGCGAAAGCCAGCGATTGTGGTGCCGACCGCTATCTCCAACGATGGATTTTGTTCGCCGTTTTCGTCGCTGCTCGTACAGGGCCGCCGGCGCACGATGAAGACCATTTGAAATAGTTGCTAGGGCAGCGGTTCGACCGGCGCCTCGCGAACAAAGCGGTTACTTCGCCGCTCTTGACCGATGGTCGTGGTGGGGCCATGCCCGCAAATTGCCAAAGTAGCGCCATCGAGCGCGTACAGCCGATTCTGGATCGAGGCAACCAGCTTCTTCATGCTGCCACCGGGCAAATCGGTACGTCCCACGGCACCGTTGAACAACGTATCCCCCACGAACGCCCAACCTGCCTCTGCTACGTAGAACGCAACCGAGCCCGGGCTGTGCCCTGGAACGTGTAACACCTGGATCTCACAATTTGCCAACGCTGTTAGCATTTGGCCGTCATGCAGCTGAGACAGCGGACGAGTTCGAGCGGGAACTTTCAGTCCAAAGTTCGGCGCGTGCAACGGGATCTCAAGGTAAAGCGGCAAGTCATCGGCATGCAACGCAGCGGGACAATTGAAGGCGACCATCGCCCGCTCGGCATCGGCAGCGTGGTCGAAATGCGCATGCGTCAGCAGGATCTGTCGTGCGCTAAGATTGTGGTCAGTAACAAATGCAATGACCGCGGTGGCATCGTCAGTGGGGTCGATGATAACCGCGTCGCCGCTGTCCCCATTCCAAAGCACGACCGCGTTGCAGCTGATACAGCCCGAGGGGATGATTTGAAATCGAAGGGCACCCTTCGACCCGGTCAGGCTATTGTCACTCATGGTGCGTCCAAAAAGTCGGAGACGCCCTTATTGCCCACCTTCCATCACCGCGGCAAGCCTGCGTTTTTTGGGGGGTAAATTACCCTGGGCCGGGTGGTGTCGAAATCGACATCTTGCCGTGCCTGAGGCCTTGGGGCATAGCCCAGGGCCGGGCGCCGGCTCGCGCACGCGGCTCAGAACTACTGGCAGGTTCGATGAACACGCGACTCCTTATTGACGCCATCGTGCACCAAACAACGGTGTTGATTGCTCAGTTGTCGACTGCGGCGGGGATCCGAGCGCCTTTGGCGCACATTGCCGACCAGGTGTTTCTCGACCTGTCAAAAGAGATCGAAGCCCAGGGGGTGTCACGCAAGGTGGCAGCCGACATGTTCGGTTTGGCAATCCGTACCTATCAGAAGAAGGTGCAGCGCGTCACCGAAAGTGCACAATCGCGCGATCAGACCTTGTGGCAAGGCGTGCTCGTCCATCTGCAAGAATTGGAAAGCTGTTCGCGACGCAAATTGCTCGAGCATTTTCGGCGAGACGACCCAGTCGTCGTCGGTTCGGTGCTCAACGACTTGGTGTCGAGCGGGCTAGTCTATCGCACAGGCACCGGTGAAGGGGCAATCTTCGGGATCACCAAGGAACGCGATCTCGCTCAAGCTATCCGCGAGCAGCGGCGTGAATCTTTGACGCCCATTGCGTGGGTGATGATCTATCGTAACGCTGGAATTAGGCGCTCGGCACTCGCCGAGTTGCTGGCGGCCGAGTCCGAGGATCTCGAACTCTGTTTGACGCAATTGGAGCAACAAGGGCAAATCGAGCGTACTGGAGAGGGCGAGCTGGCAACGTACCGTGCCAAAGAAGTGCTAGTGCCGGTTGATGCCGAACATGGTTGGGAGGCGGCCGTTTTTGACCATTTCCAGGTCGTGGTTCGGGCGATTGGCCTCAAGGTCCGCCACGGTCGATCGCGCTCAGTTCAGGATGACGTGGTGGGTGGTGCCACGTTAGGCTTCGATCTCATTGAGGGGCACCCACATCTCGACGAAACCCTGGCGCTCCTGCGCACCGTGCGCGGCCAGGTCAACGAGCTTTGGGCCAAGGTGGAGTCGTACAACGCGGAGCACCCAATCGACGAATCGGACAAGATCGAGGTATCTTTCTATTTTGGGCAGTCTGTTGTAAGGCCGAACGAGGAATAACATGGTCTTCGACAACGCCAGAGCAGTCCCAGCGGTGCCTGTCCTCGCCCTGGGCATGGCGAGTTCGGTGGTCTTAGCGCTCGCCATGAGTTGCAGTGAGCCCAATGGCTCGCCCACGGTTGGCAGTAACACTAACTGGCTCACGGCGTGCGAGATCAACTCCGAGTGTGTCGACAAGCTGCAGTGCTACTGCGGGGCCTGCAGCAAGGACTGCAGTGTCGACCGTGATTGCGCCAGCTATCCTGGTACTGCTTGCGTATTGAGCGCCGAAGACGCTGCGGTCGCACTCTGTCGTGGTGCAACAACCTGGTCTAACCCGGGCATTTGTCTGCCACGTTGCCGGCCAGGCGGGTGCGCCGCGAATCAGACGTGCGCGCTCGGAGCCTGCGTGCCGCTTGTCCTACCGGTCTCCGAGTTTTGCTCTACTGCAGCGACCCCAACCCTGGTCAATCGCACCCGCGAAGAAGAGTTGGTCGAGGCTGTCGAGCAAGCGCGAACCCAAGGTGGCATCGATTGCGGAACCGGTTCGGTCTCTGCGGCACTCGGGTTCGTGCGCGTCGATCCGCGTCTTACCTGCGCGGCGCGGGTCTTGGCGCAGGATCTCGCTGCGACGGGTGGTCGCACACTCACGGACTCGGCAGGGCACACTACGACCAATCGCCTCGGACTCGTGGGCTACAATGCGCGAATTTGGGTCGAGGGTTTCACTCGCGACATGACCAGTGCCAGCGCGGCCATCGTCGCGATGCTGGGTGACAGCAGCTTCTGCGCCGGGATATCGAACGCAAGCGTGTCGGACATCGGCGTTGGCCACTACGGCAACGTCTATGTCGTCACGCTGGCCGCCGAATAACCTGGCTGGCTGCGCCACCTGCGCCAATATAGGACGAGGGCCAAGCCGAACAACCCAAGCGCACGCCCAGACGGGATACGCTGCGGGACACTGATGCTGCATCCCACAGCGGGATCTGGAATGGAAGTACCCGTTGACGCCGCCTGACCGCCAACATTGCTTCTACCCGTTGCGAGAGGTGTGGTTTGGATCGAGCTCGCGCCACCGGTTGACGTCGATATCCCGCCACCGGAATTCACCCGACCGCCCGTCGCTGAGGCTCCGCCTTTGCCCGTGCCGCCGGCAGCTCCATCGTTGGCCACGACGTGCAAAAAACATTTGGCACAACTCCAGGCACAAGTGCGGCGCCCGGCGTTGTTCTGCTCGATGTAGGTCAGCTTTGAACCTGTGGTATCGACAGTATCGATCAGTGCGACGTGGCCATACGTTGTATCAGCCCCACAGATCCCGGGCGCAAAGACAATGGCATCGCCATGCACCGGCGTCGCTGTTTGGACGAGCCCACTCGAACTCGGCGACGATGTGCTGCACCAAGTGCCTGCGTCGCCATTCGGGATCCAGGTGACGTTCCACCTAAAGACCCAGTAGCGGTGCAATAGTTCGGTGCATTGGTAACCACCGCTGAATTGGGTTCGCACCCAACCCGTGCCCTGCGAGCTCGTGGCTGTGTCCACGCCATTGTTGGAGTAGATGGCGGCGCTGCTTGCGGCGGCACATTGCGCATAGGCCGGGATCCCGTCCACAATGAGATTGGCAGCAGGTGTTTCACTGCAGATATTGACTGCCTGTTCCGATTGGGCAAAAAACTCCTGTTCCGACGTAGGTTCGGCGCACCCCATCGGGAAAACGCCAAGCGCCGCCAATAGCCCAATGTACTGGAACGTCCGTGCCATGGTTGCGCCCTCGCGGGCCACGCTGGTTCTGACCGATCTCACGAAGCCCTGGGAGATGTCCAATTCGACACCTGTCGAAACCGAAGTCGGGTTCGGTCGCAATTTTGGACGGCTCCTGGCCACATTTGAGGACTATTTAAGGCTATTGAAGAATGCCCAAATCCCTGCGCCCGCGAAGCTCGGCCAATTGTGCTGGTCTTGGTGGACACACCAATGCACTGGATGGCCCGCACTGCAGCTCTGGTAGGCGACGCAGGGTGACGGATCGACTGCAGTCGAGGTTGCTGCGACATCGCAGGTGTCGAGTTTGAGCCAGAGGTCGCGCGACGCGATGCCGCCCGTCGTAAAATCGACGGTCGGATCGTTTTCGCCATGGGCAATCCATGCGGCAACTGCCCCGGTACACGTTGGGTTGCCAAATGGCGGCATGCCAGCCACCGGAGCGATGCCGCGCAGCAAATTGCCGCGATAGCACCCGAGGGCATTGGTCATCATCGCCCCATAGCTGTGGCCCGCACTGTAGACGCGGGTCAAATCGACGCAATACTTGCTCGCAATGTCCGCACGCAGCGCATCGAAAAACTGAATATCGATGCCAGTCTGAGTCAATGTCCAGGCAGTTTGACCACTTGAATTGGCAAGCCCCGTGGGGTAGACGAAAATGGCTTGGTTGGTTGCCGCCGGTTCGATCCGGAAATACTGGCGAGCCATCGTGCCCGTGCCACCGAGGCCATGCCAGGCAAATATGAGTGGCATGGCCGAGGCTGCATTGTAAGCCGTTGGAACGAACAATACGTAGTCACGCGTTTGCCCCGCGACTTGGATCTGCAGATTCTGTAAGCCGGTGGTTGCACCAGTTATGCCACAGCCCGTGGCGACACCTGCAGTATTGCTGCCGCCGGTGGCCGCGCCGCCGCTACTTTGCGCGCCGCCCAAGGCACCTCCCGAGGCACTCGCGGTGCTACCGCCGTTACCTGTCGCGGTGCCGCCAGTTGCAGTCGTATTGGTGGTACCACCGGCGCCCGTTGACGATGGGTTGCCGTCGCTCGAGCTGCAACCCAATGTCCAACTCGTTATTGCGAATAGACAGACGAAACGGCGTGTGTTCATCGGAACCTCAATTCGTTGAGAAACTGCCCCTGCGCACATTGCCCTGATTTGGATGCCGATGTGTGTGTGCGCGAATAGTATCTTGGTGAACCAGTTACGAAGCATATCGGTCTTGGTCGGTCTGGCTACTTTGTTTTTGACGTTCGCTACGTTGCCATGAAAAAGTCGGTCGATTTGCCACTGAGGTCGTCCCAAGGAGCTGAGAAACATTCGGTCGTCCTTGAACGAACAAAGTCGCGACGCTAGCGCAAAGCCGTTCGAGCAATTATGCGACTGCGGCGGTGGCCCCGATCGTCGACCTTGCGTCTACGAGGTGGACGACCTCGAGCATGGACCGCCGTCGCGAGCAGTCCAGATGCAAGACCCTGGGTGCAGAAGCTCGCGCTGAAATTTAGGTAGCGTGCAAAGTTACCCTGGCGCGGAGAAATCTTCGGAATATTCTGACGCGCAGGCGTGCCATTCTCCCTCGGGGGACAGTTCCCGACAATGGCGTTGTACCGGCTACCAATAACACCTTGACAGTTGGCGCTGTCAGACGTTTGCTGGACCCGAACGGTGGCACCGACGCCGAACCCCGATGGATCCACCCCTGCGGGATCCCGCGTACGGGGCAAAGGGAAGTTGACTTCTTCGGATAGTCAGTTTGCGTTTTCCGATCGCGTGGCTCAAGGCAGGGGCGAGAGCAGCGCGCAGCCGGAGAACTGCATATGACTGCCCACCGCGATTTCAAAAATCGAGTCCGTGCCCGAATGGCCAAGACGGGCGAATCCTATTGTACGGCCCGCGTTCACGTCATGAGTGAACGCGAGCGCATGTTGGGGCCCAGGCGCGGCCCAGGCACGTCGCCATTGAAGCCCATTCGCAGTATCGGTAGTCCCTTGCTGCGCATCGAGCCTGATGCGCGCTTCGAGCTCGTGAGTGTGCTGGCACGGCTTGCACGCTTGGGCGACTACTCATCGATCCGACCGAACGCGTACGTCCGAGATGTTGACGCAACCTTCGGCGCCTTCCGGAAGCACCCAGCCGTCCACAACCTTTTGCGCCTGGAGCAAGAACGGGGATTCCATTACGGCTACTTGATTGACCTTGCGACCAAACTTATTGACACTAGGACGTTGAATGAGCGCATGCCGTGTGCACCTCCAGTCTGGGATCAGTTTGCGCTCTGGAATACGGACGACGCCCGCGCTCTTGCAACCGATCTACGCGACTTTGCAGAAAGGTCCAATTGGGCAGAATTTCTGGGGCGTTGGCAGGAAAGCTATCAGCAAGCGGCGCAGCGGCTCGAAGGTGTGCTCGACCTAGGCCCCCTCGAGACTTGGCTGGATGACTACCTCGGCACAAGGGGCAAAACGCGGTTCACTTTGACTCCTGCGTTCCTGATGGACCAACAAACTTACTCCACCATCATCGAATCGACAGAACAACCCGAGGAGCATTTCGTCTTCCTCGGAACCTCGGTCGGAGCCGATGAACGCGGGATTCCGCAGTTCGACGAGAACACAGTCCAAGTGGTCGCCGAGATGTTCTTCCTGCTGCGAACGAATGCTGAAGTGTCGATTCACGACGCAGTGCTACGCCCAGCGACGAAGACCGTTTGCGAGCTGGTCGACCCCAAACTCTACGAAAACTACCAAAGTTGGCACGATGCATTGGCCCAATCGCTTAGACACGCCATCGGTGCGCATTTCCTCTCTCTAACCCAAGGCCCAGAAGCCGCCACGCGCTGGATCGAGCGTTTCATGCCTGAGTTCTTCTGGCTTGAGCGACTCTCGGTAGCATTCAATGAATACGCAGCGGATCGCGCACGGTACCCCCGCCTTCGGGAATTCATGCCTCGCATCGTTGCGTTCTTCGAGGAGCTTGGGGCCAATATCGACGTGGCCCGCTTTCGGCAGCAGCAACAAGCCAATCGCCAACTACAGTCGGCGCACTCGCCGCGAATCGTCGCGTTCGATCCACCTGATGGGGCCAAAGGCGTCGAGCCTGGCCCGATCGAACTCAAAATCACCTTCGACCGTGGAATGTCTGCCAGAAAGTCGCTGGTGCGGATGCCTGACGGTAATTTTCCCGAGCTCGCCGACTGGGAACACTTCGACGAAACCCGTACGGTACTCACCATCCCAGCACAACTGGAACCGGCAACGAACTACGCATTGTCTTTCAACGCCGAGCGGCACGTTGGTTTTCGCGATCAGGCGGGAAACCCACTCATGCCCACGCCCTACCGCTTCACCACGCGCGCGGATCCTATTGACTAGGGTTCGCTGTAATTGAATCCAAACGCGTCGTAGCCAATCCCATGTAGACGGACATCGTCGAGGTACACTTCTACCGGACCGGCTAGTGCGCCTGAGAAACCGAAGGCAAGATACGTGATACGATCGCGCACCTTGGCCCAAGTGACGCCGTCCTGTGCTGCTGGTGACCAAGGCGATGCGTCGAAGTCAGCGACGTTGAGTACGAACTGCGACCAATCGCTATCTAGCGTGAAGTCCATTCCGATTTGGCCCCAATTTTGGCCCGCGGCATAATGATTCAAGCAGTAGTCGGACACGAGCATCATGCGCATGACACCAGTGCCCTTGGCTCGGAACGACAAAGCCGTCAACGCTGTAAGATCGAGCCAATCCACGCCGAATTGACCCTGCAGCCCAACTCCGACACTCGCATAGCTCGAATTGCCGCCCAATTGACCAGCAAAGCGTAGCCCCTTACCCGCAAAGCCGACGTTGCCAACCGCATCGTGCATGTTCGTCTTGAGGTTCTTACTTGCAGCCATCTCGTAGGTGACCAGCGGCGCATCATTCACGCCAACCCAATTGGTTGTCGGGTCAGCAGAGCAGGACCACTCACTGTGGTCTGCCGTTGAACCCGTGACTGAGGCCTTTGCAGACATGACGAAGGTTTGGTCCGGCCTGTCACCAAGAGCGTCTTCGAAGTCGTCGATGAGCACACTCGGCCCGGTTGGAAGCGTCACTGGTGGTAAAGCGACACGTGTTGCTTCGAATGTCTCCTTGGGCCGCATCAACGCGTCGATAATCCCTTGGTAGACCTCGCCCGTGGCTTGATTCCGAATCGCCATGTCACCGTGGTTGTCCCAGATCGCATAACTCCAACCCCTCGAGCTCGCGTAGTCGGCAATATACGCCGTGTAACGCACCCGCGAGTCAATATCGGCCAGGTTGCTCGTGCCAAATTCACCGAGCAATATTGGGCGCCCATGGCGCGTCTGCCAATCGACCACTTGTTGAAACTGCGCGTTGATGACGCTTACATCGCTTTCGCTGCCGTACCACTTCTTTCCGCCCGGAGCGCCCGTTCCTAGGCTGGAGTCGAGCCCCTGGAATGCAAACTGTTGCGGATCGTAGAAGTGGAAAGTGCCGATCAGGTAGGGATCTTCGGAAAGCTCGAGACCCAATAGACCACCAATACTATTGCCAACCCCACCGACAATGATCGATCGCTTGGGGTTGGATTCCCGGATCGTCGAGATGAGCTGAGGAGCCCAAGCATTCCACAGCGCGGCGGTGACCTCGCCGGTAGGCTCGTTCAGCAATTCGAAATACAGCTCAGGACCGTAGTTCTTGTAGTGTTCTGCCAACTGCTTCCAAATACTTGTCAGCACATCAGCGTATTGTGCGGGCTGCGCCATTAGACTCACGAAGTGGTGCACATCGACTACGGCCCTCAGGTGGTTAGAAAGCGCCTGCGCAACCGCCCAATCCACGCGTTCAAGGAAACCTTCATCGATCGCATACGGTGGCTCGGCTGCGACATGAGCGGACCAGCGCACGGGCACGCGCACCGAATCGAATCCGAGCGCTGCGGCCTGGACAAAATCCTGCTTGGTCAACACCGCACCCCAATCGCCTTCCTTCGGTGCGTCGAGGCAGTTGCCGAGATTCAAGGCGCGCCCGAGTCGTTGGTTCTGTTGAGCGATGTCCCAATTGTCGATGGCCGGGACGCCGCCTGTGCCAGAAGCGGCAGATGTCCCATTCGACGACGAAGTCGCTGGATCGTTATCCGATGCGCAGGCTTCGCCGAGCGCGAAGACGGTACCTAGGCAAAGTAGCTTCCAGGCAACGAAACTGAATGTCAGACTAGCGTTGGACGTGAGGATAGGGGAACGTTCGGCGCGGTACGCGGTCATGATGACTTCTCCTTCGCTGCGCCATCAAATCCCCCGCATTTGGCAGCACAGTCGGAAGAACGACACGACCTGCTCCACCGGACGAGTTAGCTCCCCTTTGCCCCTGATTAGTAGGTCCTGCGGAGGAGGACCATGAGGGGTCCGGCATCGGTGTTGCCGTGCCGTGGATTATTTCTCCGCTGGGCCCGGTTGTCAATAGCCTTGTGGAAACCTGCAGCGTGAGACTGATGCGCGGGCCTGGTCCTCGGTTGGTTTACGGACTCTCGCGTGCCTCGATGCCTCGGACAGCATTACGAACGTGATGCAAGTCCGTCGGCTGCTTCTCGTTGACAGTCCGGCTTGGACTCCATGGGCGCCGCACGCTTGGCGCAAAATACGCAGTCGAGCGCAGCATGAATTGCGACAACCAATTCTGTGACATCCAGCCAGAACAGCCCATGGTCAGAAATGAACAGTCACACGCAATCGATTTCTATCGAGCCCATTGAGACGGAGAATCAACGTTGGTCTCAATATTCACGTTGGGCGCTGTTCTAAATGTGACATTTCAACTCATAATTGCGAAGTCGTTCGCCATTGCGCTCAATTAGCGATCCGTTGAAGTGGCTGTCGCATTTGCATCGCTGTGTGTCAGTTTCGTACCAAAGCCGCAAGTTGCTGAACGTGCGCATGCACGCCACGATCGCCTGTGCCATCTTGCGCCGCGACCGGGCAACGCGCCCGTCGAACCAATAACGTACAGGGAGAACTGCGATGATTGACACAAAGAACATCGCCTTTCGACGGCTAGACGCCGTTGCAAGGCACGCATTGGGCGCGCTCGCGTTATTGCTAGCGCCGTTTGCGCTTGGAAGTTGCACTTCTACTGAGAGTGTCAATTCCGAAATCAGCGTAGCGAACCAGGCTGTGGTGGGTGCCGATTGCGGTTACGAAGTCAGCTCGAAAGTGAGCCGTGTCAGTAAGAAGGGCTTCAAGGTCAAGATTAAGGTCGCTAACGTCTCTGGCGTACCGTCGACTGGATTTTCGGTTCTGGTCAATTCCGGCACGGCTCAACTCGTGAAGGTGGGCCACGGTACTTTCCAAGCCACTGAGAACGGGTACTTGATGAGTCCGGTCGTGTCACCTGAAGACGATGAGGAATGCGATCGCGACGACGAGACTGAAGACCTCGAGGTGCTTCTGGGCCGCGCCTACCGGTTCCATCTCAAATTCGAGGGAGCCTACAGCCCAATTGTCGCCAACATGATCTCCAACAATGCAATCAACTGCGACCAAGCAGCCCCCAGCATTACGCTAAGCACGAGCAGTGATTTGTTCACGTCGAATGGGACGCTAACCCTCAGGGCCGACGCGACGGACAACGTCGCCGTTTCGAAGGTTGTCTTCTCGAGGGACGGCGTCGCGATCGGAACGGACCGAACGGCGCCCTACGCCCTCGAGGTGTCAGTCGCTGCTTCAAGCAACGGCCGCCACCGCTACGAAGCGACTGTCTACGACTTGACTGGCAATGCCGCTTCTCAGACCAAGCGTGTGCTCGTGGCTATTGGAAACAAGTTCTTTGGCACAGCCGCTACGACCGCCGCTGACTACGCGGATCTGTTGAAGCACTTCAACCAGCTCACCCCCGGCAATGCTGGCAAATGGGGTTCGGTCGAGCCAGTTCAGGACCAAATGAACTGGGCGGATCTAGACACGGCCTATGCTTTTGCCAAGACGAACGCAATTCCCTTCAAGCTACACACGCTCATCTGGGGACAGCAGCAGCCCGCCTGGATCGGTGCCTTGCCACCCGATCAACAGCTCGCGCAAATTGACCAGTGGATGGCGGCACTTGCCGAGCGCTACCCGAACGTTGACCTCATCGACGTCGTGAACGAACCACTCCACGCTCCTCCGAGCTACGCAGCAGCACTCGGCGGCGCCGGTACTACGGGCTGGGATTGGGCGATCAAGGCCTTCGAAATGGCACGCGAGCATTTTCCGAACGCCGAATTGCTTTTGAACGACTACTCCATTCTTACGTTGACGAGCGCGACGCAGAGCTACCTCGGTCTCATCAAGCTGCTCGGCGATCGGGGCCTCATTGACGGCATTGGCGAGCAGGGCCACTTCTACGAGCGAGCGCCAGAGCTGTCGGTGCTCACGTCGAATCTCAATGCGCTGACCGCAACTGGCCTGCCCGTGTACATCTCGGAGCTCGACCTAAATTTGGCCGACGATGCGCTCCAGGCAAATCGCATGCGCGACTTGTTCACGGCGTTCTGGTCGAACCCGTCGGTATTGGGCATTACGCATTGGGGTTATCTCCAGGGAAACATGTGGCAACCGAACTCATATCTGCAACGTACGGACGGCACGTTGCGCCCCGCACTGACTTGGATCGACTGCTACCGCACGGGCGGAACGGATTGCCCAGTTCCCACCTATGTACCCCAACCGCGTACTGGTGATGTCAATGCCATCACGCTCCAAGCGGAAGAGTACGACTCAGCTCACGCGCTGCTTCCCGCGGGGAACGTAGTCGCCTACGCAAGCGACGGAGCGTGGCTGAGCTTTAGTCACGTCGTGTTCAACAACAACTGGAACACGCTCAGCGTCATTTATGCCCAGGGAGGCACAACTACGCCCACTCTTACTATCCACTTGGATAGTCTCGACAACCCGCCCGTGGCGAGCATACCACTGGCACCGACGGGTGGCTGGGCCACGATGAAGACGCTGTCGATTCCGTGGGCACTCATTGGTTCACAAAACAACGTCTTCATCCGATTCAACGGTGGCGGCGCCAACTTGGACAAAGTGCAGTTTGCTGCACCAACCGGAACGGCCATGAACGTTATCAGCGACAGTGACTTTGAGTCGGGCACCACGGATGGTTGGTGGACTTGGGGTACGGGCACCGTTGCGAACACAACGGCCCGCTCGGTAAGTGGAGGTCATGCTCTCGTGATGACGGGTCGTGCCGCAGGTGCACCGCTAGTCGAGTCGTTGACTAGTGTCGTTGTGCCCGGAAAGACCTACAAGGTTAGCCTTTGGGCCACCGTCGGGGCAAGCCCGTCAGACACCGTGTACGTGACCACAGCGCTTCAGTGCAGCGGCGGAGCTACGAGCTATGGTCGTCTTGGCGGCTGGGGCAATTCAAAGACGATCGCGGATGGCACCTGGGTAGAATTCTCGGGCGATCTAGTGGTTCCTGATTGTGCTTTGGCAAACGTCGCCTTCTGGTTGGAAGGCCCAGCTGCCAATGTCGATCTCTACATCGATCACGTGTCAGTGCGTGCTCAAACCAGCGCCAACATTATCAACAACGGCACCTTCGAATCGGGCACCACTGGTTGGTCCACCTGGGGTGGCGGAGGGATCTCGGCATCGACAGCACGCGCTCACGGTGGCACGCAGAGCCTGCTGGTGACGCGCACCAGCAATGCACCGGCGGCCACAGACATTACGAGCGTGGTTAAACCCGGGACCAACTACCCATTTAGCCTGTGGGTTTCGATCCACACGGCAGATGGGTCGAACCAATCCGTCAATGTCACGCAGGCAGCGAGCTGCAGGGCAGCCGACGGCACGGTTTCCACCAGTTACGCCTGGGTGGGTGGGCCGGTGACGGTAACGGATGGTGCGAATTGGGCCTGGGTACAGATCAGCGGTACCATTGCCGTTCCCAACTGCACGCTCACACAAATGCAGTTCTGGGTTGAGGGTGCCGCAACCGCCGATCAGCTATTCGTTGATGATGTTCAGCTGATCGATCAAAGTGGCGGTTCGACCAATCTCATCCCGGACGGCACTTTCGAGGCGGGCCTGGGCGCCTGGGGCGGCTGGGGTTATGGCGCGTTGTCGGTCGTGAGCACAAGCGCACATTCAGGCGCACAAAGCTTGATGGGCGCGGGCATGCAGGCAAACTCCGCCATTGCTCGCGATATCAAAGCCATGGTCGCTCCCGGCAAGCGTTACCAAGCCACAGTCTGGGTAACCGTCGGCAGCCTCGCTGCAGGTTCTGGCTCGGTGAAGTTTCAGACCGTGCAGAGCTGTAACGGAACCGGAACGGATAGCTATCCGTGGCTATCGGGTGCCACGGTAACCAACAGCGTCTGGAGCCAACTCACTGGCACGGTAGATCTCTCGGCATGCACCAGCATCGAGAAACTCCAACTGTTCGTTGGCGCAGACTCGGGCGATCTCTACCTGGATGACGTCACGCTGACACTGCTGCCATAGTCGCCGGTCAGAAGTCGGAGTTCGAGCAAGGGTCTTGCGGTAAGGGCCCTTGCTCGACTTGTTTTCACGGAAATTGGGCTAAGCCTGGTCTGACTCGGTCCTAACGCGCTTGAGCTTGCCGCCGCTGATTGGTGTCAAACGAGCAAAGTTTGAAGCAGCAAAAAGCCGAGCTGGGTTGTCTTCGCTTTGCTGCTATGGTTCGTTTCCATGGAAACCGAGTCGTCTCAACTAGCGCTTTCTCCCGCACTACTCGCCGTGGTGTCAGAGCTCGGTTTCGCGACACTTACGCCAATTCAGGCCCAGGCGATACCGCTATTGCTCGCAGGAAGAGACTTGATCGGACAGTCCGCGACCGGCAGCGGCAAGACCGCAGCGTTTGCCTTGCCAATCCTCGAACGCCTTACTCTCGAGCCACGGGAGCTCAAAGCATTGGTGCTTTGTCCAACACGCGAGCTAGGCGCGCAGGTGGCACGCGAGTTCCGCAAGCTGGGCCGCAATTTGCCCGGCCTCTCGGTGTTAGTATTGGCTGGAGGCGAGCCAATGCGGGCACAGAAAGATGCGCTCAAGCGGGGTGTGCACTTGGTGGTTGGAACGCCGGGGCGTGTTCTCGATCTGCTGCGCCGCCGTTGCTTGAAGGTGCATCGAGTGAATGCCGTCGTACTGGACGAGGCTGACCGCATGCTAGACATGGGATTTTTGCCCGACATGGAGGCGATTTTGCGGGCGCTGCCGGTTCCACGGCAGACCATCTTCTTCTCGGCGACGTTTTCGGAATCGATCAAAGCGCTCAGCCAGAAGCACCAACAAGATCCGGCTTGGGTTCGGATTACGCCAGCGGCGCAGCCCTTGGAAATTCGTCAGGTGGTCTATCCGGCAGAGCAGGAGCAGAAGTTCGAAGCGCTACGTTGGGTACTCGAACAACATCCGCATGAGTCAGCCCTCGTGTTTGCCAACCTCAAAATCACCGTGGCCAAAATCGAGCAGATCCTGGCGAAGCACGAGGTAAGCGTGGCCTCACTGCACGGCGATCTGGAACAGTTCGACCGCGACCGCGTGATGGCGAAATTCCGCAATGCCAGCACACGCGTGCTGGTCGCCACCGACGTGGCCGCCCGCGGGATCGACGTACAGGATTTGGACCTGGTGGTAAATTTCGATCTACCGGCGCAACCAGAAGTCTATGTTCATCGCATTGGTCGCACCGGGCGCGCCGGCAAGACCGGGCTTGCCGTATCACTCTGCGCCTCAAGTGAGCTGCCGAAGCTCGAGGTCATCGAGCAGGCTTGCGGAGTCACTTTGGAGCGCATCCCGCGCCAGCGCAGCAAGTTCGTTGCACCGGTTGAACCACAGCGGCTCGATCGTGCCGCCAGCATGGTCACTCTATGTATCTCGGGGGGGCGTAAGGACAAGCTGCGTCCGGGTGACGTCCTCGGTGCCCTCACCGGCGAAGCCGGTGGCCTTGATGGCAAGGATATTGGCAAGATCGAGATCCACGAGCACTTCACCTATGTGGCTATTTCGAGCAAAGTCAGTGCCTCGGCCGAGCAGAGTTTGAGCAGCGGGCGAATCAAAGGCCGAAAATTCAAGGTTACGGTCGTTGCGTAACAACCCAGTTGTCAGCGCGATGGTCGGCGCAACACGATCACTTCGACGCTCTTATTCCGGCCGTTTCCGGTGGACTGTCGAGGGTTCCGCGCAGAAGCCTCGTCGTGAGCAGACGCGCGCGGGGGCTGGTTGTTGGGCGCGCCATAGCGAGCGGGTTGCCGAGCGGCGTTGTTATCAGTTCGCCGATAGTTGCCGTTGGGCGCTCCGACAGGGCCCGGGCGTCGGACGTCTGATGGTGCAGGTCCGCGTCGCGTGCCCGTCGATTGCTGGGCGCCTGGGGCATTGCCTCTAGGTGCAGGTGCCCCCTGCCCATACGATTGCGGCACCTTTGGCCCACCACGTAGACCCAACGCATCACGTCGCTTGCGTTCGTCACGATTGGCGTCGTCGATGAGACCAAGCACGTTGCCGATATTGGCGTGATGGCGCGCGCCGTGAAAGCGCCCGGTGAGCCGAGTATCGGGGGTAAGGGCATTCTTTTGGTGCAGGTCCCACATCTCTTCGGCGTAGGGCATGCGCCGTGCATTCGGCACGAACCGCGTGAGAAAGCGATGTAAGTTGTCGACATCGCGGAGCAACAGCACTCGGGCGTTGTTGTTGTGTGCGGTGTCCACCGATTGAGGAAAGTCGATGATTACCGGTCCGTCTGCTCCCAGCAGCACGTTGAAATCCGACAGATCGCCGTGTACGATCCCGGCGCACAACATCCGAACCACTTCTCGAATCAGGCGCTCGTAGATGGCCATGGCCATTTCCGGTTCGAACGCAACATCACCCAAGCGTGGCGCTGGATTGCCTTCGGCATCTGCCACGAGTTCCATAACGAGAACTCCGTCGATGAAGTGATAGGGAATTGGCACCCTGACCCCACCGGCGTGCAAGCGATAGATGACATCGACTTCGGTAGACCGCCAAGCGGCCTCTTCCTGCTCACGCCCATGCTTGGTGCGTTTCGCCATCGCCCGCTGGTCGCGCGAATTTCTTACCTTGCGACCTTCGGTGTAATCGGCGCGATGCTTGAAGGTTCGATGCTGTGCATCCTTATACACCTTCGCGACGCAGAGCCTGTCGCCGATCGTGGCGAGGTAGATTTGGGCTTCCTTGCCACTCATCAGTGGTCGAAGCACTTCGGAGATGATGCCTTGGTCGTGTAGGGCAACGAGACTGTCGGGGATGCGCATGGGCGAGCGGCGGCAAGCCTACTCGATTCGGGCCGGTCCGCAGCCAGAGCGCGAGAAAAAAGTGACCGTTGCGTTCCCCAGCGTCAAAACCCCGCATTCAGCTTGAGCCGGCGCTCCGCTGGCGACGCAATGGCTACCAACTTTATCTCTTGGCGGAAGGCCGAAGTCACGACGGCTCACGAGCCGCGCATGCTGCCGTCGTCTCCCTGGTCAAGGGTGCCCGGGCTTGTGCCCAACCGTCCGTCTATCTACGGAACGATCACCCGAGAGGAGCCGTCCTTGCCAATCCTGAGCGCCACCGGGCGCTCGTCGGTGAACACGAGCAGTGCAGCGTCTGTCGATACCACGCTGCGTGCGTCCGTATTCGTCGGACCGCCGTAATCGCTGGTATCAAACAAAATTCGGTCGGGCACGGTTGCAAGTGACGCGATTGGAGCGACGCGTACACGGGTGTCGCCGAGGCCTGAGCGCCAGACCAACACCACATTTTCTCCCAGCGCGGAGATAAGCCACCACCACTTGCTCTCCACGCCCGGAAGCTTAGCCTGACTTGATTTGCAGGCGTCAGCCGTGCAATCGACACGACCAATTTCAATCAGATTTTCTGCGCGACTGGCCCAAACGACGCTAACACCGTTTTTGGCACAGTGCAGCTCTGACTCAGTCAAGCGGTCAAACGGTATCGTCGTTTCGATCGGTTTCGTCCAAGCGCCATTCTGCCACATGACAACTGTGAGTTGCGTCTTTCCGCTACCGCCGGTGGGCTTTGCGCCGGCAAGACCAGCGCGCCGGTCCCAAACAGCAAGACCGGCTATGCCTTCGCTGTCGCAAGTGTGAAATGTGCCCTTGAAGTTCCCAGTGAAGGCTGCTGCATCATGCAAACGACCAGCGCTCAAGGACTTGATGACCACCCGATTGGCTGTTTCCGCCCCTTCGACCCAGATCGCGTGGTGATGTAAGGTTATCGGTTTGAGTACAGGTGCCTTGGTGGGCAGCTTGACCGCGGCGGAGGCTTTGCCGTCCGTCATGCTCATGACGATTTGGCCAGGTGCCGCCGGAGTTGCCTCCGACGCGCTACCGCGTTTCTTAGCGCGTGCTGGCGGTGCCTTGGGCTCGGGCAATACTTCTTCTTCAATGGCAAGCCCATTGATGACCGGTCTGCCAACACTGCCGCGTGCAACAAGCTTCTTCCCAGTCTGCAAATTGTACGCGACCATCCCAGTCTCAAGCAACCCAGTTGCAAAGATCCCGCTTGGCTCTGCCACGAGGCGAATGGTCTGTTGCGGTAACTCTGGCACGTCGGCTTGCGACGGCTTGCACGAGATGGCGGAGAAACCCTGCGCTAACTCGCACCCAGTGGGTTTTGTTTTGCCTTCCAGATCGGTGGTAACGAGCAGCGCTCGACCGTCAGGCGTGAGCCACGGACCGTCCATGCGTTGCGGTTTTGCGCTAAACGACTTCCACGTTGCTCCGGTAATCGTCGGTGGGATGGCAGCCGTCGGTTTGGTGACTGCAGGCACGACTTGAGTCGGAAGTTCTGCTTCTTTGGCCGATTCCCAGAGTGCCGTGGTAATCGGCACCAGACCTTCGTCGTTGGCGAGCTTGCAGCTGGATTTTCCGTCTGCACACGAGAGTTTTTCCTCAAGACGTCGACGCAAGAGCGCAGGCTTGCCAGAGCTATCGAGGCCTGCATAAAGTTCATTGGCGTACTTCATGCAGCTGCCAGGCCAGCTATCGGCACCACTGGGACCGAAAGCATGGTTGAGTTGAGTGAGACGCAACTGCTGGAGTCGAGCTGCAAGGGCGGCAGGAGCCGCATCACCCGCAAGGCAAGTAGCCAGTGAGCCCCAAGCCTTTGGTGCTTGGTCCGAGGAGCAGCCGACACTCCCGACGGCGAATGGAACTGCGACCAGAAGAGCCCAACCGCAGGAACTGCGTACGCTATTGCCTGACCTCGTCATGGGCACGAAGATAGGCCCTGACGGGAAGGGAACACTACACTATTCGAATAGAGCGGCAGCCCACCCGGGCTAAAGTTGCCGCTGGACGACTGGGAAATCGCCTGAAAGTGGGGGCAATGGCCCGGCGCGACCTCGACGTCGGCACGACTCCGACTTTGACATTTCAGTTGCCCCTGCGACGAATGTGGCAAGGTTGCCAAGAATGGAATCTACCGAGAGTGCGTTGCCGCCCGCCACCATGCCTGAGCGAGCCAGGCGTGCGCCCAAGTTTGTTGGCCAACTCAAGGAAATGTTCGCGCCATTGGGTGTGGTGGCGCTGCTGGTAGCCAAGTTCTTCGCGCCGATCCTAAAGTTTCTTCCACTCGTGCTGAAAACGGGCGGCTCGATGCTGATCACGATCTGGTTCTACACGATGACGTGGGGCCTCTGGTATGCGATTGGCTTCGTGCTCTTGATTCTGGTGCACGAATGCGGTCACCTCGTCGCGGCCAAACGCATTGGCTTGAAGGTCGGCGCGCCGGTGTTCATTCCGTTCATGGGGGCCTTCATCGCTTTGAAAGAGGCCCCGCGAAATGCTTGGATAGAAGCACAAGTCGGGATTGGTGGGCCGCTGCTCGGAACGCTAGGTGCGGCAGTCGTCGCTTTCGCCTACTTCGTCACCGACATTCCGATTCTAGGTGCGCTCGCCTATACCGGTTTTCTGTTGAACCTGTTCAATCTGACTCCAGTCGGCATGCTTGACGGAGGGCGCATCGTCACTGCTCTGTCGCCGTGGTTGTCGTTGGTTGGGTTTGCGATTCTGTTGCTGCTGACGTTCGAGCACCCAAACTTCATTCTGATTCTCATTCTGATCCTTTCGGTGCCGCGCCTTTTGTCGCTATTCAGAAAGAAAAGTACCCTCGAACGCCGTTACTTTGAGATCACGCGAGCCCAGCGACTCACGATGGCTTTGCTCTACTTCGGCCTGGTCGCTTTCCTGGTGTTCGCGATGCATTTGAGTCTCGTTGAGGCTGGCTAGGCTGCGTTTGATGAACGCGACTTGCGCAGGCTGCCACCCTCGGCTCCGCGCGCTGTGTGGCGCGCTCGTAACTCGCCTGCCGACGCTACGCGAACGAAGTTGGTCGTCAATTGCATCGCAAAACCCCGCTCGTGGTTTGCGTGCTAGCCTCAGCATGTGGCTTCGATTTCGGTACTGATGCCCGTCTACAACGCGCAGGGGACATTGACCACAGCCCTTGAATCCCTGCGTCGGCAGACGTTTGTCGATTGGGAATGCGTCCTTTGCGATGACGGATCCACGGACGATACATTGACTATCGCCCAGGCGTTTGCCGCTATGGACCCACGCATCACTCTGTTTCAGCGGAACCATGCGGGGCTCGTCGCCACCTTGAATGCAGGACTGCTACTCTGTCGCGCTCGGTACGTGGCGCGGCTCGATGCGGACGACATTTGCCATCGGCAACGGCTCGCTGCGCAACACGAGTGCCTTGTGCGGCACTCCGAACTTGCGGGCGTCGGCTGCAGCGTGCGCGTGTTCCCGCGTTCTAGCCTTGGCGCAGATCGCCGCGAATATGAAGCTTGGCTGAATACTGTTGCGACTGAAAGTGACATTGTGCGTGATCGATTCGTCGAGTGCCCGCTGGCTCATCCAACCTGGTTCTTCAAACGCGACGTCCTGCTCGAGTTTGGGTACCGCGATATGGGATGGCCTGAGGATTACGACCTGCTGTTGCGAGTTCTCGGCAAGGGACTGCGCTTGTCGACGGTAAAGCGACGCCTGCTCTCTTGGCGCGACAGCTCGTCGCGCCTATCGCGAACGGCCCAAACGTACGACATCGAAAGCTTTACGCAATGCCGTGCGCATTTCATTGCCGAGGATTGGCTGGGAAATACTGCGCGCTATGGGCTGTGGGGTTACGGGCGCACTGGGCGAACGCTGGCGCGTGCTCTGGCCAATCACGGCAAAAAACCTGCGTACGTTGTCGAACTGCACCCGGGTCGCATTGGGCAGCGAATTCTCGGGGTGCCTGTCGTTGCGCCCTCGTCGCTTGCGAGTGTGCGGCGGCCGGGAGATAGGGTTATCGTCTCAGTAGCGGGCCTGCAACAACGCGACGATGCGCGTCGTCTGGCCTCGGCGCAGGGCCTGGTTGAGGGAGTGGACTTCATCTGTGCAGCTTAGCCACGCGTGATTGCCGGGCCGAAGCAATCTTCCGACCCGCGTGCCCTGTTTTTCGAAGTGAAGTGAAACTGCAATAGCTTTTGTTCCAGTGAGATGACCGGCCGGTGCTCAAAGTGGCCAATTATTGCTGCGGTTGGCTCCAATTAGGAACACTGTCGCATCGAGTCGACGCGAAAAATCCGCGGCGCACTCGAGTTCGATGTCGTGCTCTTGGCCGTCGCTGCTAAATTGCGCGGCCTTGCAGTCAATACCGACCCACACGAACCGGATCCGGCACATTGTCGCACTCGACGGACTGCGCGGAGTGGCGCTTCTCGGTGTCCTGTTTTTTCACGCTAATGGGGCGTTACCGGGTGGCTATCTCGGCGTCGACCTGTTCTTCGTGCTCTCGGGATACCTCATTACTTCACTCTTGCTCGCCGAACACCGCGATACGGGACGCATCGTGCTCTCGACGTTCTGGATCCGCCGCGCCAGGCGGCTCTTTCCTGCGTTGCTATCATTGATGCCCGCGGTGGCCATCTACGGCCGCTACTTTGCCCAACCGCATGAACTTTTGGCACTGCGCTTCGATGCGCTCGCGACGCTAGCCTATGTGGCCAACTGGCGCACGATCCTAGAGCATAAGAGCTATTGGCAGCTCTTCAGTGCACCCTCTCCGCTCGAACACACCTGGAGTCTGTCGATCGAGGAACAGTTTTACGTGGTGTGGCCGTTGCTCGTCGTGTTTGTCCTACGGCGGCGAAGCCATCGAGCGATCCTCCTCTTATCGCTAACACTCGTCGCATTGTCAATGTTGGCAATGGCCCTCTGCTTCACCGCGGAAAACAGCACCCGAGCGTACCTCGGGACGGACACGCGTATGGCAGGGATCCTCGCTGGCGCGGCGCTCGCAACGTTACTGGAGCAAC
>Ga0302321_100000039_pt1 | contig 115358 bp, 91 predicted proteins | sample Fen_T0_1_FD_202505 | JGI IMG/M metagenome (GOLD analysis project Ga0302321, IMG submission 202505) | Peat permafrost microbial communities from Stordalen Mire near Abisko, Sweden - Fen_T0_1 | ecosystem: Environmental > Terrestrial > Soil > Wetlands > Permafrost | place: Sweden: Abisko...
TTGACGTTGAGCAAAATCACGAACTTGCCATTGACCTTGGCAATGCCTTCAATGAAGTCAGGCCGGATCTTGGCGCCAAAGCTGGGTGCGGGCTCAATCTCAGAGACCGGGATCTCCAGCACCGCCTGCACCGAGTCCACCACCACACCCATCGCCTGGTGTTCTCCTTCGTTGGCGGTGGGCACCTCAATGATCACAATGCAGGTGCTCTTGACCACCGGTGTGCTGGGTTTGCCAAGGCGGTTGGACAGGTCCATCACCGGTACCACTGCGCCACGCAGGTTGATCACGCCGCGTATACAGGAAGGCATCATCGGCACTTCGGTCAGGTTGGCATACCAGATGATTTCTTTGATGCTCAGAATGCCGATAGAGAACATCTCACCGCCGAGCATGAAGGTGAGGTATTGCTTGTCTTCCACCGCCGCCTGGCTCGCTGCCTGTTTGCTCAAGGGCGTTTTGTCAGCTTGGACCCATGTGTTCATGGTCAGCTCCTGTTAAAACTTGGAGAAGTGGGCTTCGTCTGGGTCGTCACCGACAGTCAACGCTTGTAGCCTTGGTGGGGCCGGTTTGGAAAGCACCTTGCTGCTGGCGCTGCTTTTGCGTACATGTGACTGGGCCACACGCACTTGTGAGGAACTGTCCAACTTGAAGAAGGACATGGTTTGTTGCAGTTGTTCGGCCTGTCCGCTCATTTCTTCACTGGTCGCGGCCAACTCTTCAGAGCTGGAGGCATTTTGTTGTGTGGTTGTGCTGAGTTGGCTAACCACCGAGTTGATCTGGCCAACACCACTGCTTTGCTCAGTGGAGGCGGCGGTGATCTCTTGCACCAGATCCGACGTTTTGCGGATGTTGGGGACGATTTCAGCGAGTAACTTACCAGCTTTCTCCGCAAGTTCAACGCTGCTGCTGGCGACTTCACCAATTTCTTGCGCCGCCACCTGGCTGCGCTCTGCCAACTTGCGGACTTCAGCGGCCACCACAGCAAAACCCTTGCCGTGTTCTCCGGCACGGGCCGCTTCAATGGCAGCGTTCAATGCCAGCAGGTTGGTTTGGGCGGCAATGTCGTCGATGATGCCAATCTTCTTGGCGATCTGTTTCATGGCATCGACTGTGGCATTGACGGCTTCACCACCATCGGAGGCGTCTTTGGCAGCATTGCTGGCCATGCCATCGGTGATCTTGGCGTTTTCGGTGTTTTGCGCGATGCTGGCGGTCATCTGTTCGATGCTGGCGCTGGTTTCTTCGACACCAGCGGCTTGTTCACTGGCAGCTTGCGACAGACTTTGCGCGGTGGCACTCACCTCTTCAGACGCGCTGGCCAGCGCTTGGGCGCCCGAATTCACTTCAGTGACCACCGTCGTCAATTTTTGAAGCATGTTGTTGACAGCAGACTTCAGATCATCCCAGGTCCCAGCGTAGTTCTTTTTCATTGGCAGGGTCAGGTCGCCACTTTCCAACGCCCCCAACACACTGCGTAGCTCGTCCACAGGCGTGTTGACCGCCATCATCACCTGATTCAGGCCTTCAACAACCTTGCGGAAGTCACCTTGGTGTTTGGAGGCATCGGCGCGCACAGTCAAGTCACCATCAATAGTGGCTTTGGACAGCCTATTCGCTTCAACCAGCAGCGAGTTCACAGCATTGATAACGGCATTCAGATTACCCTTGATCAGGTTGAAGTCGCCGTTGTAGCTGTCAGTGATGACGGATGGAATGACCCCTCTGGAGATGTCATCGACATACTTCGCTGCCACATTCAGTGGGCCAATGACAGCATCCAGTGTGTCGTTAACACCAGAGACAATCTTGCGGAAGTCACCTTGGTGCCTGGAAGTGTCCGCGCGGGTGGCCAGCTTACCCTCCACAGCAGCATTTACAAGTGTGTTTGTATCAACAATCATGGCCTGTACCGCGCTTTGCAAACTGCGCATTGAATTGGCGAGTACGCCGATCTCATCTTTACTTTCAATGTCGAGATTCACACTGAAATCACCGCTGGCCATCTTTTCGGTAGCAGCCACCAGTTTTTTTGTTGGCCCAGTGATGCTGCGCGTTGCCCAAAGAACCAAGAAGACTGCAAGCGCGATGCCGACGATACCGCCGAACTGCAGCACGCTTTGCGTGGACGAAAACGTGGATTCCATCTCCTTGGTGCGCGTTGTGAGCAAACCGCGTTCTTCCTGATCCATCTCTGCAAGAATTTCGCGCAAGGCATCCATCTGGACCTTGCCATTACCAACAATACCAATGACTTCTCCGTACTGCGATAGATTGTTACCCACCGTTCGACGGGTCTGGATACTTGATTCGACGGAACTCTTCATCCAGGTTTCATAAGCAGCTGCAAGTTTGTCCAGGCGTGCTTGCTGCGTTGAGTTGTCAGAAGTCAGTTTTTTAACTTCGGCAAAATGTTTTGCAAAATCCGTTTTACCAACATTGAGTGGTTCCAGAAACTCATCTTTCCCGGCAACAAGAAAACCACGTTGACCCGTTTCGATATTGACGAGAGACCTCAGAATACCGTCGACTTCTTCCAGAACCACATAGGTATGTGAGTTCCAACCGCTCGCACTGGCATAGCGGCCAAGATTGATATATCCGGTGCTGATGACAGAAGCCAGAATAATCAAAACAAGAGCAAAAGCGCCTGCTATACGTGTGCCAATTTTCAGATTGCTTACCATGACGATTTTCCGTTATTGATGAAATTAAGGTGGTTCGGCTGTGGGGGAGATGAGGCACACCTCGATGGACCTGTCGTTGCAGGTGACGCCATCCACCCCCTGCCTATGGTGGTCTGTCCGTGGCATGTTTCAAATGAAATAGGCATGCAGACCCAATGAGGAAACCCCAAGTTGCCTCTGAATAGATAGCCATGGTGAATCATGTCTGACGACTAAGCCATCGGCACAAAGGCTTCACTTCTACGATTGATGTTGCCCATAACCTGGCGCATCAACTGCGGCACATCCAGAATCAAAGCGACGTCGCCACTACCCAGAATGGTCGAACCACTGATGCACTTGCTTTGCGCAAACATCTGTCCCAGTGGCTTAATGACGGTCTGAAACTCACCGAGCAAGGTGTCCACCACCAACCCGGCCTTTTGCCCAGCGTACTTGAGCACCACAATGTTTTCGCCCTTGGCCGGTTTGCCGGCCACAGAGAACAGCTCACGGATGCGGACGAAGGGCAACACTTCACCACGCAAGTTGGTGTAGTCGTGGTCAGGCTCAGCGCTGTAGGCCACACACTCTTCGATCATGTCCAGCGGGATCGCATACACCGTCTTGCCCACACCCACCAGAAAACCGTCGATGATGGCCAGCGTCAGCGGTAAACGTACGGTGACCTTGGTGCCAACTCCCTCGGTACTGCTGATGCCCACAGTACCACGCAAGGCGGTAATGTTGCGCTTGACCACGTCCATCCCAACACCCCGTCCGGAAAGGTTGGTAACTTTCTCCGCCGTAGAAAATCCGGGTTCAAAGATCAGTGCATATACCTCTTCGTCACTCATGTGGTGACCCACTTCGGCCAAACCACGCTCAACGGCTTTGGCCAGGATCTTTTCTCGATTGAGACCACCACCATCGTCTTGCACGGTGATGACAATTGATCCCGAGTCGTGGAAGGCGTTGAGTTTGAGCATGCCCTGCGCCGGTTTGCCAGCCGCAGCGCGGCGCTCGGCGCTCTCGATGCCATGGTCCATGGCGTTGCGAACCAAGTGCATCAGCGGGTCACCGATCTTCTCGACCACGGTTTTGTCGAGTTCGGTGTCTTCACCGTCAATCACCAGGGTAATGTCTTTGCCCAGGTCACGCGACACATCGTGCACCACACGCTGGAAGCGGTTAAACGTGGCCCCAATGCGCACCATGCGCAATTGCAGCGCGCTGTCTCGCACCTCTTCAACCAGCGTGGTCAGCTTGGAGGTGGCCTCGGTGAGTTCAACCACCTGTGAGCGATGGGCAATGGTGTTGACACTGGCGCCGGCGATGATCAGTTCACCCACCAAATCAATCAGTTGATCGAGTTTGTCGGCATCCACACGGATAGACTTGCTCTCAGCGGCACCGGTGTCTCGGGCCTGTTTTTGTTTGGTCAAAGCCGCGTCCACCACCTCTGGCTGCACAGAACCTTGTCCGACCAGAATACTGCCAATGGGTTGCCCGGGCACATCCACCTGGGTGTCGAGTGCCATGTCAAGCTCCTGGGCTGTGAGCGTGCCACAGCGCAGCAGCATGTCACCCAAGCGGGCGGCCTCACCCTGCTGCTGGTCAATCAGGTTGACGTATTCAGAAATCAGGCTGTGCGGTGGCAAGATCACCAGGCGGCAATCGTCGCGAACAAACTCAAACACCCGCTCGATGGCGGCCTTGTCCACCTCGGACTGGAAAGCCATCTCAAAACCAAGGTAACACTGCTCGGGGTCCATTTGGTCGGCGTCCGGCAGGCCATCTGCCAGGGTTTCAACAGCCAGCACCTGCCCCAGCGTGCCCAGGTAACGAATGAACGACAGCGGGTCCATGCCGTTGCGCAGCACGTCCGGCCCGAAACGCATCGAAATGTGCCAGTGGTCGGCGTTAACCATGTCACCACTGATACGCTGCACCTGCTCGGTCTCAGCAGCGGGCACCTGGCGGTCGGACGCTGCAGTCCCACCTTCCGGCGGGGTCTCTTCCAGATAGGAACGCAACTGCAGTACCAGCGGCTCACCCTGCACCAATAATTCCGAGCTAGCTGACGGTTGTCCTGCGGCCAATCCGTCCATCAGTGCGCCAATGTGGTCACAGCATGCCAGCAGCAGCACTACCAGCTTGTCTGCCAACACGATGTGGCCAGCGCGTACTTTGTCCAACACGCTTTCCACCACATGGGTGAACGCCACCACATGGTCCAGGCTGAACAAGCCACTGGAACCCTTAATGGTGTGTGCGGCACGGAAGATGGCGTTGACCATCTCGGTCTTGTCATCCGCACCCTCAATGGCCAACAAGGCGGTCTCCATGTCTTCCAGCAACTCGCGGCTTTCGACAATGAACAGCTCCAGTGCGTCATCCATGTCCATGTCAGCTCCTTGCGCCACCGGCTGGTGTGCGTGAGTCCATGACCATCGGGTCACCAAAATAGGCCGCCACATTGAGCAACTCAAAAACATCCACCACGGCAGGACTGTGCCCCGTCAGACACAGGTCACGCCCCTGGGCCAGAGCAGTCTTTTTGGCCAGCATCAACAGTTGCACACCGGCCGTGTCGATGTCAGTCACGCCAGAGAGATCAATCTCGGTGACCGGTGGTGAGGCCAGCAGCGCAGGCTTGAGTTCTGCCGCACGAAAGATCGTCAGCTCGCCCTCAACTCTCAGGACGTTGGGTGCACTCATGGCAAGCAAAGTCTTTGAACAGCATCCACCAGACGCTCGGGCTGGAAGGGTTTGACCACCCAGGCGCGCGCTCCCGCAGACTGACCTTCGCGCTTTTTGGACTCTTCCGACTCGGTGGTCAACATGATCACCGGCGTGAACTTGTAGGCGGGCATCTGCTTGACCGATTTCAGGAAGGTGATGCCATCCATGACCGGCATGTTCACATCGCTGATGATCAGGTGCACCTTTTGCCCGGTGAGTTTGCTCAGAGCGTCTTTGCCGTCCACGCCCTCAAGTACTTCGTAGCCCGCGCCCTTGAGCGCGATGCTCACCACACGTCGCATGGAGGCGGAGTCGTCAACAATCATGATGGTCTTGGCCATGGTGTTCCCTTTAAAAAAAACTGATGTCGGTGGCATTGCTCTGGACCACCTTGCCACCTGCGTGAATAATGCGCTGGTCAGCCATCACGTAGGTTTTTTTCATTTCGACCAGCATGTCCTGCGAATCCTGTGCTTTGAGAACGCCGGTCTGAACATACGCCAGTTGCGCCTCCTGCAACACCGCAGGCATGCGTTCGATATTCTTGATGACCTGGGTCAGGATCTGGCTGACCCGATCCTGAAATTGCATTTGCACCAGTGCGTCGTTTACCTCGGTCTGGATGCTGACACTCTCACCCTGCAAAACATCGCGAGAACGCTGAAACGCCTCGGTAATACCCTTGAAATCAGTGATTACCCGGTCGATCGTGGCGTGGGCCGATTCGAGCGAGCCGTCTTCGGCCACCACCGATTCACGTACAGCGGTGCAGGTATCCACAATGGCAGCGCTGATCACCTTGACTTTCTCGGCAATTTTGCGCCCGGTGTCACCCGACTGGTTGGACAACATGCGAAATTCTTTGGCCACCACCGCAAAACCACGTCCCAGATCACCAGCGCGGGCGGCTTCAATGGCGGCATTGAGCGCCAGCAGGTTAGTTTGCTGTGCAATGCGGGCCACGTCAGCCGCCATCTCCTGCATTTCAACCACAAACCGGTCCAGTTGCTGCACCTTGATCAGCATCTGCTCCATGTTGTTCATGGAGGACTTCTGCACCGCAATCAGGGCACCCAGGTCATGTTGCGCTTTGGTAAAAAGGGCGAACAGGCCTCCGCCGTTCTCCATACCATCGGTTTCTTGTGTCGCTGTGCGCAAGGCCACGTCGAGCTTGTCGACAATGCCCCCAAAACGTTCAGACAAGGCGTTGACAGCCACTTCCATTTGAACACGTGATGATTCGATGTGGCCGCTCCAGACAGGTGTCACATCGGCACTGTAGGCAACCTGTGCCTCCAGATAGTCGGCCACGGCCTGGTGCAGTGCCGCTTCTTTTTTGGCCATCAGCCAGCTGATGAGACCGGCACCGGCCAACAGCAATGCAGCCAGCCCTACCGACAACAGACTGATTGGCCCCACCCATAACAGGACCAGAATAGCCCCCCCACCCAGAACCAATGGGTAGTACTTGTGCACACCCTGTGGCGGCAAACGCGTCATAACGAGACTCCGGTTGTCGTGGCTGCCAGACCGACAATGATCGGCAGTAACTCAGTCACAAAATTGGCCTTGCTGACCAGACCCAGGGTACCCAGGGCCTGGGCGGCCAAGCGGTAAGACTCGTTGTCGTGCATCGACAAAAACAGTACACGGGGTGCACGCGGCCAAAGTTGCATGGCCTTGGCCACCTCCAGACCACTCATGCCAGGTATCACAATGTCGAGCAGCACCAGATCTGGCTGCAAATGCTGCGCGAGAGCCAGCGCTTGGGGGCCATCATGGGCTTCCGCCAGCACGTTGGTGTTGGGTACCAGCTTGAGCGACTTTTTGACTGACGCCAAAAAAGTCAGGTTGTCATCCACCAACAAAATTTGCAGCGTCACGAAACGTTCCAGAACCGCCATGCGGCAGAGGACAGATCGCTGAAAAACACGAATGGGAGGAAAGAGACCAATTGGCTGAACATGAGCCAGACTGTAAGGACAGCCTTTGCTCAACGGTATCAGGGCAACACCCTAGTCCGGCAGGGGAAACACCTGAACGAAGAACACCACAGAGAAGGCAGCCCCAGGCCCGGGATCGATTCGAAGCTGGCCACCAAGCTGGCGCGCCAGATCCGACACCAACTGCAAACCCAGCGACAAGGCACGGCGCGCCTCAAAGTCTGGCGGCAAACCCACCCCGGTGTCACGCACCGACAGACACCACCAACCCGCGCGATCCGAAGGCTGCAACCCCACTGTCACCTGCCCAGCCTGACCCGTCACAAAACCGTGCTTAAGGCAATTGGACAGCAATTCATTGACCAGCAGGCCACAGGGTGTGGCCTGGTCCATGCCCACATGCAGTTCGGCCAGTTCCAGCACCAACCGAACATCACCAGCCAGCCCAGACTGACTGCGAAACGCCTGTGTTGCCAGTTGTCGCAGGTAAGACCCCAGCTCCACCGAGGCAAAGGTGTCTGCCCGGTACAGGCTCTCATGCAACAAGGCCATGCTGTAGATACGGCCCTGCATGTCCTTGAGCACGGCCTGCGTGGTGGGTTGATCGCTGCGGCCGGTTTCCAGCCGCAACAGGCTGGTGATGATCTGCAGGTTGTTCTTGACCCGGTGATGCACCTCGTGCAGCAGCGCCACCTTTTCCTTGAGAGAAGATTGCAACGCCAAGTCAGCCTGCTTGCGTTGGGTGATGTTGTCCTTGATGGCCACGTAATGGCTGGTCTGCCCTTGGGCATCCAGCACTGGGGCAATCACAGCATGTTCAATCAGCAAATCACCGTCTTTCGTGCGATTGTGAAGTTCACCCTGCCACACGCCGCCATGACTCAGGGTGTCCCACAGCGCCACAAAAATTTCCGGCGGTGTTTGCTCGGACTTCAAAATACGCGGATTTTTGCCAACCACCTCCTCCAGTGTGTAACCCGTATGATGGGTAAACGTGGGGTTGACGTAGAGGATGTTGGCACACAAATCGGTGATGACAATCGACACCGGTGCCTGCTCCACCGAGCGTGACAACTGACGCAGCCGTTCATCTGCTGCCTTGCGTTCGGTGATGTCGGTGATAAACCCGTGCCACTGAACTGAGCCATCGTCCAGCCGCTCAGGCAACGAGTCGCCAAATAACCAGCGCACCGTGCCATCGTCAAATCTGATACGAAATTCCTGCTGCCAGGGTGTCAGGTGCAGAGCTGAATGCGCAATCGAATCGAGGACTTGTTGCCGATCTTCAGGATGGTGTACTGCAAAAAGCACAGCAGCGTTGGCCTGCGCTTCTTGCGCACTAACGCGGTACATGTCACAAATGGCATCACTGACAAAAGGCATCACAAAACTGCCATCAGGTCGTTGTAGCAGCTGGTAGACCATGCCCGGCACACTGCTGGCCAACTTTTGCAGACGGTGCAAGGCCTCGTAACGGGCCGCGTCAGCTCGGCGATGCTCCGTGATATCCAGATAAATCCACAAGGACGCACCCGAAGGTTTGGCCAGCATGGAGCCACTCAGCTCGACCCAGATATGTGCACCATCACGACGGACAATTTCGGACTGGGAGCGGTAGATCTGCCCCGCCAGCAGCTTGGGATAGACCTCCTGCCCGAGCTTTTCATACGCTTCTTCGTCGGTAAAAAAACAGTGTGTGGGTGTAGCCACGAGTTCGTTGGGGCCATAACCCAACATGCGTTCAAAGGCTGGATTGGCCCATTCCACCACCCGGTCACGCACCTTGATGATGCCCACCATGTCGTTGTCGAGCATGGCCTTTTGTTCACCCAGAACGTGCTCCAGGTTCAGCCGAGTCTGGTCCAGCGCCACGATCGATTTCCACAGAGAGCGGGTTTTTTCGCGGACCTTCTGGCGCAATGTCAAATTCCAAACCACCAGCAGCAACGTGAGCAAGGCAGTTGCCAGTGCCGCATGCGCGGCGTAACGCGCATAGGGTGATGAAACAGCGTCAGCGACACTGGTACCCAGCCATCGCCGGTCAATCTGCTGCAATTCAGCCTCACTGATGCGCTCGAACCCGGCCTGGACTGTTCCCAGCAAAGTGGCATCCCCTCGGTGAACGGCCCAGTGCATCTCGCCATCCGCGATCGCAGGGGAATACCGAAAACTGTCGGCCAAGCCACGCTGATTCAACAAATACGCGGCGGCTGGCATATCCATGCAAAACACCCGCACCTCACCCGTCTGGGCCGCAGTGATCACGTCCGAATAGCTGGAAAAACGCTTGACCGAGTCCACGCCCTTGGACTCCAGCAAGTCGATACACACATCGCCGTCCATGGCCCCCACCGTGAATCCGCGGGCCGATGCGGCATCCACAATGCCACTGATGCTGTGATGAAAGAACAAGGCCACCTTGATGTGTGCGTAGGGCGCACCAAAGTCATAGATTTTCTGGCGCTCAGGCGTTTTGAACGGTGTGTCGATCACATCGGCCAAACCAGCCTGCATGATGCTCTGGGCCTGCGCCCAATGGCTGGCCTGGAGTTTGACCGTGATGCCGGTGCGCACCTGCCACAATGCCCAGCGGTCTTTCAAGATGCCCTGGATCTGGCCCTTGTCATCACGAAAAAGGTACGGCGGGTAATTGTCATTGGCCACCACGGTGATCGATTCGGGCGGCGATGCTGTCTGGGCGCACACAATCCCCAGCCCGAAGCACATGATTCCGCACAGGAGGCGCCTGAAATAACTCATCAATTGATAGCTATACACGCTTATTCCATAAGGGCTTAAATCTAATTTTCCATATGGACTTCAACAGGCAGCAATGCTTCGGGAGGCATCGGTCTGCCGAACAGATAACCCTGAAAAGCATCACACCCGATACCCGACAGAAAATCACGCTGGCCCAGTGTCTCCACCCCCTCGGCGATCACCGGCATACCCAGATTGTGACCCAGCGCCACGATGCTCTGGCAGATCATCGCGTCATCCGTGTCGGTCAGCAGGTCACGCACAAAAGACTGGTCGATCTTGAGTTGGTTCATCGGTAAGCGTTTGAGGTGGGTGAGCGAGGAATAGCCGGTGCCAAAATCGTCCAGCGAAAAGCGCACCCCCAGGGCCTGCAGGCTGCGCATCTTGTCGATCACTTGGGGCAGGTCGTCGATCAGCATGCTTTCGGTCAGCTCCAGCTTGAGCCGGTGCGCATCGATGCCATTTTGTGCCACCGCCTGCGCCACGGTCTGGACAAAATCATCCTGCGCAAACTGCAGGGCACTGACATTGACCGCCATCGTCCAATCTGCAGTACGGGGCTGCACCGCCCACAACTTGAGTTGCAGACAAGCCGCATCCAGCACCCAGTGCCCCAGCGGCAAAATCAGCCCGGTGTCTTCGGCCACGGCAATGAACTGGTCGGGCATCACCAGTCCGTGCACCGGATGCTGCCAGCGCACCAGCGCCTCCACACCCAGTGGACTGCCTTGCGCATCCACCTGTAGCTGGTAATACAGCACAAATTCCTGTTGATCCAGGCCACGCTGGATGTCTTTCTCAAGCGCCATGCGGGCCACCACCAGCGCCTGCATCTCCGGGTCGAAAAACCGCACGGTTTTGCGCCCGGCCGCTTTCGCTTGGTACATCGCGGCATCGGCCATCTTCAACAGTTCGTCAAAGTCACCGGCATGTTTATCAAACATCACAATCCCCAGGCTGGCCGAGCTGGCATAGGGGTGACCGCGCAGTTCATACGGCTGCCTCAGTGCGTGCAAAATTTTCTGTGCCACCAACTTGGCATGCAAGACCGCTGGTTGGCCACCTTGCCCCAGCGCCTCCAACATGACCATGAATTCATCCCCACCCAGGTGCGCCACGGTGTCGTCCCCGCGCACACAGGCCAGCAAACGGGAGCCCACCTGGCGCAGCAGCTCGTCACCCAAACCGGGGCCCAACGTGTCATTGACATGCCGAAAATGGTCCAAGTCCAGCAAGATCAAGGCACCGTGCTGGCCGGAGCGTGTGGCCGAGACGATGGCCTGCTGCAAACGGTCCAGCAAGCGCTTGCGGTTCGGCAAACCGGTGAGTTCGTCATAAAAAGCCAGGTTCTGGATGGTTGCTTCCGCCTGGCGACGCATGCTGAGATCCGACAGGATGACGATGTAACTCGCCTGCGTCGCCACCATGATGCGCGACACCGTGAGCTGCAGCGGGAAAGTGCGGCCGTCCTTGCGCAAGCCTTCCACCTCGCGCTGGTGACAGATCACCCGGTTGACGACCTCTGACGCATCGTGTTGCAAAAACTGGGTGTGACCGTCGCGGTGCTGATCGGGGATCAGCATGGCCAGGTTCTGCCCCACGATTTCTTCTGCCGAGTAACCAAAAATCTCACAGGCACCCCGGTTACAGGACGCCACCAAACCTTGGGGGCCGATGGTCAACACGCCGCTGGCTAGGTTGTCCAGAATGACCCGATTGCGCAACGCCATGTCTTTTTCGCGCAAGTCCATCTGGTGTTTGTAAAGCGCCATCTGCAACACGGTGTGCAGCTCGCGCTCGGTAAAGGGCTTGAGGATGTAGCCATAGGGCTGGGCCAGCATGGCCCGCTCCAGGATGTCTTCGGCAGCGAAGGCACTCAAAAACACCACCGGCACGGCATGGGTGTCACGGATGGTTTGGGCCGCGCTGATGCCATCCATACCGGCACCCAGGCCAATGTCCATCAACACCAGGTCCGGCTGCAACTGCTGGGTGAGCTGCAGGCTCTCCAGCCCAGTGGCGGCCTCCCCCACCACCTGGTAACCCAGGATCTCCAACTGCTGGCGGATGTCACGCCGGATGATGGCCTCGTCTTCAACAATCAGGAGCCGCACCGGCCCCATCCGCTGAACGGACGAGCCAAGGGGTTGGGCAAAGTCGGAGGATGTGAGCATGCCCAAAGATACTTGCAAAAGCCGCTCGTGGCATCCGGCAAACACCTGAGTCTGCCAGCGGAAACACCTGATACACCCATCGGCGTCTGCAAAAAAGTACGATCAAACGACCAGAAGCTTGGCTGCAGGGCGACCAGTAAATCCTGAATCAATAGCTGTAACCCCTTTATTTATAAGGGCTAGAGGCATATTTCTTTTAAAGAGTGAGCAAACCGAGCTTCAGGGCGTAACGCACCAGGCCGGTGACCTCGTGCACATCAAGCTGGCGCATCAGACCGCTGCGGTGGGTCTCGATGGTTTTGACCGACAGCTCCAAGCGGCGCGCAATGTCCTTGGTACTCAAGCCTTCGGCAATCAGCTGCAGCACCTCACGTTGGCGCGGCGACAAGTGTTCAGCGGGCTGAACATCCGCGCGCAGGCGTTGCACATAATCGGCCAACACCCCTTTGGAAACCGCCGGACTCAGATAAGTCTCGCCGCGCAACACGGCGGCCACCGCCAATTCCAGCTCCATCGGCGCCGAGTCTTTGAGCAAATAGGCCACCGCGCCATGGCGCAGGGCGCGCCGCACATACTCCTCACTCTGGTGCATCGACAAAATCATCACCCGAATGTCAGGCATGGATTTGACCAAGCGGGCGGCAGCTTCCAGCCCATTGAGGCCCGGCATGGCAATGTCCATCAGCACCAGATGGGGTTTCAGCTCCTCGGCCAGTGCCAGTACGGCCAGACCATCTCCAGCCTCACCCACCACAGTGATGCCGGGTATGGTTTCGAGCAATTTGCCCAGGCCAGCACGCACCAGGGCGTGATCGTCCGCCAGCAAAACGCGAATGTTGTTCATAAGGCGTCCCCTTGCGTGCGCCAGGGGCACCGCAACTCAACCGTGCTGCCCTGTCCGGGCCTGGAACGGATGCCCAATTGCCCGCCCAGCAGCTTCGCACGCTCCTGCATGCCCAACACACCCAGACTGGCACCGGTTGTGGCGCGTTCGTACATGGCAGCGGCATCAAAACCCAGCCCGTCATCGGTCACAGTCAGCACCATGTCACCTGCATCGCGCCCAAAGTTGATCTGCACCTTGCTGGCCTGGGCATGACGGGTGATGTTGGTGAGCGCCTCCTGGACAATGCGAAAACAGGCCGTTTCAACCTCGGGTGCCAGACGCTCCAGCGCGCGCTCATGGTCAAACTGGACTGCGAAACCACCACGACTGGCGCTTTGTTCAGCCATCCATTTCAAAGCCGGAGCCAGTCCCAGGTCGTCGAGCATGGATGGTCGCAAGCCTGTGGCCAGCGAGCGCACCTGCTGCAGCGCCTCTTCCACAATACGGATGTTCTCCTGGTACAGGTCGGGCAGCGCCTGGTCCTTGAAGCGTTCACCGAGTTGTAGGTTGATCTTGATAGCGGTGAGCGACTGACCCAGCTCGTCATGTAATTCGATGGCGACACGTCGGCGTTCCTGCTCCTGCGCTTCCAGCACCCGGCGCGACAATGCCCGCAGCTGGCGCGTGGTGTTCCGCAGCCGGGTTTCAGCTTGGTGTTTGTACAGTGCCATGGCCAGAACGGTGCTGAGTTCGCGCTCGGAAAACGGCTTCAGGATGTAGCCAAAAGGCTCGGTAAGTTTGGCACGCTCCAGAATGTCGTCGGCCGCGTAGGCGGTCAGAAAAACCACGGGGATAGCAAACTGTTCGCGGATGGTGCGTGCAGCAACAATGCCATCCATCTCACCGGCGAGTTGAATATCCATCAGCACCAGGTCGGGGCGCCACATACCGGCCAAATCAATGGCTTCTTCACCCAGTGCAGTGCAACCCAGCACCGTGTAACCCATAGCCTGCACCTGCAGGGCGATGTCACGCGCCACAATGGCCTCGTCTTCCACAATCAGGATTTTGGACGGCTTTTTGCGTGGCGGGTCGATCATGGGCTGGTGCGTTCTAGTTTTTGCGTTTTGATGACTTCTTAGTGGACGAAGCCCCAGCTATTTTGGCCGATTTGGCCAACTTTTTAACGGATTGCTCTTCTGCTGCCTGTTCTGGATGGGCCGGATGCTGCAAGGACGCTTCCAAGCGATGGCATAAGGTGCGCAAAATCTTGACCCGGGCGTAGTTCTTGTCATTGGCCTCAACCAACGTCCAGGGTGACTCACCCGTGCTGGTGCGCTCTACCATGTCGCAGATGGCTTGCTGGTAGTCATGCCACTTTTCACGGTTACGCCAGTCTTCCTGGGTGATCTTGAAGCGTTTGAAAGCAACTTTTTCGCGTTCCTTGAAGCGTTTGAGTTGCTCGGCCTGGCTGATTTGCAGCCAGAACTTCACCACGATGACACCTGCGTCAATCAGCTCATGCTCAAAGTCGTTGATCTCGCCGTAAGCACGCAGCCAGTCGGCCTCAGAGCAAAAACCCTCGACCCGCTCCACCAGCACCCGGCCATACCAGGTGCGGTCAAAAATGGCGACATGCCCCTGGCGCGGCAGATTGCGCCAAAAGCGCCACAGGTGGGGCTGGGCCTTTTCTTCGTCACTGGGTGCGGCCACCGGTGTCACTTGGTATTGGCGCGCATCCAATGCGGCAGCAATGCGCCGGATGGCGCCACCTTTGCCAGCGGCATCGGCCCCCTCAAAGGCGCAGACCAGCGAGCGCCCCTTGAACCGCGGGTCACGCACCAGCTCGGACAACTTGCCTTGCCAGTGGGCCAATTCGTCCTTGTAGGGTTTATCCGCCAACGTCAAGCTCAGGTCGAGTTCGGACAACACATTACGACCATCCAGATCAACGCGCACCATCGGCGCCACCGCCGCGCAGGGTGGCACCGCTTCGGCCAGCTTTTGCTGGATCGCGGTCAACAGCACCTGCCCCACCGTCAGAGAGCGGTAGCGGTCATCGGTGCCCTCCACCACCACCCAGGGCGCAGCGGCGGTGTTGGTCACACGCAGCAAGTGCCCGGCCACCTCTTGCAACTGGTCGTAGGTTTTGAGGCGGTCCCAGTTCCATTGGGTCACGCGCCAGGCGGTGCGAGGGTCGGCCGAAAGGGCCTTGAGCCGCTGTTTTTGCCCGTCTTTGGTCAGATGAAACCAGAACTTGAGCACCAAGGCACCCTCATCCACCAGCATTTCTTCAAAACGATTGATCTGTTCAGCACGCGCATCCAGTTCCTTGAGCGAAATCTCACCCTGAATGCGCTCCCGGATCGGGTCTGAATACCACGATCCAGCAAAAACACCCACGCGCCCCTTGGGCGGCAAGCTGCGCCAATAGCGCCACATGGGTGGGCGCTCGCGCTCCTCGTCGGTTGGCTCCGAAAACGCCAGGGTGGAGATGAAACGAGCATCCATCCATTCGTAAAGCACATTGATGGTTTCGCCCTTGCCTGCGCCATCTTGTCCGCTGATGAGCACCACCACCGGCGTCTTTCGCCTCTCAAGCAGATTGACCTGGGCATCCAGCAAAGCCGCGCGCAGGCCGGGTACGGCCTCGCGATAGGCAGCTTTGGAGATCTTGTGCCCTATTTCAGCGGATTCAAACATGGTGAGCCTTCTAAAAGTGGTTCCAGCAAAGAGCTGCTCAGGGGCGGGCTGATGACCGGGCATGTCATGAACAGATGCCACACAGCCTTGGCGCTGCATCTCGATCCATTCTAGGTTCGCCAAACCCAGCGGCTCCGCAACGCATCTCTGCGCAACCTTTAAAGCCACGCGAGAGGCGCGCCTGCCAAGCCCACCCAACTTGACATACATCAACCAAAGACCCGCAATACGCCCCAACGCGGGTGCAATCAGGGGTATATTGACCGGCAAAAGAGCACTAAGGAGACACTGTGCAAACAACCAAATACAAAATCTGGATTCAGCTCCTGACCACGATTGGCGCCGCTCTGTTGGTGGTATGGACTGGGGTGATCATCTGGCAAGGCCATGTGACACGCCAAGCCGCGCTGGATCAGGCCACCGATTTTTCCGCCAGCATGCACGATGCCACCATGGCCGGGCTCACCGGCATGATGGTCACCGGCACCGTTGCGCAGCGCGATGTTTTTTTGGACCAAATCAAACAACTCGGCGCCATTCGTGATGTTCGCGTCTTGCGCGCTGAAGCTGTCTCCAAGCTTTACGGCCCTGGCACTGCCACAGAATCTGCCAAACCCGATGCGTTGGAGCAGCAGGCACTGAGCACCGGCAAGCCGGTGGTCGAAGTCCAATCTGACAGTTCGGGCGAATATCTGCGCGCAGTGCGTCCGGCTCTATCTTCCAAAAACTACCTGGGCAAAGATTGCACCACCTGCCATGCTGCACCTGAGGGTACCGTGCTGGGCGTGGTCAGCATGAAGGTATCGCTCGACAAGGTCAACGCCAGCTTGGCCGATCAGCGGCTCAAGTCGATCCTGGCGGCACTGATCACCTGCATACCCGTGTTGATGCTGATTTATCCATTTATCCGCAAGGTGGTCACCCAGCCTTTGGAATACTGCGTTCAGGTTGCACGCGGTATCGCGCAGGGGGACTTGACACAAAAAATCGAAGTCGAGACCAGCAACGAAATGGGCCAGTTGGAACAGGCCTTGAAAGACATGAACGCCAGCCTGGTGAAAATCGTGCGAGAAGTCCGCCGAGGCACCGACACCATCCACAGCGCGTCAAGTGACATCGCCAGCGGCAACCTTGATCTGTCCAACCGCACAGAGCAGCAAGCCGGCTCGCTGGAAAAAACCACCACCTCGATGAGCGATCTGGCCACGGCCGTGAACCAGAACGCCGAAAACGCACGTCGCGCGAATGAGTTGGCGCATTCCGCCTCCGAGGTCGCCGTCAAGGGTGGCAGCGTGGTGGCTGGGGTGATTGACACCATGGCCTCGATCAACAGCTCGTCCAAACGCATTGTTGACATCATCTCGGTGATCGACGGCATCGCCTTCCAAACCAACATCCTGGCCCTGAATGCGGCGGTCGAAGCAGCCCGCGCTGGGGAACAAGGGCGCGGCTTTGCGGTGGTGGCGGCCGAGGTGCGCAGCCTGGCCAAACGCTCGGCCGATGCGGCACATGAAATCAAGGCGTTGATTGGCGACTCGGTGAACAAGGTCGAAGCTGGCAGCACCCTGGTGCAACAGGCGGGCCTGACCATGAACGAAATTGTGGAAAGCATTCGCCATGTGACCGACATCATGGGCGACATCGCCGGAGCCAGTGCCAACCAGTCTGAAGGCATTGAGTTGGTCAGCAGCTCCATTGCCCAGATGAACCAGGTCACCCAGCAAAACGCAGCCCTGGTCGAAGAGGCCGCCGCCGCCGCCCAGTCTTTGCAAGATCAAGCAGAAAACCTGGAGCAAGTGGTTGGTGCCTTCAAATTGGACGAAAAACCGATGCAAGCCCTTATAGGACGTTCTTAATACGCTATCGATTAGTGAGCACATCAAACCGCTATGGCAAGTTGACAACGAAGCCAGCCTAGCAAGGCCACTCAGGCCGGCCAGTACCCCGGAACAGCATCCTCAAATCCATGGGCCGATGGCGCCTTCTGCTGCATCATGGGTAAACCCTTAGAATGGCAGGTTCTGGCCGTGCACATCTGCCCCATTCCTCGCATCTGCGCCTACCTGCGCTGACGCCTGATCTGCCCGATATCTCGGGTACGCCGAATGGCCGCCACAGTCCAGAAACAGGTGCAGCACACGCGCCTGCGCAATCCGCCGCCGCTTTCTCGTCTGCGTTCGCGCAGCAGTCCTCACACTGCCAATTAAGTTCACATGTCCAGCACCCTTTCGCTTCCCGCAGATACGCCTGCAGATTCATCTTCTTACCTGTCCCGCAAGGACGTGCAAACGCTCGGCCTGTCCGCCCTGGGCGGCACGCTGGAGTTTTACGACTTCGTCATTTACGTGTTTTTCGCTGCCGTTCTGGGTAAGCTGTTTTTTCCGGTTGACATGCCTGACTGGCTGCGCCAGCTGCAGACCTTCGGCATCTTTGCTGCAGGTTACCTGTCACGTCCGTTGGGCGGCGTCATCATTGCGCACTTTGGCGACATCCTTGGGCGCAAGCGCATGTTCACCCTGAGCATTTTCATGATGGCCGTACCCACCTTGGTGATTGGCCTGTTGCCGACCTACACCAGCATTGGTGTGGCCGCACCACTGCTGTTGTTGGCCATGCGTGTGCTGCAGGGTGCCGCCATCGGCGGTGAAATGCCTGGTGCCTGGGTCTTTGTGGCCGAACACGTACCAACCAAACGCTACGGCTTGGGTGTAGGCACACTGACTGCTGGCATCACTGGTGGCATTCTGCTGGGTTCACTGGTGGCGATGGCCGTCAACCGGCATTACAGCCCGGCCGATGTGGGTGATTTCGCTTGGCGCATTCCCTTCATCTTGGGCGGCGTGTTTGGTTTGATCTCGGTCTACCTGCGCCGCTTCCTGCACGAAACGCCGGTGTTCAAAGAGCTGGCCAAGCGCCGCACCGTGGCCAGTGAACTGCCCCTCAAGACCATCCTGCGCGAACACCGTGGTGCCTGCGTGCTGGTCGCCTTGCTGACCTGGGTCTTGTCTGCCGCCATTGTGGTGGTGGTGCTGATCACACCCACTTACCTGCAAAAAGTGCACGGCATCGCGCCCACGCTGGCGTTGGAAGCCAATGCCGTGGCCACGCTGATGCTCACCCTGGGCTGCATCATCGCGGGTTGGGCCAGCGACCGTTTCGGCACCCGGCCAACGATGCTGATTGGTTTTGGTGGGTTGGTGGTCACGTCATACCTGTTCTACACCGGCTTGCCGGGCACGCCAAGCTCGCTGATCTGGAGCTATGGTCTGGTGGGCCTGTTTGTCGGCTCGATCGCACTGGTGCCGATCGTCGGCGTGCGCGCGTTCCCGGCGGCGGTGCGCTTCTCTGGCCTCTCTTTTGCCTACAACATGTCCTACGCGATCTTTGGTGGTTTGACGCCCATCATCATCACGCTGTGGCTGCAAAAGGACCCACTGGCGCCAGCGCATTACGTGGCAGCCCTCGCAGCGCTGGGTTTTGTGCTTGGCTTGGTGCCTCTGTCGAGCCGCGGCTACCAGAAAAAATCAGCCTAGTTGCGGGTTCTGGCTGGGACGCCAACCACAACGTCCCGCTGAATTCCACCAATAAAAACGGCCCCTGAGAGGGCCGTTTTTATTGGTGGATGCCCCTCACCCCCTAAGAGGCCTCAGGGCTTGCCGTGTCAGTTCAGACGTTCGGTGCGCCACTTGAGTACCCGTGGCACGATCAGGATCAGCAACACCACCACCAGAATCGACAGCGACATCGGGCGCTGTACAAAAATCAAAGCGCTACCCTCGCCAATAGAGATGGCGTTGCGCATCTGGGCTTCTGCCAGTGGCCCCAGGATCATGCCCACCAACACTGGCGCGGTCGGGAAGTTGAAACGGCGCATGATCAGACCCAGGATGCCAATGCCATAGAGCAGAAATAAATCAAACGCGCTTTGACGCATGCCGTAGGCACCTACGGTGGCAAAAATCATGATGCCCGCATACAGCTGCGGCTTGGGCACCTTGAGCAGTTTCACCCACAGCCCCACCAACGGCAGGTTCAGCACCAGCAACATCACATTGCCGATGTAGAGCGATGCAATCAGCGCCCACACCAGCGAAGCAGAGCTGCTGAACAACTGCGGACCAGGCTGGATGCCGTAGTTCTGGAAAGCACCGAGCAAAATCGCGGTGGTGTTGGAGGTGGGAATACCCAGCGTCAGCAGCGGGATCATCGCCGCCGTCACCGTGGCGTTATTGGCTGCTTCCGGCCCGGCCACCCCCTCAATCGCGCCGCGGGTACCAAACTCCTCCTTGTGGGCACCTTTGGCCAGTTTTTTCTCAGCCGCGTAGCTCAAAAAGGTCGGTATCTCGGTGCCGCCCGCCGGAATACACCCAAACGGCGCACCAATGGCGGTGCCACGCAGCCAGGCCGGCAGCGAACGCTTCCAGTCGCTGCGCGTCATGCTGACACGGCTCAACCGGTTTTCGGTGTCAACCACCCGTCCTTCAAACATCACCGCGTGCATCGCCTCGGCCACAGCAAACAAGCCCACCGCCACCAGCACAATCTCAACCCCATCCAGCAACTCGGGCACACCTGCGGCATAACGTACCTGGCCGGTGATCTGGTCCATGCCCACCAGCCCCAGCGCCAGCCCGATGAACAACGCGGTGAGGCCACGCACCGTGCTTTTTCCCAGCACCGCACTCACCGTGGTGAAAGCCAGCACCATCAGCATGAAGTACTCCGGTGGCCCGAGTCTGACCGCATAGTCGGCCACCACTGGCGCAAACAGGGTCACCAGCACCGTGGCCATCGAGCCCGCCACAAAAGAGCCAATCGCCGCCGTGGCCAACGCGGCACCAGCACGACCACTTTTGGCCATCTTGTTGCCCTCCATGGCCGTCACCATCGAGGCGGTTTCGCCCGGTGTGTTGAGCAAAATCGAGGTCGTCGAGCCGCCATACATGGCACCGTAGTAGATACCAGCAAAAAAGATCATCGAAGCGGTGGGTTCGACCTGCGAGGTGATTGGCAACAACATGGCCACCGCCGTGGCCGGCCCGATACCAGGCAACACACCGACAGCCGTGCCCAGCGCGCAGCCTACAAATGCCCACAACAGGTTAACCGGCGTGCCCGCCGTGGCAAAACCGTGTAGCAACAGGTTCCAGACATCCATCACAACCACCCTGTTTGGGTCAGACCAGGCAAGTTGATGCCCAGAAATTTGGTAAACGCCCAATAGACCGGCGCAGCAATCAGCAGGCCAACCAGTACATCCATGGACAACGAAGCCCGCAACGGCACCGGCTGACCCTGTGCCAGCCGCATGCCACGCGCCACCAGCACAAAACACAGGGCACAACTGAAGACAAAGCCGATCACCGTGATCAGAGCGGCATTGAGCAACAAGCCCGCCGACAACCAGGCAAAACCTACCCAGTCTGGGTGGTCACCCGAGTGGTCTTCCATGTGCTGGAAGCCACCCCGACTGGCCTTGTAAACCAGGCGCAGCCCGCACAGCAGCAAGGCCAGCGAAACGACCCAAGGCAGAAAATTGGGCCCGACACCGGCATACCCCGCCTGGGCAGGGATGTTGGAAGCGCCCAGACCCAGGCCAAGCGCCAGGGCCACCACACCCAGGCCAACCAGCAATTGCAAACGTGGCGAATGGGTCGCCGGCGCATGTTGACGCATCGTTGGTCCTTGCTTATCAGATCATGCCGGACTTGACCATGGTCGCGCGCAGCGCGGCAAAGTCATCGTCCACAAATTTCTCGAACGCATCACCTGCGAGCACCGCCGGCGTCCAGGCGTTTTTCTCCAACGCCTCGGCCCAGGCCTTGGATTGGGTGGCTTTGAGCACCATGTCGGTCAGCGCCTTGCGTTGCGCCGCAGTGATGCCCGGTGCAGCGTAGACACCGCGCCAGTTGCCAATCTCGACATCCACACCCTGCTCTTTCAGGGTCGGCACATTGACACCTTTTAAACGGGCGCCCGATGTCACCCCAACGGCGCGCATCTTGCCGGTTTCGATGTACTGAGAAAACTCACTGTAGCCGCTGCCACCAATCGTCACATTGCCACCCAGAACAGCGGCGGTGGCCTCGCCGCCGCCCCGGAAGGCCACATAGTTGATCTTGGCCGGATCCACCCCGACCGCCCGGGCAATCATGGCGGCCGCGATATGCTCGGTGGAGCCGCGCGAACCACCACCCCATTTGATGCTGCCCGGGTCTTTCTTCAGCTGCTCGATCACCTCAGCCAAGCTCTTGAAGGGTGAATTGGCGGGCAACACAAACACGTTGTACTCGCTGGTCAGACGGGCAATCGGCGTTGCCGCAGTGATCGACACTGGCGGCTTGCCGGTGATGATGCCGCCTAACATCACCGCGCCCATCACCATCAGAGCGTTGGGGTCACCCTTGCTGGCGTTGACAAACTGTGCCAGGCCCAGGGCACCTGCGGCACCACCTTTGTTCTCGTACACCACGGTATCCACCAATTTGGCATCAATCAGCGCTTTGCCCAAGGCGCGGCCGGTGGTGTCCCAACCGCCACCGGGGTTGGCGGGCAGCATCATCTTGAGGTTAGTAGCCGCCAATGCCGACAATGGCAGGCTGCTGCTGGCAGCCAAGGCAGCCAAAGACTTGAGGAAGGTATCGCGACGCATCACATGCTCCTGTTGTAGGTTGAGACAGGGACTGATGATGCGTGGACAGCCTGTCAAACGGCTGTCCGGGCGCACTAGGGAAAATACCAAGGCGAAGGTACTTGCTGGCTTGGCCTTGTCATCTGTTACAACCCTGCCATCCTTTTGTTGAACCCACACCCATGCCAGATACCCCAAACATCGCCCTGCCCTCCACCGTTGGCGCAGACACCAACATCCACTGGCAAGAATCCGGGCAGACCTGCAGCGCACGCTGGCGCTCTGAACGCGGTGCCGCCGCCCCGCGCAAAGTGGTGCTGGCAGACGACACCCTCACCGCCGACAGCGCCTACCGGCTGGCCTGTGAGGGCACCGCTTTGTTGTGGCGCGGTGACTTCCAGAACGCCCGACAGCTTTTGCAAGCCCTGGCACGCCGGGCCGACCAGGTGCCCAAACGCAAACGCAAGAAAGCGGACGCACCCGTGACAGCGGCAGAGGCTTTCCACCAGCATCGGCTGGCGCAGTCGCAACGGGCTCGCACCTTGGGTATGTTGCTGATCGAATTCAATGCGGACTACAGCATCTCGCTAAGGCGTGCCCCCGATGTCAAAGCCGCCTGCACCGAAGCCTGGGGCGAGGCAGCGCCAGCCAACGACGTCGCTGCTGGAACCTCGGTGGCGTCCTTGCGTGAGCTGCTAGGTGTCACCAGTGCGCACGAGTGGCAACGGGTCGGGGTCGAAATTGCGGCGCTGGGTGTTGCGCCCAACAACCGCATCCACCCGCACTATGGCGTTTTCTCACCAGTGCGTGGGGAGTACATCCAACTGGTGGCCACAGCCCACCTGCCCAAACCAGCCAAGGGGCAAGATGACCTGACAGCGTTTGACATCGGCACCGGCACCGGTGTGCTGGCGGCGGTACTGGCACGCCGTGGGGTGGAGCACGTCGTCGGCACCGATCAGGACGCCCGTGCGCTGACGTGTGCGCGTGCCAACTTGGCCCAACTTGGTCTGCAAGACCAGGTCAGCGTGGTGCAGGCCGACCTGTTTCCGCCCGGTCGGGCATCGCTGGTGGTCTGCAACCCACCTTGGTTGCCGGCCCGCCCTGGCTCGCCGTTGGAGCGTGCGGTGTACGACGAAGGCGGTCAGATGTTGAAGGGGTTTCTGGCCGGTTTGTCTGCCCACCTGGAGCCCAAGGGCGAAGGCTGGCTGATTTTGTCCAACCTGGCCGAACACCTGGGTTTGCGCTCACGCGATGAGCTGCTGGCGCTGTTTGAGCAGCACGGCCTGCGCGTCATCAGCCGTATCGACGCCAAGCCACTGCACCCCAAGGCCAGTGATGCGACCGACCCGCTGCACCAGGCCCGTGCCAAGGAAGTCACCTCGCTGTGGCGGCTGGCGGTGCTGCCAAGCAGCGCAACCTAAGCGGCAGGGCAGATGCAAACGCAAAACCTTGAAAAGAGCCCTGCCAAAGCCCCTCACCCCGCCCCTCTCCCGATTTGGGCGAGGGTGAGAACGGTCGCTGCGCGATTCGCCATCTGAAGGACAAGTCGGGCCGTGAAACTGCTGCTGATCGAAGACGACGAAGCCCTGCACACCGCGCTCACGCGCAGCCTGACGCGCCTGGGCTGGCAGGTTGATGTTTGCCCGGATGGTCGCGCAGCCCTGAGCCAATGGCGTGCCAGCCAGCCCGATGTGGTGATGCTGGACCTGACACTGCCGGTGCGCGACGGCCTGCACATCCTGGCCCAGGCCCGCGACGAGGGGCTGGCCACACCGGTGCTGATCCTCACCGCACGCGGCACCGTGGGCGACCGTATTGCTGGCCTGAACGCCGGTGCCGACGACTATCTGCCCAAACCTTTTGACCTCGACGAGCTGGAAGCCCGCTTGCGCGCGCTGCACCGCAGGCGCTCTGAAAATTATGACAAATCTGCCGCTAGCCCTTATGGGAAAAGCATCATTAGCTACGATAAAGAGAGCGGCGCAATCTACCACGCAGGCCAGGTGCTCGAGCTGGCACCGCGCGAGCTGGCATTTCTCAAAACCCTGCTGGCCCGGCCCGGCCAGGCGGTGTCCAAAGATCGCTTGTTTGAGGCGGTGTTTCCCGGCCAGACCGAGGTGCAGTTTGAAGCCATTGAGGTGGTGGCCTACCGGCTGCGCAAAAAATTGCAAGGCACCGGCGCCACCCTGACCACACTGCGTGGTTTGGGCTATTTGCTGAAACTGCCAGCATGAGCGCCGTACCCACCGAACCACCCCGCAAGCTGTCGCTGCGCAGCTATTTGATGCTGGGCATCTTGCTACCGGTGGCGCTGTTCATTGTGCTGGACACCTTTGTGCTCTACCGCCAGGCGCTGGACGCTGTCAACACCGCTTATGACCGCACCTTGCTGGCCTCGGCCAAATCGATTGGTGAGCGCATCAGCGCCAGCGGCGAGGCCGAGAACGCGCAGCTCAGTGCGGCAGTGCCTTACGCAGCGCTCGAGGTGTTTGAGGCCGACAACCGCAGCCGCATGATGTACCGCATCTCCAACACCCGCGGTGAGCTGATCGACGGTTTTGCCGACCTGAACGCCTGGCACGGCACCCTGCCACAACGCGGGCCGTATGCCGCGCTGGTGGACTTCTACAACGATGTGTACCGGGGCGACCCGGTGCGGGTGGCGGTGCTGCTGCAGCCTGTGGCCATGCAAAAAGCCCGCGTCATGGCGGTGGTCCAGGTGGCAGAAACCCTGGAACTGCGCCGCACACTGGCACGCCAGATCCTCATCACCACCCTGCTGCGCCAACTGGCGCTGGTGTCGGTGATTGCGCTAGTGGTGTTTGTGGTGGTGCAGCGTGCCACCAAACCGGTACGCCAACTCAGCGAACTGCTGCGCCAGCGCCGTTTCGACGACCTGACACCCTTGCAAGTGGCTGATGCCCCCACCGAACTGCTGCCGCTGATGGACGCCACCAACACCACCATGAGCCGCCTCAAAGACCTGCTGGACAACCAGAAACGTTTTGTGCGCGACACCGCCCACCAGTTGCGCACGCCGCTGGCGGTGCTCAAGGTGCAGGTGCAGTCGGCCTTGCGGGGCGATGTTGAACACCAGCAGGCCTTGCAGGAAATCAGCCACACCGTGCAACGCGCCACAGTGCTAGCCAACCAGATGCTGTCCCTGGCCAAGGTGGCCCAGTTGGCACAGGAGCGTCCCGAGCCAAGTCTGCTCCAAGACTGGGCCGAGGTGCTGCGCGAAGTGGCACTGGACCTCTCGCCCCTGATTGCCGAGCAGGAGCTGGACTTTGACATCCAAACCGCCAGCACCACCATCCAGACCCACGACTGGATGCTGCGCGAACTGACCCGCAACCTGCTGCACAACGCCATCCGTTACAGCCCGCCCGGTGGCCGACTGCACCTGCGACTCACACAAGACCACCACTGGGCCACCCTGCTCATCAGCGACAGCGGGCCGGGCATCTCGGACGAACTGCGCAAGCGCTTGTTTCAACCGTTTTCTGCCGGCCAGTCGGGCAGTGGCTCGGGGCTGGGGCTGGCCATCTGCCTGGAGATCACCCGCACCCTGGGCGGACATATCGAGCTGATCAACCGCGAACGCCGGGGCCAGCGCGACGGGTTGGACACCATCGCACGGCTTCCCCTGGCGGCAAGCACAGTCACCCCCCAACAGGTAAACTGAAAAATCACCAAGGAGCTTCACCATGTTGCCCAACACCACAACACCCGGTTTTTTCTGGCGCCAGCGAGCAACCCGTTGCCTGCTGGCTGCGGCCACGCTGTTTGTGGGCCTGAGCATGGATGTGATGGCGCAAACCACGCCAGCCGCCGCTGCGCCGACCAGCCCGCCAGCGTGCCCAGCCATCCTGAACCACAGCTTCAACCGCCTGCAAGACGAAGCACCCCAAAACCTGTGCCAATACGCTGGCAAGGTGGTACTGGTGGTCAACACCGCCAGCTACTGCGGTTTTACTGGCCAATACGAGGGACTGGAAGCGCTTTATGCCAAGTACAAGTCAAAAGGGCTGGTGGTGCTGGGCTTTCCGTCCAACGACTTTGGCAAGCAGGAACCCGGCTCGAACAAAGAGATTGCCGACTTCTGCTTCAACACCTATGGCGTCAAGTTTCCGATGTTTTCCAAATCGGTGGTGTCCGGCGCGGGCCGCAACCCACTGTTTGCCGAGTTGGCACAAGCCACCGGCACCACCCCCAAATGGAATTTCTACAAATACCTGATTGACCGCAATGGCAAGGTCGTGGACAGCTACAGCAGCATGACCGGCCCGACCAGCCGCGGCTTGATCGCTGACATCGAGCGCGCGTTATAGACCGACTGCGCTAACGGACACATGGACAAATTACGCATCGACAAATGGCTCTGGGCCGCCCGCTTCTACAAAACCCGCAGCCTGGCCTGCGACGAGATCGACAAAGGCCGGGTGCAGGTCAACGGCGCACCCGTCAAGCCCGCACGCGAGGTCAAGGCGGGTGACAGCGTCCAACTGCGCAACGGCGCCATCACCCGCACGGTGACGGTGCTGGCAGTCAGTGACAAACGTGGCCCGGCGCCGCAGGCCGCCCTGCTGTTCAAGGAAACCGAAGATTCGGTACAACAGCGCCAGCAAGCTGCCGAGCAACGCCGACTGGCCCCCGAACCCGCCCTCACCCTGACCCAAGGCCGCCCCACCAAACGCGACCGCCGCGACGCCGACAAATTGCGCGGCGACGCCTGGGGTGACCGCTGGAGTGCGTCGCTGGAGCGGTGAGCTGTCACAGTGCAGCTTGGCCTGATGTGTCGTCAAACTGTGCTTACCGTGACAGTGATTCAAGAGTGACCAGATAGCAGTGGTGGGCCATATGGGGTCAGGCAGAGGGCCTCATACGCGCTGCGCTTTGCGAAATCGGCCCCCTGCCTGACCCCACATGGCCTGAGACTGGCTTGGTTATCAATGCATGACCTGGCCCCGGCTGTTAAAAGTAGGCGAACCAAAACGCTTGCCGCAGTGGGTGGGGTATTGGGGACCACCGATGCCGCAAAGCGCAGCGCGTATGAGGTGGGCCCCAATACCTCACCCACTGCCACCACCGACCTGAGACAACAACTGGGCAACCAAGCCCACTCAAAGAAAAAACCCGCACAGGTCAACCAATGCGGGTTTTTCATGGCGGCTGGCTCTGCAGCAGCCTTATAGATCAAAACAGCCTATAGCCCTTATTTAACAAGGGCTAGTAGCTATTATTTTGATCAATAGGTCTGACCCAGTTGGCTCAGGATCGCCGGGTTTTCCAGGGTCGAGGTGTCTTGAGTGATGGTTTCACCCTTGGCCAGGGAGCGCAGCAGGCGGCGCATGATCTTGCCGGAGCGGGTCTTGGGCAGGTTTTCGCCAAAACGGATGTCCTTGGGTTTGGCAATCGGGCCGATTTCCTTGGCCACCCAGTCACGCAGCTCCTTGGCAATCTGTTTGGCTTCGTCACCTGAGGGCACGCCACGCTTGAGCACCACAAAGGCGCAGATGGCTTCACCGGTCAAGTCGTCCGGGCGGCCCACCACCGCGGCTTCGGCCACCAGATCGGTCTTGGCGACCAGGGCCGATTCGATTTCCATGGTGCCCATGCGGTGGCCCGAGACGTTGAGCACATCGTCAATGCGGCCGGTGATGCGGAAGTAGCCGCGGTCGGCGCTGCGCACCGCGCCGTCACCGGCCAGGTAGTAGGTGCCACCCATTTCTGCCGGGAAGTAGCTCGATTTAAAACGCGCCGGGTCGTTCCAGATGGTGCGAATCATCGACGGCCAAGGGCGTTTGATGACCAGCATGCCGCCCGAACCGTTGGGCACATCGTGGCCCACTTCGTCCACGATCGCAGCCATGATGCCGGGCAGCGGCAAGGTGCAGCTACCGGGCACCAGCGGGGTCGCACCAGGCAGTGGTGTGATCATGTGGCCACCGGTTTCGGTCTGCCAGAAGGTGTCAACAATCGGGCATTTTTCCTTGCCCACGTTCTTAAAGTACCACATCCAGGCTTCCGGGTTGATCGGCTCACCGACCGAACCCAGGATGCGCAAGCTCGACAGGTCCGAGCGGTCCGGGTGCACCTTGGGGTCACTCTCGGCCGACTTGATCAGCGAGCGGATCGCCGTGGGGGCGGTGTAGAAGATGCTGCATTTGTGGCGCTCGATCATCTGCCAGAAACGCCCGGCGTTCGGGTAGGTGGGCACGCCTTCAAAAATGATCTGGGTGGCACCGGCGGCCAACGGGCCATAACCGACGTAGGCGTGGCCGGTGATCCAGCCGATGTCGGCGGTGCACCAGAAGACGTCGTCAGCGCGCAAATCAAATGTCCAGTCCATGGTCAGTTTGGACCACAGCACAAAACCGCCGGTGGCGTGTTGCACCCCCTTGGGTTTGCCGGTCGAGCCAGAGGTGAACAAGATGAACAGCGGGTGCTCCGCCCCCACCATCACCGGCGCACAAGTGGTGCTTTGGCCCGCCAGGGCTTCGGTGAAGGTGATGTCGCGGCCTGCGACCATGTTGCATTGGGTGGGGGTGCGCTCAAACACCAGCACGGTCTTGATCGATTCACAACCGCCCAGGCCCAGGCCTTCGTCGACGATGGATTTGAGCGGCAACTCTTTGCCACCGCGCATCTGGAAGTTGGCGGTGACCACCGCCACCGCACCGGCGTCGATGATGCGTTCTTGCAGCGCCTTGGCCGAGAAGCCGCCAAACACCACGCTGTGGGTGGCGCCGATGCGGGCGCAGGCCTGCATCGCAATCACGCCTTCCAAGGTCATCGGCATGTAAATCAGAACCCGGTCACCCTTCTGGATACCACGGGCTGTCAGGGCGTTGGCAAACTGGCTGACCTTGGCCAGCAATTCCTTGTAGGTGGTCTTGGTGACTTCGCCACCGTCGGACTCAAAAATGACCGCCACCTTGTTCTCGTTGGGCGTGCCCATGTGTTTGTCGAGACAGTTGTAGGAGGCGTTGAGTTCGCCGTCTTCAAACCAGGTGTAGAACGGGGCGTTGGACTCGTTGAGTGTTTTGGTGAAGGGCTTGCTCCAGACCACGTTCTCACGCGCCAAACGAGCCCAGAAACCTTCGAAGTCGCGCTCGGCTTCAGCGCACAGGGCGTAATAGGCATCCATGCCAGAAATACGCGCAGCTTTGACAGTTGCTTCGCTGGGCTCGAACACGCGGTTTTCAACCAGCACGGACTCAATGGCGGAAGGTGTGCTCACAGATCTGTCTCCTCGTTGTTGTAAATGGGTCTCGCACAGTAATGTCAAGGTGCGCACTTACAAGCCACTGACTACCCAAAGGGATAGAAATGGCACGATAAACTCCGCGCATTTCAACCTCGGCGAGCCCTCCATGTCCACACCAACGCCAGAAAAAACCCCGGCTCTTCGCCCGATTCCCCGCCTGATTTTTGCCAGTCGCTGGCTGCAGCTGCCACTGTATCTGGGCCTGATCCTGGCCCAGGGTGTGTACGTTTACCACTTCTGGGTAGAACTGGTGCACTTGCTCGAAGCGGTGTTTGGCAGCCAGACCGCGCTGGCGGCTTTGGTGGAGAGCATTGGTTACCGCAGTGACGCACAAGTCACCCACCTCAATGAAACCGTCATCATGCTGGTGCTGCTGGCTTTGATTGATGTGGTGATGATCTCCAACCTGTTGATCATGGTGATTGTGGGTGGCTACGAGACCTTTGTGTCACGCATGGATCTCGAAGGCCACCGTGACCAACCCGAGTGGTTGGACCATGTCAATGCGTCGGTGCTCAAGGTCAAGCTGGCCACCGCCATCATCGGCATCAGCTCGATCCATCTGCTCAAGACCTTCATCAACGCTGCCAACTACAGCGACAAGGTGTTGATCGCGCAGACGGTGATCCACATCACCTTTTTGCTGTCGGCCATGGCCATCGCCTACACCGACCGGCTGATGCATCACCCCAGCTCAGACAACCACTGAGCTTCAAAAGCAGGCCTGGTTCAGTCGCTGGCAGGCCGTCGCGACTGGGCCAGTAGCAGCGCCACCGCCAACGTGGCGCTGAGCAGCGAGCCCAGTATCACCCCCATCTTGACCTGCACGCCCAAAAGAGCGTCCGCACCTTCAAACGCCAGTGAGCCGATGAACAGGCTCATGGTGAAGCCCACGCCACACAACACACACACGCCCAAAAACTGCGACCAGCTGCTCTGCTCAGGCAGCTTGGCACCACCAAAACGCATCAGCAACCAGGATGCGCCAAACACCCCTGCGGCTTTGCCCAACACCAGACCGGCCGCGATGCCAAGCGGCACCGCCTGCGTTAAGGTGGAGAGCGTGACACCGGCCAGCGACACCCCAGCATTGGCAAAAGCGAACACCGGCAAAACCAGGTAGGTCACCCACGGATGCAAGGCATGTTCAGCGGTTTTCAGCGGCGAGCCGCCACGCCCGTCCGACAAGGGGACGGCAAGCGCCGTGACCACCCCGGCCAGGGTCGCATGCACACCCGACTTGAGCACCAACACCCAGATGACCAGCCCGACCAATACATACGGGCCAATGGCCATCACCCGGCAACGGTTGAACACCCACAGCACCCCAATGCCCACACCGGCGGCCAGCAGCATGGTTACAGACAACTCGGCCGTGTAGAAAAAAGCAATCACCAGGATCGCACCAAGGTCGTCGATGATGGCCACAGCGGTCAGAAAAATCTTCAGCGACGCGGGCACCCGGCTGCCCAGCAACAGCAATATGCCCAACGCAAAGGCGATGTCGGTGGCCATCGGAATGCCCCAGCCACGCAGCCCCACCGGGTCCCCCGCGTTGAAAGCGGCATAAATCAGCGCTGGCACCACCATGCCACCCAGCGCCGCACCAGCAGGCAGCAGCGCCTGCGCCCGCGAGGCCAGTTCACCTTCTAGCAACTCACGCTTGATTTCCAGCCCGACCAGAAAAAAGAACACCGCCATCCACAAGTCGTTGACCCACACCAGCGTGGGCTTGGACAGCACCAGCCAGTCACCGGCCAGATGAACCGCGCTCGGCGTGTTCAAAAACGCCTCGTAATCAGACTGCAGCGGTGAATTACTCAGTACCAGCGCCACCAGAGCCGCCAATGCCAGCAGCACACCGCCCATGGTTTGCCCGTTGATGAACTGGTTGGCGCTGCGAAAAAAGTTTTTGAACATGAGTGGGAGATGGGCTTAGCCAGCGAGCTTTTGGAGGGGCTTGGTTAAACTGTGATGTTACCGAACGCACCCGAATCCGCTTAACCCTTAAGGCAAATCACCATGAGCACAGCCATACGCCAAGCCGACCTGATTGAATCCGTTGCCGCCGCCCTGCAGTACATCAGCTACTACCACCCGGGCGACTACATCGCGCATCTGGCGCGCGCCTATGAGCGTGAGCAAAGCGCCGCCGCCAAAGACGCCATCGCCCAGATCCTGACCAACAGCAAGATGAGCGCGACCGGCCACCGCCCGATCTGCCAGGACACCGGCATCGTCAACGTGTTCCTCAAAGTCGGCATGGACGTGCGCTGGGAGGGGTTCACTGGCAGCCTGGATGACGCCATCAACGAAGGCGTGCGCCAAGGCTACAACCACCCCGACAACACCCTGCGCGCCAGCGTGGTGGCCGACCCCGAGTTTTTGCGTAAAAACACCAAGGACAACACACCTGCGGTCATCAACTGTGAGATCGTGCCCGGCAACACGGTCGAAGTGACCGTGGCGGCCAAGGGTGGCGGCTCTGAAAACAAGAGCAAGATGGTCATGCTCAACCCCGGCGACAGCGTGGTGGACTGGGTGCTCAAAACCGTGCCCACCATGGGTGCGGGCTGGTGCCCACCGGGCATGCTGGGCATCGGCATTGGTGGCACGGCCGAAAAAGCCGTGCTGATGGCCAAGGAAAGCCTGATGGATGACCTGGACATGTACGAGCTGCAAGCCAAGGCCGCCAGTGGCGCCGAACTCAGCAGCGTCGAGAAACTGCGGCTCGAGTTGTTCGAGAAAGTCAACGCGCTGGGCATTGGCGCCCAAGGCCTGGGTGGTCTGACCACGGTGCTCGACGTCAAGATCAAGATGTACCCAACCCACGCCGCCAGCAAGCCGATTGCGATGATCCCGAACTGCGCCGCGACACGCCACGCGCATTTTGTGATGGATGGCAGCGGCCCGGTTTACCTGACCCCACCGTCCCTCGACAGCTGGCCCGATGTGGCCTGGACACCCGACTACGTCAAGAGCAAAAAGGTCGACCTCAACACCTTGACCAAAGAAGAAGTCGCCAGCTGGAAACCCGGCGATACCTTGCTGCTCAACGGCAAGATGTTGACTGGCCGTGATGCCGCCCACAAACGCATCCAGCAAATGCTGGCCAAGGGTGAGCAACTGCCGGTCGACTTCACCAACCGAGTCATTTATTACGTCGGCCCGGTCGACCCAGTCGGTGACGAGGCCGTCGGCCCGGCCGGCCCGACCACCGCCACCCGCATGGACGGTTTCACCGAGATGATGCTGGCGCAAACCGGCCTGATCGCGATGGTGGGCAAGGCCGAGCGCGGCCCGGTCGCCATTGAAGCCATCAAAAAACACAAGTCAGCGTACCTGATGGCCGTGGGCGGCGCCGCCTACCTGGTCAGCAAAGCCATCAAAACCGCCAAAGTCGTGGGTTTTGCCGACCTCGGCATGGAAGCCATCTACGAATTTGATGTGGTTGACATGCCCGTCACCGTGGCGGTAGACGCAGGCGGCACCAGCGCCCACATCACCGGCCCGGCCGAATGGAAAGAACGCATCGCCAGTGGTGAGTTCAAGGGCATCACCGTCGCCACGGCGTGAGTTGACAGCGGTTTGACACAGCTCTACGTTTCTGGCGAGAACACGCTGCAACAACGCCCCATCGGCGTTTTTGACAGCGGCGTGGGTGGTTTGAGTGTGCTGCGCGCCTTGCGCGCCGAATTGCCGCATGAGGATGTCATCTACATTGCCGACGCGGGTTTTGCCCCGTATGGTGAGCGAGATGCGTCCTTTGTGATTGAGCGTGCGCGCCGCGTCACCCAGCACCTGCTGCACTTTGAGCAGCCCCCCATCAAGGCGCTGGTGATTGCCTGCAACACCGCCACCGCAGCGGCGATCCATCTGCTGCGCCAGGAATTGCCGGGCCTGCCCATTGTGGGGGTGGAGCCCGCCTTGAAGCCAGCCGTGACCAGCAGCCGCACCAAGCGTATCGGGGTGATGGCCACCCGCGGCACCCTGGCCAGTGCCAAATTCAAAAGCTTGCGGGCCAAACTGCAAACCCAGGCCGAGTTCATCTGCCAACCGTGCGATGGCCTGGCAGATGCCATAGAGCACGCGGACACTCCAAAAATAGTAGCGCTTTGCCAAGAATACACAAGGGCTATCGGCCAATTTGGCTTAAATGATGGCCAAGTGGATACGCTGGTGCTGGGCTGCACCCATTACCCATTTGCCAGCGCCACCTTGCAAGCCATGCTGCCTGCGGGGGTGCAACTGATTGACAACGGCGCACCCGTGGCACGCCAAACCCACCGGGTCGTGACACCCCAGGCCAACAGCCATCACACCGGCCACATCCGGCTATGCACCACCGGCGACCCGACCCTGCTGGCACAAGCCGCGCAGCGCTGGCTGGGGTTACAGACGCCGGTGGAAACGCTGACCGGATAGCCAGACTTTTGCGCAGCAAGCGTGCCGCTATGGGCATGCGGATCAGAGTCACCTGCCTGGCAACAGTGGGACGCGCCTTCCGGGATAATCCCCGGCCATGAACCCTTTGTTGCCCCTGCTCCAACCCTACCCGTTTGAACGCCTGCGTCAGCTGTTTGCAGGCGTCACGCCCAACCCCGCCTACACACCCATCAGTCTGGGCATTGGTGAACCCAAACACGCCACACCACCGTTCATCCAGCAGGCGCTGTGTGACGCGGTCAACCACTCACCCAGCGGCCTGGCCGCTTACCCTGCCACCACGGGCGAACCCGCGCTGCGCCAAGCTTTTGCCGACTGGTTGAAAAAGCGCTACGACCTGGCGGTGAACCCATTCACCCAGACGCTACCGGTCAACGGTTCGCGCGAGGCGCTGTTTTCGCTGACCCAAACCATCATCAATCCGGGTGACAGTGTGGCCACCGGCGTCAAACCCATCGTGGTTTGCCCCAACCCGTTCTACCAAATCTACGAGGGTGCGGCGCTGCTGGCTGGTGCCGAGCCGTATTACGTGGCGAGTGACCCGGCGCGCAACTTTGCCCCCGACTGGGACAGCGTGCCAGACACGGTGTGGGCACGCACCCAATTGCTGTTTGTCTGTTCACCCGGCAACCCCACTGGCGCGGTGATGCCTTTGAGTGAGTGGCAAAAGCTGTTTGACTTAAGTGACCGTTTTGGTTTTGTGATTGCCAGCGATGAGTGTTACAGCGAGATCTACTTCCGCGACGTACCGCCGCTGGGTGGCCTGCAAGCCGCCGCGCAATTGGGCCGCACTGACTTCAAAAACCTGATCTCGCTGACCAGCCTGTCCAAACGCAGCAATGTGCCGGGCTTGCGCAGCGGTTTTGTGGCGGGTGACGCGGCCATCATCAGCCAATTCCTGCTCTACCGCACCTACCACGGCTGCGCCATGAGCCCGGTGGTGCAACGCGCCAGTATCGCTGCCTGGGGCGACGAAGCCCATGTGGTGGACAACCGCGCGCTGTACCGGGCCAAGTTTGCCGAGGTCACCCCGCTGCTGGCCGAGGTGCTGGATGTGGCGCTGCCAGATGCCGGTTTTTACCTGTGGGCCAAGGTGGCCGGGGATGAACTGGCTTTCACCCGCGACCTATACGCAAATTACAATGTGACGGTGTTGCCGGGCTCGTTTCTGGCGCGCGAGGCGCAGGGCAACAACCCTGGTGCCGGTCGTATCCGTATGGCGCTGGTCGCCGACACCGCCGAATGTGCGCAAGCCGCTCACCGCATCCGGGAGTTTGTCAAGCACCGGTCGGTTCCCTGATCCACCCCTTTTTTCTCACTCAACACCAACATCATGACCCAACAACTCCAAACCATCATCGACGCTGCCTGGGAAGACCGCACCAACATCTCCAGCGCCAACGCCCCCAAAGAAGTGATCGACGCGGTTGAACACGTCATCCACCAACTCAACAACGGCCAACTGCGTGTCGCCAGCCGTGACGGTGTGGGCCAGTGGACCACCCACCAATGGATCAAAAAAGCGGTGCTGCTGAGCTTCCGTTTGCGTGACAACGAGCTGATCCAAGCTGGAGACCTGGGCTTTTACGACAAGGTTCCCACCAAGTTCTCCGACCTGGACGAAGCTGGCATCAAAGCCACCGGCGTACGCATCGTGCCGCCGGCCGTGGCGCGCCGTGGCAGCTACCTGGCCAAGGGTGTGATCCTGATGCCGTCGTTTGTGAACATCGGCGCCTATGTGGACGAAGGCACCATGGTCGACACCTGGGCGGCGGTGGGCTCTTGCGCCCAGATCGGCAAAAACGTGCACTTGAGCGGCGGTGTGGGCATTGGCGGTGTGCTGGAACCCATGCAAGCCAACCCAACCATCATCGAAGACAACTGCTTCATCGGTGCCCGCTCCGAAATCGTCGAAGGTGTCATCGTCGAAGAAAACTCGGTGATCTCGATGGGCGTTTACATCGGCCAAAGCACCCCGATTTACGACCGCGCCACCGGCACCGTGACCTATGGCCGCATTCCGTCGGGCTCGGTCGTCATCTCCGGCAACCTGCCCAAAGACGGCGGCAAGTACAGCCTGTACGCGGCCATCATCGTCAAGCATGTGGATGCACAAACCCGCGCCAAGACCAGCTTGAACGACCTGCTGCGGGACTGATCCCCAGCACGGATCCTCCGCTCAGTCACCCACCGACCCAGAGGCACCCCATGGCCAGCACAGACACACCCAACGATGGCACCATGCGGCGCTTGCTGCGACTGATGTCGGACAAGCATGGCTCGGATTTGTATCTGTCGGCACACTCGCCCGCGCTGATCCGCATCAACGGCGTGTGTGTGCCAATCAACAGCCAGATGCTGCCGCCTGATGCCCCGCTGAACCTGCTCAGCGAGATCATGACCGAGCAGCAGATCCAGGAACTCAAAGACACCAACGAGCTCAATGTGGCCTGGTCGATGCAAGGGGTTGGGCGTTTTCGGGTCAGCGCAATGCGCCAGCGCGGCAGCGTTGCGGTGGTGATCCGGTGCATCGCCAACGAGATCCCGGCGATGTCGACCCTGTCACTGCCGTCGCTGCTGGCTGATTTGATGCTGCAAAAACGCGGCCTGATCCTGATGGTGGGGGCCACCGGTTCGGGCAAAAGCACCACGCTGGCGTCGATGATCGACCACCGCAATGCCAGCCTGCCGGGGCACATTCTGACCATCGAAGATCCGGTGGAATTTTTGTTCAAAAACAAACGCGCAGTGGTGAACCAGCGCGAGATCGGCACCGACACCGCCTCCTTGCAAGTGGCCCTGAAAAACGCCCTGCGCCAAGCGCCCGACGTGATCATGATCGGCGAAATCCGCGACCGCGAGACCATGATGGCCGCGATGGCCTACGCCCAAACCGGCCACCTGTGTCTGGCCACCATGCACGCCAACAACAGCTACCAGGCACTCAACCGGATATTGAGCTTCTTTCAGGCGGAGGTGCGCCCCACCATGCTGGGTGACCTGGCCGCCTCCTTGCGTGCCATCGTGTCCCAGCGGTTGCTGCGCACTGTGGCCAACACCCGTACTCCTGCGGTGGAAATTCTGCTCAACACCCGATTGGTCAGTGAGATGATCGAAAAGGGCAACTTCTCAGGCATTGTCGAAGCCATGGAAAAGTCCCTGGCCGAAGGCAGCCAGACCTTCGAGCAAGACATCGCGCGGCTCATCATGGCAGGCATCGTCGAGCGCAAGGAAGGGCTGGCCAACGCCGACTCACCCACCAACCTGATGTGGCGTCTGCAAAACGACTTCACCAACCAGAACAACGCCAAATCCTTGCTGGGCGAAGCCGACCCCGACGACCAGCCGACCTTCACCGAAATCACGCTGGACATGAACCAGTAGCCACACCTCACCCATGACCGCCACGCTCGATTTAGCCCAGCAACTCCTTGCCTGCCCCTCTGAAACGCCCTTAGACGCCGGTTGCCAAGCCCTGATCGGCCAGCGGCTGGCCGCGATGGGTTTTGTGATCGAAACCCTGCGCTGCGGACCAACGGACGCCATCGTCACCAATTTATGGGCAAAACGGCTTCCAGCCCTTACCCTAAAAGGGGATGATGCTCCGAAATTGATAGTTTTTGCCGGCCACACCGACGTCGTGCCCAGCGGGCCGCTGACGGCCTGGGACAGCCCGCCTTTCACCCCCACGGTGCGCGACGGCAAGCTGTACGCGCGCGGCGCGTCCGACATGAAAACCTCGCTGGCAGCCTTTGTCGTCGCGACCGAAGAATTCATTGCCGCCAATCCCGACACGCCACTGGCCATTGCCTTCTTGCTCACCAGTGACGAGGAAGACAAAGGCATCGACGGCACCGTGCGCGTGGTCGACGTGCTGCGTGAACGCGGTGAGCGGCTGGACTACTGCATCGTCGGTGAACCCACCTCGGTACAGCGCACTGGCGACATGATGAAAAATGGCCGACGCGGCTCGCTCAGCGGCAAACTCACCGTCAAAGGGGTGCAAGGCCACATCGCCTACCCGCATCTGGCGGACAACCCGATCCACCGCCTGGCCCCGGTGCTGGCTGAGTTGGTGGCCACCGAATGGGACGCGGGCAATGCGTTTTTTCCGCCCACCACCTGGCAGGTCAGCAACATCCACGGCGGCACCGGCGCGGGCAATGTGATTCCGGGCACGGTGGTGGTCGACTTCAACTTTCGCTTCAGCACCGAATCCACGCCAGAAGGCCTGCAAACTCGTCTCAACGACGTGTTGCTCAAGCACGGGCTGGCGTTTGACCTGGACTGGACTTTGAGCGGCCTGCCCTTTCTGACGCCACCCGGCACCTTGGTGGACGCGGTGGTGGCCGCAGTGCAGGCGGAGACCGGTCTCAACCCCGAACTCTCGACCACTGGCGGCACCAGCGACGGACGCTTTATTGCCAGCATCTGCCCGCAGGTGATCGAGTTTGGCCCACCCAATGCCAGCATCCACAAGGTGAACGAACACATCGCCCTGGCCGACATCGAGCCATTGACCAACATCTACCGCCGCGTGCTGGAAAACCTGAGTAACTGATCACCCATGCCTTCATCCCCTCCCCCCGCCCTGAGCCTGCTGCAAGCTGTTGAACAGGCAGAGCAGCAACTGACCCAGGCCGGTGTCGCTTTTGGACACGGCACCACCAATGCCTTTGACGAGGCCGCCTGGCTGGTGCTGTGGCGCCTGGGCCTGCCGCTGGACACCTCGCTGGACCCCGAAGAAATCTCATCAAAACGTGCTGTAACCCTGGCAGAACAAGGGCTGATAGCTACATTAATAGAAGCACGCATCCAAACCCGCAAGCCCGCCGCTTACCTGACCCAAGAAGCCTGGTTGCAAGGTGTGGCCTTTTATGTGGACGAGCGTGCCATCGTGCCGCGCTCGCTGATTGCCGAGGTGCTGATGGAAGGCCATCTGGACTACTGGCTCAGCGAAGAGACCCACCGCGTGCTTGACCTGTGCACCGGCAACGGCAGCCTGGCAGTGCTGGCGGCCATGGTCTACCCGGATGTGAAGGTGCAGGCCTCTGACATCAGCCAGGACGCGCTGGAGGTGGCCCGCATCAACATCGACCGCCACGGCCTGCAAGAGCGGATTTTTCTGCGCCAAGGTGATGGCATTCCCACCAGCGGCAGCCACTATGACCTGATCCTGTGCAACCCGCCGTATGTGAACGCCCAGAGCATGGCCGAGCTGCCGCCCGAGTTCCAGGCCGAACCCGCACTGGCGCTGGATGGCAACAGCGCAGGCAGCACGGACGGCATGGACTTCATTCGCCAACTGCTGCGTGCCGCTCCTGCGCAGATGTCGCCTGAGGCGATTCTGGTGCTGGAAATTGGCCACGAACGCCCCTATTTTGAGACGGCGTTCCCCGATCTGGAGGTGATCTGGCTGGAAACCAGCGCTGGTGAAGACCAGGTGCTGCTGGTCACCCGCGCCGCATTGCTGGCCCTGCAGCAACCTGCAGCCGTTGCCGCCACCCCAGCCTTCACGCTGCGCAGCGTCAACACCGCACAGGACTACGAGGTGTTCCGTGAGCTGCTGCAGGAATATGCGGCCAAAGACCTGGCAGACGCCGCCAACAGCAGCATCTGGAAAGATCTGGAGGCCCTGCCCGAGCGCTACGGCCCGCCACACGGTGGTGCTTTGCTGGCCTACGCAGGCGACGCACTGGTGGGCTGCGGTGCCCTCACCCGTACCCAGCAGCCCGGCGTGGCCGAAATCAAGCGAATTTATGTGCGTGAGGCTTTTCGCCGCCAAGGGCTGGCCCGCGCCATCACACAGCAACTGATGGCCCAGGCGCAAGCGCTGGGTTACCACACCGCTGCCATCAGCACCTGGCCAGAAAATGCCCAGGCTTTGGCGCTGTACCAACAACTGGGCTTTGCACCCGTTGCCCCTTTCAAAATCCACCCCCATGCTCAACTGGTTTTCCTGGGCGTGCCACTCGCATCCAGCGCGGCCAGCTCAAAGCTTTCTACATGATCACCCTTAAAAACGTCACCCTGCGCCGCAGCGCCAAAGTCCTGCTCGAAGGCGCCTCTGTCACCCTGAACCCCGGCGAAAAAGTCGGTCTGGTGGGGCGCAACGGCGCAGGTAAATCCTCCCTGTTTGCGCTGTTCAACGGCAACCTGCACGAAGATGTGGGTGAGTACTACATCCCCACCCAATGGCGCATGGGCCAGGTTGCGCAGGACATGCCGGAGACCGACCAATCCGCCACCGATTTTGTGGTCGATGGCGACACCACCCTGCTAGCCGCGCAACAAGAAGTTACTGCTGCCGAAGCCACCGACGACTATGACCGCATGGCCAACGCCTACATGGCGCTGCAGGACGCCGGCGCGCATGACGCGCCAGCCCGCGCACAAGCGCTGATCCTGGGCCTGGGCTTCAAAACCACCGAACTGACCAACCCGGTCAACAGCTTCTCTGGCGGCTGGCGCATGCGCCTGCAACTGGCCCGTGCGCTGATGTGCCCGAGTGACCTGCTGCTGCTGGACGAACCGACCAACCACTTGGACTTGGACGCATTGGTGTGGCTGGAAGCCTGGTTGCAGCGTTACCAGGGCACGCTGATTGTGATCAGCCATGACCGCGAATTTCTGGACGCGGTGACCAACGTCACCCTGCACATCGACGCGGGCAAACTGGTGCGCTACGGCGGCAACTACAGCAAGTTCGAGGACATGCGTGCCGAGAAGATGGAGCTGCAGCAAGCCGCCTTTGCCAAGCAACAAGACAAGATTGCCCACCTCAAGAAGTTCATCGACCGCTTCAAGGCCAAGGCCAGCAAAGCCAAACAGGCGCAAAGCCGGGTCAAAGCACTGGATCGCATGGAAAAAATCGCGCCCCTGCTGTCCGAGGCCGACTTCACCTTCGAGTTCAAGGAGCCAGCCAACCTGCCCAACCCGATGTTGTCAATGACCGGTGTGAGTTTTGGTTACCCCGCGCCTGAAGACGCACCTGAGGGCACACCACCCACCGTCATCGTGCGCAACGTCAGCAAATCGGTGCTGGCGGGCCAGCGCATCGGCATCTTGGGTGCCAACGGTCAGGGTAAGTCCACCGTGGTGAAAACCATTGCGCGCGATTTGCAAGCCATTGGCGGCGAGATCACCGAAGGCAAGGGCCTGAACATCGGCTACTTCGCCCAGCAAGAGTTGGATGTGTTGCGCCCCACCGACACCCCGCTGGAGCACATGATTCGCCTGGTCAAAGACATGACTGCTGCAGGAAAGATAGCAGGACAACAAACACGCGAGCAGGACTTGCGCAGTTTTCTGGGCACCTTCAATTTCAGCGGTGACATGGTCAAACAAGCCGTGGGCAGCATGAGCGGCGGCGAAAAAGCCCGCTTGGTGTTGTGCATGATGGTCTGGCAACGCCCCAACCTGCTGCTGATGGACGAACCCACCAACCACCTGGACTTGGCCACCCGCGAGGCGCTGGCGATGGCACTCAACGAGTTTGAGGGCACGCTGATGCTGGTCAGCCACGACCGGGCGCTGCTGCGCTCAGTCTGTGACGAGTTCTGGATGGTGTCGCGTGGCGGTGTCGAACCGTTTGACGGTGACCTGGACGACTACCAGAAATACCTGCTCGAAGAAGCCAAACGCCAGCGGGAAGCCATCAAGGAAGCCAGCAGCGCGGCAGCCAAGGCTGAGCGCAAAGCCCAGGCCGAAGCCGCTGCCGCAGCCACCAAAGCCAAGTCCAAACCGGCGCCAACGGGGTCACTCAAACGCAAATTGCAGGACATTGAGACGCGCATGGCGGTGCTCAACACCGAAGGCGCCGCGCTGGAAGGCCATTTGAGCCAATCACCACCGCCGTCCGACTTTGCCAACTTGGGCAAGCGCCTCAAAGCCGTCAACGAGGAGCTGCAAGGTCTGGAAGAACAATGGCTAGAAATTTCTGAACAAATCGAGTCAGCCGCTGCCTGATCACAGGCGGTTTTAAAAGGGAAATACCATGATCCTCGTCACCGGCGGCGCCGGCTTCATCGGCGCCAACTTTGTGCTCGACTGGCTGGCTCAAAGCGATGAGCCCGTCCTCACCCTGGACAAACTCACCTACGCCGGCAATGTCGAAAACCTGAAAACCCTGCAAGGTGACGCGCGCCACACCCTGGTGCAGGGCGACATCGGCGACCGTGAGTTGGTGACCCAACTGCTGAGCCAGCATCAACCGCGCGCCGTCATCAACTTTGCGGCAGAGAGCCATGTCGACCGCAGCATCCACAGCCCCGGCGACTTCATCCAGACCAACATCGTGGGCACCTTCAACCTGCTCGAAGCTGTGCGCGGCTACTGGGCGGGTTTGCCTGCCGAGCAAAAGGACACCTTCCGCTTTCTGCACGTCAGCACCGACGAGGTTTATGGCTCGCTCAAGAAAGACGACCCCGCCTTCACCGAATCCAGCCACATCGAACCCAACAGCCCGTACAGTGCCAGCAAAGCCGCCAGCGACCACCTGGTGCGCGCCTGGCACCACACCTACGGCCTGCCGGTGCTCACCACCAACTGCTCCAACAACTACGGCCCGTACCACTTCCCCGAGAAACTCATCCCGCTGCTGATCGTCAACTCCCTGGCAGGCAAACCGCTGCCAGTCTACGGTGACGGCCAACAAATCCGCGACTGGCTCTACGTCAAAGACCACTGCAGCGCGATTCGCCGCGTCTTGGAGGCGGGCCGCCTGGGTGAAACCTACAACGTCGGCGGCTGGAACGAAAAAGCCAACCTCGAGATCGTGCATACCGTCTGTGCCCTGCTTGACGAGTTGCGCCCGCGTGCCGATGGCCAACCCTACAAACACCAGATCACCTATGTGACCGACCGCCCCGGCCACGATAGGCGTTACGCCATCGACGCGCGCAAGCTCGAATCTGAACTCGGCTGGAAACCGACCGAGACCTTTGAGACCGGCATCCGCAAAACCGTGCAGTGGTACCTGGACAACCCCGAGTGGGTGACCCATGTGCAAAGCGGTGCTTACCGCGACTGGGTCCAAAAACAATACGCCTGAACCAGGAGCAAAGCAGCATGCGCATTCTTCTCCTTGGCAAAGGTGGTCAGGTCGGCTGGGAATTACAACGCAGCCTAAGCCCTCTGGGTGAACTCATCGCCCTGGACCAGAACAGCACCGACTTTTGCGGTGACTTCGCCAATCTGGCTGGCCTGGCCGACACCGTGCGCAGCGTGCGCCCGGACATCATCGTCAACGCTGCCGCCCACACCGCGGTGGACAAAGCCGAGAGTGAACCCGAGTTGGCCCGCACCTTGAACGCCCTGGCCCCCGAAGTGCTGGCCCAGGAAGCGGCCAAACTCGGCGCCTGGCTGGTGCACTACAGCACCGACTACGTCTTTGACGGCAGCGGTGACACGCCCTGGGTTGAAACCGATGTCCCTGCGCCCTTGAGCGTCTATGGCGCCACCAAGCTTGAAGGAGAACAGCTGATTGCCGCCGCCAACCCGCGCCACCTGATCTTCAGAACCAGCTGGGTCTATGCAGCCCGTGGCGGCAACTTTGCCAAAACCATGCTGCGCCTGGCACAAGAGCGTGAGCGCCTGACCGTCATCAACGACCAGATCGGCGCACCTACCGGGGCGGATCTGCTGGCTGACGTCACGGCACATGCCATTCGCCAACTGACCCAGCCCCCTGCCAGCGCAGAGGCATTGGCGGGCATCTACCACCTGGTGGCAGCCGGCGAAACCAACTGGTTTGAGTACGCAAAACACGTTCTAGCCCAAGCACAGCTTGTGCAGCCTGCTCTTCAAATCAAAGCAAACCAGGTTGATCCAGTGCCCACCAGCGCCTTCCCGACACCGGCCAAGCGTCCACACAACTCACGATTGAACACGACCAAGCTGCAAACCACCTTTGGCTTGAGACTGCCCGCTTGGCAAACCGGGGTGAACCGTTTGCTGGCAGAAATTATTTAAACATCCAGGGAGTGGATAAATGAGCAACCTCACAAAGAACACAGCCTCACAACGCAAAGGCATCATCCTCGCCGGTGGTTCTGGCACCCGGCTGTACCCGGTCACACAGGCGGTCTCCAAACAGCTGATGCCGGTGTACGACAAGCCGATGATCTATTACCCCTTGAGCACCTTGATGCTCTCGGGCATCCGTGAGGTGCTGATCATCTCCACCCCGCAAGACACCCCGCGTTTTGCCGACTTACTGGGTGATGGCAGCCAGTGGGGTATGGCTATCAGTTATGCGGTGCAGCCCAGCCCCGACGGCCTGGCCCAGGCTTTCATCATCGGGCGCGAGTTTGTGGGCAACAGTCCCAGTGCGCTGGTGCTGGGTGACAACATCTTTTACGGCCACGACCTGGTCAAACAACTCGCCCGCGCCAATGCCAACACCAACGGCGCCAGCGTGTTTGCCTACCGCGTGAGCGACCCGGAGCGTTATGGGGTGGTGGCCTTTGATGAGCAGATGCGCGCCATCAGCATCGAAGAAAAGCCCAAAACGCCTAAGAGCAACTACGCGGTCACCGGCCTGTATTTTTACGACAACCAGGTCTGTGACATTGCGGCAAACATCCAGCCCTCGCACCGGGGTGAGCTGGAGATCACCGACGTGAACAAACGTTATCTGGAACAGAACCAGCTCAACGTCGAGATCATGGGCCGAGGCTACGCCTGGCTCGACACCGGCACCCATGACAGCCTGCTGGAGGCTGCGAGCTTCATCGCCACCCTGCAAAAACGCCAGGGCCTGCAGGTGGCTTGCCCGGAAGAGATTGCCTTTGCCCAGAAATGGATCGATGCGGCACAGATCCACAAGCTGGCCACACCGCTGGCCAAGAATGGTTATGGGCAGTATTTGCTGAGTTTGCTGGGCTGAGCCAGTCGCCATACCGCCATCCAGCCATCCAGCCAATCGGCCCAACTTCTTACTCAACTATTGATAGCTGCTAGCCCTTATTTAATAAGGGCTACAGCCACTTTTTATGACATATACCGTTATTCCCACCACCCTGCCTGAGGTGCTGATTCTGGAGCCCAAAGTCTTCGGGGACGCCAGAGGTTTTTTCTTTGAGAGCTTCAACGCGCGTGACTTTGCCAACTGCACCGGGCTGGATGTGGCTTTTGTGCAAGACAACCACAGCAAGTCGGCCAAAGGGGTGCTGCGCGGTCTGCATTACCAGATCCAGCACCCGCAGGGCAAGCTGGTACGGGTAACGCAGGGTGAGGTGTTTGATGTGGCGGTGGATTTGCGCAAAAGCTCGCCCACCTTTGGCCAATGGGCGGGGGTGGTGCTCTCAGCCGAGAACAAGCGCCAGCTCTGGGTGCCACCGGGTTTTGCCCATGGCTTTGTGGTGACCAGCGAGAGTGCCGAATTCCTCTACAAAACCACCGATTACTGGTACCCCGAGTTTGAGCGCAGCCTGTTGTGGAATGACCCCACGGTTGGCATCACTTGGCCCATACAGGGGCAGCCACTGCTGGCGGCCAAGGACGCAGCAGCCATTCGCTTGGGTCACGCTGAGGCATTTGCCTAAATAGCTGTCACCTATAATTTACACAAGTAAAGCCGTGTTCACGACGCACTGGGAGGTCAATCGTGAAGCATCTCCCCTTGACACACCAGGTCTCTTCATGCCCTTGAATCAAACATCTATGCAGACTTTGTTCCGCTGTGCATTGAGCGCCTCTCTGCTAGCGCTTTCACTCACAAGTACGGCGCAGGTCCCAACCACCACAGATAGCTACGGATTGACGGGGAACACTTCGGCCTTAGGCTTGGTCTCCAACGCATCTATGGGCGTAGAGCGCCAGCCGACGTTGTCAAACGCTGTCCTTGGCAGCGCGTTATCCACCAGGATCAAACCCGCGTCAGAGCTTCAGCAAACAGATACAGATACGCTGCAAACTCGTCCAATCAAACGGGTTACGGGCCCTAACCAGTTTCAGCGCTTCGTGCAAGAAACCACCGGTCGGCTGTTGCCGATCTACGGTCAGGATTTGTTTGATTCACCGCAAGCTTACACCGCCAATACTGCGGTTCCCGCACCTGACAACTACATCCTGGGGCCTGGTGACGAGGTGCAATTGCAGGTTTCTGGCCCGCAAGACTTCAACACCACACTGGTGCTGGACCGAAATGGCCAGGTCAATTTACCCAAACTGGGCGCCATCACCTTGGCCGGTGTGGCCGTTCGCGATCTGGAGAAAACTCTTTCCAGCCAGTTGGGAAAAATGTTTACCAACTTTACAGTCAGCGCCAGCTTGGGCCGCTTACGCGGCATACAGGTTTATGTTGTAGGCCAGGCACAACAGCCCGGAACATTTCAACTCAGCAGTGTTAGCACTCTGGTCAATGCGTTGTTTGCCAGCGGTGGCCCTAGCGCCAACGGCTCCATGAGAAACATCGAGCTTAAACGTGGCGGAAAAACCTTGACCACACTCGATTTGTATGACTTCCTTGCCAAGGGTGACAAGTCGCGTGACCTGCCATTGATGTCTGGCGACGTGATCATGATTCCGCCGGTAGGTCCACGTGTGGCTGTTACAGGGGCCTTTGACCAGGCCGCCATTTATGAGTTGAAATCCGGTAGCAATGTGGGTGAAATTTTGAACTTGGGCGGTGGTGTTCCCACCTTGGCCAAACCCAAAAAAGCATTGTTGGAACGTATTGACCCCAGCAGCAATTTGCCTCGCCAAGTTCAAGAAATTGCGCTTGACACTGGTGGCCTCCAAACGTCCATGCGTGACGGCGATGTGTTGACCTTGCTTGACATGAGTCCCGGTTTTTCAAATGCCGTGACCTTGCAAGGCGTGGTTGCAAACCCAGTACGACATGCTTGGTTTCAGGGCATGCGTATTCTTGACCTGATACCAGACAGAGATGCATTGATCACTGCTGACTATTACAAGCGGAAGAACATGCTGGTCCAAAAAGTCGACCCCAACATGGATTACGGTCAAGCGACCCCTAACAACCCGACTGATCCGAATGGCTCCAACCTCGGGCTGAGCTACAAAAAAAACTTAAACGGCACGAATAGTCTTGATGGTTTGAATATCACTCCCCAGTACAAAAATGCTGGCGGCCTTAATTCAGCTTATAACAATAACAAAATAAATATAGGGCAATCAGGCGCAGCCACCAGCACAAACACCTCTGATAACTTCACCAGTACAAAAGAGGCTGGCAATAAAATTGATGATCGCATTCGGGGAATGGTGGATCAAATTAACTGGGAATATGCCGTTATTGAACGCCTTGACCGCGAAAAACTCTCTACCCAATTGATACCTTTCAATTTGGAAAAGGCTATTTTGCAAAAAGACCCAGCGCACAATCTACTATTGCAGCCTGGTGACATCGTCACAATCGTTAGTCAAAGCGACCTGCGCCTACCTCAAGAACGTCAGTCACGCTTGATACGTGTTGAAGGTGAAGTGGCTGCCCCAGGGGTATATCAAGCTGGCCCAGGTGAAACCCTGCCACAGCTTATCAAGCGCATTGGTGGACTGACACCTCAAGCCTATGTGTATGGCACAGAATTCAATCGCGAATCTATCAAGGCGCGCCAACAAGAAAACCTAGACAAACTGATCCGTCGGCTGGAAGCCCAGTCCCAGTCTCAGCAAAGCATTGCAGCTGCCAATCGCAACACTGCAGGCACGGCAGACCAGACCGCAGCCATCTTGCAGCTCCAGCAAGCTCAGCTCAAAAGGCAGATTGAGCGGCTCAAGACCATGCGCAGTGATGGTCGGATGGCACTGGAACTGGACCCCCGACGTCAAAGTCTGGCCAGCCTACCCGACCTGCCACTGGAAGATGGTGACCGTGTCATGATCCCATCGACACCTGGTTTTGTATCTGCCTTTGGCTCGGTCAACAACGAGAACGTGTTTATTTACAAACCAGGTAAAACCGTGGGCGATGTCATGAAATCGGCTGGTTTGACAGAAGATGCCGAACCCGACCAAGCTTTTGTGTTGCGCGCGGATGGCAGCATCATTTCACGCAGTGACCGCAGCGGCTGGTTTGGTAGCAACTTCGAATCTGTGGCCATGATGCCAGGCGACACTCTGGTAGTGCCCGCCCAAATGGATCGCGAAACGCGCTACAACGCCATCATCCGCGGCTTCAAGGACTGGACTCAAATTCTGGCCAACTTCGGTTTGGGTGTCGCTGCAATCAACTCTCTCTGACATATTGCCCTGCCATGACTCAGTCCACCGAATCTGCGATTGCCAGAGGTACGCAGCAGCCTCTACCTGACGACGACGAAATCAGCCTGCTAGATCTTTTGCAGGTAGTTGTAGACAACCTGCGATTGCTGGTGCTGGTGCCTTTGGGTACTGGACTGCTGGCGCTAGGCATCACTTTTGTCATCCCACCCACATTCACTGCAACGACAGTGTTCATGCCGCCGCAACAACAACAAAGCAGCGCAGCCATGATGCTGCAAAGCCTGGGAGCCTTGGGGGGGCTCGCTGGTGCTGCCACCGGACTTAAAAACCCGAACGACCAGTTTGTAGGTATTTTAAAAAGCGACTCTGTCGCCAATGCGCTGATCGACCGATTCAAGCTGATGGAGCGTTATAAGTCAGAGTTCAAGGTTGATGCGCGTAACACTCTCGATACCAAAAGCAATATCACCAGTGGCAAAGATGGTCTGATCACTATCGAAGTTGACGACAAAGACCCCGCTTTTGCGGCTCAACTGACCAACGCCTATGTGGACGAATTTGGCAACATGCTCAACCGCCTTGCCGTCACTGAAGCACAGCAACGCCGGGTTTTTTTTGAGACACAACTGACAAAAACCAAAGTCCAACTGGCCAAAGCAGAGCAGGCTTTGCAGGCCAGTGGCGTCAATGCATCGGCCCTGAAATCAAGCCCAGACGCTGCTGTTGCCGCCGTGGCGCAATTGCAAGCGCAGATTGCAGCACAAGAGGTCAAACTTGCCAGCATGCGTGGGTATCTGACAGAAGCTGCTCCGGACTTCAAACAAGCTCAGACCGAACTGGCGGCCCTGCGCGCCCAGTTTGCCAAAATCGAAAAGTCTGGTGGATCTCCCAATGGATCAGACGCTGACTACGTTGCCCGTTTTCGTGACTTTAAATACTACGAGACTCTGTTTGAACTGTTCGCCAAACAATTTGAATTGGCGAAAGTAGATGAAGCACGTGAGGGTAATGTCATTCAGGTAGTGGACGTAGCACAGCCACCCGAGCGCAAAAGCAAGCCTAAAAAAGGTTTGATTGCTGTGTTAACCACGTTGGTAACAGGAATACTGATGCTGCTTTTTGTGTTTGTGCGGCAGGCCATCAGAGATGCGGCACAGACACCTGAAATCTCAAAAAAACTCAGCGAATTAAAGTGCGCTTGGTCACGCGCAATCGGTAAGACTCAAAGAGTCTCAAAAATTTGACCGAAGAAGAGTCGTTTCAATGTTAATTATTGTTTTCTTGACCGCTCTGTTTTCTAGCATAGCAATTGTTCTAACGCAAAAATGGCATGGCAGGTTCAGCACTGACAGCTTCTTAGGCGTGCAAAAGATTCATAACCAACCCACCCCCCGTGTCGGCGGCTTGGCTATATCCCTGAGTCTGTTAGTTTGCTGGCTACTAGCGCCCAGTGATGTCCGTCGCATTCTTGGCCCCATGTTGCTAGCAAGCATACCTGCCTTCGTCTTTGGACTGGCAGACGACATTACCAAAAAGATCGGCGTGCTGCCTCGCCTTCTGGCGACCATGAGCAGCGGAGCACTCGCTTGTTACTTAACCAACATCGCCATGCAAGATACTGGGGTCTGGCCGCTGGACGCTTTGTTAAAAATGATGCCACTGGCGATGCTATTTACTGCCTTTGCGGTTGGTGGGGTGGCCAATGCAATCAATATCATCGACGGTTTTAATGGTTTGGCGTCGATTGCCGTAACCATCATGTCATGCGCGATCGGATTTATCGCCTTGAGCCTTGCGGATGTATCACTCGCCACAGTTTGTTTTTCAGTTTCGGCCAGCGCCCTTGGGTTTGGTTTGATCAACTGGCCTTTTGGCAAGATTTTTATGGGCGATGGCGGAGCCTATCTATTGGGTTTTTGCTTAGCCTGGCTCGCTGTGCTGCTGCCTATGCGCCATGAAGAGGTGCACGCATGGGCTACCATTTTGGTATGTATTTACCCAGTGCTTGAGGTCGGTTTTTCTGTGTGGCGCCGACAGAAGCGCGAGGGGCATCGCCCCGGTCAGCCAGACAAGGCACATCTGCATCACTTTCTGCATCGCCGCGTTGTGTGTCGCCTTTTTCCGAGACTTGATCCAACGCTGCAAAACAGCATAACCAGCCCTATCTGCTGGTTCTTTGTGACTGTGCCAGCGGCCTGGGCAGTTGTCTTTGCAACGAACACCCCTTTGCTAGTAGCCGGTACGGTGGCATCCATCATTGGCTACGCCGCTGTGTATACCAGGCTAACGCAGTTTCGGTGGAGTTTGAGCGCACTGACTTTGCAGACTGTCAAAGCTGCGGAGCAATCCACCGGGCATGCGCCCTTGTAAGTAAGTATGGTTTAGGGTGCTACGAACACTCCGACTGAAACTTTACGTATTACTTGCGTTTTGCTCACCTGGCAATAGACCAACTCACTGCAATACTGGCAAATATGTCATTCCTGATTTCTCACAATTTGGAGTGGGCATGAATCAACTCCCCGCGATCGGCAATCGAACAGTGAGGATTGACCGGACATCCATTTCAAATTTCGTAAATACAGCCAGAGCAAAAACTGTCATCTACTCAGCGGAGCAGGCATGAGAACGTCCTCCCGAGTCCGTTTTCTAAATATCACATTACGTGCAGCAACACTCGCAAGCAGGTTCCTTTTGATTTTCTTCCTGGCAAGATTTCTAACACCTGCGCAACTTGGCTTATACGGATTGCTAACGGCAACCATTGGCTACTCTTTGTATCTATTGGGTTTTGACTTCTACACATTTACAACTCGCGAGATACTCAAGCGCGAACGCAACGAATGGGGTGGTTTGCTCAAGGACCAAGCGGCACTTTCTCTGGTGCTATACGCCATTTTCCTACCGTTACTTAGCATGATCTTTCTTAGCGGCTTATTGCCTTGGAGCTTGGCCGGATGGTTTTTTCCGCTGCTCGTCCTCGAGCATTTGAATCAAGAACTTGGCCGCTTGCTCGTCGCTATCTCTGAACAACTTTTGGCAAGTGTGATGCTGTTCCTCAGGCAGGGCACCTGGGCTCTTGGTATTCCTGCGCTGATGGCTGTTGAACCAAGCACACGAACACTTCACTACGTGCTCGGCGCATGGACCATTGCGGGCCTGATTGGTGCTTTAGCTGGTGCTTATCGTCTTAGTCAACTACATATCGGCGGTTGGCACAAAAAGATCGATTGGAGCTGGATTGCTAATGGTCTAAAAGTCTCTGTTTCGTTCCTGTCAGCGACCCTTGCGATTCGTGGCGTGTTTACGCTTGATCGCTATTGGCTCCAATCGCTTGCTGGTCTTGACATGGTCGGGGCCTACGTATTGTTCATTGGTATCAGTGGAACCCTCATGGCCTTTCTGGACGCGGGAGTATTTGCATTTAGCTATCCGGGATTGATCAGTGCGCATCAAAACAAGCAACCTGCTCTATTCAATCAAAATCTTCGTTCCTTGTTAGTGCAAACGTGCCTGCTTTCTGCAGGATTCTCGGTTGTGAGTTTGCTGCTGCTTCCATCGTTATTAAGCTGGTTAGGTAACCCTCTGTATGTGGCACAGCAATCTTTATTTCCTTGGGTTCTTATCGTCATGGTTCTCTACGCTTTCGGCATGGTTCCGCATTACGCGCTTTATGCGCAAGGCGTCGACCGACCTATCATTCAAAGCCACATCGCCAGCCTGCTTTTATTTGTCATAGCCACTTGGCTATTTGCCCAGCGGTGGCCATTGTTGGCTGTGCCGCTTGGACTGTGCGTTGCTTTTACCCTAGTCCTTGTGTGGAAAACCTGGGCGTTCTTTCGGTTTACTCCTTCACCGTACCGCTCCACTCTGCCGTTAATACAGCAAAGTTAGCGAACAAGATGCCATATTTCGGCTCCCCCGCAATGTCGGAAAAAATCAAATCGAAAGTCAATAAAACATGATCCCTTACGGCCGTCAAGACATTACTCAAGCAGACATTGATGCAGTGGTGCAGGTGCTGCACTCCACCCACCTCACACAAGGTCCAGCGGTGCCCCGCTTTGAAGAAGCCGTGCGCAGTCATTGCAAAGTGTCCCACGTATTGGCTGTCAATAGCGCCACATCTGCATTGCACATTGCCTGCCTGGCACTCGGTCTGGGTCCGGGCGACTGGCTTTGGACGACGCCCAACACGTTTGTTGCCTCCGCCAACTGCGCGCTCTATTGCGGCGCCCAAGTCGACTTCGTTGACATTGACCCCCGCACCTACAACCTTTGCCCACAAGCGCTAGAGCAAAAGCTAATTGCCGCAGAAAAGGCGGGCAGGTTGCCCAAGGTGGTTGTACCTGTGCACCTATGCGGTCAGCCGTGTGACATGCGCGCTATACACGCGCTGGGCAGGCGCTACGGCTTCAAGATCATTGAAGATGCATCACACGCCATCGGCGGCAAATATCTCGGCGAGCCTATCGGCAATTGCCGCTTTAGCGACATCACTGTGTTCAGCTTTCACCCCGTCAAAGTGATCACGACCGCCGAAGGCGGTATGGCCCTGACAAACGATGACAAGTTGGCCGAACGTATGGGCCTGCATCGCAGCCACGGTATTACCCGCGACCCGGCGCTCATGACCCACGGCATGGATGGCCCGTGGTACTACCAGCAAGTTGCGCTGGGCTACAACTACCGAATGACCGACCTGCAAGGTGCACTGGGCGCCAGCCAAATGACCCGATTGAAGCAATACGTCGCCCGCCGCCACGAATTGGCTCGCCGCTATGACGAGTTATTAAAAGACCTGCCAGTGATCACACCTTGGCAACATCCAGACGGCTACTCTGGCCTGCATCTGTATGTGATTCGCGTGCAGCTAGACAAAATTCAGAAGACCCATCTGCAAGTGTTTGAAGCCATGCGTGCCAAAGACATCATCGTTAACCTGCACTACATACCGGTGCACACACAGCCGTATTACCAACAGATGGGCTTCAAAGTCGGCCAATTTCCAGAAGCAGAGCGCTACTACGCAGAAGCCATCAGCATCCCCATGTACCCCACCATGACTGAAGCACAGCAAGACGAAGTCGTTAGCTGCCTGCGTGAAGCCTTAGGCGCATGAAACTCGCTGTCATCCCTGCGCGCGGCGGCAGCAAGCGCATCCCCCGCAAAAACATAAAAATGTTTTGCGGCAAACCCATGATTGCGTGGTCTATCGAAGCTGCCCTGCAAAGTGGCTGCTTTGATCAAGTCATCGTTTCCACTGACGATGCCGAGATAGCCGAAGTCGCACGCCAGCACGGTGCACAAGTACCTTTTGATCGCCCAACTGCACTGTCAGATGACCACACCGGCACCATCCCCGTCATCGGACACGCCATCGAGTGGTTTCTGGCTCATGGGCAAACGCCTTCGCAGGTGTGCTGCCTGTACGCCACCGCCCCATTTGTCAGCCCAGACGATTTGCGCCGCGGCCTTGCTGTGCTGACCGAAACGGGCAGCGACTACGCCTTCTCGGTCACCAGCTACGCCTTCCCCATCCAGCGTGCAATCCGTCTCACAGCAGATAACCGGGTAGCAATGTTCAACACCGAACACTTCAACACTCGCTCGCAAGACCTTGAAGATGCGTATCACGACGCTGGTCAGTTTTACTGGGGTCGCGCAGAGGCCTGGCTCCAGGGTCGGGTCATCTTTGGCCCAACCGCAGTCCCAGTCATCCTGCCCCGGCACCGGGTACAAGACATTGACACCCCCGAAGACTGGACCCGTGCGGAATGGCTGTTCAAGGCCCTACAAGCATGAAAGTCGTCTTCCGCACCGATGCCTCCCTGCAAATGGGCAGTGGTCACGTCATGCGCTGCCTAACCTTGGCAGATGCGCTCAAGGCCCAAGGCGCAGATTGCCAGTTCATAAGCCGCCAGCACCCTGGCCACCTGCTAGACCTCATTCGCCAGCGTGGTTACAAGGCAAATAGCCATCCAGCCTACGTAAATAATGCGAAGTTTGCTATTGAAAACATAGTAGAAGACACACCCAACCCGCAGACAGAACCCACCCACACCGCTTGGCTAGGCAGCACCTGGCAGACCGATGCCCAAGAAACAGCAGCCATCCTGGCGACTTTGCAGCCCGACTGGCTGGTGGTAGACCACTACGCCTTGGACCAGCGCTGGGAATCAGCCCTGCAGCCCCATTACAAAAAACTCATGGTCATCGACGACCTGGCAGACCGCTCCCATACCTGCGATCTGCTCCTCGATCAAAACTTGGGCCGCCAACCACAAGACTATGCGGCCCTGGTGCCCGCAAGCTGCCAAGTGCTCGCCGGTCCCCGCTACGCACTACTGCGCCCCGAGTTTGCTGCGTTGCGCGACTACAGCCTCAAACGCCGGGCAAATCTGCAGAACCCGCAAATCAAAAATCTGCTCATCACCATGGGCGGTGTAGACCTGCCCAACGCCACCGGACAAGTACTTGAAGCACTAAAAACCTGCCCCTTGCCCGTCGACTGCTGCATCACCGTAGTGATGGGGTCCACTGCACCAAAGTTGGCGCAAGTGCGCGAACTAGCCGAGCAAATGCCATGGCCAACCACCGTGCTGGTGAACACCCCCGACATGGCCCAACACATGGCCGACAGTGATCTGGCCATTGGTGCGGCAGGTAGCACATCTTGGGAACGGTGCTGCTTGGGCTTGCCCACTTTAATGGTGATGCTGGCCGATAACCAGCGTGGCATTGCTTCAGCTCTTGATAAAGCAGGTGCTGCTATGGCTTTTGAATTGGCAGACCAAGAGCGGTTTGCTTCAAAGTTGACAGATGCCATCGTCCATTTACTTGGCAACCGCAATACGCTTTGCAAGCTTAGTCGGGCAGCAGCAAGCGTGGCAGAAGGCGTTGGCACCGCTCTGGTCACAACGCAACTATTGAGCAATTTATCAAAATGAAAATCACAGTTTTATGCAGCGATGCGCTGCACCCTGTCAATGCATACATCCAGTCATGGATAGCAACGCATCAGGCGCACCAAATTGACCTTGTTCGATCAAAGTCTGAGTTGAGCCACGGTGATTTATTGTTCCTAATTTCCTGCTCAGAAATAGTGACTGAAGCAGACCGACAACCCTACGCAAAAACACTGGTCATCCACGCAAGCGACTTGCCATATGGCAGAGGCTGGAGTCCGCATATCTGGCAAATAATTGATGGAGCTACGATGCTTACCATCACCTTGTTAGAAGCGGCCAACAAGGTTGATAGTGGCGACATCTGGAAAAAGCTCGGCGTTTTGGTGAGCAAAAGTGCGTTGTGGGATGAAATCAACCACTTGGTTTTCGAGGCAGAACTCGAACTCATGGACTTTGCGGTTGAAAACTTTGGCACTATAAAACCGCAGTCACAGTCAACCGCCATTGAGCCGACTTATCACCCCAAGCGCAGCCCAACAGACAGCAGAATTGACCCACAAAAAAGCATTCAGGAGCAGTTTGATCTGATTCGGGTATGTGATCCCGACAGATTTCCCGCTTACTTTGAACTGCATGGTTGCAAATACAACATCCGACTGGAAAAAGCCCAATGTCTCAATCCATAACTATTGATGGCCGCCTCATAGGCGCAGAAATGCCGCCCTACGTCATCGCTGAAATGTCCGCCAACCACAACGGCAACATTGAAACTGCCTTCAAACTCATCGAGGCCGCCAAACAGGCCGGTGCCGACGCGGTCAAGATGCAAACCTATCGACCCGACACCATTACTCTGAACTGCGACTCAGATGATTTCCGTATCCACGGCGGACTGTGGGATGGGCGCACACTCTACGACCTGTACCAAGAAGCCCACACGCCATGGGAATGGCACGCCCCACTGTTTGAGCACGCCCGCAAACACGGCATCACCATCTTCAGCTCGCCCTTTGACAACACTGCCGTTGATTTGCTGGAAGACCTGAACACCCCTGCCTACAAAATCGCCTCTTTTGAAGCCGTCGATATAGCGCTGATCAAGTATGTCGCCAGCACCGGCAAGCCCATGATCATCTCCACCGGTATGGCCGATGCCGAAGAAATCCAGGAGGCCATAGACGCCGCCCGCTCAGGCGGATGTAAAGAGCTTGCCGTGTTGCACTGCGTCAGCGGCTACCCCGCACCGGCAGAAGACTACAACCTGCGCACCATCCCCGACATGATTCAGCGCTTTGGTCTGGTCACCGGCTTGTCAGACCACACCCTAGATAACACCACCGCCATTACCAGCGTGGCCATGGGTGCGTCCATCATTGAAAAGCACTTCACGCTGGACCGCAAAGGCGGTGGCCCGGACGACAGCTTCTCGCTCGAACCTCCAGAGTTGGCTGCGCTGTGCAAAGACAGCAAAACCGCTTGGGCGGCACTGGGCCGCGTGGACTATGGGCGAAAGTCGAGCGAGCAGGGAAATGTGAAGTTTCGCCGCTCGCTGTATTTTGTGAAGGATTTGAAAGCGGGTGATGTGATTACTGCGGACGCTGTGCGCAGTGTGAGGCCGGGGTTTGGGTTGGCGCCCAAGCATTTTGAAGAACTCTTAGGAAAGCAACTATTCCATGATGTTGTGGCAAATAGCCCTGTAACGAGCAATATCATGTTAGGAAATTGACTTGCAAAAGCCTCTTGGTAGATCTGCCTTCCTGATCAGCAAACCTTTGCAACTGATGGTGGCTCTTTGCATTGCGCAGCAAGGCAAATTGGCAGCTAAACCAGTCTTTGTCATCATTGATACGTTTTGCGGGGCTACCCAAGTCGCAGAAAGTCTTTCTTGCGAATTTAACCAATTACAGACACCCGTAAACTTTAATTCGCGACAGGCGGCTCTCTTGTTTCTCAGAGAGAAAAAATTCGATCATATATTTATCGATAGTGACGTAGGTCTAAAGAATTTCTTGACGCTTGCATCTATCAAATTGGCGAACCCCAAAATTTCCATCCATGTTTATGAAGAAGGCTTGGGAACGTACAGAACAGATCTTTATTCTGGATTCAAGAAAAAAATATTCGGATTGATTGGCATTGGTGTATTTTTTGGTGCATGCCGTTTCATCAATAGTGTTTATGTTTATCGTACCCAAGAATATATCGATAACATCCCGTCAAACGCTTTCAAAGTACGTCAAATTCAGGTATGCCTGCCTCAATTCTTGAAGGCAAACCGTGAATCATTGAAGCGGGTGTTTGGTTTTGATGGCGTTAAGCCTATCTCTCCGGATACTTCATGTTGTTCAATCTATTTGAGCAACTGGAAAATAGATGAAAAGTTTCTATTACATTTTCAGAACCTTGAAGGTGATTTATTTATAAAGCCACACCCTCATATTAACGACTACATTGAAACTAACCCTATTAAGACAATTGAAGCCAATGTACCAGCTGAATTGATTCTTGCAGAATTTATGGAAGTATATGATACCGTAATTGCTTATGACCACAATTCAAGTGTCAGACGATATATTACTGGAAATAATTTAATATACAAAATGGTGAATTTGTCAAAAGAAGTCGACAAATAATGCTTGAAAAACATGGAGCGATTGTTTTTTAAAAAATGAGAGGTATGGATTCCTGTTGCGTCATGAACTAGACATTAAAACTAGCGCATTCCAATGCGTAAACCCCATATCTCACACATTAACCTATTTGTTATAAATATTCTTCGTAAACCAATGCAAGACCCATGCAAGCACAGTTGACAGCAATTTCTGGGCGTTTGTGTCTGATTGTCATTTTTTTAGCTACTCCATAGCCTCTTTTTTTCATTAAGCGCAATTTTCAAAGCGAGTGGATCAACTGGAACCATGGCTTAGGTGTAATTGCTCTGGTTTGATATATAGTTGTTCTATAAAAATAAACACTCTCTCACATTAATTATTTTTTTAAATATTTCTTCATGCATGATTTTGATTATTCTATCTAGAACTTTCGAAATATATTAGAATTATTAATAACCAAATGCAAATTTACTATAATAAGATTTTCTTATTACCCAAAGAATATTCCGCACGGATAATTGCAAGCAGTCTAGTATTTATATTTAGTTTATTGATATATCCACACTACACATTGGGCGATCAATTTTTTTATCGAAATTTTTATGCATCCGCACTTGATTTTGGATTTATACAATCTTATATATACTATCAAAGTGTTCTTGGCTCCGCTGAGCCAGGATATTTTTTACTGATTAGATTATTTTCAGGATTTATTCAAAAAGATATTTTAATGTCTTTTCTTAATGGTTTTTTGGCTTATATTTTAATATTTTGGGCTCAAAAGAATAAAGTTTCTTGGCTGGCGATTACGCCTCTATTTTTTAACTTCTACTTGTTCGTATTATTTTTTTCCGCCGAAAGACTCAAGCTTGGCATATTGTTTTTAATGTTAGCCGTTAATTATGCCGGCCCTCGCCGATTTATTTTTTCAGCAATTTCTTTTATAAGCCATGTTCAAACAATGGTTCTTATAGTGAACTGGATGTCGCTGAAAGTATTACCGATATTAAAATCACTACTGCATGGAAGGCTTAAAAAAAGTGGTTGGAAAATTTTGCTTTTACTTGGTGTGTCATTGTTGCTGGTTAGCCCCCTTTTAACTCATGTTTCAAGAAAATTTGATGCCTATTCTTCAAGATCGCGTGGATTTTTTGAGTTATTTAAACCGGCAATTTTTTTGCTGCTGACTCTATATTATGCAAAAAGAGAGTTTGTTGGCGCAATATTAATGCATCTTCCAGTATTATTTGGTGCATTTTTATTGGGTGGCGATCGATTAGTTATATTTTCATATTTTATATTTTTAAGCTACGCCTTAAAAATATCACGTGGAATTAATACAGGAGTCGCAATCACATCCATCTATTTTCTCACTCAGGGATTGCTATATATTTACAATGTAATACAACATGGTGATGGATTCTACGGTATTGCCGGATGATTTAATTCGATTAATGAAAAAGATACTAATCAACACCAGCAATCTTCACGTTGGCGGCGGCGTTCAGGTCGCAGCGTCGGTGATCGGCGAACTGACGCTTTTTCCAATATTGCCGGTCGGTCTGGTGGTATGGGCTTCCACCGAAGTCGATGCCAACTTGCGCAAGCTGGGATATGACTTATCTGCGCTACCGGCGTACGAGGTGGTGAACAGTTTTGGGTTGAATTTGCTGCGTTCGTCGCTGGCCCGCCGTTTACAGAATTTTGATGCGGTGTTAACGATTTTTGGTCCACTGTATGCTTGGAAGCTGGCTGTAACCAATATCGTTGGTTTTGCTCAGCCATGGATCATCTATCCGGATAACGAAATTTATCGTGCGTCTAGTTGGCGCCAGCGCTTACTTGGTCGATTAAAGTTTGGCCTGCAGGCCACCTTTTTTCGACGGGCGGACATGCTGTTGGTAGAACTGGAGCACGTTCGCCAAGGGCTGTTGCGTCAGGGAATCGGTACCAGTTCATCAATCCGTGTGGTGCGCAATTGCCTGTCATCACTTTATCTGTCTTCAGACCGGTGGCAGCCGGTGGCAGTCGCTGATACCGGCAGTGATGTGAGGCTGGGGTTTGTCGGGCGCAACTATGACCATAAAAACACGCGCATTTTTCCAGCGCTGATCGAGATATTGCGCCGCGATCATGGTATTCATGCCAGCGTTTATGTGACTTTTACCGATGACGAGTGGAGCGACTGCGACGATGCTTTTCGAGCTGTTGTCTCTAACATGGGGCCTTTGTTTGTAGCTCAGTGCCCGTCGTTTTATCAAAACATGGACGCGATAGTCTTTCCAAGTTTGTTGGAGTGTTTCTCAGCCACGCCGCTAGAGGCCATGGTGATGGAGCGCCCTCTGTTTGCGGCTGACCGGCCGTTTAACCGGGATGTGTGCGCCGAGCATGCCCATTATTTTGATCCGCTGGATCCGGCAGATGCTGCGGCCAAGATCGCCGCTTACCTGAGCGATAAAAGTCAAAAAGCCGCAGGTCTGGAAGCGGCGCGCGCGCATGCGTTGTCTTTTTCCAATGCAACAGACCGTGCCCGTCAATATCTTGAAATATTGATGGCTGCTTCGGACAAAAATTTAAATATATCTACAAGGGGTTGAAATGTTCAAAGGCAAGGTTCTTTTAATCACCGGTGGCACCGGCTCTTTCGGCAACGCCGTACTCAAGCGTTTTTTGAATACGGCTATTGCCGAAATCCGCATCTTCAGCCGCGACGAGAAGAAGCAGGATGACATGCGCAAGCGTTACAACCATCCCAAGCTTAAGTTCTACATTGGCGATGTGCGTGACGCGCGCAGCGTGGCCTCGGCTATGCGCGGGGTTGACTATGTATTTCATGCCGCGGCGCTCAAACAGGTGCCTTCGTGCGAATTCCACCCGATGCAGGCGGTGCGCACCAATGTGCTGGGCACCGAAAACGTGCTGGATGCGGCCATTGCAGCTGGTGTGCAGCGCGTGGTGTGTCTGAGCACAGACAAGGCGGTGTACCCCATCAACGCCATGGGCATCAGCAAAGCCATGATGGAAAAAGTCATGGTGGCCGCCAGCCGCAACCTGGAGGGTACCGGTACTGTAATTTGCGGCACGCGCTATGGCAATGTGATGGCTTCGCGCGGCTCTGTCATTCCCCTGTTCGTTGAACAAGTGCTGGCCGGCAAGCCAATCACCGTCACCGACCCGGAGATGACCCGCTTCATGATGACGCTGGCTGACGCGGTGGACTTGGTGTTGTATGCATTTGAGCATGGCAACAACGGCGACATTTTTGTACAAAAGGCTCCTGCGGCCACAGTGCAGGTGCTTACCCAAGCCATTCTTGAATTGATGGGCAAGCCCGACCACGAGGTGCGCAGCATTGGCACTCGCCATGGTGAGAAACTGTATGAAGCGTTGCTGGGCCGTGAAGAGAAAGCGTGTGCCCAGGACATGGGCGACTACTTTCGCATTCCTCCTGATGCGCGTGACCTGAACTACGCCAAGTTTGTCGAACAAGGCGAACAACGCAACACAGCCAGCTCACATGGCGACGACTACAACTCGCACAACACCACCCGGCTAGATGTAGAAGGTATGAAGGCGCTGCTGCTCAAGCTGGACTTCATGCAGCGCATTGCTTGTGGTGAACCCGCTCTAGCCGAGGACTAAACCCATGAAGGTGTTGATCACCGGCGCCAACGGTTTTGTTGGCAAAAACATGCAGTTGCACCTGGCGGCGCTTAAGGATGTGCAGGTGGTCTGTTTTACCCGTGACGATGATCCGGCCCAGCTGCCTGATCTTCTGCATGGGGTTGACTTTGTGTTTCACCTGGCGGGGGTCAACCGCCCGCATGACCCTCGGGAATTTGTGTCTGGCAATGTGGATGTGACACTTGCACTGTGCCAAGCCATCGGCTCCATTGCTGAGGCTATGGGAAAAAAGGTGCCCATTGTTTACACATCATCGATCCAGGCGACACACGACAACGCGTATGGCGCTAGCAAGCTGGCTGCCGAAAATGCCTTGTTTGCGTTACAGCGTGATCATGGCGTGCCGGTGCATGTATTCAGGTTGCCCAATGTGTTTGGCAAGTGGTGCAAACCTAATTACAACTCTGCCGTGGCCACGTTTTGCCACAACATCGCACGCGACCTCCCCATTCAGGTGAATAACCCTGCAGCGCCGCTCACACTTGTGTACGTAGACGATGTGTTAGAGCGTTTTGTACAGTTGATGGACGGTGCCGATACTGTGGTGGATGCGAATGGTTTTGCCATGGTCACGCCGCAGTACACCACAACGGTGGGTGAGTTGGCCCGCCAGATTCAAACCTTTAAGGACAACCGCGCCACGCTCATGACAGAGCGTGTGGGCACCGGGCTGGTACGTGCGCTGTATGCAACTTATGTAAGCTACCTGCCAGTGGAGTCATTTGCCTATACCGTGCCGCAATATAGCGACCCGCGTGGCGTGTTTGCAGAAATGCTTAAAACGCCTGATTGCGGCCAGTTCTCTTATTTCACGGCGCACCCAGGCATTACCCGAGGTGGGCATTACCACCATAGCAAGACCGAGAAGTTTTTGGTCATCAAAGGCCAGGCACGCTTCAAATTCCGGCACATGCAAACTGGCCAAACCCATGAGCTGGTCACCAACGGCGACAAAGCCGAGGTGGTAGAAACAGTGCCCGGTTGGACACATGACATCACAAACATCGGTAGCGAAGAGATTGTTGTCATGCTCTGGGCCAATGAAGTGTTTGACCGAGCGCGACCAGACACGTTTGCTTGTGCAGTATAAGTATGCCAAAAACCCTTTACTGACAAGCAAAGCATGCTATTAATTTTGACATTATGAAAAAACTAAAAATCTTGACGGTGGTCGGCACTCGGCCTGAGATTATTCGCTTATCGCGCGTATTGGCGCTACTGGACGAGCATTGCGAACATGTGCTGGTGCACACTGGGCAAAACTACGACTACGAGCTAAACCAAGTTTTTTTTGACGATCTAAGCGTGCGCAAGCCTGATTACTTTTTGAACAGTGCTGAGGGCAGTAGTGGTTCCGCCCACACCATCGGCAATCTGATCATTGCAGTAGACAAGGTGCTGGACGAAGTGAAACCAGAGGCCATGCTGGTACTCGGTGACACAAATAGTTGCCTGTCAGTCCTACCGGCCAAACGTCGCAAGATTCCTATCTTTCACATGGAAGCTGGCAACCGCTGCTTTGACCAGCGCGTGCCCGAGGAGACCAACCGCCGCATCGTGGACCATACGGCGGATGTCAACCTAACTTACAGCTCCATCGCCCGTGACTACCTGCTGCGCGAGGGTTTGCCGCCAGATCTGGTGATCAAGACCGGCAGCCCGATGTTTGAGGTGTTGACCCATTACCGTCCACGCATCGAAGCATCAGACGTGTTAGCTCGACTGGGGTTGCGTGCAGAAGGTTATTTTGTGGTCAGCGCGCACCGCGAGGAAAACATTGAGTCTGAGCAGTCTTTTACAAAACTGGTGGCGGTGCTCAACGCCGTTGCAGAAGATCACAGCTTGCCGGTGATTGTGTCCACACACCCGCGCACACAGAAGCGGATTGATGCCACTGGCTCGGTATTTCACCCGCTGGTGCAACTACTGAAACCGTTAGGGTTTCATGACTACAACAAACTGCAGCTTTCAGCCAAAGCGGTGTTGTCGGACAGTGGCACCATCAATGAAGAGTCCTCCATCATGAACTTCCCTGCGCTGAACCTGCGTGAGGCGCATGAACGGCCCGAAGGCATGGAAGAGGCGGCCGTGATGATGGTCGGATTGGAGGTTGAGCGCGTGCGCCAAGGGCTGTCGATCCTGGACATCCAGCCACGCGGCGCAGATCGTAGCAATCCGCACGGCATCCGTCAGGTGGCAGACTACAGCATGCCCAATGTGTCTGACAAGGTACTTCGCATCATCCACAGCTATACCGACTACGTAAACCGCGTGGTGTGGAAGAAGTATTAATCCAATGCGTATCGCATTAGTTGCAGACACGTTTCCGCCTCTGCGTACATCTGGTGCCGTGCAGTTGCGGGATTTGGCACAGGAGTTTGTTCGCCAAGGTCACGATCTGACGGTGATGTTGCCAGCAGCAGGTTTAAATACACCTTGGTTGCTCGAAAGCATAGATGGTGTGCAGGTGCTGCGTTTGCGGGCACCCAAAACCAAAGACATTAATTACGTGGCCCGCACCATCAATGAATTTTTGATGCCGTTTGCCATGCTCCGCAATTTGCGCAAAAGTCCACTGACGAAGGAGCGCTGGGATGGTGTGGTGTGGTACGCCCCAAGCATCTTTCTGGGGCCCATGGCCAATGCGTTGAAAAAAACAAGCAAATGCAAAGGCTACCTGATCATTCGCGACATCTTCCCGGAATGGGCTGCTGACATGGGGTTGATGGGCAGGGGGATACCCTATCGCTTTTTCAAAGCAGTTGCCAACTACCAATATTCTGTGGCTGATGTCATTGGCATCCAGACACAAGGCAATCATGCGTACTTTGACGGCATTCTGAGTCGCAAGATCGAAGTCTTGCAGAATTGGTTGGCGGATGCACCCAGTGTGGGGTGTAGCGTGAAGGTGGCAGGCGGCAAACTTGCCGGGCGAACTATTTTTGTTTATGCCGGCAACATGGGTGTGGCCCAAGGCATGGGTGTATTGCTTGATTTAGCCGAGCGCCTACGCAATCGGACCAACATCGGATTTTTACTTGTAGGTCGCGGCAGCGATGCGGAGCGCCTGCGCATAGACGCAAACAAACGCGATTTAGATAATGTGGTATTTCATGACGAGATCGATCCCACGGAAATCCCAGGGTTGTACGCCCAATGTCATATAGGCATCGTAGCGTTAGATCCTCGTCACAAAACACACAACATTCCAGGCAAGTTTTTGTCCTACATGCAAGCTGGCTTACCCGTGCTGGCCTGCATTAACCCCGGTAATGATCTAGAGAAAATGATTTTGTCTGAAGGTGTGGGACGAGTTTGCACCAATCAGTCTGTGGAGACATTGCAGAGGCTAGCGTCTGAGCTAGCGCAAGCGGTTTCGGCAGGAGGTAATACAGCTATTGCCGCGCGCTGCAAGGCGCTTTCAACGAAGCTTTTTTCACCGACGACTGCTGTTAAGCAGATTGTGACTGCTTTTAAAAAATAGAGCACCTCATCAGAAGATGAGGTAAATGTCAGGCTCGAATGATTTTGAAGACAGATAAAAGTGCAGACATTATTTGAATGACCAGTTGGCTTCAATCGACTGGGAGGTCACCACATAGCGCACACCTTTGTCAGAGCTGGCCTGGTTACCGACCAACGTTCCAATGGTGTATCCCATCAAACCACTGGCCACGGTATCAGACAACCAGTGATCCCGGCTCTGGATACGCCCAACCGCCGTCAGGGCGGCTGCGCCGTACAACCAGGGCATGTCATGTTTTTGTGCAAATGGGGTAGCCAAGGCAAAGGCCAGCGCGGTATGGTTGGAGGTAAAGGAGGACTTCATAGCATTGCTGTTGAAGCCGTCAAAGTGACTGTTGCCAAGCTGGTCGCCAGGACGAGATCGCCCCACCGCATAACGTGTGAGCATGCTGGCCCCCAACGTGTAGGCACCGGCCTTCAGTGCGGTTTCAGCCGTGCTTGCCGCATCTGACCCCGCGATACCGGTGTACAACAAGCCAGTTCCTATAGCCATCAGTATCGGGAGGTTGTTACCAACTTTACCGACCGTGTTCCAGCGAGATGTTTGGTGGTCTGCTGCCCAGTTGTCAACTCGCTTGTCAAGCACACTGGCCGCCAGCACTGCCCCACCCGCCCACAGCCAGCTAGACGCTGGGATGTCAGCCAATTGGCTACCCAAAGTCGCGCCTGTGTCACCAATCGTTTCAAAGATGTTTTGGCTGGGTTCGGACAACACATAACTGGTATCGTTGGCGCTTCGCGGGTCTTCTGGGCTGCTGGCACGCCATTTCAAGGTCCGCCAGTCACGCTGTTTGGTCAGGTCAAACAAGGTAAAGCGTCGATTCAACCGTGCGCCACCGTCACGGGTAAGTGGTGTCCAAATGATATTGGCTGTAGACGAAGATGACTTGGGCATCATCACATCAAATGGCATGGTGACGTAGATGCCTTTGTCAAAGCTGCCCTCACCAAATTGTTCGGCAGAAACGTTGGTTTTTGTGGCCCAAGCTCCAATGCTTGTGCCGTTTTGAAAGACGCGTTTGACATCCAGAGTAGCGCCTTTATCTCCCGCCAAATATTTCCCAGCACTGAGTTTGACTAGCACATCATTCCAACCGGTATCCCAATACACGGTGGCATGACCGGTGTTGACCGCATAGTCTCTAAATGCGAAGTCCTGTTTGAAATCGCGCTGGCGCACATGGTTAGCATCCACACCAAAGGCTAGGCGGCCTTGCCAGGGTCGATACAACCACTCTGCCCCTACACCACCGTACATGGATTCAAGCATACCGCCATAAGCGCTGAGATAGTGACCCCCACCCAGATCACTGACATGGGTGAGCTGCATCAGTGGCATGGTCAGGCGTGATGTGGTGACAAACTCGCGCGCATAGGTGCGCACGCGGGGCAGGTTACTGGGGGCGGTGTACTTAAAGTTACCGTAGTTGTCTACCAAACGGTAGTCCACCGCGCCGCTGACCCAGGTACTGTCAGAAAATCGATGCTCCAGTTTGACCCGTGCACCCAACTGATACAGCACAAAGCCGTCCGGCCCACCCAGGCTCTGGCTATAGCTAGGTTCCAAGGCTGCATGAAAACCGGTAGCCTGACCACTCCAGTATTCGGAAGACTCCTGGTTCGCCTCATTGGCGGCATCCCAGTTGGTCTGACCTGAACGATATTGGTAGGTGGGCAACGCCAGCGCTGGCGGCTCTGCCTGCCAATGTTTGTTGACCCATTCAGCCCGATCCACCTCGAGGTGAGACATGGGCAAACCATGATCTTGCAGTTCAAAGACAAAGCGCTTGGTGCTGGCGGGCGTGTCATGGTGCAAAACCGCTACAGCACGTTCAATACGTTCCTGAAGAAAGAGTGCGGCGCCCGCGTCAGCACGCACCGTCGTCACCGCATTCTGGTGGTTGATACTGAGAACAGACCAGCCGGTATACACCTCAATATTCTTGGCAGTGTTGCCCAAACCACCAGGAGGCAAAGTAGCTGCAGGATTAGGGGTGAACCTGGGCAGCACAGGATCAAGCAATTTTGGTGTGTACAGCTGATTGACACCCCCGTGCAACGTCACCCCAAGCATCAGACTATTGCCGCGCTCCAGTGCCAAGCTCATGTCAACATTGGGAGAATAGGCGTACACAATTCCTATGTTTAAAGGGCTTTTGCTTGGCTGGTTGTTGGTTTGTGGCTCGTGTTGATAGTCGTTTCCGTCCAACTCGAGCTTAAGTGTGAGGGGCTCGTACGGTGTGTGCCACTGCACGCCGCCAAACAGAGATGTTGGGCCGTGAAACCAGGTTCTAGCGGCCGGGGTTCCACCCAATCCAACGTCATTGTTTGGCCGTGTATTGAAGCTTGAATTCAGAAAAGAGAAAGGATTTTTGACATTGCCGCGCGAACCAAGATAGCCCCAGCCCAACCCGATACTGGCATCCCAATTGCCCCAACGTTTGCTGGCCACCAAGTATTCACTCGAAAAAAGTCCTGTACCGCCAAGGTCACGCAAACCCATGGCCATTTGCGGCCAGAGTTTGGTTTCCTCGCGCAAGCGCAGCTTAACGTCAATAGATTTGTCTTTGTAGCTTTGGTCACCAGCAATACTGGGACCATACAAGCGATTGGACACATCGGTGTACCTGAAGCCAAATTCAAGCCAATCCAATGGCTGCAACATGAGGTTGCTGCGGGTGTAGGGTGCTACCCGGCTGATGTTCAAACGTATATCCCCGGCGGGGGCCATACGAGCTACAGGCGTTTGCAAGAGGCCAATTTCACCCCAGTCACTGGCGCTCAACTGGTGTGTACGCGGCTCGGAATGGTTGGATAACGCGATCGTATCGACTATTTTATTTGTAGCTACATAAGGCCCATTTGAAAGGGCTTGAGGGTGATTTGATGTCGAACTCGGCAAATCCTCAAAAGGTGCTTGCGTGGCCAAAAATCGCGCGAGATTGTCCGACAGACTGTTTGGAATACTGGCTTCCCGCGTTGGCGCCCAGATCCAGGCCCCAGGCGCAGGTTCATCCTGGATTTGCTCATTCCAGGATGAAACACCAACACGTTTGGTACGACCATCGGGCTGTGATACCCACGCCCAATCCACCGCGTCAATCAGATTGCCAGAGCAGGCCCGCAAATAGTCTTTGACCAAAGCGCCGGGTACATGTGGCACCAGACACACATTTTCAGAGGGTGTGATCACCGCCACCGTTTTAGGTCGGGGAAATAAGACCACCTGCGATCTATCAGTCAACACCGGGTCAGCGTCAGGAGAGGCTTGCAACCAGCGTGCATCTGCCAAGCCCACATTGACACGCCCTGTGACGGGCAGCGTCATGAACCAAGTCAAAAACGTCTCACGCTCAGCCAGCGGCAATGTCAGTGATGGATCAGATTTAAAACCATCGAGCACAGCTTGGCGTAAACGCATTTGTGGACCTCGCTGCGCCTCAGAGCGCCAATGCAGCGCTGTGGTGTCAGACGCGGCCCCCGCAACACGGCTTATCCAGTCACTCAACCGCTCTCCAGGAATCACCGGCGCTTGTAGCTGCGGACCTTTGTCTTCGCTGTGGCAACTTCCTGCCCACAATGCACAAACCAATGCCAGTGCTCGTACCAAACGAGTGCGATGAAATTTCAAGACGGTTCTTTCTCGACTGGCCAGCGCTGCATGCTCAAACAGAATTGAGGTTCCAGGCATTGAAATGAATACACCACCGCTTGACTCCCGTGGTAGGTGGCGACGGCATACCAGGACGCAGGCAAAGCGTGCCTACCAACGTTCGTCGATGATTCACGAAACCAAGTGTAGCGACGAGCCATAAGCGATGACAAGGTCTGAGGTAAGGCGATGGCAGGTGTGCCGGCAAATTTTTCAACAGTTAACTGATCGGCAATGCCATAACGGTAACCTGGCGCTTCATCTCGCGAACGCAGAACAGTCTGTGGTGCCAACTTGACATCTTCCCAGCCGGGGGGGGTATTTGAAAAATGCACATTGCGCCAATCTACCGGTAGGCCAGCCGTGCCAACAATTCGGCCATTTTGCAGCTTGACAACCTCCTTATCAGCGCTGTACCAGACCTCTATGTCACCCTTCGGATGTGGATCGATGTAACCCAACACCAAGAGCGCGGACCGCCCGCCCGTTGCCTCAATACGAAGATAGCGAAAAGCGGAATTCAAAGGAGCATTCAGCGTTGCGTCAACACCAGAACCAAACTGCTGTTTGTAGAGCGCTCCGGTGACATCTGACAATAACGTGCCCGAGCTGCACCCTGACAAGAACAGAAACAAAAAAACTGCACCCCAGTGCAGGAAACAAAGAACAGTTGAATTTTTCAAAGCAGCAAAAGAAAAGCGCCCGAGGGCGCTTTTTTGTAGGAGCAACAAGATCAGTTGGTTCCTGTTGTCCCTGTTGTCCCCGATGTCGAATCGCTGTTGCTACTAGCGGCAACTCCGACAGCTGCGACAGCGGCAGCAGCAGCAATCAAAGTACCCGTAGACAAGCCAGCAACACCGGCAGCAGTAGCAGTAGCAGCACCGGCACCGGCACCAGCACCAGCACCAGTTGTAGTTGTAGTTGTAGTTGTAGTTGTAGTTGTACCACCAGCACCGGTTCCGTCAGCCGTTTGCGCAAAGGCCTGCGAAGATACAGCCAGAGCGACAGCAGAGATAATCAAAGCAATTTTCATAAGGTCCCTTTCAAAGATATAAATGGCGCCACTAATTTAACACAGCATGGCGAACTTCTTGCTTTTAGCTCGCCACAACTGTTGTAAATCACCCCATGTGCAAGCCACCATTCACCGAAAACTCAGCACCCGTGGCGTAACCACCTTCTTCAGAGGCCAGCCAGGCAATGATGGACGCGATCTCGCTGGGCTCCCCCAGGCGTTTGATCGGCACGGTGGCCACGATCTTGTCGAGCACTTCCTGGCGGATGGCCTTGACCATGTCGGTGCCGATGTAACCTGGGCTGACGGTGTTGACCGTGACCCCTTTACCCGCCAGCTCTTGCGCCAGCGCCATGGAAAAACCATGCATGCCAGCCTTGGCTGCCGAATAATTGGTTTGCCCGGCCTGCCCTTTGACGCCGTTCACGCTGGAGATATTGATGATGCGACCCCAGCCCTTTTCCACCATATCCCCCACCACCTGTTTGGTGACGTTGAACATGGAATTGAGATTGGTCTCGATCACCGCATCCCAGTCTTCTCGGGTCATCTTCAAGAACATACGGTCACGGGTGATACCCGCGTTGTTGATCAGCACATCAATGCTGCCATGCTCTTCTTTGGCCTTGCTGAACGCAGCCACGGTGGAATCCCAGTTACCCACATTGCCCGCTGAAGCGAAAAAGGTGAAGCCGGCCTCAGCCTGTTCGGCCAGCCATTTGCCGTAGTCGCGCGTTGGACCACAACCCGCAATCACCTTGAAACCTTCTTTGCTCAGTCGCTGGCAAATGGCGGTCCCAATACCGCCCATACCGCCAGTAACGTAAGCTACTTTTTGACTCATCAACTGTGCTCCTATGTCTCAATCGTTGAGTCTCGATGATAGACGCCCAATCAGCGTTCCAAGGCGAGGGAAACCCCCATACCACCACCAATACACAGGGCAACCAGGCCTTTTTTGGCATTTCGGCGTTGCATTTCGTGTAGCAACGTCACCAGAACCCGACAACCTGAGGCGCCAATCGGGTGGCCGATGGCAATGGCGCCGCCGTTGACGTTGACCTTGGCAGGGTCGACATCAAGCTGCTGGTTCACCGCACACGCCTGTGCCGCAAAGGCTTCGTTGAGTTCAAACAGATCCACGTCTTGCACCGCCCAGCCCGCACGCGCCAGCGCTTTGCGCGACGCAGGCACCGGCCCCAGGCCCATCAGCGCGGGGTCCAGCCCGCTGGTGGCAAATGCCGCAATACGTGCCAGCGGTGTCAGGCCCAGGGTTGCTGCCTTTTTAGCCGTCATCACAAGTACCGCAGCCGCGCCGTCATTGATGCCAGAAGCATTGCCTGCCGTGACGGTGCCGGTTTTGTCAAATGCCGGGCGCAAAGCTGCAAGCGCCTCGGCGGTGGTTTTGCGGTTCAAAAACTCGTCGGTATCGAACACCAGCGGATCCCCCTTGCGCTGGGGAATCTGCACACGAACGATTTCATCCCTGAATCGACCCGCATCCTGTGCGGCTGCGGCTTTGTGCTGGCTGGCCAGCGCCAGCGCGTCCTGCATGTCGCGCGTGATGCCGCAGGCCTTGGCCACGTTTTCAGCGGTGATCCCCATGTGGTAGTTGTTGTAGACGTCCCACAGGCCATCCACAATCATCGAGTCGACCATCTTCCAGTCGCCCATGCGCTGACCGTCGCGGCTACCTTGCAGCACATGCGGACTGTTGCTCATGTTCTCTTGGCCACCGGCGATCACGATCTCGCTGTCACCCCAGGCAACGGCTTGGGCGGCCAGCATGACCGACTTGAGCCCCGAGCCACACACCGCATTGATCGTTAAAGCCGGCGTTTCCTGCGACAAACCCGCCTTCAGCGTGGCTTGGCGCGCCGGGTTTTGCCCCTGGCCTGCGGCCAACACCTGACCCATGATGACTTCACCAATCTGGTCTGGCGGCAGTTTGGCGCGCGCCAACACCTCACGAATCACGATGCTGCCCAATTCTGCGGCAGCCACCTTGGCCAGCGTCCCTCCAAACTTGCCCACAGCAGTGCGCGCCGCAGACACGATCACGATGTCTTCCATGCTTTCTCCTGAGTCTTATTAAAAATATCTTCGTCTCACCATCAGGCCTTGGCCAACACGTAACGCCCCGGTGCAGGCTCGATCGCCTTGTATTTGGCTTTGCCATAGGTTTTAGGTGCGCCAATTTGTTTGCCACCCTGGGCGGCCAGCCAGGTAGACCAATCCGTCCACCAACTGCCGGGATGCTCCACCGCGCCTTGTTGCCACTGGGCATGCGTTTTGGGCAGCGCGTCGTCATCACGTACCCAATAACAGCGCTTGTTTTTGGCAGGCGGGTTGATCACGCCAGCAATATGACCGGACGCCCCCATGACAAAGCGCTTGGGGCCCGGCAGAAACTGGGTCGTGGCATAGGCGCCATTGATCGGCACGATGTGGTCTTCGCGCGAGCCGTAGATGTAGACCGGCATGTCCAGCGTGCCCAGGTCCACCTTCTGCCCACACGTTGTGGCTTGACCTGGCTTGGTGAGATTGTTTTCCAGGTAGGTGTTGCGCAAGTACCAGGCGTAAAACGGGCCTGGCAGGTTGGTGCTGTCGCTGTTCCAGTACAGCAGGTCAAACGGTGGTGGGGTTTCACCCTTGAGGTAGTTGCCCACCACATAGTTCCACACCAGGTCATTGGGGCGCAAAAAACTGAAGGTGGTGGCCAGGTCCCCACCCTTCATCAAACCACCCTTACCCATTTCCTGCTCGCGGTATTGGACAAAAGCTTCGTCAATGAACACATCCAGCACACCGGTGTCAGAAAAATCCAGCATCGACGTCAAGAAGGTGGTGCTGGACACCGGTTTTTGACCACGCGCGGCCAGCACGGCCAAAGCGGTGCCGAGCATGGTGCCACCCACACAAAAGCCCAAAGCGTTGATGGTTTTGGCACCAGTGATTTCCTGCGTCACGCTGATGGCTTTGATCACCGCTTTGTCGATGTAATCGTCCCAGGTGGCTTTGGCCAGCGAAGCGTCGGGGTTGCGCCAGCTCACCAGAAACGTGCGGTGGCCCAGCGCCACCGCATAACGCACCACCGAATTCTCGGGTTGCAGGTCCAGGATATAAAACTTGTTGATACAAGGCGGCACCATCAGGAACGGCTTTTCAAACACCTTCTCGGTCAGCGGCTTGTATTCGATCAGTTGGAACAACTCGTTCTCAAACACCACCGCGCCCTCGGTGGTAGCCACGTTTTTTCCAACGTGGAACAAGCTTTCATCGGTCATCGAAATATGGCCCTGCTGCATGTCTTTCAGCAGGTTTTGCAAGCCCTTGCTAAGGCTTTCGCCGTTGGTGTCCAAGGCTTTTTTCTGCGCCTCGGCGTTGAGCGCCAGAAAATTGCTGGGTGCAGCGGCTGCGACGAACTGCTCGACCGAGAAGCGGACCCGGGCCCGGGTTTTGTTATCAGTCTCCAGCGCATCAACCATGGACAAAAGCGTCTTGGCGTTGAGCAAATAGACCTCGGCAATGAATGCTGCAAGCGGATTGGCCGCCCAGGCCGGATCGGCAAACCGACGGTCTTTGAACACATGCTCGCCCTTGAAACTGTTGCTCCAAAGCTCCGCCACATCAGCGAGGTATTGCTGCTGCAGTTGCTGCAGCTTGTCTGGCGAGAAGGTGATGTTGGGCGGTTTAACGGTCGGCGCCAGCAGCTTGGCACCCGCCTGCCCCAGATCCATGTTCTTGAGCGACTCAAACGCTCGGCCCCAGGTGTCGGCCATGGTTTGTTGAAACTGCTGTGCCGATTGCAACCAGGGTTGCTGTGTCTCATCTGTCATGAAATCCCCCTTATTTCAGCCTGTTGGGTGTCAAGGTTCAAGTATGCGGGATGAAGACATTCGGCAAACTGACAAGCATGTCAAAAGGACCACATCCCGCTGGCGCTAGGCCTTTGCAAAAACCAGCCGGTTTCGCCCCGCCTGCTTGGCATCGTACAAAGCAACATCCGCTTTCTGGAGCCAAACCTTGGCATCGGCACCTGCTTCACGCACCCAGACCAGGCCAATGCTGACTGTGACCGGAATGGGCAGACCGTCCTGCTCCAGACGCAAAGCAGCCACCTTGCCACACAGGCGCGAGGCAATGGCCAAAGCCTCGACCTCGGTGACAGCGGGAAGGTAAATCACAAACTCCTCACCCCCCATGCGGGCCAACAGATCCGAGCCGCGTAACTCTTCTTGCAAACAACCAGCAAAGGCCACCAGAACGCGGTCGCCAGCAGCATGCCCGAAGCGGTCATTGACCTGTTTGAAGCGGTCAATATCCAGCTGCATGATGGCGCATTGAGCGGGCAGGACAGCTGGCAGGCGCTGCGCCAGCCAGCGCCTGTTTCCTATGCCGGTGAGGGGATCGGTTAATGCCGCCAGTTCCAGTCGGATCTCTGCGCGCTCATTTGACATGGCAGCCACGGCCAGCGCGATGCCAAAGTGGCAGAACATCTGCACATAAAAGGCCCAAGCGAAACCATCCGATCCGGCGATACCCATAGCGATATACACCAGCCGCAAGCCATAGATTCCACCGCTCAGTGCCATCAAAGCGGCCAGCAGCATGCGTGATGGCAAGGGTTCGTGACGGCGGTCACGCAGGGTTTCGACCGTGCAAGCCGCCAGCACCCATGTCGCCGTCGCATGGAAGACTCCCGCCCTGGTGAGGTTGTGCAAGGGAAAATCGGTGACAACGCCCAACACCAGAACCGCCACTAGCAGCAGCCACATCACACGCCAGTGGCTACGTTGCCGTCCGCTAAATTGCCGCACCCCCACCCAGAAAAAGGTGTAGCCACCCAGACCCAACAGCAGACTGCCATGCGCCCACAGCCATACGGGCAACACCGCGTTCTCGCCGCTCCAGGCCAGCATGGAGCCGAAGGCCAGCAACACATACGCCACCGCCAAAGACGCCAAACCCTGTGGTCTGCAGGAATGACGGCGAATGTGAACGATGCTCAAGGCTCCCGCGACCAAGGATGTGTTGTAGACCAGGATAACGGTGGGCAAATCAAGATGAAGATTCATGCGTCATAAGGTATACAAAGGTCTATTTAAGCTGGCAAGTGTGTCAGAAGCCCTGCGGGTTCAGCACAAGAGAAACCCTGCTTGCATGCGTCCTTTCTCGAGCAAAGCCAATCAAAACCGGGTCAAAATCCCCCCATGTACATCGTTCCCATCGCCTGGCTCTATGTGGCGCTGATGATGGCCTTGGCCGAGGCCACCAACAGCAATGGCACCGTGTTGGGTGCCATCATCACCTTTTTGCTCTACGGTCTGCTGCCAGTGGGGCTGGTGACTTATCTGCTGGGCACACCGGCACGCAAACGCGCCATCAAAGCTAAAGAACAGGCCGAGTTGACTGCCGCCCGCACCGCAGCACAGGCACAGCAAACCTCAGACGTCGCGCCAGATGCAGACGGCCAGCCGACCGCTGACCCGGTCGCGCCGGTGCGAAAAGAACCGTGAGGATTCGGTCACGGTGCACCAATCGGCACTGCCGTTGTTGCCAAAGATCTGCGTGATGCCCAGAGCCGCCAGCCGCTGACGCGCCAGCCCCGCCAGGTTGCCCAGCCATTTGCCACCACCCAGCGGGGTGAACATCTGCTCGGCCTGCGCGTTCTGAGCAACAAAGGCGGCACGCACCTCGTCACCGACTTCAAAGACCTGCGGGCCAATACACGGGCCCAGCCATGCTATGACTTCTGTATCTACTAGCCCTTTATTGATAAGGGCTGGAGCACAAAAAGCCTTGTAAGTCTGTTCCAGCACACCCTCACCCTTGTCTCCGGCCAGACCACGCCAACCCGCGTGCGCTGCACCGACCCAGGCGCCATCGGTGGTGGCAAACAACACCGGCAAACAATCCGCCACCATGATGGTGCAGGCAATACCAGGCACATCGGTGATGCAGGCATCACCGACGCTGGCGTTGGGGGTGGCCGCATCCAGGCGCAGCACCTGCGTGCCATGCACCTGGTTCAGAAACACCGGCTTGGCACCCATAACTTGCTGCAGGATGGCCCGGTTGGCCGCCACATGGGCCGGGTTGTCACCCACATGGTCGCCCAGGTTCAGGCTGTCATAAGGTGCGCCGGAGACACCACCCACGCGGGTGGTGCACAGCGCGTGCACACCGGCTGGCGCGGGCCAGTCGGGGGTCAGCCAATCAGTGCGCAGCGTGGACCTTGTCATAGGCTTTGAGTAATTGGTGGTGCATCTCGCAGCCAACGAGTGCCAGGCCGGGGGCGCTCAGTCCCATGAAGCGGTCTTCTTGCATGATCAGGGCATGCGCCTGGGCCAAGGGGCCGGCGCCATACAACAGTTCCAGCGCGTCCAGATACGGGCCGCTGTCACCCATGTCGGCCAGGTGGATCAGGTTCTGGATGCAGGCATAAATGGGTTTGCGCTGGGGGTTGAGCTGGTCAAAGTTCAGAATCCACTCACAACCCTCCAAGGTAGCGGCCTCGTCACCCACGGCCAGGGCCAGCAGGGTTTTGAGTTCGCCCAGGCGCAGGTCGGCCCAGAAGGAGCCCGCATCAGCCGCCAGGCCAATCAACGCGGGCACCGGGCGGTGGTCGGCCAGGTTGGAGTCGTTGAGGGTTTCCAGCAATTCGGTGCACTCTTCGTCGTCCAGGTCGCTCAGGTTCAGGATGGCTTCGCGGATCGGATTGGCGATGCTGTTGTTCTCGAACTCCAGGTCGTCGATCGGGTAGATCTCGGACAGGCCCGGCACCAGGATGCGGCAGGCGTACACGCCCAAGTGGGTGAAGTCAGACACGTAGATATCGTGGCCATCCGCGTGCAGGCGCTGCACACACCAGGCGTAGTCTTCAGCGGTGGTGCTGCTGAAATTCCAGTCGGCAAATTCATAGTCGGGCTGGTTGCCCAGAAACTTCCAGTGGATCACGCCGCTGGAGTCGACAAAGTGGATTTCGATGTTGGTGGAGCTGGCCGCCTCGTCCAGATCGAACCCCGGTGCTGGAAAGCCCGCCAACGCATCGAGCGCACGACCCTGCAGCAGCTCGGTCAAGGCGCGTTCCAGCGCCACCTCAAAACGCGGGTGTGCACCAAAGCTGGCAAAACAGCCCTGGTCCTGCGGGTTGAGCAGGGTCACATTCATCACCGGGTACTGACCACCGAGTGACGCGTCTTTCACCAGGATGCCAAAACCGGCCTCGCGCAGAGCGGCGATACCCCTTGCAATACGTGGGTAACGTGCTATCACTTCTTCTGGCACATCAGGCAGGCAAATGCCCTCGCTGATGATGCGCGCTTTGATGGCGCGCTCAAAAATCTCGGACAGCGCCTGGGCACGCGCTTCCATTTGCGTGTTGCCAGCCGACATGCCGTTGCTGACATACAGGTTGCCAACGATGTTGACCGGAAAGTAGACGATGGCGCCGTCGCGTTCACGCACATAAGGAATGGCGCAGATGCCGCGCTCCTCGTTGCCGGAGTTGAACTCGACCAGGCTCTGGGCCTCCACATCACCCTGCGGGTTGTAGAGCGCCTGCAATTCAGGCGTCAGCAAGGTGGTGGGCCAGCTGCCGTCTTCCGGCAGGGCAAACCAGCGTTCCTGCGGGTAAAACACAAAGTCGCGGCTGGCTATATCTGGCCCGAGGTAGAAATGGGTCCAGAAGTAGTTGGTGGACAACCGTTCAAAAAACTCGCCGAGTGCGCTGGCCAGGCAAGCCAGACGGCTGGCGCCTTTGCCGTTGGTGAACAGCAGCGGGCAATCGCGGTCGCGGATGTGGACCGACCAGATGCCATCCACCGGGTTGAGCCAGCTGCGCTCCTCAATGTGAAAGCCCAACTGCTGCAGCTTGCCTTGCAGCGTGCTGATGGTGGACTCCAGGGCGGCGTCTTTGCCGGGGATAAAGGTGGTGTTGTGCATGGGGGGAGAATAACAGCGGGTCGGCCTTCAAACTCAACCGCTTTGGATGCGCACCAAAGTGATCCCAACGGATGCGTGCATCAAGAGATGCAGTCAGATACTGAGGACAAGGTGAGGACAAGGCTCACGCCAGAGCCTTCAAACTGGCACGGCTTTCATAGGTACTGAAGCAATAGGGTGCCAACCGTTTGCGGAAAAAATTGATCATCTTGATGGACGAGTCAAATGACATGCCATACACCCCCACCGGTCGTGTATCGGCGATTGGGCTGGCGGCATGGCGACGCAAGGCCGCAGCCAAAATCAACGGACCCAAGGCCTGCGCGGCACGCAAATGGGGGCGAACAAACGTGCTGCGATAACACAGCGCATTGGGCACCAGTGGCGCGCGGGTGACGATCATCCAGGCCACCACCTCGCCTTGATGGCGCACACCGACGCTAATGCTGGGTTCAATGTCTTCGACTTCGTTAAAGGGCGACAGCACGTAGGGAATTTTCCCTTCCGCCACGTCGCGGTGCAGTTGGGTGCGTTCGTCGGCGCGGAGCTGTGTCCACTCGAACAACTCGAACTCAGACGGCATCTCGCGCAGGGCATCTAGCCAAGGTGCTTTAACCACTTCGCGGCAATCCCCCTTGGACATCAATAGCCTCGCCTCCGGCGCAGACCAGTGGCAAGCCGCCAGCAGCCGCTCGAATGGCTGCCACGCAAGCATCAGCGTGGTGTAGTCGGCGGTCAGCCCGATGCAATCGCGTTCGCGCAGTGCGTCCTCCATTGAGCGCATCAAGCGGGATGCCACACCCCGTTGCCGCCAAGCCGGTAGAACCGATACCGAAAGCAATTTGGCCACCTTTGGACTGGGTGGATCAGTGCCCTCCACTGCGCCGGCGGAAGGCACCTGTGCCAGCAATAACCCGACAGGAATGTCGTTTTGCCGTGCCACATGGGCGATTGACGCAAACCCCTCAAACACCTCACCCGACCGGCAACGCGCCAGATGCAGGTGGAAAGCGGGGAAAGTCATACCCGAGACAACGGCCAGATCCGCTGCTTCGATCTGGGAAATGACAAGATTTGCATCACGCGCAGAGGCTGCCTCACGGATGACAACAGGCGAGCGGACACTAAAATCCCAAACCGGAGTGTTCATTGATCAATAAATAACATAGGCAATACCGCTGATTTGCTAGGAAATACTTACGCTAGGAACCTATTGGAGTACCTCCATTTTTGGCAAAAATTCCCTTGTTATATTCATAATATCCATTATTGGGGAAAAGCCCATTGGGGCCATACAACTGTTCATTTTGTTTCGGGCCCATTTTCCCACCCGCTACCGATTCCAGCTCCGCGTCAGACAACTCGGCGTTGGGGTTCGGTGGCAACACATAGTTAAGCACCTTGTCGGTGTTTTCCAGCACGCGCACGGTGTAGCCAGCAGGGATTTCAATGCCCTCTGCTTTCAACGCCGCTGCCGGGTCGGCCAACAACTGTTGTTTGAAGTTTGCGTCTGCCCAGCATTTGGCCAGGATATTGTTGATGGGTTCGTTTTGAACTTCTTGGGTCATGATGATTTCTCAATGATTAAAAACAGCTCTTCGATAGAAATATTCATCCGAGCCGAAAAAAACGAATAAATAGTGAAGCCAACTTTCCCGTTATGGATTACCCAGAGGTTTCAATCCCAAGGAAATTCTTATTCCGTCGAGTTCAGAATATTTTCCACCCGCTACCGTCTCAAGTTCCGAATCAGACAACTCGGCATTGGGGTTGGGCGGTAAAACATAGTTCATCACCTTGCCGGTGTTTTCCAGCACCCGCACGGTGTAACCATAAGGAATATCTACCCCTTCTGCTTGCAACACAGCCGCTGGGTCGGTCAATAACTGTTGCTTGAAGCTTGCATCGACCCAACACTTGGCGATAATATTATCAATTTGATTTTTATGTATTTCCTGGGTCATGATGATTCCTTCATTTTGTTAAGCGTAGCTCTTGCATATTACGGCCTGAACGGTCACCCTCCCCCGTCGTTGCCAATACAACTTGCAGGGAGATGGTACCCATCCCAAAACTCCTTAACTCAAAAATTAGGTTGTTTGAATGTGCCGAAATGGATGCAATTTCCACCATTAGCTATTAAGGCAGATTTTTCATTTTTGCAAGCTACTCGTCGATGCTACCTTTTCACCTGAGTCACGAAGAGATGAAAGACGCTTTTGGGTATGAGTAACAAGCCGAATTATTTGAATAACTGATGCCACTGTATAGAGCCGTTACCGGAAACATCGCCTTTGCCACCAGCTACCGATTCCAGCTCCGCGTCAGACAACTCAGCGTTGGGGTTCGGCGGCAACACATAGTTGAGCACCTTGTCTGTGTTTTCCAGCACGCGCACAGTGTAGCCAGCAGGGATTTCAATACCTTCTGCCTTCAACGCCCCCGCTGGGTCGGTCAACAGCTGTTGTTTGAAGCTTGCGTCTGCCCAGCATTTGGCCAGAATATTGTTGATTGGATCGTTTTGCACTTCTTGGTTCATGAATATTTCTCAATTATTAAAAAAGCTCTCTGACTCAACAAAATTCACATGAGCTTAAATAATGTGAATAAAGAGTTTTGATGAATAAAAAACCGCTAAAAATTTTGCCAACCATTTGGAAAATGAATAACCTCTTGTGGCAGCATGCATGCCAATTTTCTACAGAACCTGTCTGGAAATTGATACGATACCGGGAGTTGCCACCGCCTTGCCACCTGCTACCGATGCCAGTTCCGAGTCAGACAACTCGGCATTGGGACCAAGAGACGACAACATCGTTGATTCATAAATATTTTTTAGAGTTTTAGTATAGAGGAAGGCCCAAAACTAGGGGGCCGCTGCCGGAGGTCTTGCCACCCGCTACCGCTTCCAGCTCCGAGTCAGACAACTCGACATTGGGGTTAGGTGGCAACACATAGTTGATCACCTTGTCGGTGTTTTCCAGCACCCGAATGGTGTAACCAGTCGGAATCTCCACACCTTCCGCTTTTAATGCCGCCGCCGGGTCGGTCAGCAACTGTTGTTTGAAGCTTGCGTCTGCCCAGCATTTGCTGAGGATGTTATTGATTTGGTTGTTTTGTACTTCTTGGTTCATGATAGTTTCTCAGGCATGTAAAAAACTAAGCTCTTTGGCATCGCGATATTCACCAGAGCTTAAATTATATGAATAAAGGATTTTGATGAATGGAAAACTGATGGATAAAAAAATTTTATCATTTAAAAAAATTAATAACCTCTTGTGGCATCATGCATGCCCAATTTTTGCATTTCCTCTCTGGAAATTGAACTGATACCAGGAGGTAGTGCAGCCTTGCCACCTGCTACAGATTCCAGTTCCGAATCAGACAACTCGGCGTTGGGGTTAGGTGGCAACACATAGTTGATCACTTTATCGGTGTTTTCCAGCACCCGGATGGTGTAGCCAGTAGGAATCTCAATGCCTTCTGCTTTTAATATAGCAGTCGGATCAATTAATAACTTTTTTTTGAAGCTTGCATCTGCCCAGCATTTGGTGAGGATGTTGTTGATTTGGCTGTTTTGTACTTCTTGGTTCATGATGGTTTCTCAGGTATGTAAAAAACTAAGCTCTTTGGCATCGCTGTATTCACCCGAGCTGAAAATAAGTGAACAACAGTGTTATTAACTAAGTAACAAATAAAAATGGTTTGTTCCAAACAATCAGGTGTTTGGCCTAAAAAATTTTTGAAACACATTGCCAACGAATGTTTGCCAAGCCGCATCCGCGGCACCGGTTCCCCCCACCACGGCATCCAGCTGCTCGTCGCTCAAATCGTCGTTTGCGGCGCGGCGGGCGGCCAGCAGGCTGACAACTTCGCCTCGGCCAAAGTGATAGCCGCGTTGCCACCCAAGGTTCACAAACAGCTCTGCAAATAATTCGGGGGTAGTGGCTGGGCGAAACTGGTTCTGCAAATCCGGGTCTTGCGCCACCAGTCGACTGAATGCCAGAACCCCTCCGGCGGTGGCGGTTTCCAGACGCAGCCGTTCCATGATCTGTTGGGTGACGGTGGCAGCTGGCGTGCGACATTTTGTTTCCAGCAGCCGAAACAGAGCATCGGCGGCACCCAACTCGATGGCGCGTAACCGGCAAGAGGCACATTGCGTCAAATGGGTTGCCAGCTCGACCTTCTCATGCGGGGCAAGGTCACCATCCAAATCACGGCTTATCTGCAACAGCAGTTGTTCACATGGCTGACTCACACCTGTTTCATTGGCACTCAATTGACGCTCCTGTCTGCCCAATGTGAGGTCGAAACACCATCCCTGCGGCAGTACTGGTTCATGAGTAACCCAACCTGCGCTTTTGTTCCCCTGCACCTTGCATGACAGACCAATTTCAATGTAGTTAGGCTCATCTTTAAACCACCCGGTAAACGCGCAAAGCGTCAGCCAATTGCACGCGCGCCCGGCACAGGCGGCTCTTGACGGTGCCCACCGGAACCCCCAGCGTGGCTGCCGCTTCCTCGTAACTCAGGCCTTCACTGGCGACCAGGACGATGGCATCGCGCATGTGCTGCGGCAGCGCTGCCACGGCTTGTCCCATGGCGGCATGTAGCTGCCTGTTTTCATAGTCCAGGGCCGGGTCGTCGCTGGAAGCGTCTGATGTGCCCTCGGGCTGGTCATCCATGTCGACGTGCACGTGCTGCTTGGTCGGGCTGCGGCTGATATGGTTTTTGATCAGGTTAAAAGCGATGCCAGTCAGCCATGTGGAAAAGCGGGCGCGGTGGTTGAAGCTGGGCAAAGCGCGAAATGCCTGCAAAAAAGTTTCTTGCGCCAGGTCCTGTGCGTCATGGGTGTTGTATTCGTACTTGAGGATGAAGCGCATGACGCGTGTCTGGTAACGTGTCACCAAGGGCGAAAACCTGTCGGTGTCACCGCCAAGAATGGCTTTGATCAGTGCCTCGTCATCGGGCTCGGCATCCGCCAATGGGACAGCCGGGCTCGTGACCCTAGGCCGCACGTCCCCCGCATCACGCGTTGCCCCCCAGGTGCTTGCGTTCGTGAGCTCATTCATACCTGTTGCCGTTTTGAGAGTTCGGCAAAGTGCCCGCCCAAGGCCATCAGTTCGCTGTAGTTGCCGGTTTCAACCACCTTGCCAGCCACGATGACAAAGATGCGGTCAGCCGCAATGATGGTGGACAGCCGGTGCGCGATCACGATGCGCGTGGCATCCAACTGCTTGACACTGTTGGCCACGATGGCCTGGGTCTGGTTGTCCAGGGCGCTGGTGGCTTCGTCAAACAGCAGCACCGCCGGGTGATTGACCAGCGCCCGGGCAATCATCAGCCGCTGACGCTGCCCGCCTGAAATGGTGCCTGCCCCCTCCGATATCACGGTTTGCATGCCCATAGGCATGGCCTTGATGTCGTCGGCCAGCCCGGCCATGCGCGCCGCCTCCCAGGCCTCATCTTGGGTGCGTGGCGCTGAGCCGACGATGTTCGTGAAAATGTCGCCGGGCATCAGCTTGCCGTTTTGCAGCACCACGCCCAGCTGTCGCCGCACCGACCCTGCGTCCAGGCCAGACAGCTCCTGGTTGTCGTAGTACACCGCACCTGAATGCGGTTTTTCAAACCCCAGCAAGACCCTGAACAGGGTGGATTTGCCAGAGCCGGAGGGGCCGACAAAGGCCACAAACTCGCCCTTTTTCACCCGAATGGAGACATCGTCCAGAATCAGCGGGCCGTCTTCTGCATAACGGAAACTCACCCGGCTGATTTCGATCTCGCCCTGCAAAGGGGCGGCACGGATTTGTGACGCCTGCTGTTCAGGCAGCGTCGTCAGGATCGGTTTGGCGCGCTCATACAGCGGGATAATGCTCAGCGAGTTGGTCAGCGCGCCAGCCAGTGCCAGGGTGGCGGACAAGAACTGCATGAAGGCGGTGTTGAAGGTCACAAACACGCCGGTGCTGATGTCTTTTTGAAAGAAGGCAATCGATGCAAACAAGGTGGCCGAGGCCAACACGATGAAGGAGGCGTTAAACACGTCCAGCAAATTACCCAAGCCGCGCACTTTCATGTCGACCTGCTTTTGCTGGGCAAAGTCGCGTGCCCACAGCACGAAAGCGCGGTCTTCGGCACCGCCAGCGCGCAGCTTGCCGATGCCGTTGATCAGTTGCAACACGCGGCTGGCAATCGCACCCTGTAGGGCGTACAACTGGCGCTCCATGCGTAAGCGCCAAAAGTTGGCACCCACCGTGACGGCCAGAATCAGCACGACCAGTGCCGTGGCGACCAAACCGAGTTGCCAGTTCAGCATGAACATGTAGAAAAAGCTGAACAGGCCAAACACCCAGCTCAGGACGATGGCCTGGGTGGTGCTGGTCAGTTGGTGCAGGATGCTGTTGATGGAAAACGCCCGCTGCGCCAAGTCACCTGCGGCGTATTGTTTGAAAAACGGCGCGGGCAGGTTGAATAGCCGGTCAATTACCGCTGCCTCAGACGCGTTGCCCAGCCGACCTTCCAGGCGCAACAAGGCCAAGGCGCGCGCCAGCTCGAAAGCGGCGACACCCAACGCAGCGGCTATGAGCAACACCGTCAGTTGCAGCAGCTCATCACTTCGACCACTGGGAATGACTTTATCCACCAGCAGACCGGTGGCAAAGGGCGTGAAAAGCGCCAGCAGGCCCCCCAACAAACCGCACACCAGCATGACGATGGCGTCGCTGCGCGTGCTGCCCAGGCCAAATCGCAACAAATCGAGCAGGCCGATGGCGCGGGCCGGAAACTTGCGGAAAAACATGAAACCGCTGTCAGCCAGCTGCGCTGCGCTGGTGTCGTCCAACAGCACGCCGGGGGCATGTGTACCGCCCAGGTCTTCCATCCGGTAGCCACCCCCACCCGCCAGGGGCAACAGAGCAACCGGGTGCCCGCTGGCCTTCAGCGTGGCCAGCAGCGGCCCGGCATCGTCACGCCACCAGTTTTTGCCGTCGAGCTTGACCCGGCGCAGGCTGACCGCGGCCTGCTGGGCCATCTGTTGCAGGGCATCAAACGCATTAAGAGCCGGGTCGATCGGTTTGAGCACGGCCGCCACACCGCCGGCCGACAAGACACGTCGCAGCGTATCGGCCATCAAGGTGCCTGCGTTGCCGCTGGTCAGTGCTTGTGGTTCCCCATGGTCCAGCAGGGCGGCCAGTGCACCCAATGACTGGCTGAAGTTGCGCCGGTCGGTGCGCTGGCGTAAATGCAACTGCTGTGCTTCATTCTCGAGATCATTAAAAATGATAGCTTCTTGCGCAGGTAATGATTGGGCTGGAGGCCTATTTCGCGTTAAATCGGTGATCTGGGAAGCGTCTTGGCCCCCCCGGGTTGTGTTGGCTGGCGTGGTCATGATCAGTCCGTCTTGATGAGCTGGCTGTAAGCACCGTCTTGGGCCAGCAACTGGTCGTGCGTCCCGCGCTCCAAGATGCGGCCGTGTGCCATGACGATGATCTCGTCGGCATCACGCACGGTTGACAGGCGGTGTGCGACGATCAGGCATGCGCAGCCGCGTGCGCGAATGTTGTTGTTTATTTGCATTTCGGTGATCGGGTCCAGCGCCGAGGTGGCTTCGTCCAGCACCAGAATGCGTGGCTGCACAGCCAGTGCCCGGGCAATGTCCAGCCGCTGAATCTGACCGCCACTAAAACCTGCGCCAGCCTCGCCCACCTGGCTGTCATAACCGTCTGGCCTGCCGGCAATGGCGTCATGGATCATCGCGTCGTGCGCGGCCTGCATCATGTCGGCCTGTGGCAAGGTGCTGTCCCACAGGGTCAGGTTGTCGCGCACCGTGCCTTCAAACAAATAGGGGTCCTGGTCCACGCCCGCCAGCGACGCGGCCAGCACGGTGCGGTCAATTTGCGTGCGTGCCATACCGTCCAGCAGCACCTCGCCCGACCAGGGTTGGCTCAAGCCCATCACCAGGCGAGCCACGGTTGATTTGCCGCTGCCAGAGCCGCCCACCAGGGCCACGCGCTGCCCGGGCGCGAGCGTCAGGTTGAAGTTTTCAATCAGCGCCGGCTCCAGGGGGCTGTAGCCAAAACTGACATTGCGCAGTTCCAGATGGCCTGTCAGCTTGCCAACCGGCGGCAGGGAGCCGACATCCTTGCTCGTTTTGAGTGGCGAAAAACACGCGTCCAGCGGGTAGCGCATCACATCATCCAGGCGCGCCATGTCACCTTTGGCTTCTTGGTATTTGCCGGCCAAACCCATCAGATTGCCCACCGGTGCGGTAAAGCTGCTCATCAGGCTTTGAAAGGCCACCAGCATGCCCACCGTCATCTCACCACCGATGACCTGCGCACCACCCAGCCCGAGGATGGCGACGGTGATCAAGGCATTGATCAAGGCGGGCAGTGCCGACAGCAGCCGGGTGTAAAACTCCAGGCGCTGCTCGGTGTTGTTGACCTTGGCCTTGTAACCCGCCCAGCGGGCAAAAAAGTCGTGCTCGGCACCGGTGGCCTTGATGGTTTCAATCGTTTGAATACCGCCAATGGTGGTTGCCATGAGTTTGCCGCCATCTTGCAGCAGCAGCATGTTGCCGTCTGTGCGCAGCCGTGTGAGGCGTTTGAGTGCGACCAAATTGAGGGCGGTCAGCACCACCCCCACCAAGGTCAACTGCCAGCTGTAGGTCAACATCACCGCCAGGTAAAAAGCCAGCGTGACCATGTTGACGGCATTGGTGGCCAGTTCGCCCGAGAGCAGTTGTGCCACCCGATCGTTGGACTGCACCCGCTGGCTGATGTCGCCCGCATAACGTTGGGTAAAAAATGCCACCGGCAGGCGCAGCACATGCCAGAAGAAGGCGCTGGAGCCGGTCATCGACAAATGCATCTCCAGACGCAGCAGGTATTTTTGTTGCAGCCAGGTCAGCATGCCACGCACCACCGCCGTCAGCGCCATGCCCAGCAGCAGCGGTTTGACCCAGCCGTCCAGCCGACCAATCAGGTAGTCATCGACAAACACTTGCGAAAACACCGGAATCAGCAGCCCCGGAATAACCAAGGCCAGACTGGCCAGAATCACAAACCAGAGCGCCCCCTTGACGTGCGACAGCCGCGTTGCCAGCACTTTCAGCATGCTGGGTTCTTTGCCGCCCGCCACAAACTCCGGGCCGGGTTCAAACAGCAGGGTGACACCGGTGTAGGCCTTTTCAAACTCGCCCAGCGTCACCTTGCGCGGCCCGGCGGCCGGGTCATTCAGATAAACCCCGTCTTTGCCAAAACCTTCCAACACCAGAAAGTGGTTGAAGTTCCAGAACAGGATGGCGGGCAGCCTTTGTGTTTTGAGACTGTCCGTCTCAAGTCGAGCGCCTTTCGCCGTCAACCCGTAGCTGCGCGCGGCCTTGACAACGCTGCTGGCTTTGCTGCCATCGCGCGACACACCGCAGGCAATGCGCAATTCTTCCAGCGGAACCCGCTTGTTGTAGAAAGCCAGCACGATGCCCAAGGCGGCGGCACCGCATTCCACCGCCTCCATTTGAATCACGGTAGGTGTGCGCACACGTTTGCTTGCGCCAGCACGCTGACTTGGATGCTGCAAGCTCGCCAGCCTTCTGCCCAGCCATTGCGCCGGGCTGAAGGCAAGTGATTCTTTCGCCCTGTTCATAGGCCAACCGTTTGCTTGAACAACGGAATCACCAGACTGATGGGCTTTTGCACCTCAATCGTGAAAGTTGCAGTGGCCAGCGTGCCGCTGCTCAGATCAAGTTGGCTGGCTGCGCTGGATGACCAGCGATAACCGCTCTTGGTGTCGCTGTCTGGAATCAATGCGACCGTCACCGCAATCGGTGGACCTTGCTTGGTCAACTCCCGCACCAGACCGGGGTTGTTGAAAACTGCCTGCATGCCCTGATCGGTAGATGGGTACTTGGAGACCGATGTGACCTTGCCGACCAGGTAGCCGTAGCGCTCCTTGACCGCCGTGACAGGTGACAGTTGCACCGGCATGCCGGGTTTGATGCGTTTGGCCTCACTTTGGGGCGGCATGTAGATCAGCGCTTCGAGCAACCTGAGCGGTTCCTCGACTGAAAGGACGGGTTGATTCACCGTGACGATGTCACCTTGACTCACAAGCATTTCAACAACGAGCCCGTCATGGGTGCTGATCACCTTGCTGGTCAGTTCCAGTTGCGCCGACAGGTCGCTCAGACGGGCACGTGCACTGGTCAGCGCCGCAGTCATCTGGCGTGTGCGTTCGTCGAAATTACTCTGGTCCGTCAGGGCCTGAATGTTCAGTGCCTGTAGCGCATTGTCCGCAGTGCTGATGTCATTTTCTGCAGAAAAAATGGCCTGGCGGCTTTCTTCATAACGTTGATTTGTGATCAGTCCATCTGCCAGCAGGCTCGCTTGATGTGTCAGTTTTTCCTTCAGAGATGCCAACAATTGCTCGCGTGAGCGGATCGCTGCACGTTGAATGTCGGCTTGCTGGCGCGCTGAGTGGCTGCGGGCCGGTCTTTCAAGCGCCATCTCTGAAGAAATACTGGCTTGTTCTTTTTCCAGCCTCTGCAGTTCGTCAAGCGCCTCGTCCCGTTGCAACACCAACAGCGGCTGCGTCACGTGGCCAAGCACCTGCCCTTTGTGGATGCGTTGTCCCGTTTTGAAGTTTTGAAAATCAGTGATGACACCGCTACCCAGTGCAACGATGTTGTAGGTGCCGCCTTGCCGAACAATGATGCCCTGACCCGCGAGGGTGCTCGGCAGCGACCCTAACACGCTCCAAAGCAGTGTCACAGCCAGCACAAAACCCAGCGTTGCCAGTATCAACCAGGCACGTGGCCGCGTGATTTTGATGAGCTGGTCCAACTGCTCTGGCGAGGACAGGTTTTGCAGCGCGGTTTCTCTGAATAAAGGATTGGCCATCGGTCCACCGGTGTTTTCAGTTATGAAGTTCTTCAGGCAGCGTTGTCAGGCTGTCTGGCTGCAACGCACCGGCTTCGATGTCGCTGTCACCGATAGCCGGTACAAACAGGCTGGCGGTTTGAAAGCGAAACAACACCAGTGCCTGGGCAAAATTTCGCTGCGCCTGCACCCAGCCAGTTTGGTAGGCTGTCAGCTGGCTTTCGGTGGTGAACAGGTCCAGCAGCGTCGACAACCCAGCCTGGTAACTGCGCTTTTCGTTCTCGAAGATCGTTGTTTGCAGGCGGCGCTGTGTGCTGGCCTTGTCAAGCTGTGCAATGGCAGCGCGCAGCACCTCAAGTTGCGTCATGGCGTCACTGCTGGCGCGAAGGCGCAAGGCATCCAGATTGGTTTGAGCCAGTTCGGCCGCTGCGTTGCGCTGCAAGATCAAGCCTTGGCGCTCGGAGTCGCCACCGGGCAGGGTGTAGTTCAGCTGCACGCCGATGTTTGCGCCACCCGCAGGTCGACCCAATGCCCGCAGCGTGCTGGCCCCCGCGCTACCTTCTGTCAGGCCGTTGTAGCCCACACTGAAACTGAGATCCAGCTGACTACCGCTGTTGCGCTGCGCAGCATCTGCCAGCGTATTGGCCGCGCGTAGTGCTTGCTCGGCTGCCCGTAAATCGGCGCGGCGCTCAGTACTGCCGGACAGAAACCGGGCCAGGCCTGCCGGATCGTCGAGCAGACCCAATCGGGCGTCCACAGCCTTTGGAAAAGCGTCAAGCCGATGCAGCGCGGGGCCAAGAGACTCCATCGGCGCATTCATGGCCGCCGACAAGGCCTGCAACGCCTGGCTGAGCTGTAGCGCGGCGCTCAAGCGGTCGGCGTTTTGCGCCACCCGGCGCACCTCATATTTGAGCAAGTCGGCCTTGGGGATTTCATCGGCTTGTGCCAGTTTGCGTGCGTTGACAAGCAATTCCTCAGCCCTTGACTCAGCCTGCAATGCGATTTCCAGGGTTTTGCTCGCAGCCACCACCTCCCAGTAGGCGTTGACAGTTTGCACCACCGCCTGTCCCCTGATGTAGATGTAACTATGGCGGCTTGCATCAAGTGACAGGCTTGCCGCCGTCACCGGGGCGGTGACCACCGCGCTGCCGGAGCCTTTGCGCAGCGGAACAATCACATTGAGTGCCACATTGCCGATGCTGGGTGCGGTGTAGTTGGTGGATTCGTCATGCAGGCGGGTAACCGACACGGTGGGATTGATCACCACCCCTGAGGCCAGCCGCTGGCTCAACCCAGCCTGATAAACCAGTTGGCTGCCGTCAAGCACATCCCCGCCAGTGGCCGGCACGGGGGTCACCGTTTTTTGCTGCGATATGCCAGCGGTCCACACCGGGTCAAAAGCTGCGCGCGCCGACAACAGCAACCCCTGATTGGCTGTCATCTGCAATCGGCCTGAAGCAATTGACGCTTCTTGACTCAGGGTGAGTTGAACCGCCTCCAGCAAACTGCCGGAAAAGACCTGTGCCCGGGCCAAACACGGCAAAACAAGTGTCAGCATCAGGATCGAGACTTGGAGCGTCTCGCTGACGGACTGTATTGGCTGACAGGAAAACCTCATGCGAAACAGTCAGGCCAGGTGGCCATGGGGTTTGTGGTGTTGATTCATGAGCTTGCCCTTGAACTTGATGTACATCAATAGTCGAGCTTATGCAGCCGCTTGTATGTCCCCCGTATTGGCGACACGTGCCGACCCAGACAACACCCATAATCGACTCATTTGTGCAGTTCGCTGCGGGTGGTTTACACGTGATTCAACTGACTCAGGCCAACGCTAGGCCAGGCCAAGACAGGGATCCAAGGCTTGGCCGACGCATGACGGACTCCACCGTGATTTATGTGGCCATTGTTGAGGACGATGTCCACCTTCAGAACGCCATCGCGACAGCCATCCAAGGGTCACCGGACATCTGCATGACCGATGCGGTAAACACCCGTGCGGCGGGTTTGAAACTGCTTGAAAAACCGCCTGCCGATGTGCTGCTGGTGGACTTGGGGCTGCCTGATGGCTCGGGCATTGACGTGATCCGGGCGGCGTGTTCTTTGTGGCCAACCTGTGCCGTGATGGTGTGCACCACGTTTGCAGATGAAGCACATGTGCTGCAGTCGATCGAGGCAGGTGCGTCGGGTTATCTGCTTAAAGACGGCACAGCGGGCGACATGCTCGCCGAGATTCGCAGTCTGTATGGTGGTGGCAGCCCCATCAGCCCACTGATCGCGCGCCAGATACTGACGCGTTTTCGTTTGACCCCGCTCGCCGCACCTGGGCTTGTGTCTGCGCTCGACAACGGCGAGCAGGTGGCCTTGTCCACCAGGGAAAAGGAAGTTTTGGAACTCATCACCAAAGGATTCACTGCGGATGAAATTGCCAAGCTGCTGCTGGTGTCACAACACACGATACGCACCTATGTCCGCCGCATTTACATCAAGTTAAAGGTGACATCCAAAGCGGAAGCGATTTATGAAGCCAGAAGCCAAGGCTTGCTGTAGGTTCTTTGGCGTGCTGCGCGTGGGCTGGCTGGCCTGTTTGGTGCTGGCGCTGTGTCTGACAGGCTGCGAGGAAGTGCCCGGGGGTGATGCTGCCATTCACCTCAAGACGGCAAAAATTCTGACGCTGGCCGGTAACGGGTTCACGCGACCGCCGATACATCTTGGCGATCTACGGCCAACTGACAGTGACTGGCAAACGGTCACCTTGCCACACATTGCCGCGCGTGAACTGATCACACACACAGCTGGCGCAGGACGCACCGTCACCGACTGGTACCGGCTGGAGCTGGCTGGCTTGGCAACTTCCACAGAGCCGCGCTACCTGTATGTGCCACGCTGGAAAACCATCGGACAAATTGCGGTTTATGCGGATGACCGCTTGTTGTACAGCTCCGAGGGTAGCATGACCCACAACGGTTACAACCATCCGCTTTTGGTGCGGCTTAACGCCGGGGCCGAGGAACCATCTCCAGTTGCCGTAGTGCTTCGGATTGATCGGCTGCAAAGCAGTGGCAGTGCGCTATCTACCGTGTGGATAGGTGCAGCGCAACCACTGGTCTGGCGCTATCAGATACGGCAGTTGCTGCAGACCCAGCTGCCGTTCATTGGGGGTGCGGCTTTTCTGGCCGTGGGCATCTTTTCTCTGGCGGTTTGGTTCAGGCTGCGCCGCGACTCACTGTATCTGCTGTTTTTTGCAGCATCTGCCATGGCATTTGTGCGCATGCTGCATTACCACATCGGTGGCAATTTCCTGCCTTTTGATGACGAGTGGTTCGAGTGGATCACGGTCGCGTCACTGTTGTGGCTGCTGGTGCTGGCGCATGTCTTTCTGGAGCGTCTGCACGAGCGGGCATTACATTGGCTGACGCCTTCGCTGGTGGTTCTGGCCACGCTGTGCAACTTGTTCACGATGCCCGGTGTTGCCATGCTGATACCCAAGTTGACGCTGATCACGCCGCTGGTTTACCTGCTGTTACTGCCATTTGCCGTGCTGATTTTTTTTGAAGCACTGCGCAGCAGTATTCGCACTCGCTCGCGGGAGGTTTGCCTGATGGCTGGTTGGCTCTTTGCCACAACGCTGGGCTGCACCTATGACTTGGCCCTGCAAAACAACTGGGTCAGTCCCGAAGGGATGTACACCAACCCCTACGCCATCATTGGGCTGTTTGTGATGTTCACCTACATCATGTTCAGGCGCTATGTGGGTGCCAAAGCAGGGGTTGAACGGGCCAACGCCCACCTCGCGCAGCGCTTGCAGAGCCGTGAAACCGAGTTGTCCATCAGCTATGGACGTCTGCGTGAAGTCGAACGTCGCCAAACCCTCAGCGACGAGCGCCTGCGCCTGACACAAGACATGCACGATGGCCTTGGCTCGTCACTGGTCAGTGCGCTTCGGGTGGTGGAGAGTGGGCGCATGAGCGACGCCGAGTTAGGCGAAATCCTCAAGAGCTGCATTGATGACCTCAAGCTGACCATTGACTCCATGGAACCCGTAGATGCCGACCTGCTGCTGCTGCTTGCCACGCTGCGCTACCGTTTGGGACCGCGATTGACCGCAGCCGGTATTGCGCTCAAATGGGAAGTCAAGGATTTGCCCAAACTTGATTGGCTCAACCCACGAAACGCACTGCATGTTCTGCGGATTTTTCAGGAAGCCTTTGCCAACATCCTCAAACACACTCGGGCGACTGAGATTTGTGTGCGCACAGCCGTGGATGGTGATGGTGTACAGATCACCATTGATGACAATGGTCAGGGCTTTGATGTGGACACAATGCTGATCAACAGTGAAGGGCGCGGCTTGCACAACCAGCAGCGCCGGGTTCAGTCAGTTGAGGGCCGTGTCAACTGGATATCTTCGCCCACAGGCACACGCTTCTTGTTGTGGTTGCCACTGCGGTCAGGGTCTGCCGCAGAAAATTCGGCTGATGATGACAGCGTGCGAACCGAACAGTTGTCAAAATAACGCCCTGTGGGACTGCCCCCTTGCCAAATGAGGCAATATGGCAACTTCATACGCTGCCTGTTCAAAACCCTATGTCACTTTATCTGGAAACACCATGATCCTTGAACTCGCCGACTTCTCGATTCACCCGCATCACAACGAGGCTTTTGAAGAAGCCATTCAGCGCGGCATTGCCACCGTGATTGCCCACGCCAAAGGGTTTGAAGGTTTCAAGGTGAACCGCTGCATCGAAAACCCGAACCGCTATGTGTTGCAAATCTTCTGGACCACACTCGAAGACCACACCGTGGGCTTTCGGGACTCACCCGCGTTTGCACAGTGGCGCGCCATCGTCGGGCCGTTTTTTGCCAGCCCGCCGGTGGTGCAGCACTTTGACCTGGTGGCCAAATCTGAAGGGGTAACGGCATGAGCGCCGTTGACTATGTGATCAACCCCAGCCCGGTGGTGTCGGTGCCGGTGCTTGGCACTGGTGCCCAATTTCCGGTGCACCGCATCTACTGTGTTGGCCGCAACTACGCCGAACACGCCCAGGAAATGGGTCACAGCGGGCGTGAGCCACCGTTTTTCTTCATGAAACCCGCCGACGCGGTGCTGGTCTGCCCGCCAGGCCAAACCGTGCCCCTGCCCTACCCCAGCCTGACCAGCAATCTGCACCACGAAGTGGAGCTGGTGGTGGCAATCGGCACCGGCGGCCAGAACATCCCGGTGGAACAGGCACTGAGCCACATCTTTGGTTACGCGGTGGGCCTGGACATGACCCGGCGCGACCTGCAAAACGACATGAAAAAACAGGGCCGCCCCTGGTGCATTGGCAAAGGCTTCGACTTTTCGGCGCCGATTGGCCTGATCACCCCAGCAGCCGCAGTACCCGGCATCAACCAGGCCACCATCCGCTTGCAGGTGAACGCCGGCGTGCGCCAAACTGGCCAGATCAGCCAACTGATCTGGAACGTGGCAGAAACCATTTCGCAGTTGTCCGCCGCCTGGGCCTTGCAACCCGGCGACCTGATCTACACCGGCACCCCGGCCGGTGTGGCTGCGGTGGTGCGTGGGGACCGCTTGCAAGGCACGATTGACGGGCTCAGCCCAATCGACCTGCTGGTGGCTTGAACCGCTCCGCGTTGCTTTTCGTCTGACCATGGCAGTGCTGTCACGGCGCTGGCATGGTTTCAAATTACACTGAGAACATGCATCGTCCCCCCATCCAACATTGCAGCCAATGTGGCCACGCAGTGGCGTACCGCGTTCCGGATGACGGCGACACCAAGATACGCGCCGTCTGCCCAGCCTGCCACAAAATCCACTATGACAACCCGCTCAATGTGGTTGGCACCATCCCGGTCTGGGACAACAAGGTGTTGCTGTGCAAACGCAATATCGAGCCACGTTTGGGCAAGTGGACACTGCCTGCAGGCTTCATGGAACTCAACGAAACCGTGGCCGAAGGCGCTGCCCGCGAAACACGAGAAGAAGCTGGCGCCCAGTTTGAGATGGGCGAATTTTTCTCGATGGTGAACATCGCCCAAGTGGGTCAAGTACATCTGTTTTACCGCGCACGGCTGCTCAGCGACCAGTTCGACCCCGGCTTTGAAACCATGGAGGCACGCTTGTTCACCGAGAACGAGGTGCCCTGGGATGAGATCGCCTTCAGAACGGTGCGCGAGACCCTCAAACGTTTTTTTGCCGACCAGCGTGCAGGCCAGTTCTCGATCCATGTCTTTGATATCACCTGAACTGCTGGCCAGCGCCGAGCTGTGGTTTTACCGCTTTGGTGAATTTTTTGTCACCAGCATCCTGGACGACCCGGCTTGGCTGGCGTTCATGTTTTGCTGATCTTTTCTGGCTCTAGCCCTTATAAATAAAGGGCATGCTGCTATTTTTCTTGAAAACACATGCTGCCCTGCTACGTCCTGCTTGACCTGGAAACCACTGGCGGCAACGCGGTGCGCGATCACATCACCGAGATTGCCGCCGTGCGCTTTGAGCAAGGTGTCGAAGTAGCGCGCTGGAGCACGCTGGTCAACCCGGGTGTTGCCATCTCCGGCTTCATCGAACAGCTCACCGGCATCAGCAACGCTTTGGTGGCCGACGCCCCCAGTTTTGACGAAGTGGCGCCGCAGCTCTTGAAGCTGCTGGACGGCGCGGTGCTAGTGGCGCACAACGTGCGCTTTGACCACGGTTTTTTGCTCAATGAGTTCGCCCGCATGGGCGTGACGCTGCGCACCAAAACCCTGTGCACCGTGCGCCTGTCGCGCCTGCTGTACCCGGGTGTCAAAGGCCACGGGCTGGACGCCATCATGCAGCGCCACGGCATCACCACCGAGTCACGCCACCGTGCCATGGGTGATGTGCAGGTCATGCAAACCTGGCTGGCACAGGTGGCAACCCAGTTAGGCGCAGCACACCTGCAACAACAGGCGCAGGTGCTGTTACAAGGCAGCGCCGCGCTGCCGCCGCAACTCGACACCAACGTGGCCGACATCCCCGAAGGCCCGGGCGTCTACCTCTTTTACGGCGAAGGCGCGCTGCCGATCTACGTCGGCAAAAGTGTCAAGCTGCGCAGCCGGGTCATGTCGCACTTCCAGTCCGCCAGCCGCGAGCCGCGTGAGATGCGCATCGCCCAGGAGATCCGCCGCATCGAGTGGATCGAGACCGCAGGCGAACTGGGCGCCCTGCTGCTCGAAGCACGGCTGGTTAAACAACACCAGCCGCTGCACAACCGCCAGCTGCGCCGCGAAAGCACCTTGTGCGCCTGGCGCTTGGACACCAACCCCAACGCCCGCCCGCTGCTGACCCTGGTGCGCGGCGCCGAACTGAGCCCGCAGCAATTTGGCAACCTGTACGGCCCGTACCGCTCCAAAAACCAGGCGCTCAGCCACCTGCGTGAACTGGCCGAACAACACCAGTTGTGCCCGCAGGCGCTGGGTCTGGAATCCGGCAAAGGCCGCTGTTTTGCGCATCAGATTAGCAAATGCAAAGGCGTCTGCTGCGGCGAAGAAGCGCCCGAGCGCCACCACCTGCGCCTGCAGATGGCGCTGGCAGCCGACAAGCTGCGCGTCTGGCCGTTTGGCGGGCCAGTGGGCGTGCGTGAACACAACACACGCACCGGCCAGGCCGACATCCACGTCTTTGACCAATGGTGTCACCTGGCCAGCGTGCGCAGCGACGAAGAACTAGCCGATGCCCTGCAAACCCGCACCGAGGTGCTGGCGTTTGACCTGGACAGCTACCGCCTGGCGCTCAAATATTTGATGCCACCTGGCAAATCCGGGACGTCGGTGGTGGAACTCGCTTTTTTAAGAAAAAGTGACATCTAGCCCTTTTCGATTAAGGGCTGGCCGCTATATTCTGTATAACGGCTGATCGGTGATCAATGACACATCATTCCGCAGTAGCACTCAACTGCGGTGAAATAGATGCATCACAAACACCGCAAAAGCGTGATCCATGTTCGATTTCGGACTTGCAGGATTTGCATCGGAAAACACCCTGCGCAGTCTTTTGCGCAGGCACCTGATGCTTCAAAAGAGGATCCGTCTGACGAGTCCCCAGAGAGGAGATGGCGGACCCAATCATGCCCTTTGCCTCTCCCAAAGATTTCAGTGTGGCGGCCATCGCATCAGCTTTATCCGGCAAACCTCGCATGCGAGTTACTTGACGCCAAGAGTCCTTGCCAAAGATATCTGATTCAATCTCTGACACCCAAACCTGGATGGTCATGGATTCGATGTTGAGGACAGATTTGGACGTTTGTACATTGCCCGTGATCTGGTTACCAATTGCATTGATACGCTTTCGAAGCTGCCATTGAACTCCACCCACATAAGGGCACAACTGCGCGAAAACAGCCCAACGGCAATGAGCGCCTGCGCCCCCCGGTCAGCGTAGCATCATTGGCCCCACCGTCGAGCATCGCATACATCGCAGCGAACGCGCCAATACCTCCAACGAGCCATGTGAACGCCCAATACCAGCTCAACGCCGCAAACCGACGAAAGTAAGCGCAAATAATCCGCCTTGAGGCCGAATACAAAGCCAAAACGAATCAACGCGAAAACTCAGTTACTTTTTAGTACGAACATACCTGATAGCCACACACAGATTTCTGAAATACAGAAAGACGACGAGTCAACTTCCGTGCATTGTGCGAATGAGAGCCACAAATGGACTTAGGAGGTTGCCTTTTAATTGGCTGCCAAAGCAGTTGAATCCTCATTGGAGAAGCCAGCGGACGCTGCAATGAATCTAGATTTAGGTCAAGACATTGAGCAATACAAAAATACATAGTCGAACTGTTTGAATCAGTTCGCACACGCGAAACCCATGAAATACCAACAGAGCCAGGTTTGTGCTTTGATAAAGGTTTTTTAGCGCGCAAAGCCAATTTCAGACAGAAATTGAAAGACGACCAAGAGTACAAAGCAGGCGTTTCCTTCAAGGCCCATCCAGATGGCAGTTTTGTTATTAAAACCGCCACCAGCCTAGCATCCAATCCAACCTTACTCAACAACAAAGACATACCCAAAACGGACGTCAAAAAAAAGAGCATGTGTTGCTCGAAGGCAGCGTGGTGCTCAAGGGTATTCGACACGGTACTCTTGCACCATGCGTACCGCACGCTCGCACAACTCGAGGGAAAAACGGTTTGATTTCTTACCCATGGCTCCATCTTCTCAAAATGTGAAGCCTCCGCCAAACCCGGGGCAATTCAGTTCGTAACTAGCGCCCCAATTCGATCAAGGTGATGGGTTCGATTGAGTTCGCATCTACCCGAGTCGTATAAAAGCCACTAAATCGCCAACTTTTTGTGTATCTGGGCTTCGTAAACAAGGCTGATATGCGAATTGTCAAATAGAGGCCAAACCATCTAGCGTAAGATACTGCTTCAATATTTATATAGGTTCAAGGAGTGGTCTGATGAAGAAAAAACTGGGTACTTGGGTTACTGTCGTTTCATGCGTATTTTTACTCAATGCTTGTGCCAACAAGCCAACGCCTGCCCTTGATCAGACAAAGCCGACCATTGAACTCAGCGTATTGATGGATAAGGCAGCAGCCTCCGAAAAAGAAAAGCAATTTGATATCGCGTTACGTGAATACGACGAAGCAGCAAAACTCTACCCCTCGTCTTCATTACCCTGGGTTCGGATTGCGCAGATTCGGTATGAAGCCGCCAACTATGGCGAAGCTATTTCAGCAGCACAACAAGCAGTTGCGCGTGAAAATCGTAACAATGTGGCGCTTAGTATTCTGGCCGTCAGTGGCTTGAGGGTTTCAAGTACCGCCTTGGAAGAACTTCGTCGGCACAATGATCTGACTGGCCCGATCCAGAAAGAGGCACAAGAACTGGCAAAGGTTTTACGGATAAGTTTGGGTGAACAAGTACTTGTCCCGTCAGGCGGTACGGCGGCCACAAAGTCCAAGTCAACAGTTTCTACACCTGCTGCGCGCCGCCGACCGACAACGGAAAAACCCAAAACCGGCAGTGGAAGCCCCTTTGGGGCCTTGGAATAACTGATTCATCGCGCCTCGGAAACCTGAGGCACATCTAGTCAATTTGCATTAGAAATTCTTCAGGAGAAGCCATGGCCAAGCAGGAAAGTATTCAAAAACGACTACAAAAAGTTCGTCCGCCCCGGGTACAGATGACCTATGACGTAGAAGTTGGTGATGCCATCGAGCAAAAGGAACTGCCTTTTGTGGTCGGTGTTATAGGCGACTTCAGTGGCCAGTCCGAGGTTGAGCAAAAGAAGCTGCGTGACCGCAGCTTTGTGAATGTGGACAACGACAACTTCGACGAAGTCATGAAGGCGGTAGAACCACGCGCCGTGTACCGAGTGCCCAACAAACTGAGCGACAAAGGTGGCGAGTTCGGTGTCGAACTGAAATTCAAGTCAATCGATGACTTTCGACCCGAAGCAATCGTACAACAGGTCGAACCGCTCAAGAGGCTGCTTGAAGCAAGAACAAAGCTTGCAGACTTACGCAACAAACTTGCTGGCAACGAAAAGCTAGAGGATATTCTGAACGACGTACTGGCGAATACCGAAAAGTTAGACGCGTTGACCAAACAAGTTAAATAGTAGGGGTAGGTGATATGTCCGCACAAAATGCCGCATTGACCGCACAAGCTGGCGCAACTGTATCCACAGGAAGTTTGCTAGACGAGATCGTCGAGAAAAGCAAAGTTGCAAAATCAAGCTCAGAGCACGAACGCGCCAAAGATATCATTTCTGAGTTGGTGACCCAGGTCATGGAGGGAACAGTTGTTGTTTCCGCCAATCTGTCCGCCACGCTGGATGCACGCGTGGCTGAATTGGATCAACTGATTTCGGAACAATTAAGCGTTGTGATGCATGCGCCTGAGTTCCAGAAGATCGAGAGTAGCTGGACTGGCCTGCATCATCTTGTCTTCAACACCTCCACCAGCAGCACATTGAAGATCAAGTTTTTGAACGCAAGCAAGAAAGAGTTGGTGAAGGACTTCCAGTCCGCCATTGATTTTGACCAAAGTACCATGTTCAAGAAGGTATACGAAGAAGAATTTGGTACTTTTGGTGGGGCACCTTTTGGAGCTCTGATAGGCGACTTTGAAACCAGTCGCCAGCCTGAAGACATGTCCTTCATCGAGCAAATGTCACACGTTGCTGCTGCGGCGCATGCACCTTTCATCAGTGCCGCGTCCCCTCAGTTGTTCGGCTTGGAAAGCTACAGCGAGATGGGCAAACCGCGCGATCTCTCCAAAGTTTTCGACACTGTTGAATATGCCAAATGGAAGTCGTTTCGGGAGTCTGAGGATGCCCGGTACGTTGGTTTGACACTGCCTCGCTTTTTGGGTCGCCTGCCATACAACCCTAAAGACGGCAAAACCGTCGAAGGCTTCAATTTTGTTGAAGATGTAGACGGCACCGATCACTCCAAATACCTGTGGTGCAACGCGGCCTACGCCTTTGGTGTGCGCCTTACAAAGGCTTTTGAAGACTTTGGCTGGTGTGCTGCCATTCGTGGTGTTGAAGGAGGTGGTCTAGTTGAAGACTTGCCAGCACATACTTTCAAAACTGACGAAGGTGAAGTTGCCCTGAAATGTCCCACCGAAATCGCGATCACTGACCGGCGCGAAAAAGAATTGAGCGACCTCGGATTCATCTCCTTGGTGCACTGTAAAAATACCGACTACGCCGCTTTTTTTGGCGCACAGTCAGCTCAGAAAGCCAAGAAGTACAACACCGATGCAGCCAATGCCAACGCGGTTTTGTCGTCGCAATTGCAATATATTTTTTCGGTTTCTCGCATTGCCCATTACTTGAAGGCAATGATGCGCGACAAGATTGGCAGCTTTGCGGCTGCCTCCAACGTAGAAGATTTTCTGAACCGCTGGATCACGCAATATGTTTTGCTTGACGACAACGCGTCTCAGGAGTCAAAGGCGCAGTTCCCGCTGCGCGAAGCGAACGTACAGGTCAGCGAAGTACCTGGTCGTCCCGGCGTCTATCGAGCTGTGGCCTTTTTGCGGCCACATTTTCAACTGGATGAACTGTCGGTGTCTCTGCGTCTGGTGGCCGAACTACCTTCGTCTGCCAAGTCGTGATTTAGTGGCATATTTAGTTTTTGAATAGGAAGGGAAAACAGAATGGCAATTGACGTATATCTTCAAATTGATGGCATCAAAGGTGAGTCGACAGACGACACCCATAAGGACTGGATTGAATGCACCGCCGTTGATTTTGGCGTCTTACAACCCCGTTCGGCTACAGCGTCCTCTGCTGGCGGCCATACCGCCGAACGTTGCGAGCACAAGGACATTGTGGTCGCAAAATTAACCGATCTGGCGACACCTCTCTTGCTGGAGCAATGCTCCATGGGCAAGACCATTCCAAAAGCCAAAATTGATTTCATGCGCGCTGACGCCGATGGCAAGCGTGTCACCTATTTCAACATTGAACTTGAAAACCTGATCATCAGCAGCGTAACCCCGAAGGTGGTCGAAGGCAATATCATGTCTGAAACCGTGTCGATCAAATACTCTCAAGTCAAATGGAAGTACGTGCAACAGAAGATCAGCGGTGGCGCTGGCGGCAACACAGCCGGTGGCTGGAACCTGTCAAAAAACGCTAAGGCATAAATCCACCCCTCCCTAGAGAGACCGCCGCTTCACAAAGCTGCGGTCTCTTTATTGGTGGTCTTAGATTGTGAACATGAAGGGGTTCCCTCAAACACTGTTAGACAAGCTCTTGGGTGAAACCGTCACAAAGTCCAGCATCGGAAGCGTGACGCGGCTTTCGCTGGCGCAAGTCAAAGACTCGGTTGCGGCTGATTTGGAGGCCCTGCTGAACACGCGTGCTGCGTTTCTTGAAGACGTTTTGCAACCTTATCCCGAGTGCCGACGATCGATTGTCTCTTACGGGCTTTGCGATTTTTCTGGGATGAGTCTCGCCAGCATCGACGACCGAACTTATATTTGCAAAAGTTTAGAGCAAACCATCTCACGTCACGAACCTCGGCTGCGCAACGTCCGCGCAACGCTAGAACTTGATCAGAAGTCAGTCAATAAGCTGAACTTTGCCATTACCGCGTTGTTGGTTTTGCATGAATCGAAAGAACCGGTTAGCTTTGACGCCGTGCTGCAACCTTCAACACTGCAATATGCCATCAGCAGCACGCGGCGTGCTGCCGTGCGCATGGGGTCCTAAGGCCGGCTATGGATGAATTGCTGCCCTTCTACGAACGCGAACTTGGATTCCTGCGCCGCTATTCACGTGAATTCTCAGAACGTTACCCCAAAATCGCCGACGAATTGTTAATGGCCGGCGAGGTCTGCGAAGACCCCCACATAGAGCGAATGATTCAATCATTTGCCCTGATGACTGCGCGCGTATCCAAGCGGCTTGATGACGATTTCCCAGAGTTCACCGAGGCATTGCTTGAGGTGTTGTATCCGCACTACCTGCGGCCGTTTCCATCTTGCTCCATCGCCAGATTTGACTACGCTGCCTCTGCCGGACAACTGACTGGCGCACAAACGATTGTTCGTGGCACCGAGCTTGTCACGCGCTCGGTCAAAGGGGTGGCCTGCAAATTCAGAACCAGCTACGACGTGAGCATTGCGCCCATCCGTATTGATGAGGTTAAATTTGAGGCAGTCTTTGAACCACCGGAGTCGGTTATCTTGCCAACCGGTGCCTCTACCAAAATCAGCATTCGCCTGAGCTCTACCACTGAGCAGCCTCTGCTCGGTAAGAACGCTGCCACTGCCAGAATATTTGTTGACGGTGAGCCATCCTTTTGCGCCGCACTCCTTGACTCTTTGTTTTTACGTACCTCTGCTGTTTATGTACAAGCAGACAAATCACCTCAATGGCAGCGTTTGGCCAAAGTGCCATTGGCGCCGGTTGGATTTTCTGAACTAGACAAGTTGATAGATTTCCCAGCCCGCTCTCATCCAGCCTACCGTCTGCTGACCGAATACTTTGCCTTCCCCGAAAAATTCAACTTCTTTGACCTTGATCTCTCTAGCGTAGATCAGCAGTTAGGGCTTACCTGCAAATCAATCACGTTGCACTTCGTTTTTAACGGTGGGCGAGCTGATTCAAATATTGCCAGAATACTCGGTGGTCTAAGCAAAAACAAACTGCTGCTGGGTTGCACTCCTGTAATCAACCTATTCAAACAACGAGCCGAGCCGATCCGTGTGACACACGCCGCAGCACACTACCCTGTGGTTGCCAATGCCCGCAACGCCTATGCACACGAGGTTTATTGCGTTGACGCCGTTCAACTCGTCAAACAAACCTCTCAAGGCGAATCGGTCACCGAGATCAAACCCTTTTACTCTCTCAAGCATGGTGCCTCGTCAGAGAAAAACAGTCGCTATTGGACACTGCGTCGCGATGAACTCATAGGCATCAAAAGCCCAGGTTATGAAACCGAAATCACCATTGTGGATGCCGATTTCAACCCGGCAAAACCTGAAACTGACACGCTGAGCATCAACCTAACTTGCACCAACCGTGACTTGCCGGCCAGCCTGAGTTACGGCTTGAGCGGAGGCGACTTGTTCCTTGAGGGCGGCGCGCTTGTCAAACAAATCACCTTCCTAAGAAAACCGACACCCAGCTACCGATTTGAAAGAGGGCGAGGAGCGCATTGGCGGCTCATTTCTCACCTTTCCCTCAATCACCTGTCGCTGGCTCAAAAAGGTATAGAGCCACTGCAGGAAACGCTGCGCCTCTATGACCTGCCGCGCTCCGCCAGTAACGAGAAAATACTCGCTGGGATCGTCGCCATTGAGCACCACGCCAGCACCCAATGGCTCACAGGAAAGCCATTTCCCTGCCTCGCCCGGGGGATTGAAGTCATTCTCACCATTGATGAAGACAATTTTGTCGGCAGTGGACTGCATGTGTTTGCCATGCTATTGGATGATTTTTTTGCGCTGTATGTGCACATCAACAGTTTCACGCAAGTTAGCCTGAGATCAAAAAAAACCGGGGAGATTCTTCTGAAATGCGCACCACGCAGCGGCGACTCAAATCTAGTGTAGTTGAGCGTCTTTTCGCCGAGCCGTACCGCTTTGAGTTCTTTCAGGCGGTTCGAGTACTTGAGATGCACCTCAAAGCACAAGGCATCACCAGTGACCAGCCAGTGGCCGATTTCATCCGGTTTGAAAACTCCACATCTTTCGCCTTTCCCCCAAGTGAAATAGAAAGTCTGCGAATTGAAAACACCGCCACCGAGCCGGGTGATGGTGATGCCACTCAGCGCTATTTCATGACACCCGCCTTCATGGGTTTTTTAGGTCCTAGCGGCACACTTCCACGTCACTATTCAGAGCGCATCGCATCACACCAGATGTACCACCGCGACGTCGGTCCACGGGCTTTTCTAGACACCTACTCGAACCGCTCTGTTGCACTCTTTTACGCCGCCTGGAAAAAATACCGACTGGAGCTGACCTACGAGTCCGAAAACAGCAAAGGTTTTCTACCTGTGCTCATGTCGCTGGGTGGCCTAGGACACGCAGGTCTACGTAACTGCTTGAACACCAAGGACATCGGTATCGCTGACGAGTCTTTGGCCTACTATGCCGGGGCCTTACGGCAGCGCCCCGTTTCAGCAGTGCAATTGCAGCATGTCCTGCGCGACTACTTTCAGGTCGACATAAGCATCCAGCAATTTGTCGGATGTTTCTACGCCCTGCCGCCAGAGAATCAAACCATGCTGGGCCTCGCCAATGCAGAACTTGGCGCCACAGCACTGGTGGGCCAGCGAGTCTGGCAACGTGACCTTCGCATCGGCCTGAAAATCGGCCCGCTGCATCGATGCGACTTTGAACGTTTCTTGCCACAGGAGCAAGCCGCACGGGCACTGGAGCAAATGCTCAAGCTGCTGGTCGGGTTGACTCTGGAGTGTGAAGTACAGCTCATATTAGACGCTGAAGATGTTTGCGGCTCCGACCTGAGTGACCACAGGTACAGCGGCCGCTTGGGATGGGACACCTTCTTGGTCACCCAAAAGCAGACCCACAACCGTACCGACGTGCGCTACACGATCAACGTGCACTAGCAATCCAGCCAATTCAAAAAGGGAAATAGCAATGACGATCGGCTTGAAAAGTCTAATCAGCAAACTCAACGACACCTCGCGTAGCGCCACCGAGCGTGCCGCCAGCATGTGTATGAGTCAGGGACACTATGAAGTCGACCTAGAGCATCTGTTCCTGGCGTTGCTAGAGCAGCCGCAGTCGGACTTTTCGCTGATCAGCCGTCACTGTGGCATCAACCCCAGTTCGCTTCAATCAGACCTGCAGTCCGAGTTGTCGCGCTTCAAAAATGGCAATAGCCGCACCCCCGTGTTCTCGCCCCACCTGCCCAAACTGTTTGAGAACGCCTGGCTGATTGCGTCGCTGGACAAGAACACCACCCGCATCCGCAGTGGCCATTTGCTGCTGGCCCTGCTGACCGACCCCGATTTGTCACAGCTCGCCTATCGCGGCTCCAAGCTGTTTGTCAAATTCAAACTTGATGATCTCAAACACGATCTGTCCCGCCTCACAGAAGGCTCTCAAGAAGCCTCTCAGAGTGTTGACTTTGCCGATGCACACACGCCCGAAGCTGACCACACCAGTGACACCGAGCTGATCAACCAAGGCGGCCTGTCAAAAACCCCGGCTTTGGACCAATTCACCACCAACCTGACCCAACGTGCGCTAGAGGGCAAGGTCGACCCGGTGATTGGTCGTGACCCAGAAATTCGTCAGACCATCGACATCCTGATGCGCCGTCGCCAAAACAACCCCATCCTCACTGGCGAGGCTGGTGTCGGAAAAACTGCGGTCGTGGAAGGCCTGGCCTTGCGCATTGCCCAGAAAGACGTGCCCGAGGTGCTGCAAGGCGTACAGATTCACACGCTGGACATGGGCCTGCTGCAAGCCGGTGCCAGCGTCAAAGGTGAGTTTGAGAACCGCCTCAAAAACGTCATCGACGAAGTCAAGAAAAGCCCGCACCCCATCATCTTGTTCATTGACGAAGCCCACACCATGATTGGCGCGGGCGGCCAGGCCGGACAAAACGATGCCGCCAACCTGCTCAAACCGGCGCTGGCCCGAGGTGAGTTACGCACCATCGCCGCCACCACCTGGGGCGAGTACAAAAAATATTTTGAAAAAGACGCCGCCCTGGCGCGCCGCTTCCAAGTCATAAAAGTTGAAGAACCCAGCGAAGAAGTGGCCTGCGCCATGCTGCGCGGGATTGCCCCACTGATGGAAAAACACTTCGGCATCCGGGTGTTTGACGAAGCCATCACCGAAGCTGTGCGCTTGTCCCACCGCTACATCAATGGCCGCCAACTGCCCGACAAAGCCATCAGCGTGCTCGACACCGCCTGCGCCAAAGTGGCCCTCGGGCAAAACGCCACCCCAGCGTTGATTGAGACCATGGTCAAAAAGCAAGCGAACCTGATCGCCGAGATGCAGGCCCTGGAACGCGAAGAGGCCACCGGCTTCAGCCACGCCACACGGCTCAAGGATCTCAAGCAGCTGAACACCCAGCTCGACCAAGACATCCAAGCCGCCACCGAACGCTGGACCCAAGAGCTGGCACTGACCAACAAAATCCAACAGGTCCGCCTGGCACTTGAAACCCCGTCTGAGGCTGCGGCAGAAGCCCCTGAAGACATCGCCACCACCAAGAAAGCCAAGGCAGCGCTCAAAACCAAGCCCGGCAAAGACACCCAAGAGCTGCAAAAACTGCTCAAAGAACTCGAAACCCTGCAAGGCGAGGCACCCTTGGTTCCGGTGCAGGTCGACGGCGCGGTGGTAGCCGAAATCGTGGCCTCCTGGACCGGTATTCCTCTGGGCAAGATGATCAAGGACGACATCAAAACCGTGATGAACCTGCAAGCCTCGTTGGGCGAGCGGGTGCTGGGACAAGACCACGCCATTGCCGCCGTGGCGCAGCGCGTGCGCACCTCACGTGCCAACCTGGACGACCCCAACAAACCCAAGGGTGTCTTCCTGTTTGTTGGCCCCTCAGGCATCGGCAAAACCGAAACCGCACTGGCCCTGGCCGATGTGCTCTACGGAGGCGAGAAAAAACTCATCACCATCAACATGAGCGAGTACCAGGAGGCGCATTCGGTGGCCGGCCTCAAAGGCTCACCACCCGGTTATGTGGGTTACGGCGAAGGTGGCGTGCTGACCGAGGCCGTGCGGCGCAACCCCTACAGCGTGGTGCTGCTCGACGAGGTTGAAAAGGCCCACCCCGATGTGCTCGAACTGTTCTTCCAAGTGTTTGACAAAGGTGTACTCGACGATGCCGAAGGCCGCGAGATTGACTTCAAAAACACCCTCATCATTCTGACCAGCAATGTCGGCTCAGCCACCATGATGCAAGCTTGCCTGAACCTGCCCGAGGGCCAGACCCTGCCCAGCGTTGACGAGCTTGATCAAAAGATTCGCCCCCAACTGGTCAAGTCATTCAAACCGGCCTTCTTGGGACGCTTGAAGGTGATTCCGTTCTACCCCATTTCGGACGACGTGCTGGTGCAAATCATTGCGCTCAAGCTTGACAAAATCCAGCGCCGTATTGCCACCAACCATCAAGCCGAACTGGTCTATGACGACAAGCTGGTGGAGGCCATCCTGGCGCGCTGCACCGAGGTTGACTCCGGCGCACGCAATGTGGACAACATCCTCAACGGCACCCTGCTGCCTGAGGTGGCCGAAACCGTGTTGGGTCGCATGGCCGAGGGGCGCTCGTTCGAGAAAATCAAGGTCTCTGCCCATAAAAACGGGCAGTTCAAATACGACGTCAAATAAAACAACTACAACAACACGTTTGCTCGCCCCTGCTGTCACCTATAAAGGATAAAGGCGCAACACCATGTCTTTGATTGCCACCCCAGAGCTTTCGCTCTCCGCCCTCACTGCGCTCATGGGCGACTGGAAGCAGAGCAACCGCCTGTTGCGACTGCACACCCCCTTAGGCCCGGACGTGCTGCTGGCCGAAACCCTCAAAGGCATCGAATGTCTGAGCGGCCAAGACCCCAGCAAGACCAGCGATGACGCCAGCGCCACAGGCTTCAAGCTTCAGCTCGACACCTTGAGCCTGGACGCCCATCTGGAGCTCAAAGCCCTGATCGGCCAGCCGGTGCTGCTGGAGCTGATGACCGACCAATGCCGCACCGAGCTGCGCCCGCTGCACGGCCACGTCACATCGGTTAGCTGCATTGGCTCCAACGGCGGCATGGCCCGCTACCGCCTGACCATTGAGCCCTGGTTGCGCTTTCTGGGTGTAGGCCGCGACAGCGCCGTGTTCCAAGACATGAGCGTGATCGACATCGTGCAAGCCATCTTCACCCGCTACCAAAACAACTACCAAGGCAGCGGCAAACTCGCCCCGGCTTGGCGCCTTGATGTGCTGGATGCCAGCGTCTACCCCCAGCGCAGCCTGACCACCCAATACCAAGAAAGTGACCTGGCCTTTGTAGAACGCCTGCTGGCCGAAGAAGGCTTGTTCTACTGGTTTGAACACACGGGTGATGTCAACAGCGCTTCTCTGGGCGTCCACACCCTGGTAATTGCCGACCACAACGCCGCCTTCAAACCCAACGCCCGCTCTTCAGTGCGTTTTAGCCAAAGCAGTGACACCGTCAAAGACGACACCATCGACCGCTGGCGCACCCAGGCCCACTGGCACACCCACGCCGTGGAGCTGGCCAGTTGGGACTACCGCACCTTGAGCACCCGCATGGTGAGCGAACACAGCAGCGGTGCTGACAACACCCCCAGCCTCATCAGCCAAGACACCCCCGGCGCCTACGCCTATGAGAACGCCACCCAAGGCCAGCGCTTGGCGCTGAACCACTTGCAGGCTTTGCGTGTGCCTGCCCACACCATCACCGCAGCAGGCAGCGTGCGCGCCTTCTGCCCGGGCAGCACCTTCACCTTAAGCGGCTACACCAGCGAGCTAGCCGATCCCTATGTGCTGCTGCAAGTCATTCACCACGCCCGCAACAACCTCAGCGCTGATCTGAGGGCCCAAGCCAGTCTATTGAACAAATCAGCCTCTAGCCCAATAGATACCTTGGCAAGCAGCTTCGATTTGGATAGCAACAGCAAAGATGGCAAGCAAGACGTCTTCTACCGCAACGCCTGCAAGGTGCTGCCCACCTCCCTGCCCTACCGCGCTGCCTTGGCAAATGGCCAGGGTCAGCGCATTCACCCCAAGCCCAATGCACCGGGTGCCCAGACTGCGCTGGTGATTGGTGTGCCGGGCCAACACGTCAGCAGTGATCGTGACCACCGCATCAAGGTGCAGTTTGCCTGGCAGCGTGGGGGAAGTAGCCAAAGCCGCCTGAGCCATCCGGCCCCTGAGGGTCACAGTGGCGCACCCGCTGCCGATGACAACGCCAACACCACCGGCACCTGGGTGCGGGTGGCCACACCGTTGGCGCCGATCGCCGGGGCCAACTGGGGTTCGGTGGCTTTGCCGCGCATCGGTCAAGAGGTGCTGGTGACGTACAAACCAAGCAGCTCCATTTGTGCAAAATGACCAAAGCCGCAGCGTACTGTTATGCATGGTGGCTTAGAAGCGGTACTTCATCGACAGCGACACACTGCGTGGTGCCCCGTAGGTGGTCTCTGCACTGCCTTCATACATGCTGAAGTAGGTTTGGTCGAACAGATTGTTGATATTGAGCTGCGCTGAGAGTTGTTTGCTGAACTCATAACGGGCCATCAGGTTGACCTGAGCATAGGGCTTCTGCTCAACCCGCTCGGTCACCCCCAGCGGATTCACGGCGTTGATGTAGATGTCACTTTGCCAGTTCACACCGCCACCCAGGGTCAGCTTGTTCCAAGCGCCTGGCAAGCGGTAAGAGGTGAACACCCGCAGCAACTGACGGGGATACGTGGTGTTGACCTCCGCCCCATCGGCATCGGTCACTGAAAACTTGGTAAGCCCTGCACTGAGGTGCCAGTCCGGAGCCAGTTCACCAGACACCTCAAATTCAACACCCTCGCTGGTCGCCCCCTCTGAGGTACGGTACGCAATTTCTGGCAATGTCGCGCCGGCAACCTGCTCACCCGTGCTTTGCCCCAGATTGTCTTGTTTGATCTTAAAAACGGCGGCAGAGGCATTCAGACGGCCGCCAAGGAACTCACCTTTGACACCCGCCTCAAGACTGTTTCCCAGGATTGGATCAAGGTATTTGCCATTGATGTCACGCTTTTGCTGCGGCTGGAAAATGTTGGTGTAGCTGGCGTACACCGAGTAGGTGTCGCTGAGGTCGTAAACCAGACCGGCATAAGGTGTCAACTCATGGCTGAAGTGCATGGTGTAGGGGTTGCTCGACACAACGACCCCAGACCTTTCGTAGTTGGTCACGCGCGCACCCAAAATCAGCTTGAGCGGATCGGACACGTTAAACCGCGCTGCCGCATAGACCGCCTGCTGTTTGGTTGTGCTCGACTCGTAATCGGTCAGCGGCCCCCAGGCTGGTTCGGCATAAGAACCATCCCAGGCATTGAAGTCCGTCGCCAAACCACCTGGAGCCGACCGGGAGTCGGCATCAAAATCCTGCTTGGAAGACACATAACCCAAAGCCAACTCATGCTTGCGCCCGAACAATTCAAACGGGCCACTGGATTGCAGACCAAGATCTTCTTGTTGTGTACGTATTTTGTGAGAGCCAGGCCAAAGATTCATGCCAAGACCAGTTAGCCGATCTGGCGTACCGTACATCCACAGCAGATCAGAATCACCGTTGCGATCACCGTAGCTGTAGGTCGCCTTGATCTTCCAGTCGTTGTCGAACCGGTGTTCAAGTGTGGCGTAATAGTTTTCATAGACCGAATCCCAGCGCGTCCAGTCGGCCGCAGTGGTTTTGGAGCGGTCCCAATTGGTACGGGTGCCGTCGCTGTACCAGACCGGCAAACCACCCCACATGGAGCCGTTTGACTTGTCTTCCTGCCGACTGTAGCCCGCCGACAGCAGGGTGTTCTGACCCAGGTCTGCCTCCATGGTGGCAAAAATGGTCTGACTTTTGTTGCTCCGGTTCTTGACCCAACTGTCGCCATCCACAGACTCAGCCACCACCCGCGCACGCAAGGTCTTGGCCTCGTTGAGAGCGGTCGACAGATCCAGCATGGCACGCTGCTCGTTCCAACTGCCCACCCCCAGATCCACCGTGCCGGTGAACTCCTTGCTGGTGGCGCGTTTGCGCACCAGATTGACCGCCGCTGATGGGTCACCCGCGCCTGTGGTTAAACCTGTCGCGCCACGCACCACCTCCACCCGGTCGTAGATCGCCAGGCTGGTCGTGACTTCACCCGCGCTCCAGGACCAAGTCGTCGGTACACCGTCAATCATCAGCGTGCCGATTTCAAAACCGCGTGCGGTGAATTGGGCTCGGTCCGTTTCATACTGATTCACGGAAACACCAGTGATATTTCTGAGCACATCGCTGATGTCAGACAGCCCCTGATCTTCGATGCGCTGCTGCGTCATCACCGACACCGATTGCGGGGTATCGCGCAATGACATGCTCAGGGGTGTAGCGGTTTTGGTCTTGCCCGAGGTGTAGGAACCAGTGCCTTCGGTCTTTTCACCCAACACCTGACCGGACACCGTCACAGTGGACAGCGCCGCTTCGCTGCTTGACTCCTCGGCCTGAGAAAAAGCTGGCAGCGTAAGCGCCACCATGAGAGACAGGGTTTTGACTTTGAATATGTTGCCAGTCGAAATGAAATGTTGCACGCCAGGTTTCCTTTTTTCTGTAAAAAATTGACTGGCTGGCTTTGCGCACGACAGGCGCTGGTTGCTGGCTTGCTCTCGCCACGAATGATAACAGTTCTCATTTGAATCGGATTTTGAAACATTTGCCGATGCCATGATTCGGCGCACACTTGACGTGCATCATGAACGGATGCTGCAATCGGCTTCACATCAAGACTTTGCCTACATTGGCAACATAACCAACAAGGGAGTACCGCATCGTGGCGCCAGCTCTAGCGAACTTTTTGACAAGATGAAAGCTCATCTTTGGGCGCAAGCCATTCTGAGCTCCCATCCAGATGGCATCGCGCTTCTGGACGATGGTTACAAGCTGTTGTTTGCCAACGCGCAATATCTGGCGATTTGGGGGTTTTCTGAGCAAAGTGCATTTCGCATGTCGGGCAGTGAGCGGTTCGAGCACCAGGTGAACATGCTCGCAGACCCCGAAAAAGATGCCTATTCGTTGCGCCTGATAGAGCAGGATGCCATCTCACAAAAGCCGAGCCATTTCCATCTGAAAGATGGCCGTTGGCTCGAGCGCATCGTCTACCGGCATATTGTTGGCACGGACGATCTGGGCATCGTGTCGCAATGGCGCGATGTGACCGGCAGCCATCTGGAAAATCTGTCGGCCCAGCATGAGCGGGACTTGATGCATTCCATGATGGACAGCGTGCCGGATCAGATTTTTTTCAAAGACCGAGAAAGCCACTTCATCCGAATCAACACCAGTCTGGCCAAACGTTACGGCTTGAGCGATCCCAGCCAAGCCATCGGCAGGTCAGATGCAGACTTCTACTCGGCAGAACATGCGGCCCAGACACGGCGTGAAGAAATGGAGATCATGCGCACCGGCTCCCCGGTTTTCAACCAATTGCACCACGAAGTCTGGAACGATGGCCACGAAGCGTGGAACGTCTCCATGAAGATGCCCTTGCGCGATGCCACGGGTTGCATCATCGGCACCTACGGCATTGCGCACGACATCACCGAGCACAAAAAAGCCGAAGCGCTGATCTGGCAACAAGCCAACTTTGACGCGCTCACCGGTCTACCCAACCGCCGCATGCTGCGTGACCGCTGGGAGCAGGTGCTGAACACCCACAAGCGCCATGGCCACGGACTCGGCTTGCTGATCCTGGACCTGGACCAATTCAAGGAAGTCAACGACAGCCTGGGCCATGCCTTTGGGGACCAGTTGCTGACGCTGGTATCCCGGCGGGTGGAAGCCTGCCTACGCACCACCGACACACTGGCACGGATGGGTGGCGACGAGTTTGCCGTGATCCTGACGGACTTGCTGCCCAGCGCCGATGTGGGAGACATCGCCCAAAAGATCGTGACCAGCTTTGCGCAGGCCTTTGACCTGGACGGTCACAGGGTGTTCGTGTCTGCCAGCATTGGCGTGGCGCTGTATCCGCAAAACGGCGAGAGCTTTGACGACCTGCTCAAGCTGGCTGACCAGGCCATGTACGAAGCCAAGTCCAACGGCAGAAATGGCTTTTGCTTCTTCACCAGCGCACTGCAAGAGCGCGCCCATAAACGACTTAGCCTGGCCAGTGACCTGCATGTTGCGCTGGAACTGCAGCAGTTTTACCTGGTCTACCAACCCATCGTGAGTCTGAAAGACGGCAGCATCCACAAGGCCGAGGCGCTCATACGTTGGAAACATCCGCAGCGTGGGCTGATCCCGCCGGCCGAATTCATTCCCCTGGCGGAATCGATCGGGTTGATCACCAAGATTGGTGAATGGGTCTTTCACACCGCAGCGCAACAGGTCCGCCTCTGGCAAACCGAGATACACCCGAAGATGCAGATTGCGGTCAACAAGTCACCACAGCAATTCAAGAGCAAGGCTGGGCAGGCCAGCGAATGGGCCGCCCACCTGAAGGCCAGCAACATTGCGTCAGGCGCCATCGTGGTGGAGATCACCGAGGGCTTGCTGCTGGATGCATCCGAGTCGGTTCAGCAGCAGCTCATGACCTTGCGCAGTGAGGGCATGCAGGTGTCACTCGATGACTTTGGCACCGGTTACTCCTCGTTGTCCTACCTGCATCGCTTTGACATTGACTTCCTGAAAATCGACCAATCGTTCATGCGGGAATTAGATGAAGGCTCCAAGAACTGGACACTGTGCAAGGCCATCATCCAGATGGCCCATGAACTTGGCATGCGGGTGATTGCCGAAGGCGTCGAAACACAGGCTCAAAAAGACCTGCTGCAGCAAGCAGGCTGCGACTTTGGCCAGGGCTATTTTTTTGCCAAACCGCTGTTGCCTGATGATTTTTTGGCTTTGACACAAACCAGGCCATATCAAAGGGCTTGCCCCCACCCACCGACTGACACGCGAAGCACTTAATCGGCTTGCGGTGCAATCATCTCCGCGTAGTCGTACAAGGCACCCAACACGTCTTCACCGTGTTCGTCGGCTGTTTCGGCCAGCTGGTCGAGCTGGTCAAACAGCGCGGTCAGGGTGAGTGCACCGCCCTCACCTTCCAGCAATCGTGCGGCGCGGTGTGCTTCCCAGGCGGCGGCCTCGTCTGCCGACAAACTCGTCGGGAAGTTTCGGGCGCGGTAACGCCACAACAGCTCCGTCAGCCGGGCATCGTCAAAAGCCGGGTGCGCCTTGGCCAGTTGCTCCGGGCTGCTTTGGCGCAGGTCATTGAGGCGGCGGCGGTCGGCGTTGCCGATGAAGCCACCGTACAGGTCTTGGTCCACATCCACCGAACCAGCGGCCTCGCGTTTAAACACCTCGGCCCAGATGGCGCTCATGTCGGGCAGGTCGCGCGCTATTGCAGCGTTGGCGAGTTGGGCCGCCACATCGATGCCCCAACGCTGCGCCATGGGTTCGCTGAGCACCTTGAGGTTGCCCATCACCATCGGTGATTTGTTGATGTGCACCGACTTGATCGGCAGGCGTAACACACCTTCGGGCAAATCGGCACTGCGGGTGAACAGGCGTTGCTGGATCTGTGCGGCGTTCAGGCTGGCCAATTCGCTCGGGTCTTGTGACAGGTCCCAGGCCAGCAGCTCGTTTTTGTTGCCCGGGTGCATGGCCAGCGGCCACATCAGCGCCAGGCAGCCACGCTCGGGAGAGAACATGCCCGACACATGCCAAAACGGTTTGGCATTGGCGGGGGTGCTGGGCAGGCCCAGCTCGGCCAGCACCCGGTCTTTTTTGTGCAGGCCAAAACAGAAATCAAACAAGCGCGGCTGCGCGGTTTTGATCAAGCGTGCCAGGGCTATTGTTGCGTGCACGTCACTCAGCGCATCGTGGGCGGCTTCGTGGACCAAGCCGTTGGCGGCCGTGAGGTCGGTGAGTTTGAAGCTGGGTTTGCCCTCGGCGTTTTTAGGCCACTGGATGCCCTCGGGGCGCAGGGCGTAGGCGGTGCGCACCACGTCCAGGATGTCCCAGCGACCGCAGTCGTTTTGCCATTCACGTCCATAAGGGTCGATCAGGTTGCGCCAGAACATGAAGCGCGTGATTTCGTCGTCAAACCGGATGGTGTTGTAACCCACGCCCACGGTGCCGGGCCAAGCCAGCGCCTGCTCGATCTGCGCCGCAAACTGGTGTTCGGGCAGGCCTTTGGCCAGGCATTCTTGCGGCGTGATGCCGGTGATCAGGCAAGACTGCGGGTCGGGCAAAAAGTCGTTGGCCGGTTGGCAGTAGAGCATGATCGGCTCACCCACCTGGTTCAGATCGGCGTCGGTGCGAACGGCAGCAAACTGCGCCGGGCGGGCGTTGCGGGTGTTGACACCGAAGGTCTCGTAGTCGTGCCAGAGGAAAGTGTGGGCCATGACGCTTGTTCAGAGTATTACAAAATAGATAGCTACCAGCCCTTTTGTATCAAGGGCTGGAGGGCAAAAAAAGGCGCGGATTCAACGACAAAGTGCATCAGTAGGTAGTTTAATGGGCTGCATTTTGAGCCCATAAAAGACCTCATGGGGCGTGCGATAGCCCAGGCACTTGCGGGGACGGTGATTGAGGCTGTACAGCGC